>Ga0183260_10004725_pt1 | contig 10796 bp, 7 predicted proteins | sample AntDrymUQ4972206_2_FD_129768 | JGI IMG/M metagenome (GOLD analysis project Ga0183260, IMG submission 129768) | Polar desert sand microbial communities from Dry Valleys, Antarctica - metaG UQ497 (22.06) (version 2) (version 2) | ecosystem: Environmental > Terrestrial > Soil > Desert | place...
ACCGCGGCCCCACCGCCGGGGTGGATCTCGAAGTGCAGGTGCGGGGTGGTGCCCACGGCGTTGCCGCTGTCGCCGTTGTACCCGATGATCTGGCCCTGAGTGACGCTCGAGCCGTTCGGGAGCTCGGCGTAGGCGTCGAGGTGGCAGCCGAAGTAGAAGGTGCCGTTGCTGGTGGTGAGGTAATAGGCCTTGCCGCTGGTCGGGTCCTCGCTGAAGCGGACGGTGCCGTCCTCGGGTGCCCGCAGCGGGGTCCCCCGGGCCGCGAAGATGTCGTTGCCCTGGTGGAAGCGCACGCCCGGGCCGGGGCCGAAGCGGGCTGTGAGGAAGTCGTCGTTGTAAGCGGCCTCGCCGGCCACCGGGAACTTCCCCATGCCGATCACCGCCGCCTCTTCGGGGCTGAGGCCGAGGTCGACCAGCTGGCCGAGCGCATTCATCAGCTGGTTGGTGTTGCGGCCACCGGTGCGGGAGATGGAGTTGATCACGGCCTGGGCCTCGGGGGGAATCACCCGGGATTCCTCGGGCGTCGGCGCGCCGTCGGCAACCGCGGCAGGCGGTGCCGGCGCTGTGCCGGTACCTGGGCCGCCCGAGCCGTCGGGGCCGGCTGGGGCGGGCAGACCAGAAGGCGCGGGCGGAACCGTAGTGGTGGCTCCGAGCAGGTTGTTGACCAGTTGCTCGAGGGGGTTCGCGGTGGTCGGGGGCGTGGACTGCGCCGCCGCCGGCGCGGCGAGAGCCGCGGACAGCACCAGGGTGACGGCCGAGACCAGGGCGCGCGGACGACGGGATCGGGACGACACGACTCTGTTCAGTTCGCCGTCCCCGACGCTGTTCCCTGCTCGTCACCAGTCACGGGGGCGGATCTTACGCCTTCTTGTCGCCTGCCGTCCGATCGCGTGCGATGGACGGTCAGGACGGGGTCAGCGCCACTCCCCCGCCCGGAGGCGCGAGATGCGCTGGTCCATCGGGGGGTGGGTGCTCCACAAGTTGGCGAACTGCAACTTTCGCCCGGCCAGCGGGTTGACGATGTACTTCGACGCCTGGGCGGGGTCGACGTCCATGGGAATGGCCCTCGACGACTGGTCGAGCTTGGCCAGGGCCCGGGCGAGGGGCTCGCCGTCGCTCAGCAGGCGGGCGCCGGTGCGGTCGGCTTCGAACTCCCGGCTGCGGCTCAGGGCGGCCTGGAGGAGGAAGGCGGCGATGGGCGCCAGGATGACCAGGGCCAGCTGGCCGAAGATGTTGCCGCGGTTGTCGTCACTGCCGCCGCCACCGCCGAACATGGCCCCCCACATGGCCATGCGGGCCACAAAGGTGATGCCCATGGCCAGAGCGGCGGCCACCGAACCGATGAGGATGTCGCGGTTGCCGACGTGGCTGATCTCGTGAGCCAGCACACCCCGCAACTCGTTCCAGTCGAGGATGTTCAGGATGCCCTTGGTGACGGCCACGGCAGCATGCTTGGGGTTGCGGCCCGTGGCAAAGGCGTTGGGCTGCAGGTCGGGGGTGATGTACAGCTTGGGCATGGGCATGTTGGCCCGTTCGGTGAGCTCCCGAACGATCCTGTAGTACTCCGGCATCTCCTGTTCCGACACAGGAACGGCCCGAGCCGAGCGGATGGCCACCTTGTCGGAGAACCAGTAGGAGCCACCGACGAAGACGAGGCCCAACGCCAGGCCGATGTACAGCCCGCTCTTGCCGAAGAACGACCCCACGAGCATCAGCAGCCCACCGAAGCCGGCCAGGAGCACCGCGGTCTTCAAACTGTTCTTGCTCAATTCGATCTCCCTCCTCGACCTCTCTAACGTCGAATCGGAGTCCGACGTTCCGGTCGGGCCACCGTAACTACTCGTCGCTGGCCGCCGCTCGGCGCTTGATCTCGTCGACCACGTCGGCGTCGGCGAGGGTCGTGGTGTCGCCGAGGTCGCGGCCTTCGGCCACGTCCCTCAGGAGGCGTCGCATGATCTTGCCGCTGCGGGTCTTCGGCAGGTCGTCGGTGAAGATCACCGTCTTGGGCCGGACCACCTTGCCGATGCGCTTGGCCACGTGCTGGCGGAGGACTTCGCCGTGCTCCGGCTCACCCAGTCCCGCCTCGGTCTTGAGGATGACGTAGGCGATGATGGCCTGGCCGCTGTCGGGGTCCTTGGCCCCCACCACCGCAGCCTCGGCCACGCTCGGATGGTCGACCAGAGCCGACTCCACCTCGGCCGTCGACACCCGGTGGCCCGAGACGTTCATCACATCGTCGACCCGGCCCATGAACCAGAAGTACCCCTCGTCGTCGACCCGGGCGCCGTCTCCGGCGAAGTAGCGGCCGGGGAAGCGGCTCCAATAGGTCTGGCGGTACCGGTCGGGGTCGCCGTAGATCCCCCGCAGCATCGACGGCCACGGCCGGGTGAGGGTGAGGTAGCCCCCACCCGTCTCCACCACCTCGCCCTTGTCGTCGACCACCTCGGCGGCGATGCCCGGCAAGGCGAAGGTGGCCGAGCCCGGCCGCAGCGTGGTGGCGCCGGGGAGCGGCGCGATCATGATGGCGCCCGTCTCGGTCTGCCACCACGTGTCGACCACCGGGCAACGTCCCCCGCCGATGTTCTCCCGGTACCACATCCAGGCCTCGGGATTGATGGGCTCTCCCACCGACCCCAGCACCCGCAACGACGAGAGGTCGTGACCGGCCGGGTACTGGGTGCCCCATTTCATGAAGGCCCGGATGGCCGTGGGCGCGGTGTAGAGGATGGTCACCCCGTAGTCGGCGATCATCGACCACCACCGGTCCTTGTCGGGAAAGTCGGGGGCGCCCTCGTACAGCACCGACGTGGCCCCGTTGGCGAGGGGCCCGTAGACGATGTAGCTGTGACCGGTGACCCAGCCGATGTCGGCTGCGCACCAGTAGACGTCGGTGTCGGGGTGGAGGTCGAAGACGTAACGGTGGGTGAAGGCCACCTGAGTGAGGTAACCGCCGGTGGTGTGCATGATCCCCTTGGGCTTGGCCGTGGTGCCCGAGGTGTAGAGGAGGTAGAGGAGATCCTCGGCGTCCATCGGCGCCGCCGGGCAGTCGACCGACGCGCCGGCCATGAGGTCGTGGTACCACTCGTCGCGACCGTCAACCATGTCGACGGGCTCCTCGGTACGCCGCACGACCACGACATGGTCGATGGTCGGGGTGTCGCCCAGCGCGTCATCGGCGCTGGCCTTGAGGGGCACGGCCTTGCCCCGACGCCAGCCGCCGTCGGCGGTCACCAGCACGCGGGCCTCGGCGTCGTTGATCCGGTCGCGCAGCGAATCGGCGGAGAAGCCCCCGAACACGACCGAGTGGGGCGCACCGAGTCGGGCACACGCCAGCATGGCGACCGGTAGCTCGGGGATCATGGGCAGGTAGATGGCCACCCGGTCGCCCTTGGTTACCCCGAGGCCGGCGAGGACGTTGGCGAACCGGGCCACCTCGTCGCGCAGCTCGGCGTAGGTGATGGTGCGCCGGTCACCGGGCTCACCCTCCCAGTGGTAGGCGACGCGATCCCCGTTGCCCGCCTCCACGTGGCGGTCGAGACAGTTGTGGGCGACGTTGAGGCGCCCGCCCACGAACCACTTGGCGAAGGGCCGGTCCCACTCGCAGATGGTGTGCCAGTCCTCGGACCAGTCGAGCAGGAGGGCGGCCTGCTGGGCCCAGAACCCCTGGTAGTCCCTCTCGGCCTCGTCGTACATCGAGGCGTCGATGACGAGGGCGTCGGCCTTGAACTCCTCCGACGGCGGGAACCGGCGTTCTTCGAGCTGGTAGGCCTCGATGGTGGCGGGATCAGCCATGGGTCCCCTCCTCGTCGCCGGGCGCGGGGTCGAGCCTACCGGGCCGGTCCCACTGCGGATCGGGGCGGCTCCTACCCGAGCTCCCACTCGACGACGCGAAAGGCGCCGAGCCCTGCAGGGTCGGTGAGGGCCGCCGCCTCGGTGACCCGGCTCCGGGCGGCGAGGGCGGCCAGGTCGCCGATGGCGGCCCGCTCCTGCCAGATGCGCCGCCCCTCCTCGACGAGGGTGTCGAGGCCATGGGCGGAGAGGAACTGCGCCTGGCTGCGATCCCGGTCGGGCCGGCGGACGCCGCCGAGTTGGTCGACGGCCACCTCACAGGTCACGTCCTGGTCGCCGAGGTTGGCAAGGGGAGGACCGCCCCGACCGTGGGCCCGGTAGGTGCGGACCCACTCGCTCCACGGACGCCGGGCCAGGTTCGGCGTGGTGTCGGCGTAGTCGATCACCACCACCCGTCCCCGCCTCAGGCATCTCAGGGCGGCGCGCACCCAGGCCGCCGCCTCGGGCTGGACGGGGATCCGGCCGCCCACCGGAGCGTCGGGTGCCCACCGATCGGCGTCGACGGCGAGGTCGGGGCCGGCCGGCACCAGCACCTCGGTCAGGTCCTCGCCCACCCGCACCTCGTCCCACCGCCCCTCCCCCACGTTCTGGTCACGCTTCTGCGGGCCAGAGCCGACCCAAACGTGACCAGAACGTTGGAGGAGGCGGAAGGGGAGGTTGTCGAGCAGCTCGTTGGCCAGGACCACGCCGTCGAACGGGCCGACGGGCAGCTCGGCCAGCGACGCCACCAGCGGGCCCTCGCCCGATCCGGCGGGACGGTCGCCCTCTGATTCGTCGGGGGGGCCGAGCACATTGGCCGGCGGCTCGAGCCGCAGCCGGGGGGGCGTACGGCGCCGTAGCTGCTCACTGCGCTCGACGAGCAGATAGCGCAGAGCCGGTCCGCACACGGGGCCGGCGGCGAGCACGGCGGAGGCCAGCGCGCCCGCCCCCGCGCCCGCCTCCACCACCACGAAGGGGTCGGGCCGGCCCAGCTCGGCCCACCAGCTGTCGATGGCGCGGGCCAGCACCGTCCCGAACAGCGGCCCCACCTCGGGGCTGGTGAGGAAGTCGCTGCGCCGGCCCGCCCCGCGGCCGCGGCCGTAGAAGCCGTGGACCGGGTGGTACAGCGCGAGGTCGACAACGGCGTCGAAGGGCAGAGGACCCTGGCGCCGCACCCGCTCGGCCACCAGCGCGGCCAGCTCAGCGGGCACGCGCGGGGGCTATCTCACCAGCGAAGCCAGGTCGCCGAACCGGGCGAAGGCCTGCGGGTAGATCCCGATGGCCACCACGACCGACGCAGTGATACCCAGGGCGGCGATGAGCGGGGCGGGCACGGCGATCGGGGTGCGGTCGTCGTCGGGCACCGGGGTCATCCACATCTGGCGGGCCACCGACGAGTAGTAGAAGAGGGCGATCACCGAGTTGACGCCGGCGATGACGCCCAGCGCCACCGCCCATCCGGTGCCGGCGTCGAGCACGGCGCGGAACACGAAGAGCTTGGCCCACAGCCCGGCCAGAGGCGGGATCCCGGCGAGCGAGAACATGAAGATGGTCATGAGCACGGCCAGGCCCGGGGCGTACTCGAACAGGCCGCCGTAGGAGGAGATCTCCCCCGAGCGGGTCTTGCGGGCCACCGCCATCACCACCGAGAACGCCCCCAGGTTCATGGCCGCGTAGACGAGCAGGTAGAAGATCGACGCGGTCAATGCGCTCTTGGCCGCGCTCGCGCTGGTGCCGGCGACGGCGAAGGGGACGAGGATGAAGCCGGCCTGGGCGATCGACGAGTAGGCCAGCATGCGCACGATGTTGGTCTGGCGCAGGGCGATGAGGTTGCCGACGGTCATGCTCAGCACGGCCAGGATGCCGAACAGCGGTCCCCACACGTCGGAGCGGCCGAGGAAGCCCACGTAGATCAACTCGAAGAGGGCGACGAAGCCGGCGGTCTTGGAGGCCACGGAGAGGAAGGCGGTGACCGGCGTCGGCGCCCCCTCGTAGGTGTCGGGGGCCCACGAGTGAAAGGGCACGGCCGAGACCTTGAAGGCGAAGCCCACGATGATGAAGAAGATGCCCATGGTGACGACGGGCTGGTGTCCGCCGCCGGGGCCCTGAATGTTCACCGCCGAGCCGATGTCGGCGAGGACGGTGGTGCCGGTGAACCCGAAGATCAGCGACATGCCGTAGAGCATCACCGCCGAGGCCATGACGCCGAGCAGGTAGTACTTGAGCGAGGCTTCATTGCTCTTGAGGTCGCGCTTGCGCCATCCGGCGAGGATGTAGGCGGGGATGGAGAGGGTCTCCAGGGCCACGAAGATCGAGATGAGGTCGCGTGACGACGCCATCACGATCATCCCCATGATCGAGCACAGCATCAGGAAGTAGAACTCTCCCTGGTAGTAGTCGCCCTCCTCCACATACCGGTTGGCCATGAGCAGCACCACGTAGCCGACGACCACGAAGAGCCCCTTGAGCACCAGGGCGAAGTCGTCGACCACGTAGGCGCCGCCGAACATCGAGCGCACGTGGGAGCCGTCGGAGAGGGCCAGGGTGATGATCGGCACCATGGTGGCCAGCAGACCCATCCCGGCCAGGTTGGCCACGATCCACTTGCGGTTCTCCGACACCACCAGGTCGGCCACCAGCACCAGCAGCAGGGCGGCGGTGATGGTGATCTCGGGCGCCAGCGCGTGGTAGTCGAGGACAGGCGCCTTGAACCCGACCTCGGCGGCGAGGATCGTGAGCACGCGCTACCTGGCCGCCGACAGCGTCTGCACGCCGGCGGTCACCACGTTGACCGCGCCGTCGGTCACGTCGAACAGCAGGCTGGGATACACGCCGAGCACGACGATCGCCAGCAGCAGTGGGGCCCAGGCGATGTACTCGGGGATGTGGATGTCGTGGATGTGGGACTTCTCGAACTCACCCTTGGCCGTGCCGAAGGCCACCCGCTGCAGCATCCACAGGAGGTAGCCGGCGGCGAAGACGGTGCCGATCGAGGCCACCACCATGTACGTGCGGAACACCCAGACCTGCAGACCCTGAGCCGGCTCGTAGGCGGCGAGGATGGCGGGGAACTCGCCCCAGAAACCGGCCAGGCCGGGGAGACCCAGCGACGCGAACACGCAGAAGCCGAGGACCCACCCGAGACGCGGCGCCTGGAGCAGGAGGCCGCCGAGGCGGGCGATCTCCCGGGTGCCGAAGCGCTCCTGCACCGAACCGGCGATGAAGAAGAGCATTCCCGTTATGAGGCCGTGGGCCACCATGCCGAACACTGCGGCGTTGATGCCGAAGTTGGTGAGCGTGGCTATGCCCAACATGACGAAACCCATGTGGGCCACCGACGAGAAGGCGATCAGGCGTTTCATGTCGCGTTGGGCCAGGCAACCGAGGGCGCCGTAGATGATGCCGATCACTGCCAGGAGCCCGATCCACGGAGCCCAGGTCATGGCTGCGTCGGGCAGGATGGGGATGGCGATACGGATGAACCCGTAGGTGCCGAGCTTCAGGAGGACGGCGGCCAGGATCACCGATCCCACGGTGGGGGCCTCGGTGTGGGCGTCGGGCAGCCACGTGTGGAACGGGAACATGGGCACCTTGATGGCGAAGCCCATGAACAACCCGGCGAAGATCAGCACCTGGGTGCTGTGGCCGATGGTGCCGCCCTGGGCGATCAGGGTGGGGATGTCGAAGGTGTTGCCCCCCTTGAAGTACAGGGCCAGGAAGGACAGGATCATCAGTGCCGACCCGAAGAGGGTGTACAGGAAGAACTTGATCGCTGCGTACTGGCGGTTGGGACCGCCCCACACCCCGATCATGAAGTACATGGGCAGGAGCACCAGCTCGAAGAACACGAAGAACAGGATCAGGTCCTCGGCGGCGAAGGTGCCGTTCATGCCCGTCTCCAGCACGAGCATGAGGATGAGGAAGGCCTTCGGGTTGTGCGGCTCCGGGAAGTGGTCCCACGAATAAACGACGCAGAGCACGGTGATGACCATCGACAGGATCATCAGCGGCAGCGAGATGCCGTCGATGGCGAGGTGGTAGCGGCTGTTGATGACCGGGATCCACTCGGTGTTCACGGTGAACTGGAGGCGGCCGGAGTCTCCGTAGTCGAAGGCGGCCAGGAGGTAGACACCGACCCCGGTGGTGGCCAGGGTGACCAGCAGGGCGGTGGCCTTCAGCAGCTCCTCGCGGGCTCTCGGGATCACCGCCAGCACGACCGCCCCGATGATGGGCAGGAAGACGGCGACGCTAAGCACGAGGTTCTCCTCTAGCACGGCCAACTCGAGTCGATCTGTCTCACGTCGTCCCCTAAGTGAAGAGCACGAGGCCCACGGCAATGAGGGCACTCGCACCGAACAGGAAGGCCGCGTACGTCTGCACGCGCCCGGTTTGCGTTCGCCTGAGGACGATGCCTCCCTCCTCGGCGGTCAGGCCGGCGCCGTTGACGGCACCGTCGATGACCTTCTGGTCGGCCACGTCGTACATGACCTGGGCCCCCTTGCGGGCGCCCACGCCGACACTGTTGACGGCACCGTCGATGACCTTCTGGTTGATCCAGTAGGCGGCCTTGGCGATCGGGTACTGGATGGTGCGGATGATCCCGTCGATGAAGAGGTTGTCGAGGTAGTACTTGTTCACCAGCACCTTGTAACCGGTGCGCACCACGCCACTGCGTTCCGCCATGCCCCGCGGGAAGGTGTTGCGCAGGTAGTACCCGGCGGCGATGCCGATACCGATGAGGCCGGCACCGACCGACATGGTGGCCACCGTGAGGTTGAACGTGTGTTCCTCGACGATCTCCTTGGCACCGGGGACCTCGAAGCGCACCCAGTGGGCGAAGCGCCATGTGTGGCCCGCCAGGGCGGTGCCGAGAAGGCCGACGACCACGGAGAGCACGCCGAGGATCTGCAGGGGACGGGCCATGGCGGGAGGCGACTCGTGGGGATGGCCGTGGCCCCGGTACTTCCCGAAAAAAACCAGGTAGCAGGCCCGGGTCATGTAGGCCGCGGTCATGAACGCGCCGAGCAGGCCGACCACCATGAACAGCTCGTAGCCGTGCGAGGCCCCGTTGATGATCTCGTCCTTCGACCAGAACCCGGCGAGGGGGGGAATGCCGGCCAGAGCCATGGAGCCGACCATGAAGGTCCAGAAGGTGGTGGGCATGTACTTCTTCATGCCGCCCATCTCGCTCATGTTGTTGGAGTGCACGGCGTGGATGAGCGATCCGGCGCCCAGGAACAGAAGGGCCTTGAAGAAGGCGTGGGTGAACAGGTGAAACACGCCGGCCGTCCACGCCCCGACGCCCAGGGCCATCACCATGTACCCGAGCTGGCTGACGGTGGAGTAGGCCAGCACCTTCTTGATGTCGTCCTGCACGAAGGCGAGGGCGGCGGCGATGAGCACGGTGGCTCCGCCGATGATGGCGATGAGGTTGATGCCCCCGTCGCCGATGGAGAAGCCCGTCCAGAACACTCCATAGACCCGGGCGATCAAGTAGACGCCGGCCACCACCATGGTGGCGGCGTGGATGAGGGCCGACACCGGCGTGGGCCCGGCCATGGCATCGGGTAGCCACACGTGCAGGGGGAATTGGGCGCTCTTGCCCATCACCCCCAGGAAGAGCAGAGCGGCGCCGGCGAGGAGGAGACCGTGGCTGATGTCGCCGTTGATGGCCATGCGGTTGAGGTTCTCGATGTTGAAGTTCTTGCCGGCGGCGAAGAAGAGGGTGATGACACCCAGCATGAGGCCGACGTCGCCGGTGCGGGTGGTGAGGAAGGCCTTGATGGCGGCGTCGGAGTTGGCCTGTTCCTCCCACCAGTGGCCGATGAGCATGAACGAGCACACCCCCACCAGCTCCCAACCGATGAGGAGCTGCAGGGTGTTGTCGGACACCACCAGGAGGAGCATCGAGGCCGTGAACAGCGACAGGGCGGCGAAGAAGTACGTGTAGCGGCGGTCGCCGTTCATGTAGCCGGTCGAGTACACGTGCACCAGCAGGGAGATGAAGGTGACGACGACCAGCATCATCACGGTGAGACCGTCGACGTGGATGCCGGCGCCGATGTCGACTCCGCCCAGGTCGAACCAGGTGAAGTGGCGCTCGACCGCCTCGCGCGGCTCGTGCTCGCCCACCCACTGGACCATGGACGCCACCGCCATGGCGAACGAGGCGGTGAGGGCGGCGATGCCGATCTCGGCTCCCTTGCCGGGCAGACGCTTGCCGAAGATGAGGATGAGTACCGCCGAGACGGCGGGGATGAGTGGAATTAGCCAGGCGTTGCGGAGCATGGGCGGTCGCTAACCCCTCATCGCGTCGATCTCGTCGATGTCGACGCTGGCCCGGTTGCGGAAGATGAGCAGGATGATGGCCAGCCCAACGCCGACCTCGGCGGCGGCGATGGCGATGACGAACAAGGCGAAGGTCTGCCCGGCGACGGTGTTGTTGAAAGCACCGAAGGCCACCAGGTTGATGTTGACGGCGTTGAGCATGAGCTCGATGGACATGAGGACGAGCACGCCGTTCTTGCGGGCCAGCACCCCGTAGACGCCCATGGCGAAGAGCACGGCCGACAGCATCAGGAACTGGTTGAGGTACACGTCAGTCTCTTCTCGCCAGTGCGACCGCCCCGACGAGGGCAGCGAGCAACAGTACAGACGCCACCTCGAACGGCACCACATAGGTGCCGAAGATGGAGTCACTCACCTCCGCGCTGCGCTGCACACCCTGGAACCGGATCTTGTCGTCGCCGAAGGCATCGGCCAGCACCGCTGCCATCGCCCCCAGCAGGAACAGGGCCACGAGCGCCGCCGTCCACTTGTTGTCGTTGTCGAGGTCGCCCTCGCTCCCGATGGGGGCCCGGGTGAGCATGACCCCGAACAGCAAGAGCACGACGATGGCGCCGATGTAGACGAGGACCTGCACCCAGGCCACGAACTCGGCGGCCAGCAGGATGAAGATGCCGGCCACA
>Ga0183260_10004726_pt1 | contig 10795 bp, 9 predicted proteins | sample AntDrymUQ4972206_2_FD_129768 | JGI IMG/M metagenome (GOLD analysis project Ga0183260, IMG submission 129768) | Polar desert sand microbial communities from Dry Valleys, Antarctica - metaG UQ497 (22.06) (version 2) (version 2) | ecosystem: Environmental > Terrestrial > Soil > Desert | place...
CCGGCGCCGATGCGGTTGAGGCGCAGGTCGCGCCACGCGCGCTCGACGACGTACTCCTTCATGTAGCCGGCGCCGCCATGGATCTGGATGCACTCGTCGGCGACCTCGACCGCGATCCGGGAGGCGTGCAGCTTCGCCATCGAGATCTCGCGCACGGGGTACTCGCCGTTCTGATGGCGCCAAGCGGTGGTGTAGACCATCTGGCGAGCGGATTCGATCTTCGTCGCCATCTCGGCGAATTTGTGCCGGATCGCCTGGAACTTGCCGATCGGGCGGCCGAAGGCGGTGCGGTCCTTGGCGAACTCGAGCGTCCGGTCGAAGCAGCGCTGGGCGCCGGCGACCGAGCCGGCGGCGCCGATCAGGCGCTCGCCCTGGAGCTCCCACATGATGTGGTAGAAGCCCTTGCCCTCCTCGCCGAGCATGTTCTCCGCCGGCACGCGCACGTCCTGGAAGGCCAGCAGGGCGGTGTCGGAGGAGTGCATGCCCAGCTTCTCGAGCTTCTTCTCGACGATGTAGCCCTCGCTGTCCGAGTCGACCAGGAAGAGGGTGAAGCCGTCGTAGCCCGCATCGGGGTCGGTCTTGGTCACGAGCACGATGAAGTCGGCCCGCACGCCGTTGGTGATGTACATCTTCGAGCCGTTGATGACGTAGTCGTCGCCGTCGCGGACGGCGCGCGTCTTGATCCCGGCGACGTCCGAGCCGGCGTCGGGCTCGGTGATGCCGAGGCAGGAGATCTTCTCCCCCTTGATCGCGGGCACCAGATAGCGCTGCTTCTGCTCCTCGGTGCCGAACAGGTGGATCGGCGGCGTCGCCATGTCGGTGTGCACGGCGATCCCCATCGTCAGCCCGCCGGAGTTCGACTTGCCGATCTCCTCGGCGAGCACGAGGCTGGCGTAGTAGTCGCCGCCCTGGCCGCCGTACTCCTCCGGGTACGAGAGGCCGAGGAACCCGAGCTCGCCCATGCGCTGGAAGACCCAGTCGGGGAAGGTGGTCTCCTCCCACTCGTCGGCGTGGGGCGCGAGCTCCTTCTCGGCGAACGAGCCGATCGACTCGCGCAGCGCCTGGTGCTCGTCGGTGAAGATGAAGTGCTTGCGCTTGGAGCCGAACTCGGGCTTTACGACGGTGTCGGTGGCGGCGATGGGGTCTCCTTGGTGACGACGGCGGGCGAGCCGGACCGTACCAAGTAGGGAGTAGGACTTCCTACTTTCCGCTGCCGGCGGCCTGATCGCTTAAAGTCGATCGGTGATCGTCGCCGCCGATCTCTTTTTGGATCCTAGGAGGACTGCTTGACCACAGAGCCCATGACGATCGCCCGGGCCTTCTACGACGGCCTCGGCCAGGGGGCGATGGACTTCGAGCTGGTGGACCCCGAGATTCGCTGGCGCACCCCTTGGATGGGCGACTGCAGACAGCTCGCGCGGGTTTCGGCACGGTGGCCGCCACGGGCGACGTCTACCAGGCCGGCATCGCGTCCGTCCGGCCGTAAGGCTGTGCGCCGTCGCCCTCGCCGCGTTCTACCTCGCTCTTCACGCGGCCACCGGCTTCGACCCGCTCGCCAACCGGCTCCTGGCGCTCGAGCTGCGCCGCAGGGCCGGCCTCGCGCTGCGGGATATCGGCCCGATGCGCGCGGCTCGCCGCGCGACGCTGCTCGACCTGGGGATCCGGCGGCGAGTGTCCTGCGATGCGGTGTCAGGTAGCGGCGTCGCCGGCGGCACGGCACCGCAAGCTATGGCCGACCGGGGACCAAACCCTTACGTCCCGGCGGATCGTTAAGCAACTCGAAACCAGACTGCGATCGAATCCCACCATGCGTGCGCTTCGAGTGCCACCCGTGGCTGCGCTTCGCGGCCTCGCGCTCCGGCTCGTCCTGTTTGCGCCACTCGCGCTCGCCGGGTGCGGCTCGAGCGACGAGCTTCAGCCCGCCGCCGAGCCGGCGACGTCCCCGCCGCTGACGCGAGCGCCGGCCGGGAAGGTCGTGCGCGTCGGCTCCGGGCCGGAGGGCCTTGTCGCCGACCCGCGCACCGGCCTCGTCGCAGTTGGACTGCGCAACCCCGACCGGCTGGCGCTCGTCGAGGGTTCCAGCGGTCGCATCGAGCGCCGCGTTCGGCTTCCCGAGTCACCACGCCACCTGCAGCTCGCGGCATCCGGGGGCCCCGTGCTGGTCCCGGCCGAGCGCGCCGACGCGCTGCTGCGGGTGAGCCTCCCCGGCGGCAGGCTCTCGAGCGCCGCCGTCGGCGCGTTCCCTCACGACGCCGCCGCCGCTGCCGGCCGCCTCTTCGTCGCCGACGAGCGCGGCGACACCGTCACCGTGCTGGCCGGCCGCCGGCGCATCAGGACGCTGCCGGCGCCCGTGCAGCCCGGCGGCGTGGCCGCCGCCGGGGGGAAGGTCGCTGTCGTCGCCGTCGGCGAGCGCGTGCTCGAGGTCTTCGACGCGCGCACCCTGCGGTCGCTCGGGCGCGCCTCGGCCGGCGTTGGCCCGACCCACGTCGTCGCGCTCGGCGAGCGCATCTACGTCGTCGACACGAGCGGGGACGCGCTGCTCGAGTTCCGCCTCGAGCCCCAGCCCGTCCTGAAGCGCAGGATTGCCTTGCTGGGGTCTCCGTACGGGGTCGCCGTCGACCCGCGTCGCCGTCGTCTGTGGGTGACGCTGACCGCGCGAAACCGGGTTGTCGAAGTCGACCCCGACGACGGCCCGCTCCGTCGCCGCCCGACGGTGCGTCAGCCGAACTCGGTCGCCGTCGACCCGCGCTCGGGACGTGTCTACGTTGCGAGCCTCATCGACGGGACCCTGCAGATCATCGACGTCGACCGACGTCGGGCCCCGCCGGGCTGAGGACGGGAGTTGTCCCTCGCATCAAGGCGCTCAGCGCTCGCTGCCGTCCCTGAGCGCCTCGAAGACGACGTTCGTCACGCCGGCGTAGACGCCCTTGTGGAACAGGTCGGTCACCAGGTCCTGCGGGTCCCAGCGCCACGGCGCCGGGGCGATGCCGAGCGCGCGATAGAGCGTCACGTCGGTCGACCAGAGCAGCGCGAAGTGCAGTGCCCCCGCAGTCGGGCCGCCCGCGCCGGTGGCTGCGAGCAGGCCGCGAACCGCGCCGCCGAAGACTCCGTGGCCCCAATGCATCGCCGTCGACAGGCGTCGCTTGCGCTCGCCGCGGGCCTTGATCCTGAGCAGCCGGCTCGCGACTTCACCCGGCACGAGGCTTGGCGCCCGATGACTGAGGCGCATCTCGAGCGACTGAGCCGCGGTCATCGCCGCCGTGCCGGCGACTCCGGCCACCATCCCCTTCAGGACGTTGCTGCCGATGCCTCTGCCGTTCGGCGTCGCAGCCATCGTCGTGCCTCCTCGCTCGTTGCGTTGCGCACTACAGCCCGTAATCCTCGAGCAGGTTGAGCCACACCTCGCTGCGCGTCGGGAACGAGGGGACCGCGTGCCAGAGGCGATCGAGCGGAACCTCTCCGACGACCGCGACGGTCGCCGCGTGGAGGAAGTCCGCCACGTCCGGGCCCGTGAAGGTGGCACCCGCGAGCACGCGGCGGTCCTCGTCGATCACGAGCTGCGTCGTGCCCGGCGCGTCGCGGCCGTAGAAGCTGCCGCCGGCGTTGGCGCTCGTCCCCGTCGCGACGGCGCGCACGTTGAGCCCGGCCTCCTCGGCCGAGGCAACCGTGTGGCCGACGGCGGCGACCTGGGGATCGGTGAAGATCACCCGCGGGGAAACGGCACCATCGTGTGTGACCAGCGCGTCCTTGCCGCAGATCTGGTCGGCGGCCGCGCGCCCCTGATACTTGCCCATGTGGGTCAGCAGCGCGCGCCCGTTGACGTCGCCGATTGCATACAGCCAGTCGCTGCCGGGGACGCGCATCGTGTCCTCGACCTCGATCGACTCGCCGGGCTCGAGCCCGGCGGACTCCAGGCCGAGGTCGTCGGTGTGCGGGAAGCGGCCGATCGCGACCAGCAGCTCGTCGGCACTCACGGGCTCGCCCTGCTCGAGCTCGATCGTCACCTCGCCGCCCTCGCGGCTGACGGCGCTCGCCTTCGCGCCCGTGCGGACATCGACGCCGAGCCCGCGCAGCGCGTCAGCGACCTGCTCGCCGGCGAACGGCTCCTCGCGACCGATCAGCCCGTCCCCGGCCTCGATCAGGCTCACCGCCGAGCCGAGCGTCGCCCAAGCCTGCGCCATCTCGACGCCGACGACGCCGCCGCCGAGCACCGCCAGCCGCGGCGGCGCCTGCTTCGCGGTCGTGATCTCCCGGTTCGACCACGGCTTCGCCTCGCGCAGGCCGGGGATCGGAGGAACCTTGCTGCCGCTGCCGGTCGCGATCACGACGGCCCGGCGCGCGACGGCGACCTCGTGGCCGATCTTCACGCGCCGCTCGCCGTCGAGCCTTCCGCGTCCGCGGTAGAGCGCGATCCCCTTGTCGTCGAGCCACGGCTCCATGCCGCTGTCGTCGAGGTCGTGGATCACCTCGTCGCGGCGCTCGAGCACGGCGCCGGTGTCGAGTTGTCCACTCACGGCCTCCGCGGCGCCTGGGATGCGCCGCGCCTCATCGACGGCCTGTGCCGGGCGCAGCAGTGCCTTCGAGGGCATGCAGGCGAAGAAGCTGCACTCCCCGCCGATGTGGTCGTTCTCGACGATCGCCACCTCGAGGCCCGCGTCCGCGAGCCGTCCGGCGCAGACCTCGCCGGCCGGCCCGGCGCCGACCACCACAACGTCGAATTCGTGCTCCGCCATCGCGACCTCCTCTGGGTACGGGTTGCGCCGCGAACGATCGCATGCCGGCGCTTACCGTTCCGTTACGGGGCCGGCATTCCGTCGGCGAGGTCGCTCCCCGCTGGCACAATCGCCTCATGGCCGGTGAGGAAAGCCGCGGCTCCGTGCTCGTCGTCGACGACGAGCCGACGATCACCGAGGTCGTCTCGCGCTACCTCGAGCGCGCCGGCTACGACACCCGCGTGGCCGCCGACGGGCCCGAGGCGCTTGAGCTCGCCGGCGAGGGCCGCCCGGACCTCGTCGTGCTCGACCTGATGCTGCCCGGCATGGACGGCCTCGAGGTCATGCGGCGCCTGCGCGAGGTCGATGAGATGTCGGTCATCCTGCTGACCGCGAAGGGGGAGGCGAGCGACCGCGTCATCGGTCTCCGGCTCGGCGCCGACGACTACGTCGTCAAGCCGTTCTCACCGGCCGAGCTCGTCGCGCGGGTCGACGCAGTGCTGCGGCGCGTGGACAGCCCGGCGGAGCTGGCCGAGCCGATCGCCTTCGACGACCTCGAGCTCGATCCCAAGGCGCGCCGCGTGACCGCGCGCGGGGAAGAGGTCCAGCTGACCGTGCGCGAGTACGAGCTGCTGCTCCACTTCATGCGCCACCCCGGCCAGGTGTTCTCGCGCGACCAGCTGATGGACGCCGTCTGGGAGTACTCGTTCTACACCGACACCTCGACCGTCACGGTGCACGTGCGGCGCCTGCGAGCGAAGATCGAGGCCGAGCCTTCCGAGCCACGCTGGCTGCAGACCGTGTGGGGCGTCGGCTACCGCTTCCAGCCATGAGCGCTCGCTCCACGGCGCTCGTGCTCGGGCTGGTGGTAGCCGCCGGCAGCGGTGCCTTCGCGCTCGTCTACGGCCCGCGCGACGGCGCGTTGATGGCGCTGTTCATGCTCGGCTGCGGAGCGCTCGTGCTCGGCGGGGCGCACCTGCTCGCGCGCCGCCGCCGCGTGGTCGGGGCCCTCTCGCGCCAGTTCGTCGCCGGCATCTCGCTCGCGATCGGCCTCGTCACGCTCGGCGTCGGCGCGATCGCGCTGCTGATGTTCCTCTCGCCGCACGACGCCTTCACGATGATCTTGTTGCTTCTCTTCGCGGGCGTCCTCTCCGCGTGCTCGGCGTCGCTGCTCGCGGGCGGCGTGCTCGACGACATCGAGTCGGTGCGCGACGGCCTCGCCGCGGTGGGCGAGGGCAGGCGCGAGATCGAGATCACCACCACCGCCCACGACGAGCTCGCCGAGCTCGCGGCGGCGGCCAACCGGATGACCTCCCAGCTCGCCGCGGGCGAGGCCCAGCGCGACGCCGCCGAGGGCGCCCGGCGGGACCTGATCGCGGCGATCTCGCACGACCTGCGCACGCCGCTGACCTCGCTCCGGTTACTCACCGACGCCGTCGAGGACGACCTGGTGGACGACGAGACCCGCCACCGCTACATCGAGCAGATGTCGGTCCACATCCGCTCGCTCAGCGCCTTGATCGAGGACCTCTTCGAGCTCTCGCGGCTCGAGGCCGGCGATATCCAGTGGTCGATGCAGCGTGTGCGCCTCGAAGACCTCGTGCAGGAGACCGTCGAGGCGATGCGGCCGCAGGCCGACGCTGAGGGCGTCGTCGTGGCGGCCGAGGTCGCAGCCGGGATCGGGCCGGCGAACGCCAACCCCGAGAAGCTCCAGCGCGTGCTTTTCAACCTGATCCAGAATGCGATCCGCCACACCCCCGCCGACGGCAGCGTGACCGTGGCCGCGGAGTCGAAGGGCACGTGCCTCGAGGTCGAGGTCTCCGACACCGGCGAGGGCGTCAAGCCGGACGAGCGCGACCGCGTCTTCGAGCCCTTCTTCCGCGGCGGCCGCGGCGCGGCCCGCAGCGGCGAGGGAACCGGCCTCGGCCTGACGATCTGCCGCGCGATCGTCGAGGCGCACGGCGGCGAGATCTGGGTCGCCGACTCGCCTCGCGGCGCCCGTGTGCGCTTCAGCCTGCCGCGGGCTGCGTAGTCTGTGCCGGGCCCCAGCGGCTCCGCCATGGCCTACGACACCCTCCTCTACGACGCCGCCGACGACGGCGTCGCCACGATCACCCTCGACCAGCCGGACACGCGCAACGCGCTCTCGAACGAGCTGCTCGGGGATCTGGTCGCGGCCTTCGAGCAGGCGCGCGACGACGAGGCGGTGCGCTGCGTCGTGCTCACCTCCTCGCACGAGAAGGTCTTCTCCGCCGGCGGAAATATCGCCCAGTTCGCGGCCGAGGTCCCGCTCGTCCACAAGCACTTCGGCACCGAGCGCTTCACGCGGCTCTTCCGCCTGATCGGCCAGCTCGGCAAGCCTTCGATCTGCGCCGCCAACGGCCACGTCCTCGCCGGCTCGCTCGGGATCGCGCTCGCCTGCGACCTGATAATCGCCAAGGAGACCGCCGGCTTCGGCACGCCCGAGATCGACGTCGGCCTGTTCCCGTTCATGATCATGGCGCTGATCTATCGCAACGTGCCGCGCAAGAAGGCGAGCGAGATGCTGCTGCTCGGCGAGCGGATGACCGCCGAGCAGGCGCGCGAGGCCGGGATCGTGAACAAGGTCGTTCCCGCCGGCGAGTTCGACGCCGCCGTGTCCGAGTGGGCCGGCAAGCTGGCCGCGAAGTCCCCCGTCGTCATGCGGCTCGGCAAGGATGCGATGTTCCGGCAGATGGACATGCCGCTCAGCGACGCGCTCGACTACCTGCAGTCCCAGCTCACGATCGAGCTGTCGACCGAGGACGCCGCCGAGGGGGTCAAGGCCTTCTTCGAGAAGCGCGACCCGAGCTGGACCGGCCGATGACCGCCTCGCTGGTCGCCCTGCGCTGCCGCACCTCGGACCGCACGGCCGCGGCCGGGGAAGGCGTGGACGCGCTGGCGCCCCTGCTGGGCAAGCGGCTCGGGCTCGAGCCGCGCCAGATCGGGTCTCCAGAGCAGCCGCGCGCCGCGGCCTGGGACGACGACCTGCGCGACTCCCGCGGCTGCCTGCTCGAGGCCGGCGGCCAGGTGGACGACGCGCTCGAGGCCGGACGCGTGCCGGTGCTGGTGGCCGGCGACTGCTCCGTCGCGCTCACCACGCTCGCGGTCGCTCTGCGCCACCGCCCCGACGCCCGTGTCCTGTGGCTTGATGCCCACGGTGACTTCAACACCCCCGAGAGCACGCCGAGCGCATTCCTCGGAGGCATGTGCCTCTCCGGCGCCTGCGGCGCCTGGGACGCCGGCCTGGCCGACCCGATTCCCGCCGAGCGTGTCGTGCTCGCGGGCGTGCGGGCGCTCGACTCCGGCGAACGCGAGTCGCTCGAGCGCAGCGAGGCGACCGTGATCGGCTCGAGCCTCGAGACGCTCGTTTTCACGAAGAACGCGCTCGACAGCGCTCCGGTCTACGTCCACCTCGACCTCGACGTGCTCGACCCGGGGGCCTTCCCGGCTCAGTCCCCCGCTGAGGACGGGCTCGACCCCGAGAAGCTCTTCGACCTGCTCGAGGCCGTCACGACCGAGTGCGAGCTCGTCGGCTTCGAGGTGACCGGGCTCGAGGCGCCCGCGGACGAGCTCGAGCGCCAAGCCGCCGCATCGACCGCCTTGGGGGTCGTCGAGCCGCTGCTCGACGCGATCCCGGAAGGAGCCCATGCCGCCCACTGACACCGAAACGACGAAGCCGCCCGCTGACGAGGCGCCCGCGGAGTCGATCCTGCGGCCGCTGGTCGAGGACCTGCATGCCCGCCGCGAGAAGGCTCGGCTCGGCGGGGGCGAGGAGAAGATCGAGCGCCAGCACTCGCAGAAAAAGCTGACCGCGCGCGAGCGGCTCGGCCTGCTGATCGACGAGGCCAGCTTCACCGAGCTGGGCATCCACGCGCGGCCGCACTTCTCGCAGCAGGCGCTGGCCGGCAAGGACGCCCCCGCCGACGGCGTCATAACCGGCTACGGACGGATCGAGGGCCGCCTCGTGGCCGTCTGCGCCTACGACTTCACCGTCATGGCCGGCTCGATGGGCATGACCGGCGAGCTCAAGGTCACCCGCCTGCGCGAGCTGGCGCTCCAGAAGCGGATCCCGTTCATCTGGCTGCTCGACAGCGCCGGCGCGCGTATCCAGGAGGCGGCCGGCTCGCTGTTCGCCGGCTCCGGCTTCCTCTTCCGCGAGGAGGTCGTGATGAGCGGCGTGATCCCGCAGATCGCCGCCCTGATGGGCCCCTGCGCGGCGGGCACGGCTTACATCCCGGGCCTCGCCGACTTCGTCCCGATGGTCAAGGGCCGCGGGTCGATGGCGCTCGCGGGCCCGCACCTGACGAAGGCCGTCACCGGCGAGGACGTGACCCAGGAGGAGCTCGGCGGCTCGAGGGTCCACACGCGGATCAGCGGGGTCGGCGACCTGGAGGTGAAATCCGACGAGGACTGCATCCAGGCGATCAAGGACTACCTGTCGTTCTTCCCGCAGAACTGCGAGCAGGCGCCACCGATCAGCGACACGGCCGACCCGACGGACCGCATGGACGAGGAGCTGCTCGACGTCCTGCCGGAGTCCAACCGCAAGCCCTACGACATGTACGAGGTCATCGGGCGGATCGTCGACGAGGGCTCCTGGTTCGACATGAAGCCGCGCTTCGCGCGCACGATCATCACCTGCCTCGCCCGCATGGGCGGCCGGCCGGTCGGGATCGTGGCCAACCAGCCGAAGCAGCTCGGCGGCATCCTCGACAACGACTCCGCGGACAAGGCCGCGCGCTTCATCAACATCTGCGACGCCTACGGGATCCCGCTGCTGTTCCTGCAGGACGTGCCCGGCTTCATGGTCGGCACGAAGGTCGAGCACGCCGGCATCATCCGGCACGGGGCGAAGATGCTCTACGCGGTCTCACGCGCCACCGTCCCGAAGATCACGGTCGTCGTGCGCAAGGCCTACGGCGCCGGCTACTACGTGATGTGCGGCAAGGCCTACGAGCCGGACTTGATCGTCGCCTGGCCGAGCGCCGAGATCTCGGTGATGGGGGCCGAGGGCGCGGTCAACATCATCTTCCGCAAGCAGATCGAGGCCGCCGAGGACCCGGAGGCCGCGCGCGCCGAGATGGTCGCCGGGATCCAGGAGCGGATCGACCCCTACATCGCGGCCGGCAACGGGTTGATCGACGACGTGATCGACCCGCGCGAGACCCGCCCGACCGTGATCCGCGCGCTGGAGATGGCCGCCACGAAGCAAGTCGAGCGTCCGTGGAAAAAGCACGGCGTGATGCCCGTCTGAGCGCCCGGGCCGCGCTCGCGCTCGCCGGGGCCGTACTCGCGCTCGCCGCCGCGGGCTGTGGCGGCGGCGGCGATGAGCTTTCGAAGGACGAGTACGAGCGCGAGGTCGCCAAGGCCCTCGGTCCTGCCCGCGCCGGGCTCGGCGCGGTCCGGACCGGAAAGCTGCGCTCGCGCACGGAGGCGGCGGCCGTGCTCGCCGGCGTGGCCGGGCCGCTGGCGAACGCGGCGCGGAAGATCGAGGCGATCGATCCGCCGAAGGACGCCGAGGGCCCCCAGCGCCAGTTCGTCGCGGCGATCCAGGCGTTCGCTATCGACTCGCTCCGCAGCGGCCAGGCGCTCGAGCGCGGGGGGGCCGCTGCGCTCCGGCGCCGCGGGGGGATCGTGCGCCCGCAGACGGCGCGGCAGCTGCGGGCCGCCTCCGAGGCATACAGGGCGCAGGGATACGAGATCGGCAACGCGGTCTCGCCTGGAGGGTGACGTCGGCCCCCACGTGGCGGGGTCGCGGGCGATGGCACCGCAGAGTCGACACTCGGCAGCGCCCGCAGTAGTGTGAGCAGTAGAACTTCCTACTACCTACAGGAGCCTTAGTCCGTGAGTCGCTTCGAGGATCCCGTCGTCATCACCTGCTCGATCAGCGGCGCCGTCGCCAACCGCGACCAGTGCCCCGCGATCCCGTACACCCCCGAGGAATACGCGGCCGAGGCGAAGCGGATCGTCGATGAGGGCGGCTCGATGATCCACATCCACGCGCGCACGCCCGATGGCGTCCCGAGCTACGAGATCGACGACTTCCGGGCGATCACCGAGGC
>Ga0183260_10004727_pt1 | contig 10794 bp, 8 predicted proteins | sample AntDrymUQ4972206_2_FD_129768 | JGI IMG/M metagenome (GOLD analysis project Ga0183260, IMG submission 129768) | Polar desert sand microbial communities from Dry Valleys, Antarctica - metaG UQ497 (22.06) (version 2) (version 2) | ecosystem: Environmental > Terrestrial > Soil > Desert | place...
CGAACTCGAACTCCTCGGAGACGATCAGTTCGGGCCGACGCTCGCTGGTGCCGAGCTCGGTCAGTCCAGCTTCGATCAGCTCGCCGTGCTTGTCGATGCCGAGGTAGTTGCCGGGATCCAGGTAGGGGATCAGGTGGACGCCTCCCCGCAGCGAGCCGCAGCCGATGTCGAGCAGGACGTGCTCGGGCTCGAGGCCCTGGCCGACGAGAAAGTCGAGCTGAAGGTTTCCGATCTGGTCCCAGAGACCGCCGACGAACTGGCGATGCCCCAGCCTGCTCAGTTCCGAGACTTCATCGCCCATCGATGCCGAGCAAGCTAGCGGGCGGGAGCGTCAGTCGTGGAGGGCGGGACCGTCAGTCGTGGCGGAGGGGTCGCCGAGCAGCTCATTATTGGCGCGAAGAGGGCATTTTGCTCTGCGCATGTCCAGGTCGAGCTCCTCGCCCGGTTCAGGGTTCGCATGCTTGAGATACCGGAGCAGTCTCCTCAGGGCGCGATCGGTCTCTGCGAGTGCCTTACTTGACGGGTTCAGCGTCGGACGGCCACGGGCCACCTCCTGATGTATTGATATTGGCTCGAGCGTGCGTTTCGTCGAGGTCAGCCGATCCGGGGTCTTTGCTGATCTGGATCTTCGGCTCGTCCACCTCTGTGAGCAGACCCTCTGTGCGCGCCGCGACGATGCGAACGCGGCCCACGTTGCCCCGCCTGCCGGGGCGGTTGACTCGCCAATGGACGAGCTTGGTCTCGACGAATCCGAGCCACCGTAGGATCCGCTCGAGCACCACAGGCCGGTCGGGAACCAGTTGAGCCCGTAGACGGCCGACATCAGCGGGGTTGGTGACTCCTCGGCGAGAGCGAGCATCCCGTCGGGCGCACCGACGAGTACAGCTGTGTCGAGGATCAACAGCTCAGAGGTGAGATCGGTCGCCGCCTTGAGCCCCGTGATCGGGTCGGACAGGTGGTAGAAGATCCCCTGGAACATCGTCACCTCGAACGGCTCCAGAGCCCGCCTTGGGCAGATCGTAGAGGTCGTTCACCCGAACTCGATGCCGTCGCTGGGGAAGCTCCGATGCTCGAGCAGGAACTTGGCCTGGTTGATCCAGTGCTCGCGCACGTCGAAGCCGTAGCACTCGCCGGCCCCATCTCCTTGGCCCAGAAGGTGTAAGCGCCGCAGTTGCAGGCGCACTCCATGAACCGGCGGCCTTCGAGCCCGTTCGGGTAGATTCGCCGCAGCATCTCTTCCCATCCCTGGCGCGGGGCTGATTAAACCGGTGCCGGTCGCCCTGACCAGGCTGACCGATCCGATGGCGCTTACGGCGCCGGCAGACGATCCCCTTCGTAGCCAAGCTCGGCAAGCAGATCGCCTGCAAGCTCGGCGAAGATCCCCTCGTCGCGCTCGGTGAAGACATCGCGCCAGTCGCCGGCGACCCCCTTTCTCAGCTGCGAGCCCGAGTCCTCGTGCCCCCGGCTCCTGCCCTTCGTCCAGGTCTCGAAGCGGGTCGCATCGAGGCACGCGCTCACCGTGTCGGCGTCCGCGTCGACGCCGAGGAACTCGAGCAGACGCCGCAGCTCGCCCTCCGCACACTCCAGCAGTTCCTCGTAGCGCACCTCCACGTAGCGATCGCCGAGCAGCGCCGGGCCGTCGGCGATCGCCCTACCGACCCGGCTTCGCCAGCCCTCGGCAACCTCGCGGATCCTCCGCTCCGTGAATATCCCCTCGCCCGACGCGAGCAGCTTCCGCGGGTGCTCGCGGTAGGCCTCGCGCTTCAGCTTCTCGTCGGGCTGCAGGTTGCCCACCGCCTCGCGATTCCACAGATGATGCATTAAGGAGACTGCGACGTCGCGCCCGTCGCGGATGATGTGGACGACGCGCGCCGCGGGGAAGATCGTCGCGATCTCGGTGATCGTCTCGTCGCTCAAGAACGGCGTCTTGTCACCGACGATCGCCTTGCCGCTGCTCTCGAGCCGCTCGAGCAGGAAGTGGGTCGCGGCGACGCGGGTGAGGCTGGACAGATGTCGCTCGGGATCGTCGTCGCGAGTCCACACCGACCGCTCGATCCAGGCTCGCAGGTACTCGGCGTCCAGGATCGCCCGCTGGAGGGAGCTCGGCTGCATCGTCTCCGACGCCATCCGCATGATGTCCTGCCGCTTGTGGTTGCGCCCGACGATCCTGCCCTCGCCACGGCAGAGGATCGCCGGATGGACGTTCAGTGTCCGCATCAGCCACGAGGTCCCGGACCGCGCGTGGCCGACGAGGAAGAAGATCGGCGCCTCTGGCCCAGCGGTGGGAGGCCCCGCACGGCGGGAGCGGATCGCCTCGATCTCGCGATCCTTCTCCGCCAGCCGCAGTTGGAGGGCGCGGAGCCTGCGGTTCTTCTCGCGCAGCTTGCCCCGCAGAGCGCTCTGCTTGTCGGCCTCCGAGCTCATCCCCGGGCTCGCAGGGCCGAGCTGTATCGGCTGGTCTCCTCGCTCACGACCGGCGGGAGGATATGCGAGTTAGCATGCTCGTGCCAGTGCCGCGGGATCTCGACGACCACCAACGCGTAGGTGCCCGCCGATGAGCGGGTCGATCGTCGCTGCCGCTGACCAGGCGACCGGCGCCGCCAGCGGCGGGCTCGAAGCCGCGGCGGTGCGGATCGAGGCGGTGGACGCTCTTGTCGGCCCCGGCCGCGGCCGGACGGTGACGCTCGCTTCGCCCAAACCGGGCAGCGCCTCGGAGCTGTTCGCGATCGACTTTCGCGGCTCGGTCGCCGCCGGGCACGCGATCAGCTCGGTCCAGCTCGCGGTTCACGGCGAGCTCCTGGCCGAGACACCGGTCGACATCGAGCAGCCTCATGGCGAGCTTGGCTTTCGGACCCGAATCGGCGCCTTTCGGCTTCCGCCTCACTTCAGCATCGAGGTCCGAGCGGTGGGCGACAACGGTGCAGCGGTCCCGATCGCCATCGTCAGCGGCAGCCGTGCGTCGCTGGGGCCGAGCGAGAGCGAACGGCTGCTCTCCCCGGTCCTGGTGACGACCCCCACCGGAAGGACGGGAACGACCTGGCTCGTTTACCTCCTCGGCCTGCACCCGTCGCTGATCGCGTACCCGCCATTTCGGGTCGAGCCGCGGCTCGCGTCGTATTGGCTCGAGGCGATGGGCTCGCTCGCCGAGCCGGCGAGCTACCTGCAGTCACTACGGCCGCGGATGGAGAATCCCCACTGGTTCCTCGGCGGATGGCCAAAGGCCGCCCGGGCGCAGCTCAACGATCCGGAGATGGCGCGCTTCCTCGGGCGCGATGCAGTCGAGCGATTCGCCGCCTTCGCCCGCGAGCGGGTGGAGGCCTTCTACCGGCTGGCGGCCCGCCAGCAGAAGAAGCGCCCGCGCGCCTTCGTCGAGAAGGGGCCCTTCGGCCGGGTGCGCCTGGAGGCGATCGAGGACCTCTTCGGCTCCGTACGCGAGCTCACCCTGTTTCGCGATCCGCGCGACACGATCTGCTCGATCCTGGCCTACCAGCAGGTTCGTCCGGATGCCACCTTGGTCATCAACTCGCTCGATGCCGGCAGGCAGAGCATGGTCGAGATCGCCGACGGGATCGCGGGAATGCTCGAGCAGACGCAGCAGCGCGGCGATCGCGCGCTGCGGATCCGCTACGAGGATCTCGTCCAGAGGCCACAACCCACTCTGCGGCAGGCATTCGCCCATCTCGGGATTGCCGACGACGAAGCGACCGCCGAGCGCGTATGCGCGCTCGCAGCCGAGGGGGATCCCGGCAAGGTCCACCGGACCAGCCCCGATCCCGCCTCGTCCGTCGGCCGGTGGCGGCGAGATCTCGACCCGCAGCTGGGCGCGATCGCGAGCGAGGTCTTCAAGGATGTGCTCGCGGAGCTCGGCTATGACCCCGGGCTCGACGGCAAAGCGGGCGCTCGATCGGGCGCTGCGCCGGTCACGGACGAGAAGGCTCACGGCATCGATCCGCCGAGGACGGTCCGCATCCTCGCCGCCCTCCGCAGCGAGACCGCCTGGCTCTCGAGGATCCTCGGCGGGCTCCCGGGCGTAGCGGTCGCGGAGCCGCCTCACGGCTCAGACGCACCTGCGAGCCCGGGGGCGCCTGCGCGCAGCGCCGCGGTTCTGCTGGCCCCAGACCGTGGCGACTCGGTCCCCACCGACGACACCGGGCTCGAAGCCGCGAGGCGCGCCTACGACTCCCATACGGGGCCGAAGGCGATGATCGACCCCGAGCGGCTCCGATACGCCCCACTCGACACACTGCGCGAGGTCAGCCGGAGCCTCGAGCTGCCAGTCACCGACCTCGACCTCGCTGGTGCTGTGATCCACCACGACCGTGAGCTCCCAGCCGAGGCGATGGACTCGGGGCAGGATTCGCAGTATCGTGAGCCTGCCGATGGCTGAGCCAGGTGCAGCGCAGACCGGGAGCCCAGCTCGCAACGGCTCCCCGCCCGAGGACGCCCCGCAGGCGACCGCCGAACTGCTCCAGGCCCTGCAGGAGGAGGTCAAGCAGACCGTCGACTCGGCCCTGGAGCAGAAGGGCGTGATCTCCGTATCCCCCCACCAGCGCACCGGCGGTGGGTATCAGACGGTTCGCTTTCGAGACAGTCAGCGGGGCGGGTTCCGAAGCGCCCGGCCCAACCTGCTCTCCGGGTTGGCGATCGAGGGACGCTCCGTCTGCGACCTCGGAGCGAACCTCGGCGAGATCTCCAGAGATCTGCGACGCGCCGGAGCCGATCGGGTCGATGCCTACGAGTACGACCACTTCTTCACCCAGCTGGCGCGGTACATCACGGCGTACAACGGCCTCAGCGACGTCAACCACCATCAGGTCGACGTTTCGGCGCCGGGCTTCCTGCGAGGTGAGTACGACCTCGGCGTCGGACTTTCGGCGTACTCCTTCATGCACGAGAACATCGACTACATCTGCGGGCAGATCGCAGAGAGCCTGATCATCGAAACGCATGAGATCAGCGACAGCTCGTGGCACGAGCATTACGTGGAGCCGATCTCCCGCCATTTTCCGTACTGGTGCTGCTTCGGCAAGGTGGCCCACGGACGAGCGGGGTCATCGAAGCGGCGGCTCTGGCTGGCGTTCTTCAGGTCGCAGCGGACCGGCTTTGCGTTCTACGGGAGACGCGCGGCTGAGCTTCGGCCTGACGGCGAGGGTGTGATCGAGGTCGACCTGGAGCGCTCGCGCCTCAACCTGCTCAATCAATCGGAGCTGCTCGATGGCTCGAACCTGATCCTCGAGCGGCGCTCACAGCCGCTGTCGCAGCAGAGCCGGCGATTGTTCGCCGATCGGCTCGACGAGTACGAACGACGGCTCGCGACAGACGAGTACGTCAACCTGTCGCTCTCAGGTGAGCCGTACTGGCTGGCGCTTCTGCTGGGCCTCGGTGAGCTCGAGGATCGCGGGAGCTTCGATCAGGCCAACACCTACTGGAAATGGATGACTCGAGGTGTGGAGGCGGGTCTCGTCGACCCAGGTCTGAAGCCGCTGCTGCAAGACCCGGGTCGGCTGCAGGAGAAGATGGCGCTGCGACTCTCGGCGCTGGGGCAGGCCCTGCGCAGCCGTGACACCTCCAGCTTCGGGGACATCCCGATCGCCTACAACGCCACCCCGGATCATCCCGCGTTCGAGAACCTTCATCTGAAGACGCTGGCGCTGGACGGCTCGGACGAGCTGCTCTGCGTGCCGAGGCTCAACGGGCACCATCGCCTGTTCGTGATGCGGCTGCTCGACGTGAAGAGCTGCCCGATGATGACGATCTGGGATCCGCAGTTCCTCGGCGATCCACCGTCCCTCACTCGAATCGAGAACTACGAGCGGCGGATGTATCAGTACCTCGCGGGCGGCGATTTCGAAGATCCGATCCTCGTCGATGACGCCGGCGAGAGCGAACCGCCGAGAGGCCCGCTGCTGGCCGAGGACCTCGAGCCCCGGCGAGTCTCCAACGCCCGCACGGATGCGAGCGGGCGCGAGAACGCGCCCCTGCCCGTCGAGCGCAACGGCGGACGGTCAGCCGCCGATCCGCCGGCTCCGGGCTCGGTGATCCGCCTCGTTCGCGGGCTCGACTCGAAGGCGTGGCGCCACACCTATGCGATCGGCGTTCCCCCCTCAAACGAGATCGACGCGCCACTCGGCGCGCTTCGCGCCAAGTCCGGTCCCGGACACGGGGTCGGGATCTGGCTGACCGAGGACGGAAGGGTGGTCACCAGCAGCTACGCGGCGGTCAGCGAGCGCCCGTCGCTCCGCCAGCTCGGGCGATGGATCTTCGCGCCGCTCGTCTGGGGCCGCCCACCGTCGATCTTCAGCCGGCTCAGGCTCGTCGACCGCCGCTTCGCGCGCGCGTTTCGCAGGCCCTGGCGACGCCTGGGATCAGAGCCGGCGCGGGCGGACTCCCCGGTCGGCTACCTCGATCGCGAACCCCGGCCGGGCAGGGTCCCGCTCTACAGCGCCGTGCATCCGGTGGCGGGCGACCAGCTGGTGACGACCAGCGAAGTGGAGCTCGACGAACTGGGCTATCTGAAGCGCCGCCGGCTCGGGTTCATCTCCTCCAAGCCCTTGGTCACCGACCCACCGAGAACGCCGCAGCCGATCCCCTGGGCCGGACCCGGCGGGGTTCGCAGGGTCGGCGAGGAGCTCGACGCCGCGGCTGTGCTTGCCGGCCGCCTGCCCGTCGCAGCCGAGAAGCAGCGGGTCGGGGCCGGGACGCCGGCGCTCATCGGACGCCGGAAGCAGACACCCGTCGGTGGGCAGACCGTGGCCGCGAAGGGGGACGACGCGGGGCGGGCCGCCGGCGCGCCGACGCAGGGGGCGGTGATCGGAGTCGTGCGCGCGGTCGACCAGAGCTCGTGGCGCCACACCTACGCGATCGGAGATCAGCCGTCGGGGACGATCGACGGACCCCTCGGTGCTGTTCGTGCCACGGTCCCCGCAGGTCAGGGCATCGGCGTCTGGATCGCGGCGGATGGCAGAGTGGCCACCCTCGCCCATCGCGCGGTCTGCGATCGGCCGCCGTTGCGCAGGATCGTACGGTGGATCTTCGCCCCTCTGGTCTGGGGTGGGCCGCCATCACTTCCGCGGCGTGGCGCCCTCGTCGCTCGCAGGTTCGCGCATGCGGTGCCTCGCCCATGGACGCGCTTCGGATCCGCCCCGCAACTCAGCGGGCAGCCGATCGGCTACCTGCACCGCAATCCGGGTCCAGGCCGCAAGCGCCTCTACTCGGCGCTGCATCCGGTGGCCGGCGACCAGCTCGTGACGACGAGTCAGGAGGAGATCGAGGAGCTGGGGTATCTGATGCCTAAGCGCCTGGGGTTCATCGTCTCCGCGGCGTCGGTCGATCGCGCCCCGGGAACCGGCCGCCAGCCGATCCGCTGGGCATCGCGGAAAGGGCTGCGCAGAGCGGCCGAGCAGCCTCGCCTGAATCAGGGCGCGCTGACCAAGCCCGATTCCAGCGTCCCGGCCCCGGTCGATGGCGTCCACGTCGCGGGGTGGGCGGTGCTGGAGGACGAAGCGGTCGCCCGGGCGGAGATCCTGCTCAACGGCGAGAGCGCCGGGCTTGCTCGTCTCGGCATCCAGCGACTCGGAAAGGGACCCGCCGACGCACCCGAGTGGCCGGTGTCCGGCTTCGACCGCCGCGTACCGCCGGCGAATCTGCCGCCGAGCGGCAGCCAGGTCCTGGTCGAGGTGCTGGTGACCGGCGTCGACGGCACCGAGCTGCTGCTCTGCGCTCCCGCGCCGTTGCGGCTCGAGGCGCCCGGAGCGCCCCTCGAGTTCCCGCCCGACAGCGCGGCCGCGACGTCAATCTCCGGAAGCCCAACGAGCAACGGTCGGCGGGCGACTCGCGAGCACGGGCTGCGCGTCCTCGCCTTCACTCATCGCCTCAACGTCGGCGGAGCCCAGCGCTATCTGGTCGAGCAGCTCCTGCGACTGGCACGGTCCAAAGGCACGCGATGCACCGTGATCGCCTCAGCCGATGGGGAATGGCGCGAAACGCTCGAGCAGAGCGGCGTCGAAGCGATCGTCGGCACGGAGTTCCCCCTCTCCAGCCGGGAGAGCTATGAGGCGAAGATCGACGAGATCGCCGGCTGGGCCAGCAGTCGCTCGTTCGATGTCGTCTACGCCAACACCTTCGATGCCTTCCTCGGTGTCGATGTCGCAGATCGGCTCGGTCTGCCGAGCCTGTGGGCGATTCATGAGAGCTTCGATCTCGCTACATGGTGGGCGATGCAGCAGCGTGACGATCCCGAGGCCTACGTCCGCTCGCGGTCGCTGCATGCGCTGCGCAGCGCCAACGCGCTTCTCTTCGCCGCTGATGCGACGAAGCCGTTCTACCGCGACTACGTCGACCCCCAGCGGATGCTCACCGCTCCGTACGCGCTCGACCTGCGGAGAATCGACCGCTTCATCCGAGCGCGCAAACGCGACGAGCTGCGGCGCCGCCTCGGACTCGACGACGAGACGACATTGGTGATGTGCCTTGCGGTGATCGAGCCGCGCAAGGGGCAGAGCGTCCTCGCCCGGGCCTGGGCTCAGATCTGCGAGCAACACCCAAACGCGCACCTCGCCCTGGTCGGCGAGATCGATTCACGGTACTGCCAGGGGCTTCGGCGCTACGTCGAGTCGACGGGTCTCGCCGACCGCTGCACGATCATGCCGGTGACGATGAATCCCTATGAGTGGCATCACGCGGCCGACATCTACGTACTCGCCTCCGAGGTGGAGTCGTCGCCGATCTCGGTGCTCGAGGCGATGGCCTTCGAGACGGTTGCCGTCTGCTCGGACGTGTTCGGGGTGCCGGAGCTGATCATGCACGGGCAGGAGGGGTTCATGTTCCGGCCAAACGACGTCGGCGATCTCGCCTCGATCCTCGACCGGGTGCTCCGCCTGCCTCGGGAGGAGCGGCGGCGCGTAGCGGAGGCCGGAGCGCGGCGGGTTCGCGAGCGACACGATCCCGACCACTACCATCGCCTGCTGTCGGCTGCCCTGCATCAGCTCGCCGCCGACCCGGAGGCCGTGCCGCGCTGGGAGGCGCGAGCGTAGTCAGCCGCTTCGCGTGGGCGGAGCCGGGGGTGACGCAGCGACGTCGGGCTCATCGACATCGACCCCCGCGATGTACTGGTACACCCGCTGCTCGAAGTTCTTCACCCGCAGCAGGGCCTCCGGCCGCCCAAACGAAGCCGGATCCCAGATCGGGATCATCGGACAGCTCTCAATGTCCAGCATCCTCATGATGAACAGCCGGTGGTGACCGTTCACCCTCGGCGTGCACAGCCGCTCGTCGGATCCGCGGAGTGCGAGAACCTTGAAGTTCATCCCTTCCATCGCCGGGTGCAGCGGAGTGGGGTTGTAGGCGACCGGCACCTCCCCGAAGCCACTGACGTCGCGGGTTCCCAGCGCTTTGCCCAACGCCGTCAGCCGGAGGGACACCTTCCGATGCAGGCGGGCCGGCTCAGCCAGCAGAGGCTTGAGGCCCGGATCGACCACTCCCGCCGCGATCCCTCTGGTCAACCATCTCAGGTACGTGTTGGTCTCCTCGAGTCCCTTCTCGTCGAACTCCGACAGCTCACACATCAGCGCGAGCCAGTACGGCTCGCCACGCATCGCCAGATTGACCTTCTCGCCGGCGTGGAAGCGCCGCTCGTACTCTTCGAGCCTCTCCGAGTAGCGGGCGTACGCTCGGCCTCGACAGCGGATCGGCCCGCTGCTGGAACGGGAGCTACGCCGCGTCGAGGAAGTTGAACGTGGACCGTTGCAGGTCGATCTCGACGACACCCTCTGCATCGGGAACCACGCTGGCTGCACGCCGGGCGAAGAACGGCGGCAGGGGCTGCTTCGAGAACGCCAGCCACAGGCGCGGCTCCTGTGCCCCTCGCTGTCCATGGGTGACCCGTCCGAAGCAGCACCAATGGGGGAAGTGCCGGGCGATCGGCTCGACGTAATGGGCGGGCCAGGTCTCATCCTTGATCTTGTGCGTCTCGATGATCATCGATTCGGAGATCTGACTGCAGATGTAGTCGATGTTCTTCTGCATGAAGCTGAACGCGGAAAGCCCACGCAGACGTCGTACTTGCGATGCAGAAAGCCCTCCTCGGCGACGTTCGCCTGGAAGTGATTCACGTCGCTGAGGCCGTTGTAGGCGGTGATGTACCGCGCGAGCTGGGTGAAGAAGGCGTCGTACTCGTAGGCGTCGACCCGAGAGGCTCCTGATCGGCGAAGATCCCGCGATATCTCTCCCAGATTGGCTCCGAGGTCGCAGATCGAGAGCCGATCGAACTCGAACCCCTTGAGCAGGTTCGGACGGGCCATCCGGAAGCCTTCGCGAACCCCTTCGCCAAGGCGCACCGTCTGGTACCCACCGCCCGTCTTCTGGTGGGGTGACTGGGAGATCACCCTCTCCCCGATCGACGACTCCAGGAAATCTCCCACCTTGCCCTGCAGCGCCTCCAGCAGTTCATCGGTCGTCGGTTCGGTCATCGCTTCGTTCGCCCGTGCGTGGTGGGTTCGATCGGGCAGAGCGTCAGGCTAGGATCGGGGGCTGGAGGAGACAACGGGATCCGCCAGCCGGTCGAGGTCCATGCGCGCGCGGCTGAGTTCGCTGCGCAGGCTCGTGATCTCGGCACGCTGGGCTTCGAGCTGTTCCAGGCGACGATCACGATCGACCGTCGTCTTCTTGAGCTGTGAGCTTCGCTGCTCGAGCTGCTTTTCGAGCTCGCCGACCGACTCGCGCTCGCTGCTCAGCTGAGCGCGCGTCTGCTCGAGCTCTGCGGAGCGCGCCTTAAGCTCGGAGCTTCGCTGCTCGAGC
>Ga0183260_10004728_pt1 | contig 10792 bp, 11 predicted proteins | sample AntDrymUQ4972206_2_FD_129768 | JGI IMG/M metagenome (GOLD analysis project Ga0183260, IMG submission 129768) | Polar desert sand microbial communities from Dry Valleys, Antarctica - metaG UQ497 (22.06) (version 2) (version 2) | ecosystem: Environmental > Terrestrial > Soil > Desert | place...
AGCTTACGTTCAGCTTGCCGCGTTCGCTCGGCGAAGCCTGTCGTTCTGGCATGAGCCTCGGGCGGACGCCGGTTCGGTGTGCCTTCCCAGCATTCATAAAGAGCGCGGCTCGGCCGGCCATCGCGTTGACTGAAACCGCCAAGCTGATATGTCTCCGCGCGCGCTCCGGCCTCGCGGTGGACGGGGCCGATCCAGGCCCCTTCGCTACGGGCCATCAGGGCGAACCTCATGACCGATGTCGTCAAGCACGCGCTGATGGCCAATGCGATCCGGGTGCTGTCGATGGACGCGGTCCAGGCCGCCAATTCCGGGCATCCGGGTCTGCCCATGGGCTGCGCCGACATCGCCGCGTTGCTGTTCTCCAAGCATCTGAAATTCGACACCTCGGAGCCCTGTTGGCCGGACCGCGACCGCTTCGTGCTGTCCGCCGGCCACGGCTCGATGCTGCTTTATTCCGTGCTGCATCTGCTCGGCTACGAGGATATGACGATCGATGAACTGAAGCGCTTCCGCCAGCTCGGGTCGCGCACCGCGGGTCATCCCGAATACGGCCATGCCAAGGGGATCGAGACGACCACCGGCCCGCTCGGCCAAGGCCTCGCCTCGGCCGTCGGCATGGCGATGGCCGAACGGCTGATGAATGCGCGCTTCGGCGACGATCTCGTCGACCACCACACCTACGTGCTCGCCTCCGATGGCGACCTCATGGAGGGGATCAGCCAGGAAGCGATCGCGCTGGCGGGGCATCTGAAGCTGAACAGGCTGGTCGTCATCCACGACGACAATGGGATCACCATCGACGGCGCCATCGGGCTGTCGGATTCCACCGACCAGGTGAAGCGCTTCGAAGCGTCCGACTGGCGGGCCATGCGCATCGACGGTCACGATGCGGACGCGATCGATGCGGCTCTGGCGGAGGCCAAGGCGAGCGACCGGCAGACCCTGATCGCGGCCAGAACCACGATCGGATGGGGGGCGCCGAAGAAGGCCGGCACCGCCGCCTCGCACGGCTCGCCGCTCGGCCTCGAAGAAATCGCCGGCGCGCGCAAGGCTTACCTCTGGGAGCACGAGCCTTTCATCCTGCCGGAGGAGCTCGCCGCCGCATGGCGCGAGCTCGGCCGGCGTTCGCGGCACGCAAGCGATGGCTGGAAAGAAAGGCTGGAGGCGGTCGATCCCGGCACACGCGAGGAATTCGAGCGGCGCATCTCCGGCGAGATCGGCCCGGGGCTCGGCGAGGCAATCGTCAAGCTGAAGCGCGGCTACGCGGAGAAGCCGGTCAATGTAGCCACGCGCAAGGCCTCGGAACTGGCGCTCGACGCCATCAATGCGACCGCGCCGGAGATGATCGGCGGCTCGGCCGACCTGACGCCCTCCAACAACACGAAGACGAAGGGGCTGGAGGACGTCGCGCCGGGAAAATTCGGCGGCCGCTTCATCCATTACGGCATCCGCGAGCACGGCATGGCCGCGGCCATGAACGGCATCGCCCTGCATGGCGGGCTGATCCCCTATTCCGGCACGTTCCTGATCTTTTCCGATTACTGCCGCCCGGCGATCCGCCTCTCCGCGCTCATGGGGCAGCGCGTCATCTATGTGATGACGCATGATTCCATCGGGCTCGGCGAGGACGGCCCGACGCACCAGCCGGTCGAGCATCTCGCGGCGCTTCGCGCCATCCCGAACCTCAACGTGTTCCGCCCGGCGGACGCCGTCGAGACGGCGGAATGCTGGGAGCTGGCGCTTCAGGACAGGACGCGGCCGAGCATCATCGCGCTGACGCGCCAGAACCTCATCCAGGCGCGAAAGGCCTATACGGAGGAGAACCTCTGCGGCCGCGGCGCCTACGAGATCGCGCCGGCTGAAGGCGACGCCGAGGTCAGCTTGTTCGCCTCGGGATCGGAAGTCGAAATTGCGATGGCCGCCAGGGTCTTGCTCGATGCACGCGGAATTGTGGCGCGCGTTGTCTCCGTGCCGTCATTCGAAAAATTCGCTGAGCAGGATGTGAGCTATCGCGAGGCGACGCTCGGGGCGGCGCCCATCCGCATCGGCATCGAGGCGGCGATCCGCCAGGGCTGGGACGCCATCATCGGCTCCGACGGGATCTTTGTCGGGATGCGTGGCTTCGGCGCCAGCGGTCCATACGAGGAGCTCTACCGGCATTTCGGCATCACCGCTGAAGCCGTGCTGGAGCAGGCGACTGCGCGATTGGGTCAAGCAGCGCCGATATCGGACAGCGTTCGTGACATGAGAAGGAGAGGCTGATGGCCGTTCGCGTCGCCATAAACGGATTTGGCCGGATCGGCCGCAACACGCTCCGAGCCGTGGTGGAATCCGGCCGCACGGACATCGAGGTCGTGTTGATCAACGATCTCGGCCCGGTGGAGACCAACGCCCACCTGCTGCGCTACGATTCCGTCCACGGCCGGTTTCCGGCGGACGTCAAGGTGAACGGCGACACCATCGATGTCGGCCGCGGGCCGATCAAGGTGACGGCGGAGAAGGACCCTTCCAAGCTGCCCCATCGGGAGCTCGGGGTAGATGTCGTGATGGAATGCACCGGCTTCTTCACCTCCAAGGAAAAGGCCTCGGCGCATCTGACGGCCGGGGCCAAGCGCGTCCTAATCTCCGCTCCCGCCGAGAACGCCGATCTGACAGTCGTCTACGGGGTCAACCACGACAAGCTGACCGGCGACCACATGGTCGTCTCCAACGCCTCCTGCACGACCAATTGCCTCGCCCCGGTCGCCTCGGTGCTCCACGACGCCATCGGCATCGACAGGGGCTTCATGACGACGATCCATTCCTATACGGGCGACCAGCCGACGCTCGACACCATGCACAAGGATCTTTACCGCGCCCGTGCGGCGGCGCTGTCCATGATCCCGACCTCCACCGGCGCCGCCAAGGCGGTCGGCCTTGTCCTGCCGGAGCTGAACGGAAAGCTCGACGGCGTGTCGATCCGGGTGCCGACGCCGAACGTCTCGGTGGTCGATTTCAAATTCGTGCCGAGCCGCGAGACGACAAAGGACGAGATCAACGAAGCCGTCCGCACCGCGGCGGCGCAGCGCCTCAAGGGCATCCTCGGCTGGACCGACGAGCCCAACGTCTCCTCCGATTTCAACCACGACCCGCGCTCGTCCATCTTCCATATGGATCAGACCAAGGTGATGGACGGAACGCTGGTCCGGGTGTTGAGCTGGTACGATAATGAATGGGGCTTCTCCAACCGGATGAACGATACGGCCGTGGCGATGGCGAAGACGATCTGATTCGCCTATGTTGAGGCGAACAGGATGCTATGAACGAAACAACGGGGCCTCCGGACGATTTCGAGGAGCTTGCCGGACTTGTCAGGGCAAGCTTTCCAGATATTCGTTGTCTTCGTTGCGGGTACGATCAGTTCTACTCAGGCCTCAATAGGTACACGCTGGCGCGACGGGAGCTTGGCATCACGGGGCTTGTATCCTACATTGGAGACGACCACGAGATATTGACGTTGGCTTGCACCCGATGCGGCCACCTAGAGCATCACATGCTCAAGGTGCTTGAAGGGGCGAAGAAACCTATACCCGCCGCAGCCGAACAATGACGAACGTAACACCGTTTCCTCCGAGCGGGGGAGGTTCAGGCAATTCAACTCTAGACCTGCGAGTATCACGGCTTGAAGAAGACATGCGCGAAGTCAAGGCTTCACTGACGAGCATAGACGCCCGGCTTGCGAGCATCGACTTGACGCTCGCCAGAATGGATGGTCGGTTTGCGGGCATCGAGGGCCGGATTGCCGCGATTGAGGGTCGGCTGCAAATGGTTCCGACCGTTTGGCAGACCGTTTCCATCCTAGCCGTCCTGCTCTTCGGAGTCGCCGGGGTGATCTTCGCGGCAGGCAATTTTCTTCAGCCATGAAACCCTTTCGCACCCTTGACGACGCCGGCGAGATCAAGGGCAAGCGCGTGCTCCTGCGCGTCGACCTCAACGTGCCGGTCAAAGCCGGCGCGGTGACCGACGCCACCCGCATCGAGCGAGTCGCGCCGACGATCCGGGAGCTTTCTGATCGCGGCGCGAAAGTAGCGCTGCTCGCCCATTTCGAGCGTCCGAAAGGCAGGCGCATACCCGGAATGTCGCTCGGCCCCATCATGCCGGCAGTGGCGGAGGTGCTTGGGCGGCCGGTCGGCTTTGTCGACGACTGCGTCGGCCCCGAGCCCGAAGCCGTTCTCGCCCGACTCGGCAATGGCGGCATCCTCCTCCTGGAGAACACCCGCTTCCACGCGGGCGAAGAGCAGAACGATCCGCAATTCGCCGCCGCCTTGGCAAAGCTCGGCGACATCTACGTCAACGACGCCTTCTCCGCCGCGCACCGGGCGCATGCCTCCACCGAAGGCGTCGCGCACCTCTTGCCGAGCTTCGCCGGCCGCGCCATGCAGGAGGAGCTGGAAGCGCTGGAGGGTGCGCTCGGCCATCCGAAGCACCCGGTTCTGGCCGTGGTCGGCGGCGCCAAGGTTTCGACCAAGATCGACCTCCTCTCCAGTCTCCTCGGCAAGGTGGACGCCATCATCATCGGCGGTGCCATGGCGAACACCTTCATGGCCGCCAAGGGCGCGCAGATCGGCAAGTCGCTGCACGAGCCGGATCTGGCGCCGACCGCGCGGCGGATCATGACGGAGGCCGCGGAAGCCGGCGTGGCGTTGATCCTTCCATCGGACGCGGTCGTCGCTGCGGCGTTCAAGGCGCATGCGCGCCATGAGACTGTGACGCTCGACCGCGTTCCCGCCGACATGATGATCCTCGACGCGGGCCAGGCGACGATCGGGATCGTCAAGGCCTGGATCGATCAGGCAAGCACACTGGTCTGGAACGGCCCGCTCGGCGCCTTCGAGTTGGAGCCGTTCGACCGCGCCACCGTGGAAGCCGCCCGGCATGCGGCCAAGCGCACCCGCGAGGGCAAGCTCCTGTCGGTGGCGGGCGGCGGCGATACGGTGGCCGCTCTCAACCACGCCGGCGCCACCGACGGCTTCAGCTACGTATCGACCGCCGGTGGCGCTTTCCTGGAATGGCTTGAGGGCAAGCCGCTGCCTGGCGTAGAAGCGCTGCGCGTAGGGTCAAACCGGCGGTAGGAGAATCTCCAGGAGTGTTGCACATCGCTTGACGCTGTAGCATACGTATTTACACTCTCCTTGTGATCGCCAGCTTCCGAAGCAAGGCACTGAAACGATTCTGGGAGAATGATGATTCGCGTGGCATCAACCCTCAGTGGGTCGCTAAGATCGTCCTGATCCTGGACGCGCTGGACAACGCTGTCACGCCTGCGGAACTCGATGTTGCCACTTTCGGCTTTCACGCCCTGATTGGCGATATGGCCGGCCGTTATGCAATCAGGGTCACTCGAAACTGGCGCATCACGTTTGCCTGGGAGGGCGAAAGCGGAATCGAGGTCGATCTGGAGGATTATCATGGCCGCTGAGAGCACACGCTCCCCGAACCGTCCGCCCTCTCATCCCGGAGCCATTCTCCGCGACATCGTGCTGCCTGGCGCGGAACTACCGGTCTCGCAGGCTGCGAGGCGACTTGGGGTTTCGCGACAGACCCTGCACCGGTTGCTGGCGGAGAAAGTCGGGGTTACCCCGGCGATGGCGCTTCGTCTCTCCAGACTGTTCGGCAGCTCTCCCGATTTCTGGTTGCGCATGCAGCAAAGTCATGACCTCTGGCACGAATGCCGCTCCATGGCCGGAGAAATAAAGGCCATCGAGCCGATCGAGCGTGCCGTCTCGCCTGTTTGGGCGGAGGCGACCTAGGCCGACCGAAATACTACAGCCCGACCAACATTGACGAAAGGCGCCGGCCAGATCATTGCGGACGTAAGCCGGGGCGGCCGGGGGCAAGACGACAGGAGAGGGACGAGCATGAACGAGAGCCTTGAGGACATCGCCATCCGCATGGTCGCGGAAGGCAAGGGCATTCTGGCCGCCGACGAAAGCACCGGCACCATCAAGAAGCGCTTCGATTCGATCGGCGCGACCTCCACGGAGGATTTGCGCCGAGACTACCGCGAGATGCTGTTCTCCGCCGAGGAGGCGATGAGGAACCATGTCTCCGGCGTGATCCTGTTCGACGAGACGCTGCGGCAGAAGGCGAAGAACGGCACGCCGCTGGTGGATCTGATCACGGCCGCGGGCGCCGTTCCCGGCATCAAGGTCGACAGCGGCGCGCAGCCGCTCCCGTTCTCGCCGGGCGAGACGATCACCGAGGGGCTCGACGGCCTGCGCGGCCGGCTGCAGGAATATCATGCGCTGGGCGCCCGCTTCGCCAAATGGCGCGCCGTCATCTCGATCGGCGACGGCCGACCGAGCTGGAACTGTGTTCACGCCAACGCCCATGCCCTGGCGCGTTACGCCGCGCTCTGCCAGGAAAACGGCATCGTCCCGATCGTCGAGCCGGAAGTGCTGATGGACGGCCCGGACGCCGTGCACGACATCGACAGCTGCTACGACGTGACGGCGTGGACGCTGCAGACCGTCTTCCACGAGCTGTCGATCGCCAATGTGAAGCTTGAGGGCATCGTGCTAAAGCCGAACATGGTGGTGCCGGGGCAGAAATCTGCAACCAAGGCGAGTGTCGAGGAGGTGGCGGAGAAGACCATCCGCGCTCTGAAGGCCACCGTGCCGCCCGCCGTCCCCGGCATTGCCTTTCTATCGGGCGGCCAATCCGACGAGGAAGCGACGGCGCACCTCTCGGCGATGAACGCCATGTTCGACCTGCCCTGGAAGCTGACCTTCTCCTATGGCCGCGCGCTGCAGGCGGCCGCTTTGAAGGCCTGGGGGGGCAAGGCGGAGAACATGAAGGCCGGCCAGGCCGCCTTCGCCCATCGCGCGCGCATGAACGGACTGGCGGCGACCGGCGGCTGGAAAGCGGATCTGGAGCGACAGGCCGCCTAAGGAAGCGAACTGCGAGGCATCCTGAAAATCGCCCGATTCCGGGCTTGATTGACGGGGAACCGCGTCTTCCCGTCGACCCTGAATATGCCGGACCATTCCGAAGCCCCACGACTGTTTCTTGTCGCGCCGCCCGTGGTCGACCCGGCGACATTCGCCAATCGGATGGCGGAGGCTTTGAGCGCGGCCGACATCGCCGCCGTGCTGATCGGCGCTGAAGTGGGCGAGGAGACGGTGGCAAATCTCGTGGAGATCGTGCAGGCCGCCGGGGCCGCCGCGCTGATCGCCGAGGACACACGCATCGCCGGGCGGCTCAAGGCGGACGGCGTTCATGTCGGCTCCGGTCTCGGCGACCTTCGCATGGCTGTCGACTCGTTTGGAGGCAAGCGCATCGTCGGCGCCGGCAACCTCCATTCGCGGCATACGGCGATGCAGGCGGCCGAGTTCGGCGCCGATTACGTCTTCTTCGGGCGCCCGCATGGCGACACGCATGACTTCGCGCACCCAAAGGCGCTCGATCTGGTGGAATGGTGGTCGGAACTGATGGAGATCCCCGCCGTGGCGATGGCCGGCCGGTCGCTGGAAAGCGTCGCTGAAACAGCCGCGACCGGAGCGGCTTTCGTGGCTCTCCACGAGGCGGTCTGGTCTCATCAGGCCGGGCCGGGCGAGGCCATCCGCACCGCCGCGGCGGCGCTGCAAGACACCGCGCGTCGCGCCGCATGAAAAGGCTTGCTGGCGTCGCTGTTCTATCACTCGCGTTGATTGCTCCGGTTGCGGCGCAAAAGCCCGGCGCCGAGCCGGTCGCCGAATCGGTGAAGCAGCGCATCGACCAAGGGCTCGTATCCGCCGGCGAGATGGACCCGCCGCTCATCCCCGCCCCGGCCGGTGAGATCTCCGCCGAAATCGTGACGATCGCGCCGGACCCCTTGCTCAGCGTGCCTGACGCCTCGCTCGCCGCTCCGGTCGGCCCGACGCGCCTGCGATCGACGGTCGATACGGCAGCCATCGAGCAGCGGATCGACAAGGGGTTGACCGCGGCGGGCGAGAAATCCGCCTTTGAGCCGGATTACGCCTTCGGCGCCTTTCAGCGCGGCTATTTCCTCACCGCCTTCTCGCTTGCCCTCGACCGCGCCGAGGCCGGCGATGCGGCGGCGCAAACGCTTCTCGGCGAGCTCCTGTCGCGTGGCCTTGGCGTGAAGCAGGATCTGCCTGCCGCCGCCGACTGGTACAGCCTGGCCGGAGACAGGGGCGATCCGGAAGCGCTCTACGCTCTCGGCCGCTTCCATTTGGAGGGAGTGGCCGTCAAGGCGGATGCCGGCAAGGCGGCCGACCTCCTGAAACGCGCCGCCAAGGGCGGGCACGGCGTGGCCGCCCGAGAGTTCGGCTACCTGCTTCTGCAGGGAAAGGGCGTCGCGAAGAACGCAATGCTGGCCGCCGCGCATCTCAGACGCGCGGCGGGTCAGGGCGACATGGATGCCCAGTATGCGCTGGGGGGCCTTTATGTGGAAGGCGTCGGCGTGGTGGCGGATGAGGGCCAGGCGGCGCGCTGGTACGGCGCCGCGGCCCGCAACGGCCATGTCGGGGCGCAGATCGAATATGCCATCCTGCTGTTCAACGGGCGCGGCGTTCCCAGGAACGAGGCGGTCGCCGCGCGCTGGTTCCGCGAGGCGGCGAGCGCCGACAATCCGCTGGCGCAGATGCGCCTGTCTCGCCTGCTCGCGGAAGGCCGCGGCGTGGAGACGGACCCGGCCGAAGCGGCGCGCTGGTACCTGATAGCCAGCAACCGCGGCGTCCAGGACGACTTCATGGACAACTGGCTCGCCGGTCTTGATCCGCCGACGCGCGACGCCGCGGCGGAGGCGGCCGAGCGCTGGGCGCGCGCCAGAGGCGGGCGCGTGAAGGCGGCAAGCAACGATGCCGGCGTTGCCGGCGCGGTGGACAAGCAAGCGGAGTAGCTCTATATACGGCTGCCTTGTTCGCGCGTTGGCGCGCAAGGTTATTCAAATCTTAGCGTTCGCGCGTTACGGGGTGGAGTGGCCCGCTCACCCGCTGCTTCTTTGCGCAGGGTTCGGGCAGCCTGAAAGAGGATCGAAGAGACGTGCAGGTCATCGTCAGGGAAAACAACGTCGACCAGGCGCTGAAAGCGCTGAAGAAGAAGATGCAGCGCGAGGGCGTCTTTCGGGAGATGAAGCTCCGCGGCCATTTTGAGAAGCCGTCGGAGAGGCGCGTGCGCGAAAGGGCCGAGGGCGCCCGGCGCGCGAGCAAGCTGGCCCGCAAGCTGGCTCAGCGCGAAGGCCTCCTGCCGAAGAAGCGGCTGCGCGCGGCGTGATCAAAGGCGGGCGCATAATCGACCTCCCGTGGCTTGGCGCCGGACGCTCCGGAACCAACGGATCAGAAGCCGCGATGCGCACCGAACGGTTCTGGCGAAAAGCCTGTCTCGCCAGCTGCCTGCTCCTCACGCTCGCGGCATGTCAATCCTCGCCGCCGGGGGCCAGCCTTCCCGTCGACGTGGAGACGGGCTCGGAAGCCAACCTCGAATCGCTAACGGCGGTGATCGCGCGTGACCCGAGCAATCCGGATGCCTATAACGTGCGCGGATCGGCTTACGGCCGGGCCGGACGTTCCCGCGAAGCGATTGCGGATTTCACCAAGGCGATCGAGCTCGATCCGAGCTTCGGCCGGGCCTACGCCAACCGTGCGCTGGCGCATCGGCGCAATGGTGACACGAAGGCCGCTCTGGAGGACTACAACCGCGCCATCCAGGCCGACCCGAATTACGCGGGCGCTTACGTAGGCCGCGGCAACATCTATCGCCAGGAAGCGCGTCTTGACCTGGCCTTGGCCGATTACAACGCGGCGATCGGGCTCGATCCCTCCGATGCCCAAGCGTTTCATAACCGGGGGCTTGCCTTCCAGGCGCAAAGCCAGCATCAGCCCGCCGTGGAGGACTTCACCACCTCCATTGGCCTGTCGCCGAGATCGGGGGAGCCGTATGACGGCCGCGGTCTGAGCTATCTCGCTCTGGGAGACGCCAAGGCAGCGCTGGAGGATTTCAACGAGGCGGTAAGGCGCGACGCCCAAAGCTTCCGGGGCTGGACGAACCAGGCTCTCGCGCTGGAGCAGCTCGGCGAACGGGAAAAGGCCTTCGCCGCCTTTGCGCGAGCGGCCAGCCTCAACCCGTCCTACCAGCCGGCCAAGGACGGCATGCGGCGGACCAGCGCAACCGGCTGAACGCCTTGTTGGCGTCGAACGCCTTCCTGTTTTGCTGTCATCCCGGTTTGCCGCGCCAGCGGCAAGACCGGGATCCATAACCCCTGAAGCGCGACGGTTGAGCACAACAGTCGCGCGAACTGGAGTAGAATAGGCGTTTATGGATCCGAATGTTGGTGGTTAGCCGCCTTCCGCCGCTCGCTCCAAACGCAGTGTCCCCAGGAACTCCAGAACGATCCCCCACAGCCCGCGGCCCCAAAGGTCGCCATGACCGGCGCCTTCGATGATTTCCAGCTGCTTCGGCTCATTGGCCGCCTCGAACAGCCGGCGGCCATATTCCACCGGGATCAGCTCGTCCGCCGTGCCGTGCACGATGAGAACCGGCGCTTCCACGCGCTTGATGTGCTCGCGCGACAGGAAGGGGTCGCGCATCAGGAGCGAGACCGGCACCCAAGGATAGGTGGCGGCGGCGATGTCCAAGGTCGCGGTGAAGGGCGCTTCCAGGATCAGCGCGCGCGCTGGACGCTCGGCGGCGACATAGGTCGCGACACCCGTGCCGAGCGATTCGCCATGCAGCAGCACCGGGTGGCCCTGTTTCGCCAGCCAGTCGAAACTTTCCAGCGCGTCGGCGAATAGGTTCGCCTCGCTCGGGCTGC
>Ga0183260_10004729_pt1 | contig 10790 bp, 11 predicted proteins | sample AntDrymUQ4972206_2_FD_129768 | JGI IMG/M metagenome (GOLD analysis project Ga0183260, IMG submission 129768) | Polar desert sand microbial communities from Dry Valleys, Antarctica - metaG UQ497 (22.06) (version 2) (version 2) | ecosystem: Environmental > Terrestrial > Soil > Desert | place...
AGCAAAACTATATACTAATCATCTTTTCGCTTTACGATAAGATACCAATCATTTTCCAATTGCAAATAGCCATATTCATAACAAAAAAAATAAATATTTCCTTTTTTGTTGGTGTAAGTATGCGTCCCGTACTTAAATACAAAACCTTGGGTAATTAATTTTTCCTTAGTTGCTTTTGCCATTTCTTCCTCACCTAAAATGTGCTGAAGGATGCGCCTGTTTTTAATAAGTGCATTGTTGATATTGCGCACCACGTTGCTGTCTGAAGACTTCAGACCATTGTTAAAAGCATTCCGGCAGTAATCATTACAAAACTTTTTATCGGTCCTTCCCTGTAAAGTTTTTCCGCAGGTCAGGCATTTTTTTTCTGTAGCAGGATTTTGCATTTTTTCTTTTTAACTAAGATAATCAATACTTTATCCATAGACAAACGTTTACAAACGATTACATACGTAAGCAAACGAATAAAAGCCGACTACGGCTTTTGCGCAGGTACATCTTTGTTCTGTCAAGCAAATGGCGCCGTTGCAAGACTGAAATAATATCAATAACAATCTAAATCAAAAGTCATGTACGCATTAAAAAACAAAGTTCAACTTATTGGAAACTTAGGAAACGCACCTGAAATAAAAACTACCGAAGGCGGAAAAAAGCTTGCCCGGTTTAGTATGGCCACTAATGAAAGTTATCGCAATACAAAAGGTGAAAAAGTAACGGAAACACAATGGCATACTTTAGTGGCCTGGGGTAAAGTTGCAGACATTGCAGAAAAGTTTTTAGTGAAAGGTTCTGAAGTGGCCATCGAAGGCAAACTAATTAACCGGAACTATACCGATAAGGAAGGGAATAAAAAATACATAACTGAAGTTCAGGTCGCAGAAGTGTTGTTACTGGGAGAGAAAGCTACTAAATAAGTCTTCTATTACATTGCCGGTGCTTAATAAAAAGTGCCGGCATTTTTATGCTTTTATAAAAAAATAAATTCCGGTTACATTACTTCTTTCCCTCCCTCTTTGACTAATTTTGATCAGCTAATGCAAACACCGGATACTACCAATAAAATGTTTCAGTTGGCAGAGGAGATGGTATGCACCAGTAATGAAGCTATTTTTCTGACAGGCAAAGCGGGTACGGGAAAAACCACCTTTTTAAAATATATAAAAGAGACTTGTGAAAAGAATCTTGCAGTGGTCGCTCCGACAGGAGTGGCAGCAATCAATGCAGGAGGTACTACTATCCATTCGTTTTTTCAACTGCCTTTTACTCCGTTCAACTACAACGATACTTCTTTATTCTTTGGAAAGCTAAAGATCAATAATGAGCGCCGGCAGGTTTTTCGTCAATTAGAGTTATTGATCATTGATGAAATAAGCATGGTGCGTGCCGACCTCTTAGATGCCATTGACGCTTTATTGCGCCATTTTCGATTTCGGCATTCAGAGCCATTTGGAGGAGTACAGGTACTTATGATCGGAGATATGTATCAGCTTTCTCCTGTGGTGAAAGAAGACGAGTGGTCAATCATTTCCGCTAATTATAAAAGCCAGTATTTCTTTGACAGCAGAGTAATGCAGCAAGCCCCACCTATCCATATCGCTTTTGATAAAATCTACAGGCAAAAAGATCAGGCCTTTGTAAACCTGCTCAACCAGGTGCGACATAATGTGCAAAGCGAATACGTCTCTCATCAATTAGAAAAACTCTTTCAACCGGATTATGTTTTATCTCAGAAAGACGAACATATAATTCTAACGACACATAATTACAAAGCAGATGCTGTAAACAATCAAAGGCTTTCAGAATTGAAGACCAGAACTTATACATTCAAGGCAAAGATTGAAGGTGAGTTCAGCGACAGAAACTTTCCGGCAGAAGAGCAACTCCATTTAAAAGAAGGTGCAAGGGTAATGTTTGTAAAAAACGATACTGAAAAGGTCCGGCGCTATTTCAATGGGAAGATCGGGGTGATAAAAAAGATTACAAACGATGAAATCGCAGTGCTATGCCCCGGTGATGAAAACGAAATAGAAGTGCAGAGGGAAACATGGGAAAACATAAGATACACGATCAATAAAATTACGCAACAGGTCGAAGAAGAGGTTGTTGGTGCATTTACACAATATCCCCTTAGACTTGCCTGGGCTGTAACTATTCATAAAAGCCAGGGGCTTACCTTCGACAAGGTGATCATAGATGCTGGTGCAGCATTTTCGCCTGGCCAGGTGTATGTAGCGCTTAGCCGTTGTACCAATATGGAAGGTATTATTTTATTAAGCGCTATTCCTAAAAACCGTCTTGCAAACGACAACCGTATCATAGAATTTTCGCAAACAGAATCCCCTCAGGATAAGTTGCATGAATTGCTGGAAATTGCAAAGCATCGTTATCAACAAAAGATATTATTGGAAATTTTTGATTTTGGTGTGATCGTTAATGATGCAGGTGCCTTTTATGAAGCCACTAAAAAAAATGAAGAAGCTTTCAACCCCGATTTACTTATTGCAATAGAGAAATTAATTAATTCATACAAAGCTCTCTATTCAATAGGCATTCGTTTTTGTAATTATATGAAAGGCAAATTTGATTCCCTTCAATTCCCAGAACAAAGTGAAGAACTGCAAACTAAAATCAAGGCAGCAGTTCTTTATTTTAAAAAAGAAATGATCACTTTGCGTAATGATTTTAAAAACTTAAGCGGTGTCACCGATAGCAAAACACTTGCTAAAGAGTATAATGAAAATTATAAAAACCTATACTTGCACACTTCAATAAAGTACCATTTAATTCTTTCATGTACTCATGGCTTTTCTGTTTCCAATTATTATAAAGCCAGAAAAAATTTTGTAGCACCTTCTATAACTGTGAATGCGTATGCTACTGCATCTGCTTCTGGTGGTGAAACATCAGAGCATCCGCAATTGTACCAACTGCTACGTACGTTACGGGATGATATATGTACGAAAAAAAATATCCCTGTTTACCTGGTAGCTTCAGGAAAAACACTTCACGAGCTGGTAACATATTTGCCACAAGCACCCAACGAATTACTCAAGATCAGTGGGTTTGGGAAAAAGAATGTTGAAAAATATGGATCGGAATTTTTAAAAATCATCCAGGCTTATTCTTCAGAACATAATCTCTCTAGTAGTATAGATCAGAAAATACCAAAACGGGAACGAAAAGTAAAAAGTAATGAAGAGAAGAAACCTGCAAGTCATAAAATTACATTTGATTTATATAAGCAGGGCTTCAATGTGGAAGATATTGCCAAAGAAAGAAATTTTGCTGTGAGCACTATTCAGGGACATCTGGCTACTGCGGTTGGTGAGGGTGCAATAGAACCCGAACATTTTATTTCTAAAGAAAAAATTGACATTATTATAGAGAAAAGTCATTCAATCCAAACAACAGATTTAGGAGTTCTTAGAAGTGAATTGGGCAATGAATTTTCTTTTTTTGAACTACGGTTAGCTTTACAATATCATAAATTGAATGAAGCAAACACAACATCGTTTAATACAATTAATTGATTTCCATTTCATTATAAATAAATTACCGTCCCATATAAACCATCAAGATCTGAACATCCGATGGATTTATTCCTGAAATACGGCTTGCTTGCCCAAGTGTAGTAGGTCGGCCTTTTATCAATTTCTCTTTTGCTTCAACACCTAAAGCTGTTATTCTTTGATAATCGAATTGAACGGGTATTGCCAGATTTTCAAGTTGTTTCATTCGTTGAACAAGTTCATTTTCTTTGTCAATATATACTTGGTATTTTACCTGTATTTCTGCTTGTTCTATGGCATGTGTATCGAATTCGGATAAAGCATTATTGATTTTAGGAATTTTCGTTCCCATATCCTTCAGGTACACACTTGGCCGCAAAATGATTTTATCAAGTCGTTGTTTTTCTTTAATTCGGGCACTACCTATGTCATCTAAAAAAGCATTGACTTCATCAGGCTCCAAGAGTATTTCAGCCATCCCCTTTTTAATTTCTTTTATTTGTTTTTGTTTTTGGACCACCTTTTCCATTCTTTCCTGAGATGCCAGTCCCATTCTAAAACTGATTTCAGTTAGACGTAAGTCTGCATTATCCTGTCTTAAAAGCGTGCGAAATTCTGCCCTGGAGGTAAACATCCGGTAAGGCTCTTTAGTGCCTTTTCCTATAAGATCATCAATGAGTACTCCTATATAAGCTTCACTTCGCTTCAATACGAAAGAGGCTTGACCATTAATTTTTAAATGAGCATTAATCCCTGCCATAAGACCTTGGCAAGCTGCTTCTTCGTATCCTGTTGTGCCATTGATCTGTCCTGCAAAAAATAAATTAGATATTAATCTAGTCTCAAGATTATATTGCAGTTGAGTAGGTGGGAAAAAATCATATTCTATAGCATATCCTGGTCGGAAGAATCGCACTTTTTCAAAGCCAGGAACGAGTTTCAGAGCTTCATATTGGGTTTCTTCCGGTAAAGATGTGGAGAAACCATTTACGTAAACTTCAACAGTATTCCATCCTTCGGGTTCGACGAATAATTGATGTCTCTCTTTTTCCGCAAACCGATTGATCTTATCTTCTATACTTGGACAATAGCGTGGCCCAACACCATCTATTCTTCCTGTAAACATGGGACTTCGGTCAAAGCCGGTTTTAAGAACATTATGAACTTTTGGAGTGGTATAGGTAATCCAGCAACTTCTTTGAGTTGTGGGCTTAGGTGTATCCAGATAAGAAAATCCTACTATTTCTATATCCCCCTCCTGCTTTTCCATTTTGGAATAATCAAGCGATCTGCCATCTACCCGCGGGGGTGTACCTGTTTTTAACCGGTTGCTTTCAAATCCAAGACTAACTAACTGTTCTGTTATTCCTGTCGAAGGACGTTCTGCTACCCTGCCCCCTCCCAATTTTTTTTCTCCAATATGTATTACCCCATTTAAAAAAGTGCCATTTGTAAGAATCACTGACTTTGAAGTAATTCTATGGCCCAAACCTGTTACCACACCTACTACTCTATCATCCTTGATTATAAGTTCACCTATCATATCCTGGTAGATATCTATATTCCTGATGCTTTCTAATACTTCCCGCCATTTTTGAGCAAACATCATCCTGTCATTCTGGGATCGCGGGCTCCACATAGCCGGACCTTTAGATTTATTCAACATTCTGAATTGGATCATGGAAGCATCCGATACAATACCTGAATACCCACCTAAAGCATCAATTTCTCTAACAATTTGTCCTTTAGCTATGCCACCCATTGCAGGATTACAACTCATTTGAGCAATGGTTTGCATATTCATGGTCACTAATAGCACCTTGGAACCTAAGTTGGCTGCTGCTGCTGCTGCTTCACATCCAGCATGTCCAGCCCCTATAACTACCACATCATAAACAGGAAACATATTTTGTAAAAATATTTTAATGTTTCACGGGAAACGTCCCAGGACGTTTTATAAAATTTCACGTGAAACGAAATTCATATAATAGTCTTCTAATTTTCTCATCTCATTTTTTTGGGTTTGGGTCTTGTCCTTATAACCACAGAGGTGTAGAATACCGTGTATTAGCACCCTGTGTAATTCAGACTGGAATGAGCCATGAAACTTTTGGGCATTTTCTCTTACTCTTTCTATACTTATGTACACATCTGCACATAGGGGTTTATCTGGCTCAGAAAGCGGAAATGTAACGACATCAGTAAGGGTGCGATGTTTTAAAAATTTAGCATTGATCTTCAATAAATATGCATCAGAACAAAAAACAAATTTAATTTCAGAAACATCATGTTTCTCCTTTTTGATAATTATTCTAAATAGGTTCTTTATTTGGCTTCTATTTTTAAATGTAAAAGACGAAACCAAATAATGAAAACTGAGTTTTCCATTCACCTTCATATTTCAAAAATCGTAAACTGTATTAATTACTGCTTGTATAGATTTGAACTTTAAAGGTGAAGTATGAGATTGTCGGAATTAAAGCAAGGACAGAAAGGGAAAATTAAATCTATAAATAGCTCTGATCTGGAACTAAAATTATTAGAAATGGGTTGTTTACCCGGAGAGGAAATCATTGTAGAGCAAATTGCTTTATTAGGAGATCCTATATCTATACGGGTATCGGGATATAGTTTAAGTCTTAGAAAAAGCGAAGCTAATCAAATCGTTTTGGAATCATAAAATATTGATATTCAATTAATTAGATGCCCATCGGTTTATATTTTGGATCTTTTAATCCTATTCACATAGGGCACTTAATTATCGCAAATCATGTTCTAAACCTTAATCAAATTGAACAAATCTGGTTTGTAGTTACCCCACAAAATCCATTTAAACCTGCTAAATCTTTATTGAACGAATTTGACCGTTTGCACCTTGTCCAAATAGCAGTCGAAAATGATTCCCGATTGAGGGCATCAGATATAGAATTCAAATTACCCAAACCTTCATATACCTCACATACATTAGCTTATTTAAAAGAAAATTATCCCAACCGAGAGTTTAGTATTTTGATGGGAAGTGATAGCTTTCAGAATTTACCAAAGTGGAAAAATGCAGATCAAATTATTAAAAATTACCCGATACTCATTTATTTACGTCCTGGATTTTCAGTTGAAAATGATCATGGTGCCAAGGCTAATATTTTAGAAGCTCCTCTTCTCAATATCTCAGCATCGGAAATACGTAAACTTTCTGCTCAAGGAAAATCAATCAAATATCTTGTTCCAGACGTTGTAGAGCAGGAAATAATTAAAAGCAGGCTCTATAAAGCTCAAAATAAATAACCCAACAATAAACACACAGCAACTATAAGAGGAGAGGGGAATTTGGTAAAATAGAGCAATACAAAAGTAGCTGCTATTACACCAATATTTATAAGACTTATCCATTTCACATCTACCAAAGAAATGTCTTTCATTATATAAAAAGTTGCCGCTATCATAATCCCGACTATTGCTGCATTAATGCCTTCCAGTGCACGGTAAATCACTGCATATTTTTTAAGGTTGTTCCATATAGGGAAAAAGAATAGCACCAACAAAACACTGGGTAAAAAAATAGCCACCGTGCCAATGATGCATCCCAATAATTGACCGCCCTTTCCATAATCACGCAAAGCCATCCCTCCGGTAAAAGTAGCAATTGAAAACAAGGGTCCCGGTATAGCCCGCACGATACCCATTGCTGTTGTCATGTCATTTTTATCTATCACTATTGCTCCTGCATCTTTCTTCTTTTTTTGTATAGGGCGTACATAAAATTGTTCATACATCAAAGGCATTAATATATGACCACCACCAAAAACAAGGCTGCCCATCCGGTATGTATTTTCAAATAAGTTTAGTGGTTTTCGATTAGGCCAATCTTGCTTTCTTGCCATTTCGCTTAGCGTACCTGCTGCTATAAAGAGAAAGGCAAAGAGCCAGATGTTGCCCCATTTTATTTTTCGGGGTTGCGTTTCATGAGGAGGTATTCGCTTGTGGCTGATATTAGTAGCTATACCGCTTAGTATGATCAGGACAGGGAATACCCAGGGTGACCGGAAAAAAATATAAGTAGCGAGGCAACCGAAGAGCATGATAGCCCAGGTGATTGCATTACTAATGGAAATATGAAATGCAACAACTGAGGCATATACCAAAAACCCTACAGCCATTGATGGAATAAATTTGAAAATGTCAGTATGTAGCGATTGCTGATCTATATAGGGCAAAAAAAATGAAAACCCTCCCATGATCAAACATGCGGGTGCGATCCAAATCAATAATGTAAGTAAGGCCAGGGGGAAGCCGCCTCTTTTATACCCGATAAGCATAATGGTTTGGGTACTTGAAGCGCCTGGCAATAAATTGCAAAAGGCATTATACTCAAGTAATTCTTCACTTGTGATATAAGGTGTTTTTTTTACAAACATCTGCATCATCATAGCCACATGAGCCTGGGGTCCACCGAATGCAGTGATGCTGAATAGAAAAACATTTTTTAAAAAAGGAACATGCCGTAGCATAATAAGAGCCCAAATTAAAAAAATAAAAAGAAGGAAAACATGATTTCAATTCGTATGTTTTTATAAACCGGCTGAATTGCTACTATTTAGCATTAGTTGCGACGCTCCATTCATCATCAGCAAGTACATCTACAAGTAGATATTAAACAGTGCAATTTCATCACCATGTATTGTACACAATTACTATTTTTAGTAAATAACTATTTGATATTTATGAAAATCATTTTTCTACCCCTGTTACTAATCAGTGTTCTTGCACAAGCCCAAAAAAATGAGGCTATAGAAAATGCAGTCCACAACATTGAGAAAAAGGCTATCACATGGAGAAGAGACTTTCACCAAAATCCGGAACTGGGAAACAGAGAATTCCGCACTTCAAAGATTATCGCGGCACACCTGCGTGCATTGGGTCTTGATGTAAAAGAAGGTGTTGCTAAAACCGGTGTAGTAGGCATATTAAAAACTTCAAAGCCAGGGCCCGTAATAGCGCTACGTGCTGATATTGATGGCTTACCTGTTACCGAACGGGCACCTATTCCTTTTGCGTCCAAAGCAAAAGCTACATACAATGGACAGGAAGTAGGTGTAATGCATGCTTGCGGACATGATACACATACAGCAATGCTGATGAGCGCTGCCGAAATATTGGTAGGAATGAAATCACAATTGAGTGGAACGCTTATGTTCATTTTTCAACCTGCTGAAGAAGGTCCCCCGATAGGTGAGGAGGGTGGCGCTGCATTGATGGTGAAAGAAGGTGTGTTGGACAATCCAAAAGCTGAAGTCATTTTTGGCTTGCACATCAATGCGCAGACACCTGTAGGCCAAATTAAATATCGTGAAGGTGGCATGATGGCTGCATCAGATTGGTTTACTATAAAGATTAAAGGCCGACAATCTCATGGGGCTCAACCCTGGCTTGGAATAGATCCGGTGGTAATCGGCGCACAAATAATTAACGGCATGCAAACGATTGTAAGCAGGCAAACTGAACTTACTAAGAATGCGGTGGTCATTTCAACAACAATTTTTAAGGGAGGTGTAAGAGAAAACATTATTCCTGAGGAAGCCGTACTCGCAGGTACCATTCGCACACTCGACAAAGGAATGCAGAAAGAGGTATGGGAGCGCATAGAACGCACAGCGAAAAACATTGCAGCCGCATCGGGAGCAACTACAGAAGTATCTTTCGATTCTAAAACAGGCGTCACCTATAACAATCCTGCTTTGACCAAAAAAATGTTGCCCTCTCTGCAAAAAGCTACAAATGGAAACGCAATCACAATGGATGCTGTAATGGGTGCAGAAGATTTTTCCTTCTTTGCTGATAAAATACCGGCTCTGTATTTCTATGTTGGCGGATTACCCGCCGGTAAAGATCCAAAGTCTGCAGCGCCACATCATACCCCGGATTTTTTCATCGACGAATCCGGGATGAAGACAGGGATAAAAGCTTTTTGCTACCTGGTATTAGATTACATCGCCGCAAACAAAAAGATATGAAACTCATATTTTTTTGTTCTTTCATTTTTTTGATTACCTCCATCGTTAATGCTCAAGAAATTGACCAGAAATTACAGAAAAAAATTCATGCATTGATTAATAGGTTCAATGGAGAAATAGGTATTTACATAAAGAACCTGAAGAATAATAAAACGGTTAGGATAAATGCAGATACGGTTTTTCCAACAGCAAGCATTGTGAAAGTGCCCATTCTTATTGGTGTGATGGATAAGATCAATAAAGGGGAACTGACCTATCACCAGTAGCTGCAATACAAAGACAGATTATTATATGCCGGAGTAGTATTCTTGGATCCTTCAGGCAAAATGAAAAAATAGAATTAAGTAAATTGATGATGTTGATGCTCACTATGAGCGACAACACCGCAAGTTTGTGGTTGCAAAGCCTTGCCGGCACCGGCACACGCATTAATTCTATTTTAAACAATCTTAGATTTCACCATACAAGAATAAATGCAAGGACTCCGGGAAGAAAGGAGGATAGTACGAATTATGGATGGGGACAAACAACACCCCGTGAAATGGCTACGATAAGGAAAAATTGTTCGTGGGGAAGTCATCAAACCATTCCTGATAAGATCACATTATTATCAAGATTTTTTTATTTTATATACGTGGAATAAATATTGCATAACATGATGTAACCTTATAGAATATGTTTGGATCGTCAATAATTCAATTTTTAGACTAGCTGATTTGTCGCGTAATTATACACGAGCTTAGAAAGAAATATTCAAAATGGTGGAAGTGGAGCAAGTATCCGTAGCCGTTAGATAAAAATAATTTAAGGTTATTATTTAAATACATAAAGATTTTTAAACACAATTTCAAACTTACTCAATGCATTTACCTATATTTCAAAATTGGCTTAGGGCTTCTTTAAAATGTTTAGTTATTTCATTATTGTTTGCCTTAAGTGTAGTAAGCTGCACCATTAATAAACCATCTTTTCCTGTAGCAATTTTCCCGAAAGAAACGCCCAAAATTCCCGAACCTGATGCCGCCGCTGCCCAGGTGCCTGCCGGCTATAAGGTTGAGGTGTTTATGAAAGACCTTATTTGGCCCAGCAGCATAGATTTTGATGAAAGCGGAAATGTTTATGTATCACAGGCGGGATATGTTTATGGTGATCCTTCTGCTCCCGCACAAATTCTTAGAGTTACGCCCAATGGCCAGATAACACGTTATGCCGAAGGTTTGAATGGTCCAATCACAGATATACTCTGGCATAAGGGACAGCTCTATGTTTC
>Ga0183260_10004730_pt1 | contig 10790 bp, 13 predicted proteins | sample AntDrymUQ4972206_2_FD_129768 | JGI IMG/M metagenome (GOLD analysis project Ga0183260, IMG submission 129768) | Polar desert sand microbial communities from Dry Valleys, Antarctica - metaG UQ497 (22.06) (version 2) (version 2) | ecosystem: Environmental > Terrestrial > Soil > Desert | place...
CCCCTTCGCTCTCGACGGACCCACCGAGCCTAGAGGCGCGAGGACGCGCCGCAGTTACCCGAGCGTTAACTCTGCGTTACGTGGCTCGCACGATGGCGTTCACGGATCCCATGTAGAGCCGAACTTCGCACGGCTAGTAGGGGCAGACGTCGGACGTGTGCAACGCCGTTGCTCGCATCGTGAGTCCCTCTCGCAGGTCCTCGGCGAGCTGTTCGAGGTAGCGCATCGGATCATCGGTCATCGAGCATGCCGTGCCGTCGGGAAGGAATCGGGGGATCAGGACGAGCTGTTCGAGCGGATCGTCCGCCGACTCGGTCACCGACACGATGCCGTTCACGACCTCGACGCGACCGACGAAGCGTTCCTCTTCGTCCGGTTCGTTCTCGAGGATGTCGGCGTGCACGCTCACGCTTCGTTCCTGCCCGTGAACACCACCGCAGATGCCCTTCTCCCGATGAACGTTCGTTGAACACGCCGAGCGGGAGGAAGGGGAAGCCGGCTCGCGCCGGTGCGGGCGCCCGAGGGCTGCCGCGGCGGTCGCCGACGCGAGCCGGGGAACGGCGGTCGATGCCGCGTGACCGAGGGGAGGTCGCCCGGGGGGGCGAGTGGCGCGGCCCCGATGTCGCCGTTCACACCGACCTCATCGGCGCTACAGCGGATCGCGGTGCAGAGCCCGTTCGAGTCATTTCCACGGTGACGACCACGTGCTAGGTCATCGGGCCTCGGCCGGGTCGTCTCAGCCGGCGACCCGACGCCTCACGACTCTGGAGCAGCGGTTCGATAGCCGACGCCGCGCACCGTCTCGATCAGCTGCTCGTGCTCGGGACCGAGCTTCGCTCGCAGACGCCGGACGTGCACGTCGACGGTCCTCGTGCCGCCGTAGAAGTCGTAGCCCCACACCTCGCGAAGCAACGCCGGCCGCGTGTACACCCGCCCCGGGTTGGACGCGAGGAACCGCAGCAGCTCGAACTCCTTATACGTGAGATCGAGTGGCCGGCCGCTCGCGGTCACCCGGTACGTCTCGGTATCGAGGGCGAGCGGGCCGAGCCGCGTCACGGTGCCGTCGCCGGTTCCCGCGCGCCGGCGGAGCATCGCGAGCCGCACCCGCACCTCCGTCGCCGGCGCCCCCGGGTACAGGAGCTCGTCGGCCGCCTCATGCCAGGGGTAGCGCTCGACCGTGTGGCGTTCCATGACGAGCACGACCGGCACGCGGGGGGCACGTTCGCGCAGCGTCTGGACCACCGTCCATGCCTGGGCCGCATGCTCGGCCGCGTCGACGAGCACCGCCTCGGGCTCGAGTCGCAGCACGTGCCCGATCGAGGCGACCGACAGGAGCTCGACCTTCACGTCGGCGTGCAGCTCGGCGAGCGCCGGCAGCGTGCTCTCAGGCGAACGATCGGAGAGCAACACGAGAAGAGCCATGGGCGTTCCCACGATACCGGCTCGGCATGACGCCCGGTACCCTTGACCTGCGATGACAGCCGCTCGAGACCCCAGGACGGCCGTGTGACGCCGGCCCTGCAGGGCGTGACGTCTCACCACTGGCGCGTGCCGGCGGAGCCCTTCGCCGTGACCACCAAGGACGGCGTGCACATCCGCGGCACGAGGCTCGGCGATGCCGAGCCGCGACGCCCCGCCCTGCTGCTTGCCCACGGCATGATCGGGTGGCACCGCAAACCCCGCTTCGCGGTCTTCTGCGAGCAGCTCACGCCGTGGTTCACCGTGTTCGCGATGGACATGCGAGGCCACGGCGACAGCGACGGCGTGTGTGACTTCGGCGGCGACGAGATGCACGACATCGAGGCGGTGCATCGGCTGGCCCGCGACGACGGTCACGCTCGGGTGATCTCGTGCGGCACGTCCATGGGCGGCATCGCCTCGATCCGCCATGGCGGGCTGATCGGCGGCACCGACGCCGCCGTCGGCATCTCGTCGCTGGCCTACTGGGACTGGCACGACGACGCACACCCACGTGCTCGGCGGAACGTGCAAGCGCGCATCGGCACGCCGGCCGGTCGGGCGGCATTGCGGGCATTCGGCGTGCGCATGCCCGAGCGGTGGGATCCTCCCGAGTCCCCAGAGGACGTGATCGGCGCGATCGCGCCCAACCCCGTGCTGATCGTGCACGGCGCCGACGACCGGCTCTTCCCGCCGTCACACGCTCACCGGCTCTACGAGGCGGCCGGGCAGCCGAAGCGCCTCCTGATCGGAGAGGGGTTCGGCCACGCCGTGGACGGGCTCACGCCCGGGTTCGCGCACAAGCTCGTCGACGTGCTCGGCGAGATGGTGCCGCTGTGAGGGTGCGGCTGTTCGCCGCGCTCCGGGAGATCGCGGGCGCCTCGCACGTGGAGGCGACCGGTCGCACCGTCGGCGATGTGGTCGACGACCTGTCGTCGCGATACGGCGAGCGGTTCGCGCAGATCGCCGAGGTCGGATCGTTCGTCGTGAACGGCGAGCGCGCTTCCCGTGAGGTGCCCGTCGCCGAGGGCGACGAGGTGGCGTTGCTGCCGCCCGTCAGCGGAGGGGCCACCACCCTGCGATACTGACGCCCCATGCGATTCCAGCGAGTGCTGCTCATCGTCAACCCCGTTGCCCGCACCGTCTCCAAGCCGACCCTCGCCGTGATCGAGAAGGCGATGTCGGCCGACTTCCGGCTCGAGGTCACCGAGACCAAGGAACGCGGACACGCGAGCGAGATCGCCACGCAGGCCGTGCACGACGGCATCGACCTCGTGGTGGTGTTCTCTGGCGACGGCACGATCAACGAGGTGCTGAACTCCCTCGCCGGCACCGAGACCGCGCTCGGGGTGCTGCCCGGAGGCGCGACGAACATCCTGGTCCGCGCGCTCGGTCTGCCGACCGAGCCTGTCGACGCCACGGGGGTGCTGATCGGCAAGGCTCTCGACGACGAGGCCTTCAAGCTGCACCTGGGGCGAGCCGACGGGCGCTACTTCGCGGTGAACTGCGGCGCGGGGGTCGACGCGGCAGCGATGGCGCGCATGGACGCGAAGTTCCCCAAGACCAAGGCGAAGTTCGACCGTGTGGCCTTCCGCAGCGTGGCGTGGGAGCTCATGGTCGGCTACGCGGGAAGGCGTCCCGACCTTCAGGTGTCGATCGACGGCAGCGCGAGCGAGCCGTCGCTCTCGGTGATGGTCGGTCGCACCGATCCGTATACGTATTACAAGGAACGAGGCCTGCGCATGACGCCACAGGCGTCGCTCGAGACCGGGCTCGACGTGCTCAGCGTGCGGAAGCTCGCCCGTCGGAACGTGCCTCGGATCGCGGCGCAGGTGTTCGGATCGGCGCGACACGTGCAGAGCCGAGACATCGACTACCGCCACGACGCGTCGCACGTGTTGGTCACCTCGGACCGGCCGTTCCCGGTGCAGGTCGACGGCGACTCGCTCGGTGACCACGAGCGCCTCGAAGTCGAGCTCGCCCGCGAAGCCCTCTGGGTCGTCGCGTAACTGTCCGCCGTTCGGCGGACGTTCACGTGCGTTCGTGGATGCCGCACTCCCACTTCGACAGGCCCGCCCAGCGCCCCGCGCGCTCGGGCTCTCCCGCGAACCGCAGGCGCGTGCACGGCGCGCACCCGATCGACGCGTAGCCCAGGTCGTACAGAGGATTGTGCGGAAGGTCGTGCTCCTTCAGGTATGCCCATGTGTCGCGCTTGGTCCACGCGGCGACCGGGTTCACCTTCACGATCGTGTGGCCCGGCTCGAGCTCGTATCGCTCCACGAACGGCGCGGTCGCTCGCGTCGGCGATGAGTCGCGGCGGAACGCGGTGATCCAGCCATCGAGCCCGCGGAGCGCCTCGAACATCGGACGCACCTTGTTCAGGTCGCAGCACAGCTCGGGGTCGCGCTCGTACAGACGCTCGCCGTGACGCTGCGATTGCTGCTCGACGGTCAGCTCGCCGTAGAGGTCGATCACGTTCAGCCCGAGTCGCTCGGTGAGCTGCTCCTTGAACGCGAGCGTCTCGGCGAACTGGAACCCTGTCTCGAGGAACAGCACCGGCACCTCGGCGCGGATCGTCGAGGCCATGTGCATGATCGCCGTGCCCTCGGCCTGGAACGCCGATGCGATCGCGACCCTGCGAAGGCCCGACGTCTCGAGCGCCCAGACGAGGATCTCGCGTGGATGTGCTCGTTCGAATGTCGCGTTGAGGGCGACGAGCTCGTGGTCGGGAAGCAAGGTCTGCATCTCAGGAAGACCCCCCTCGGGTCCGCGGAGCATACCTCTCGTATGCTGTGGCGGTCCTCCGTCCTCGCTAGGGCGGTCCCGCACCGGATCCGACACCCTCGAAGGAGCCCGAACACGATGTCCGATACCTATCCCATCGCGCCCCACGGCGGCACCCTGGTCGACCTGATGGTCACCGGCGATGCGGCGGCTGCGCTCGTCACCGAGGCGGCCAACCTGCCGAAGCTCGTGCCGAACGAGCGCGAGCTGAGCGACCTCGAGATGCTCGCCGTCGGCGCCCTCAGCCCCCTGACCGGCTTCCAAGGGCAGGTCGACTATCACTCGGTGCTCGACTCCATGCATCTCGACGGTGGCCTCCCGTGGGCGATCCCGGTCGTGCTCGGTGTGACCGAGGAGCAGGCTCACACGTTCGGGAGCGGCGGCGCCGTGGCGCTGTCACCCGCCGAGGGCGCTGACCCGATCGCGGTGCTCCGCGTCAGCGGGTCGTTCGCGCGCGACAAGCAGAAGGAAGCCGTATCTGTCTATCGCACCGACGACGCCGAGCACCCGGGCGTGAAGGCGGTGTACGACTCGGGCGACTACTGCCTCGCGGGCGACCTCGAGGTGCTGTCGCTGCCGGTGCACGACGATTTCCAGTCCTACCGCCTCACTCCTGCCGAGACGCGCGCCGAGTTCGAGCGTCGCGGGTGGAGGACGATCGTCGGGTTCCAGACCCGCAACCCGATCCACCGTGCGCACGAGTACATCCAGAAGTGCGCGCTCGAGATCGTCGACGGGTTGCTCGTGCACCCGCTCATGGGGGCCACCAAGAGCGACGACGTGCCGCCAGACGTACGCATGCGGTGCTACGAGGCACTGTTCGAGGGCTACTACCCGAAAGACCGCGCCATGGTGTCGATCTTCCCGGCGGCGATGCGCTACGCCGGCCCCCGCGAGGCGATCTGGCACGCGATCTGCCGCAAGAACTACGGCTGCACCCACTTCATCGTGGGTCGAGACCACGCGGGCGTGGGCACCTACTACGGCACCTACGACGCCCAGCAGATATTCACCGAGTTCGAGCCAGGTGAGCTCGGCATCACGACGCTCAACTTCGAGCACTCGTTCTGGTGCGAGTCCTGCGAGGGTATGGCGTCGCCGAAGACATGTCCTCACGGCGAGGAGACGCGCATCTCGCTCAGCGGCACCAAGGTGCGCGAGATGCTGCGCAACGGGGAGCGTCCTCCCCAGGAGTTCTCGAGGCCGGAGGTCGCCGACATCCTCATCGCAGCGATGAAAGACCAGAACGCCTGACAACAGGCGGGCTTCCCGATATCCGATACGTATACGTATCGCCACTGATACGTATCTGCTATCATGCGGGGATGGACGCCGCGTCGATGCTCACCATGGCTCGCCGGCGAGCTCAGCTCTCCCAACGTGAGCTGGGTCGTCGGGCGGGTGTTCCCCAGGCCACGGTCTCGCGCATCGAGAACCGTGTGGTCTCGCCCACCCTCGACACGCTCGACCCCCTGATCCGCGCCTGCGGCATGCAGCTTCGGCCGGTCGAACGGCGCGGCGCCGACGTCGACCGCTCCCAGATCAGGGAGCGACTGCTGATGAGCCCCGCGCAGAGAGCCCGTCTCGCGGTCGATGCCGCCAACGGCCTTCGGGAGTTCCGGCACGCCTTCGGTGTGGAGCCGTCGGGGTGACCTCGCTCTTCGACCCGCTCGGCATCCTGCGGACGCTGGTCGCCCGCGGCGTGCGATTCGTCTTGATCGGGGGGTTCGCTGCCAACCTCCGCGGCACGGCCGACCTGACCCAGGATCTCGACGTCTGCTACGCGAGGGATCTCGAGAACCTCGAGGCGATGGCGTCGGCGCTGCGCGAGCTCCGAGCGAGGCTCCGGGTGGCCCGCGAGCCCGATGCCGACCTGCCGTTCACGCTCGATGCCGGCGCCCTGCGCAACGGTGACTCCTTCACGTTCGTCACGTCCAAGGGCGACTTCGACATCCTCGGCACCCCATCGGGCACCGCGGGCTACGACGACCTCGACGCCGACGCGGAAACGTTCATCGCGGCAGATGGACTCTCCATCCGAGTGGCGTCGATCGACGACCTGATCCGCATGAAGCATGCCAGCGCTCGGACCAAGGATCTGGTGCATCTGGAGCACCTCGAGGCGCTGCGGCAGGAGATCGAGCTGGCTCGCGCCCGGGGGTTGGACCCTCGACAAGGGGAATGACCTGCGGTTGAGCACATGCAGGGTCGCTGGTAGCCTCGGTCGAACGTCCTCCGGCAGATGTCCGGTCATCAAGGAGTCGACGATCCGTTCCCGAGCTGTCAGCGTCGTCATCGCATGCGCCCTCGTCGGCGCGGCGGTCGCGGTGCCCGCGAGCGCCGACACCGAGGCCGAGCTCGAGTCCGCCGAGCAACAGCTGGCGGCCGCGAGCGCCGAGCTCGACCGTGTGAACCAGCTCTGGCAGGACGCCGAGGCCGAGCTCGCCCGCTCGCGAGACGCCGCCGACGCAGCCGAGGCGCGCATCGAGACCTTGCAGGCCGATCTCGCGTTGATCCGACGCGAGCTCGAGCAGCGGGCCGCCTCCTTGTTCATCGCCGGTGGCAGCCCGCAGGCGCTCGCGCTCCTCACGTCCGATTCGGTCACCGACGCCGTCGACAGGTTCGAGTTCGCGTCTGCGGTCGCCGAGGGCGACAGCGATCTCGCGAACCAGGTGAGCGTGAACGCCCAAGAGCTCGCGTGGCAGCAGGAGCAGCTCGCCGCTGCGATCGCGAAACAGGCCGATGCGGTTGCGGACCGTCGAGCTCAGCAGGCGGCGATCACGGCCGAGCTCGAGCGCTATGACGCCCGGGTCGCCGACCTCGAAGACCAGCTCGCCGCCGAACGGGCGCAGGCCGCCGCCGCCGCGGCGGCTCGTTCGAGTGACACGGGCGAGGGACCAGGTGGCAGCGGCGGCGGTGATACCGGCGGCGGCGGTGATACCGGCGGCGGCGGTGATACCGGCGGCGGTGGTGGAGACGGCGGGGGGTCGCCTCCGCCGATCAGTGGCACCGGATGGATCCAGACGTGTCCGGTCAACGGACCGAACTCCTTCGTCGATTCGTTCGGCGACCCGCGGCCCGGCGGACGCAGCCACGCGGGCATCGACATGATCGCTGCGCGTGGCACGCCAGTGGTCGCCGTGCATTCGGGCACCGTGCACCGCACCGGAAGCTCGATCGGGGGGCTCGGCGTCGTGCTGTTCCACGACGGGAGCTCCGACTGGACGTTCTACACGCACTTCGATTCATACGGCTCCTATGGCGAGGGAGCCCACGTCTCGGCCGGCGACACGATCGGCTACGTGGGGAACACCGGCACGACCGTCTACCACCTGCACTTCGAGTACCACCCCGGGGGCGGCGCCGCGATCAATCCGTACACCGCCTTGCTCGGAGTGTGCTGACCTACCTGGTTCCGAACCGGCGGTCGAACGTCGCCCGGTGGCCGTACCATGTGCCGCGTGGATGACGTGCAGCAGCACCCAGCCAATCGCCGGATCGACCGCATCCGCGATGCCACGTACCTCGACGGCCTCGACGACCTGGACCTCGACGATCTGCGGGAACGCCGCGACGAGTGCCTCGCCGAGCGCGAGTACCTGTCGTTGCTCCGGCGCCTCGTGCAGGGCAGGGCCGAGATCCTGCAGGCCGAGCTCGAGTCTCGCGTGGGAGAGGGCGACCGCGCGTCGCTGGTCGATCGTCTCTCGACGATCCTTGCGGGCGACGAAGCGCACACGACCTCGAGGGGTGAGGCGGTACGGGTCGGTGTGCCCGAGGACGAGCTGATGCTGGCGCGCAGGCGTATCGAGCGGCTCGTGGCCGATGCGGGCATCTCCGACCCCACCGTGCTCGACGACGAGCGTCTCGCCGCCGCCGTCGAGCGGCTCACGACCGAGGAGCACGAGGTGTCGTCCGCCCGCAGCGAAGTGATCGTCGCCCTCGACTCGGTGCAGGACGAATTGAAGCGCCGTTACAAGCAGGACCCCTCGCTCGTCTTGCAGTAGTCCCCCGGATGGGGGGCGTTCTTCACACCGACACCACGCCGACCGGCCGACACAGGCGTCAGCCGGTGAGGTGGCGAGAACCCCGCACGCGTCCGATGGCGGCGGGTGCGTTCACCGGTCAGAGTGAGCCCGTCAGACCAGGGGCCAGGGGGCTTGCACGCATGTCAGTCACGCGCATCACCACCAGACAACGGGCGACATCGACGGATCCGGAGATCCCGGCGCTGCACGCGCAGCTCGTCCTCTTCGCCCGCGAATTCGGCTCGCTGTACCACGCCGAGCGCACCCGCTCCCGCGAGCTCGAGGAAGCTCTCGAGGGCATCCGCAAGATGTACATGTCGACGATGACCTCGCTGGCCCAGGTCGTCGAGGCGAAGGATCCGACCACACGCGGACATCTCGATCGCACGCACGGGTACGGCCTCGCGCTCGCCGAGCGTGTCGACCCCGAGCTTGCCGCCCGCCCAGAGGTGGGCTACGGGTTCTTCCTGCACGACATCGGCAAGGTGGGGGTGCCCGAGGCGGTGCTCTGCAAGCCCGGGCCCCTCGACGAGTCCGAGTGGGCAGTGATGCGGGAGCATCCCGCGATCGGGGCCCAGATCGTCGCGCCGATCCGCTTCCTCGCCGGGGCGGTCGAGATCGTGCGGAGCCACCACGAGCGATGGGACGGCGGCGGGTATCCCCGGGGACTGCGGGCCGAGGAGATCCCGCTCGCCGCCCGGATCTTCTCGGTGGCCGACTCGTTCGACGCCATGACGAGCGACCGGCCGTATCGGGCGGCGCTGCCCCTCGAGCGAGCCCTCGGCGAGATCGGCGCCGGCGCGGGAACCCAGTTCGACCCCCGCGTCGCCCAGGCCTTCCTCGACCTGATCGAGGAGGAAGGTGTGCCCCTCGACGGGCCGGCCTCGCCCGTTGCCGCCGCGGTCTGAGGGCTCCGCAACACCGCGAGATCACCGCGACGCCCCTGAGCCATTAGGCTGCCCCGACGATGGTCGCCGCCGTGCCGATCGCTCGCGTGGTGCGTTCCGGGCTCGAGGAATCGGTGCACCTCGGCCACGTCGCCGTCTGCGACGTCGACGGCCGGGTCCTCGGCCGCGCCGGCGACGCCGACCGAGAGTTCTTCATCAGGTCGTGCGCGAAGCCCCTGCAGGCGGCGGTCTCGCTCGCGGCGATCGGCGATCTCTCCCTTCCAGACCGCGAGGTGGCCGTGATGTGCGCCTCCCACAACGGCGAGCCCGTGCATCTCGGTGCCGTGCGGGCGCTGCTCGATCGGGCGGGACTCGGCCCTGAAGCCCTCATGGCCCCACCACGCTTCCCGCTCGACGACGACGAGATGGCTCGATCCCAGCATCGGCACCCCTTGTTCGGCGACTGCTCCGGCAAGCACGCCGGCATGCTGCTCGCCTGCGTCCGGGCGGGATGGGGCACGGCCACGTACCCGCGCCGATCGCATCCGCTGCAGCGACGCGTGCTGCGCGCCGTCGAACGGGCTGCCGGCGTGGACGAGGTGCGCGTGGGCGTCGACGGCTGCGGCCTTCCCGTGCACGGCGTTCCCCTGCGAGCGATCGCGACGGCCTATGCCCGCCTGGGCGTGCCCGAGCGCCTCGGATCACTCGAGGCCCCCGCGTCTCGGGCGGTCGAGGCCATGCTGGCCGAGCCATACCTCGTGGGCGGCCGCGATCGGATCGACACCACGTTGATGCGATCGGTGCCCGGCATCGTCGCCAAGGAAGGCGCCGAGGCACTGTTGTGTGTCTCGGTGCCCGATCGGGGCCTCGGCATCGCCCTCAAGGTCGCCGACGCCGGCTACCGTGCCGCCGGACCCGCGATGATCGCGGTGCTCGGCCAGCTCGACGTGCTCGACGCCTCGGAGCGACGCGAGCTGGACCCAGCCGCGCGGCCACCGGTGCTCGGCGGCGGCGCCTCGGTGGGAGAGATCGAGCCCATCGTGACCCTGCGGCGCCGCTGATCCGGCCGTCGTTCGCGCCCGCCTTGTCTACCATCGGCGGCATGAACGAGACGGCTCGCGTCGCGGTGTTGAGCGTGCACACGTCACCCATGGACCAGCCCGGAACCGGTGATTCCGGCGGTATGAACGTGTACGTGCGCGCCGTGGCGGAGCGGCTCGCCGGTCGCGGGGTCGCGGTCGACCTGTTCACCCGCTGCCGGGGCGGCGAGGACCACGAGGTGAAGACACTTGCACCCGGCATCCGTGTCGTCAGCGTGAAGGCGGGGCCGTGTGAGCTGCTTCCGAAGGCGGAGCTGCCTCGGTACCTGCCGGAGTTCCTCGGCGGTGTGTTGCGGGTGGCGCACGAGGACGGTCGCGGCTACGACATCGTGCACAGCCACTACTGGCTGTCTGGGTGGGTCGGGCGCGCGATGAGCGCCTCGCTCGGGGCGCCGCTCGTGGCCTCGTTCCACACGCTCGGCAAGGTGAAGAACTACTCGCTCGCCCGTGGAGAGCGCCCCGAGCCCGAGGTGCGCCTGGCGGCCGAGGAGGCCGTGATCGCCGAGGCCGATCGCGTCCTCGCCCCCACGCCGACG
>Ga0183260_10004731_pt1 | contig 10790 bp, 6 predicted proteins | sample AntDrymUQ4972206_2_FD_129768 | JGI IMG/M metagenome (GOLD analysis project Ga0183260, IMG submission 129768) | Polar desert sand microbial communities from Dry Valleys, Antarctica - metaG UQ497 (22.06) (version 2) (version 2) | ecosystem: Environmental > Terrestrial > Soil > Desert | place...
CGCGCCCGCCTCGGCCACCTCGACGCCATGACGATTGCGGCGATGGACCGTGACGAGTTCGTTGCCGTGTGCTGCCAGAAGCCGGCGATCCACCGGTTCCCGGGTGCGATGGGCAAGCGCATCCACGACGTCTGCACCGTCGTGGCCAACGAGTACGGCGGCAAGGCCCAGCGCATCTGGGCCGACGTCCCCGACGGCGCCGAGCTCCTGCGCCGCCTGCACGCGCTACCCGGCTACGGCGATGAGAAGTCGCGCATCTTCGTCGCCATCCTCGCCAAGACGCAGGGCGTCGCGCCGCCGGGTTGGCAGGACGCGGCCGGCAAGTTCGGCGACGACTCGCCCCGATCGGTCGCCGACATCGACTGCCCGGAATCACTGGCGAAGGTGCGGGCGTGGAAGCAGGCCCAGAAGGCGGCCACGCAGGACAAGCAGGACCGCCCGAGCTGAACAAGGCGGCGGCGTACCAGCCCCCGCAGAGGCATCGGCGGTAGCGTGACCGTCCGTGAAGGCTGGAGCCGAGGTCGATGAGCTAAGGATCGTTACGCAGCATCGACCACTGGGCGCTCACGTGCGCGAGATCGTGCGCTACCGGGAACTGCTCGCCAGACTCATCGGGCGCGAGCTCAAGGTGCGCTACAAGAACTCGACGCTCGGTTTCGTCTGGTCGATGGTGCAGCCGCTGTTCTTGCTCGTCGTCTACGCCGCCGTGTTCTCGATCCTCGGTACGTCGTTCGCCGACTTCCCGCTGTGGATCCTGTGCGGCCTGTTGATCTGGAACATGGTCAGCACAGCGGTTTTGACGGCCACCAGCTCGATCACGAGCAACGCCTATCTCGTCGGCAAGGTCCGCTTTCCACGCGCCGTTCTGCCCCTGTCGATGGTCGGTGCCGCCCTCGTGCACTTCTTCTTGCAGATGCTCGTGTTCGTCGTGCTGATCCTCGCCACGCGCCACCAGGTCGACTGGACGTTCATGTGGTTGGTGCCCCTGGCGCTGTTGGTCTCGGTCGTCGTGGCCTCGGCCTTCGCCCTCCTCTTGTCGACCGCCAACGTGTTCTCCAGGGACACGCAACATCTGCTCGAGCTGAGCCTGCTGGCATGGTTCTGGTTGACGCCGGTGATCTACCAGTACGACCGGTTGGCGCTGTGGCTCTCTGATCACGGCGTCCCGGCCGGCATTTTTCTCATCAACCCGCTGACATCGGTCGTCATCGTGTTCCAACGAGCCTTCTACGGGAGGGCGTCGGTACCGACTGATGACAATTCGGGACAGATCATCAACCTCTTGCCGTCCGACGGGCCGATGTGGTATTTGCGCAACCTCGCCATCACCGGTGGTGTCGGCCTGACGCTCTTTGTTCTGGCCCTTGTGATGTTCGATCGAGCTGAGTCCCGCTTCGCGGAATCGCTCTGATGGTTGACGCGGCAATCGTCGTCGACAACGTCTCCAAGTCCTTCCGGCTGGCCAACGACCCGATGCGCTCGCTGAAGGAGCGAGTGCTGGGTCTCGGTCGTAAGGGTCATCAAGAGTTCGTCGCGCTGCGCGACGTCAATGTGACGGTCAACCGTGGCGAGACGCTCGGGGTCCTCGGGCACAACGGCTCGGGCAAGTCGACCCTCTTGAAGTGCATCGCCGGCATCCTCCCGCCGACCGCGGGTCAGATCCAGACACGCGGCCGATTGGCGTCGCTACTCGAGTTAGGGGCCGGCTTCCATCCTGAGCTGACCGGTCGCGAGAACGTGTTCATCAATGCGTCGTTCCTCGGCATCTCCAAGCGCAACATCGCCCGCCGCTTCGGCGAGATCGTCGACTTCGCCGAACTCGAGCAGTTCATCGACGAGCCGGTGAAGCACTACTCGTCGGGCATGTACGTACGGCTGGGATTTGCCGTCGCCGTCAACGTCGACCCCGACATCCTGCTTGTCGACGAGGTCCTCGCCGTCGGCGACGAACGCTTCCAGCGCAAGTGCATCGAAAAGATCCGGCGCTTCCAGCAGGAGGGTCGCACGATCCTGCTCGTCACACATTCCGCCGAGACCGTCCGCCAGATCTGTGACCGGGCGGTCGTGCTGCACCACGGTGACCTCGTCGCCAACGGCAAGCCGGCCGAGGCGATCAGCGAATTTCGCGCCCGCTTGGCGAACGAGCGGGGCGGCGAGGTCCCCAAGGAACATGACGGGCATCCGGCTCCGACGTTGATCGGCGCGCCGACCGTACGTTCACCCGATGGCACCACGGTCATGACCATCAGGACCGGCGACTCCGTGCAGTTCAGGTTCGACGTCGAGGCGGACGTCGCCGTCGCCGACGCAGTCGTGGAAGTGGAGCTGAAGGATCGTGACGGTCGGATGCTGCACACCACGGCGAGCTCGCCGTTCAGGCTGTCCGGAGGCCCGATGTCGGTGACCATGGATCTAGAGCACGTACCGCTCGTCGACGGGGAATACCCGATCTCGATCCGGCTCTTGGAGACGATCTCCGGGCGGCTGGTCGACTGGCGTGATCAGCTCGACACATTGTTCATCCGCAACGGCCCGGCGCGTGACGGTCTCGTGGCGATCCCTGCGACCCTGACCGTGACCAACCCGGAGGGCGACGCCGTCGCGACCTCGACGACCGCCACCGCTGGCGTCACGGCCCCAACCGCCTTGTGACGGCCTCGATCGTTCAGCCAGCAAGGGGATCGACGACGAACGCAGGAGCGCGGCCGCCGGACCCAGCAGCGGGGACGAGCACCGCCGCCGCATCGAGCGCCTCTTTGATTGTAACGTCCATGTCAAGGTAGCGATACGTCCCCAGGCGGCCGACGAACGTCACCCCCTTCACCGCCCGAGCCCGCTCCACGTACTGGATGAGCTGTTCGCGCTCGCGCACAAGCCGGATGGGGTAGTACGGGATGTCGTCGGGATCGCAGAGACGGCTGAACTCGCGATACGTGACTGACCGTTCGTGCGACTCCCAAGGAGCGAAGTGCTTGTGCTCGGTGATCCTCGTGTACGGGACGTCGGGATCGCAGTAGTTCATGACGGGGCACCCCTGGACGTCACCGTCGTGCGTCTCCCGTTGAAAGTCGAGGGTGCGATACCCGAGGCGACCATGCTCGTGCTCGAAGAAGGCGTCGATCGGTCCGGTCCACACGACGTGGTCGAACGCGTCCACCTCTGCGCGTCGAAGCGCCGTGGAGACGCGCACCTCGATCGCCGGGTGGTCGAGGATGGCCTCGACGATCGGGGTATACCCGTTGGCGGGGATGGCCTGGTACGGATGGTTGAAGTAGCTGTCGTCGTAGTTGAACCGCAGAGGCAGCCGCTTCAAGATGCTCGCTGGGAGGTCGGCCGGGTCCTGGCCCCACTGCTTGCGGGTGTAGCCGGCGAGGAAGGCCTCGTACAGCTCGGGGCCGACGAACGCCAGTCCTTGGTCCTCGAACGACACGGGCTCGACGATCGTCCGGTCGGCCCGTGCGGCCACGAACGCGGCCGCTTCCGCCGGTCCCATGGTCGTGCCGAAGAACTGGTTGATGGTGTGTAGGTTGACGGGGAGGGAGTACACCGAGCCTCCGGACGTGGCCTTGACGCGGTGGTTGTACGGCCGCATCGTACCGAACCGGTTGATGTATGCCCAGACGTGGTCCCACTGGGTGTGAAAGATGTGTGGCCCGTAGATGTGGACCATCACGTCGGTGTCCTCGTCGCGCGCCGTGTGGCAGTTCCCCGCCACGTGGTCACGCTTGTCGAACACTGTGGCGGTGTGGCCGGCCTCGGCCAGCTCGCGAGCGATGACGGCGCCGGAGAAGCCGGCGCCTGCGATCCCGACGTGGGCCATCAGCGACTCGCCGGGTTGTCGAACTTGCGTTGCCAGAACGCACCCGACGTCATCTCCGGTTCTGCGCGTCGGTACGCCGCAGCAACGTGGTCAAACTCGGCAGAGATCCGCCGCGCCACGCGCCACGTCCGCCGCAGCAGTCCAAATGCGCGGCCGCGATCGCGCCGGACCGTGAAGCCCTCGGCCGTCGGGTCGAAGCGATAGAGCAGCTCGTCGCGAAAGACGCCGGCGACGACGGAGCGATGCTGGACATAGATCGCAGCGGGAGCGCGGCGCCTGACGACCGGAGGGAGGAGGTTGCCACCGATGGTGACGATGGCCGCGACCCTGAGGAGCGCGCTCATCGGCACGGAGGGCGTGCGGGGTGCGGGGATCTTCATCTCATCCTCGGTGAGGGTGCCCAACACCTCGGAGCGGTAGCGCTGCCGGGCGCCTGCGTGCACCTCCGTCGGGTCGCTGGCCATGAGGTCGTCCGGTCCGGCGAGGAACGCCTCGGTGCCGTCGAGCGTCGCCTCGGCCCAGTCGTAGCGGAACGACATGATCGAGCGCACCGCGGTTCCGATCACGCGACGGCGGAGCTCGCCGGCCGTGTACTGCGGATAGGCCAAGGCGGTGATGATCGGGACGTTGCGCGTCTCGTAGAACGCCGAGGTCGGGCCGTTCTTGTGGTCGAAGTCGGCGTGCCAGACGCCGATGCCGTTGACGGCGATGGAGCGTCCTGCCATGTGCCGGAGGCCCCAGAAGACATCGTCACCGCGGACGAACAGCGGCGGCGGATAGGCGTCGGTGATGCTCAGCGGGAACGCATAGAACCACCAGGCTCCGTAGTCGAATGGCGTCTGAACCTCGTTCTCCAGGAGCACCTCCCTGTACAGGAGGTTGCGCCCCCGACCCCTGGCCTCCCAGAGGTGAGCCACCGTCGGGTCGCAGTCGGCGCCGGCCTCGAACTGGATCGCCGGCCGGTCCATGCGCAGCATCGCCCCGGCGATGCACAAGTCGTCGTTCTTGGCGAAGCGCAGCAGCTCGACGGTACGGGCAACGACTTCCGCCTCCAACGCGATGTCGTCGTCCATGAACAGCACGTGCGTCGCCCGACCGGCCCGGCGGTGCTCGAAGAGACCCCGAGCGAAGCCACCCGCGCCACCGAGGTTGGGGTTGGTGAGGATCTCGATCGGCGCCCAGCCGGGCACGGGCAGCTCGAGATTGGCGGCGTTGTCGACGATGATGACCGAGACGCTCTCGGCCGTCTCCGGGTTCTCCTTGAACATGCGCACCAACCGGGCGACATTGGCAGCGACGTAGGGCATGCGGTTAAACGTCGTGATGGCGACACCCAAGTGCACGTCGCGCGCGGGCTCGTCGGGGGTGACTATCTCGAGGTTGCGGACCCGCCCCTCCGCTGATGTGCAGCGCACCCGGAACCACAGCAGGCCCGGGGCCAGTTCGCGCACGGGCGGCAGCTCGGCGATCGACGCATGGCTGTCGAGCTCGAACGTGGCGACGGTGCGATCGGCCCCGTCGAGATCGGTGACCAGGGCCTCCACGTCGAACGTGCCCGTCGCGTCGAGGCGTAGTGACAGACGTCGGAGCGTCGTGTGGTCTCGCCACGTACCGAGCGAGACGACGCCGAAGTACGTGTCGGTGCGGAGGTCGCCGCCGCGACGCATCTGGATCTGGCGGTCCTCGATGTCGATGGTGGCCGCAGCGCTCAGTCTGACGTACAGCTCGACCTCTGAGCAGACGTCGAGCGCGGGCACGATGATGCGTTGGAGAGTGCGCATGGCGCACGAGAGCCTACCGGCGTCCCCGGAGCGCCCTCAGGTCACGGCACGGGCGGTCGACTGAACTGGTCACGCCAGTACTCATCGGACACCATTTTCGGATACGCCGCCCGCCACGCCGCGGAGACCGATTCGAACTCGACGTTCATTCGCCGGTTGAGGTGGCGCATCCGCCAAATGACCTCCTTGAACCGGTCGTTGTCACGCCGAGCAACGAACCCGTCACCTGTCGGGTCGTGTCGGTAGACAATTTCGTCAGTGGCGAACGAAGCCATCACGGGCGTGGCCTCGGCCCGAGTTGCCCTGCTCCGCCCTCGCCGCGCCCGCGCTGGGAGGAGATGTCCACCGAGCGTGATCAGTGAGGCGACCCGCCACAGGTGGGGCAAGGGCCCTCTCGGCGGCTTCCATTCACCGACCGCTCGCTTGTCGGGTGGCAGTGGGGACAGGCCTTCGCCGTAGCGCCCCCGCACCTCGCCGTTGAAGTCATCAGCGTCCACGGCCAAGAGCGCGTCCGGTCCAGCGAGGTACGCCTCGACACCGTCAAGGAATGCGCGTGCTGTGTCGTACTTGAACGCCGACGTAAAGCGGAGAGTTCGTTCGATCATTCGTTTGCGGAACGCGGCGACTTCATAGTCCGGACGGGACACGGTGAGCATGATCGGGATGTTCCGCGCCTCGTAGAAGAAGCTAGCCGGCCCGTTCTTATAGGCGAAGTCTTGATGCCAGACACCGATGCCGTTGATCGTCATCATGTGTCCAGCACAGTACTTCACACCGAAGCACACGTCGTCTCCACGCACAAAGATCGGGATCGGATAGTCGTCGGTCAGATCGATCGGAAAGGCGAAGCACCACCATCCGCCGTAGTCAAACGGCTCGTCAGCGTCGTTGGCGAGGAGGTCACGCCAGTCGCGCAAGTCGCGGTCGTGGCCGACGGCGTGCCACACGATGGTCGAACTGGTCTTGACGACGGCGCCCGCTTCGAACTGCACGTTGGGCAGCTCTTCGCGCAACATTGCCCCGGAGATGCACATCTGCTCATCGGTGACGTAAGACAAAAGTGCGATGATCCGGGCGATCACCTCTGGTTCGAACGTCAGGTCGTCATCCATGAAGAGAACGTGAGTCGCCCAGCCGGCGTCCCGCAGCTCCATCAAGCCACGGGCGAAGCCCCCGGCACCCCCCAGGTTGCGGTTGCCAATGATGCGAGTAGTCACAGCCGATGGCGGGTCGAGCTGAAGGTTGCGCCCGTTGTCCACCAGCTGCAACTGGACGTGGCCGGCGAGCTCGGGATGTCCTCTGATGAACTGATCGAGGCGTGCAACGTTCGCTCTGACGTACTCCTGCCGATTAAAGGTGGTGATGGACACACCGAGGCGGACCTCGCGAAGCGGTTCGCCGGGTACATGGACCGTCAGACCCCGCAACCGGCATCCGTCCTGGCGAGCCCGCACGCGAACGAAGACATGTCCGTCGGCCAATTCTGGCATCGGTGGAAGAACGAGGGTGACCGAGCCGGAACCTTCGGTCTGGCCTTCTGCGGCCACTACCCGGGAACCGAAGTGATTCCGGTTGTGAACGGCCTCGATGTCCACCTGACCCACCACGTCGACAACGATCTCCAGCCGGCTGATGGCGGTGTGGCGAGCCCACTTGGCGGTGGGGATCACACCGAAGTATGTGTCCGTCGAACACCAGTCACCGGCGTTGAGCAGGACGGCGCGCTCGGGGAACGAGTAGCCGGCACCCCGGTGCGTCCGGACATACAGGGCGGGGTCGGTGCACAGACCGATAGTCGGCCAGGGGAGGGTCTGGATCACGTGCATTGATATAGCCAGATGTCGGTGAGGGAGGGGTGGGGGCCCGTGGCGGGCGACTCTACCGGACGGGTGTGGTGCTGGGTGAGTTGACCCAGGCGAGCGACGAGCGGGTGTTGGAACCGGGAGCCGGATCGGAGTTCACCCTAAGCGCTAGGAGATGGCCACACTCGTTCGCATCTGTCGGGTCGTCCGCAGCGCTGGAAGCTCGCTTCGATTCAAGGGCACCGTCTCGAACCCCTCGTGAACGCCGTGACCGTCGGTCGAAGACCTGGAGCACGACAGTGACGACGACACCTGCCGCCGCCCCCGCGAGACCAGCGCGTAGCCCGGGCGGACGCCACCGAAGTTCGACGATGCCCGCCCCTACGCCAGCCGGTAGGTCAACAGTAACCAGGCCGGCCGGCCCGCTCCGGACGGTCAGCGGCCGCCCGTTCAACGATGCGCTGTAGCCCGGCCAGGCGAGGCGTGAAAAGGTCAGTGACGAAGCGTCTGTACCGTCCGCCGATTTCAAAGGAGCTACCTCGACGAGTTCGCGGCGACTCCCTTGCTGTGTGTCCGAGACGACATCGAGAGGCCCAGACACTGTGGCGAGCCGCCCGTTCGGCCATCGCAAAGGCTCCAGCCTTCGCCACACCACCACGTGTTCCGTAACCTCGGCGATGCTCCACCCATCGGGGGCTGGAGCATCGCTCGTGTCGATGAGAGCCTTCTGCACGACGATCGTCTCGGCCCGCAGTAGATCCACGAGTCGTCGGTCAGTCTCCGCCGGCGCCAACCAGAGCTGGTTCCAGGCTTCGACGCACGTCCCACCCTGGTACAGAATGCAAAGCGCCCCGTCGAGCTTTGCGAAACCAATCCCGCTGTACGCCGTTGTGCTTTCGACGCCCGCCACCGTGTACATCGAGCCGAACAGCAGATCGTTGTAGACGCCGCCGGGTTGCAGCTCCCCAGGCGGGACTGCGCCCGTGGCGGCGATCTGGATCGTGTTGCCCACATACCGTCCGTCGAAGTCCTCGCCTATTTCGGAAGCGGACGCGGGGAAGTGATAATCAGTGACGTTCCCATTCGTCGGCATCCACTGCAGCTGCACTGTGAGTACGGCCACGGAGCCCGCCATCATCAGCAAACTCCGCCGAGTCGGATGCGCAACCATCAAGGTTGCCGCCGGGAGCACCGCGAGCAAGAACGCGCCGAGAGCGTGCCATCCGAGATGCTGAGGCACGTCCGCCCAAGCCAGATACGCCCCGCCGACGACGATACCCGCCGAGAGCAACGCTCTGAGGAGCGGGCGCGTCCTCACGAGACCGAAGCTGAGCGTCACCGCCCAACCGACGGCGACCGGTAGGAGAACGTACGGAATCAGCCGTGCCGGCCATCGAAAGAACCAGAAGTTCGACGGTCCGAGGGTGAGAGCCAGAAGAATCCCGCCAACAACGAGAAGGCCCAGCTTCTCGCGCCACAACGCCCGCCATGGACGCCAGCTCATCCACGGGATCAGCGGAAGGACAAACCACGCAAGGTATGCGCCAGGAAAGGTCATGCGCGGGAGACCAAACGACGTCACGTAGGGTGTCAGGCTCGACGTGCTCAGGTTGGCGAGGTCGGTGAGGCCCGGGGACATGAACTCGTCGTTGAACGTGTTCGTCGTTCTATAGCCGACGTCCGCTGCTTGGCGGAACGGCAGATACACCACGAGAGCCGTCAGGCCGATCGCGACGAGCGCTCCTCCGAGCGGGATCAGTCGGGTCCGATCGCCGACAGCGAGCTGTTCGAGAGCGACACCGAGCACGAGGACAAGAACAATCGCGTTGCTGTACGGGTTCCCGGCCGACACACAGAGGAACCCGGCAAGCACCAGCCATGCCGGTCCGCAACGCATGCCAGCGACCCGTCGCGCAGTGAGCCACACATACGGTGTGAGAACGAACGCCAAGTGGTTGGCGGTCCAAGACGTGGCATCCATCCAGAGGGTGAACCCACTGAGCGGCACGGCCGCCGCAATCAGGCTCGACGGCCACGCCGAGGCTCCGTACTCTCGACCGAGGAGGTAGACGCCGAGGACGAGCGCGAGCATGCATCCGCCCTTGAGAAGTGCGGACGCAATCTCCATGTCGTCCATTTGTAGGAGAGTGAGATCCGCAAGCAACACGAGCGGGTTCCAGAGTCCGTAACCCGCTTCGGCGACAAAATTCCCGCCTCGCCAGAGCGAGAGGTCGAGGAACGGCAGCTCCCCCGACCGCAACAGTTCTCCGATGCGTCGGGAGCCCGGGAACCAAGCGCCTGCGGTGTCGTCCCAGAAGTAGAAGCGGCGGGTGAACACAACCGGCAGCGTCGCCGCGAGCGCGACAGTGATGAGCGCTGAGATCAGCGGCAGGCGTTGGAATCGCCGAGGGTCCGACACCACTGGATCAGCGACTGAGCTTCACGTCCGAGCGCAGTCGTGTGGGACCATGTCGCACGGTCTTGTCGGTCGCCGCTGGCATCTCAGGAGCGCCGACTGCCAACGACCCGTCCGCGACGACTTGGTTTGCACTGCAGGCGACCCTTCGCAAGCCGACCAGCATGTTCCAGCTGTCCCGGATCGGCTTGACGGTCGAGGACCGGTCGTCCGCTGGGTACCGCACAGGCAACTCCACGACGGTTACGCCGTTACGATGCGCGATCTCGATCATCTCGGTCGTGACAAGGAACCCATCCTCTCGTGTCAGGGGCAACAGACGTCGAGCGAAGCCACCAGGCATGAGCAGGCTGCCCTGCGTATCGGCAACAGTCGCTTTGAGCATGAGGCTTCGCAACATTGCGAACGCTGCGGTGAGCATGCTACGGAGCGGCGAGCGAGCCCCGACATCAGAATCTGGATGCCGCTTGGATCCGACGAAAACCCCGTCAGCCGGCAATGGATGCCGATCGAACAATGCTTCGAGGTCTGTCATTCCGAACGGTACGTCTGCTCCGGTACAGACGACAATCCTGCCCGAACTCTGACTTACGCCGTGGCGAAAGGCGTGCCCGATTCCCTTCGCTGATCGCACGGCCCTGACCGAGACGGCGCTCGCGTTCGAAGACATCACCAACTCCTGCGCTGTCTGCCAGGTGTCGTCAGTCGAACCGTTCTCGACGATGATGATTTCGCTGGTCCCATATGTTGGCAGGTGCTCCACAAGGATTGAGACGCTTCTCCGGAGGACGGATCTCGCGTTGTATGCGGGCAGAACGTATGAGATATCGGCCGACGACATAACCTCAACCTCGGCCCATCCTGCTCCGAAACGCACTTTCGAGTTCGCACTCGATCCGGTCAATGCCCTTGTCGACCACCCCCGGGTGGAGCAGCAGCGAGCGACACGAACGACTGACTCGTTGCGCCAC
>Ga0183260_10004733_pt1 | contig 10788 bp, 11 predicted proteins | sample AntDrymUQ4972206_2_FD_129768 | JGI IMG/M metagenome (GOLD analysis project Ga0183260, IMG submission 129768) | Polar desert sand microbial communities from Dry Valleys, Antarctica - metaG UQ497 (22.06) (version 2) (version 2) | ecosystem: Environmental > Terrestrial > Soil > Desert | place...
ACCGGGACAGCGTCCTTCCTCCGGAGGTCCGCGCCCGGGTGAGCGTGGAAGCGGGCGTGGCACAGGGTTGGCGGGAGATCGTCGGCGACGCCGGGCGATCCATTTCACTGGAGCACTTCGGGGCCAGCGCCGCCGGGCCCGTGCTCTTCCAGGAGTTCGGCTTCACCCCGGAGGCGGTGGTCGCTGCCGCGCACGAGAGCATGACCGCGGCCGCACAGGGTGCCGGCTGATCAGGTAAGACTCATCGCGCACAGGGAGCTCCCATGACCCAGAACCCCCAACTGGCCGACCTCAGTTCGCACGGAGTCGCCGTGTGGCTGGACGACTTGTCCCGTGACCGAATCAACAGTGGCGGGCTGGCTGCTTTGACCGCGGAGCGCAGCGTCGTCGGGATCACCACAAACCCGACGATCTTCGGCGCCGCGATCAGTGGCTCGGACATCTACAACGACCAGATCTCCGACCTGTCCAGGCGCGGGGTGGCCATCGACGAGGCGCTCCGGATGATCACCGCCTACGACGTTCGGGCGGCCTGCGACGTCCTGGCCGCGACCGCGAAGCGCACTGGACGGGATGGTCGGGTCTCCTTCGAGGTCGACCCGCGCCTGGCCTTCGACACTCACGCAACCTTTGCCGAGGCAACGTCACTGTGGTGGCTGGTGGACCGCCCGAACCTGTTCATCAAGATTCCGGCCACGCAGGCGTGCCTACCCGCCATCACCGACACGATCGCCGAGGGAATCAGCGTCAACGTCACGTTGATCTTCAGCGTCGAGCGCTACAAGTTGGTCATGGACGCCTACCTCACCGGCCTGGAACGACGAGCGAAGACTGAGAACTCCTCCGGTTTCGACGGGCTGGAGTCGGTAGCTTCCTTCTTCGTCTCCCGGGTAGACACCGAGATCGACAAGCGGTTGGAGGCCGTAGGTGCGGACTCGGCCTTGCAGGGTAAGGCCGCCGTAGCCAACGCCGTCCTGGCCTACCAGGCGTATTCGGAGGTCATCGCAAGCGATCGCTGGAGGAAGTTGGCCGCCAAGGGGGCCAACGTGCAACGTCCCCTCTGGGCGTCCACGGGGACCAAGAACAAGGCTTACCCCGATACGCTCTACGTCAGTAGACTGGTTGCCCCGGATACGGTGAACACGATGCCCGAGGCGACCCTTCAGGCCTACGCCGACCACGGTGAGATCGGCACTCCGGTTCAGAATCAGTACGAATGGGCTGCCACGGTCATGGAGCAGATCCGGGCCGCCGGAGTTGACATGGACGACGCGTTCACGACCCTGGAGACGGAGGGCGTCGACAAGTTCAAAGCCTCATGGGATGACCTCATTACCTCGGTCAGTGACGAGCTCAAGAGGGTCGGCTAGCTGCATGGCCGCAGACACCCGAGGATCTGCACGGGGAGCCAAGGGAGCCAAGGGAGCCAAGGGAAAACCCCAGCAACGCCCCGGGAATCCGCTCCGGGACCCTGCGGATCGACGGCTCCCTCGTATCCCTCCCCCGTGCGCACTGGTCGTCTTCGGCATCACCGGCGACCTCGCCCAGAAGAAGCTGCTGCCGGCGGTCTATGACCTGGCCAACCGTGGCCTGCTGCCGACAAGCTTCGTGTTGCTCGGGTTCGCCAGGCGGGACTGGGGGGTCGGGGAATTCATCGACCTTGCGCACAAGGCCGCCAAGGAACACGCCCGTACGCCGTGGCGCCAGGACATCTGGAACCGAGTCGCCGCGGCCTGCAAATTCGTGCCGGGGGCCTTCGACGACGACAACGCCTTCGACACACTGGCCGAAACCCTGCTCGCCTTGGACGAGTCACATGGCGTGCACGGCAATGCCGCCTTCTACCTGTCCATCCCGCCGGACTCCTTCCCGGTGGTGCTCAGGCAGATGCAGCGCACCGGGATGGCCGACAACGTCGATGACTCCATCACCGGCTACTGGCGGCGCGTCGTGGTGGAGAAGCCGTTCGGCCACGACCTGCCCTCCAGCCGGGAGCTCAACGAGCTGGTCGACTCGGTTTTCACCGCGCAGGACGTGTTCCGCATCGACCATTATCTCGGCAAGGAGACCGTGCAGAACCTGCTCGCCCTGCGCTTTGCCAACACCCTGTTCGAGCCGGTGTGGAACTCCCATCACGTCGACTCGGTGCAGATCACCATGGCCGAGGACGGAGGCATCGGTTCGCGCGCGAACTTCTACGATGCGACCGGCACCGCCCGCGACGTCGTACAGAACCACATTCTGCAATTGCTGGCCCTGACCGCCATGGAAGAGCCGGTCGAGTACACCTCCGACGCGATCCGGACCGAAAAGCTGAAGGTTCTACGCGCGATCTCGCTGCCCGACGATCTGACCCGATACGCCATCCGCGGGCAATACACCCAGGGATGGCTTGCTGGCCAACGGGTTCCGGGTTACGTCGAGGAGGACAAGGTTCCAGACGACTCGAAGACCGAGACTTACGTCGCGTTGCGGCTGGGCGTCCAGACCCGACGTTGGGCAGGGGTCCCCTTCTACCTGCGGGCCGGAAAACGGCTGCCGCGCAGGGTGACCGAGATCGCGCTGACATTCCGGCGGGCCCCTCACGTTCCTTTTACGGCGAGCGACACCGAATCACTGGGCCAGAACCAACTGGTCATCCGGGTTCAACCCGACGAAGGCGTCACCCTGAAGTTCGGCTCCAAGGTGCCCGGCACCGTGATGGAGGTGCGCGACGTGGCAATGGACTTCCTCTACGGGACGGCCTTCACCGAGGCCAGCCCAGAAGCCTACGAACGGCTGTTGCTCGACGTTCTGATCGGTGACGCGACGCTGTTCCCCCGGCATCAGGAGGTGGAGGCGTCCTGGACGGTCATCGACCCTTTGGAGCAGTTCTGGGCCGGCCAGGAACCGGCGCACTACCGCTCAGGTGAATGGGGACCGGCTGAGGCCGACGAAATGCTGGCCTCCGACGGACGCGTCTGGAGGCGGCCGTGAGCGAGCAACGAGCGCGGAGGCGACGATGAGCACATTGTGGGATACCACGGGTACGGAGGTGATCAAGGCGCTTGCTGCCGCGCGGAGCAACGGCGCGGCGGTCACCTCCGGGCTGGCCCTGACCTTCGTCGTAGTGGCCGAGGAGAAGCACGTCGAGATGGCCGAGAAGGCCGCGACCACGGCCGCCGCGATGCATCCGTGTCGGCTGGTCATGGTCGTCCGGCGGGAGGTCACCGCCCGCACGCCACGTCTGGACGCCGAGGTGAGCGTCGGCGGACGCTTGGGTCCCGGTGAGGCGGTACAACTGCGGATGTACGGTCGGTTGGCGCTGCACGCGGAGTCCGTTGTACTGCCATTGCTCGCACCCGACGTTCCGGTGGTGACGTGGTGGCCGGGAATGGCCCCTGAGCGGCTGGCCACTGACGGGCTCGGGGTCCTGGCTGAGCGCCGGATCACTGACAGCGCGGTACAGGCCGATCCGGTCAGGGCACTGCGTGCGAGGGCGGCCGACTACGCGCCCGGCGACACCGACCTTGCCTGGACCCGGATCACCTCCTGGCGTTCCATGCTGGCCTCCGCGGTCGACGCCGCCGCCGGTCCGGCGAGTGAAAACGTGTCGGTAACCGGAGGACAGGTGTACGGCCGCCCGGACAGCGCCTCAGCGGCCTTACTCGCCGGATGGCTGTCCAGTCGGCTCTTTGCGCAGGTCCAGGTCGTCGAGTCCGATCCGAAGGCTCCCGAGGGGGGTGGAGTGCCCGACGCGGCGGGGGTCAGCGGCGTACGACTGGATCTCGAGGGCACCGACCCGCTCTACATCCATCGACGCGAGGGCGTGGGTGTGGTTGCCCGGGCCGGCCGCCCGGACAGCAGCGCAGCACTCACCGAGCGAGAGATCGGCGAACTCCTGGGTGAGGAGTTGCGCCGCTTGGACGCCGACGAGTCCTACTGCGGGGCACTGGCCGCGGCCACCAACAGTCGCGGACTCAGTGACCGCTCGGCTACCCGTTCGCTCATCTGGGAGGACCCGGCCGCGGGGGTGAGGAAAGCGTCGGCCGAGGGTTCGACTGACAGTCCAATGGTGACCACAACCGGTGTGCGCGGCACCGCATGAGTCGTTCCCCGGAGGTGGTTGTCCACGCGAGCGCCGATCTGCTCGCCGATACCGTGGCCGCGCGGTTGATCACAAAGCTGGTCGACGCCCAGAGTGCCCGCGGTTGGGCAAGCGTGGTGTTGACCGGTGGCGGAATCGGCGTCGGGGTGCTGTCAGCCATACGGAGGAGCCCCGCCCGCGACGCTGTGCAGTGGGACCGGGTCGACGTGTGGTGGGGTGATGAACGGTTCATCGCACCGGATGACCCGGAGCGCAACGAACGTCAGGCGCGGGAGGCGCTGCTCGATCACATTCCGCTCGCCGCTGAGCGCGTCCACCCGATGCCGGCTGACGTTGGGCGCTTCGCCGGAGAGCCGGAGGACGGCGCGGACTGGTACGCCGATCAGCTCGCTGGCGCTGCGCGTCCCGAGGACCACGGCTCGGTCCCACGATTCGATGTCTGCATGCTCGGGATCGGCGAGGACGGGCATGTCGCCTCGATCGCCCCGGGAGCGCCGGCCGCCTACGAAACCCGCAGCGTCGTTGCTGTTCACGGGTTTCCCAAGCCGCCTCCGGTACGGATCAGCTTGACGTTTCCAGCCATCGGCTCGGCCTCCGAGGTCTGGTTGATCGCAGCTGGACCTGGCAAGGCATCGGCGGTGGGACTGGCGGTCAGCGGGGCGGGACCGGTGCAGATCCCTGCAGCCGGTGCAACCGGCCGGGTTCGTACCCTCTTGCTGCTCGACCGGGCTGCGGCCACCGGCTTGCCGGCGGCACTTCTGCGCCTGCCCATGGCTTGAGGCTGGCCGGCTAGCGCGTCCGAGGGGTTGGCGCCGGCGGGATGCGTTTGGCGCGGGCGACCTCCCTGATCGGCAGCTTGACGATCGTGTCGTCGGATCGCCGTACACGAAGAGTGTGCTCATCGCAGTGTTCGAGAATCCCGAGGACATCTGTGTAGGCCTGGCCGCCGCTGGGACCGGTCTGACCAGGCAACGTGCAACGCACGACCACCCGATGCCCGACGTCTGCCGGACCGATCCGACCCATCGTCAGCAGGTCAACCGCCGCGACGCTGGTGGAGCTTGTTCAGGGCTTCCTGCAGGATCGCCTCGCCGTCCTCGTCGGATCGGCGTTCGCGCACGTAGGCGAGGTGGGTCTTGTACGGCTCGTTGCGCGGCGCTGCGGGTGGCGCGGTCTGCTCCCGGCCGGCCGGAAGACCGCAGCGGGCGCAGTCCCAGTTGTCTGGAATTGCCGCGTCGTGGGCGAAGGCGGGACGTGACTCATGGCCGTTGGCACACCAGAAGGGCACTCTGGTGCGAGGCGCGGATTCACCTCGTTCTGCTTCACCCATCGGTCCCGACCCCACCCGACTTCCACGGATCGCACTGCCACTGGCCACGTGCATGTACTCCTTCGTCAATGAGCTCTGCGGTGATTCTACGGCCGGCGGGCGAAGAGACCTACTCCAGCGCCGGTGTCATTACCAAGCGTTAGGACGGCGGACCGTCCGGCGCCTTCAAGAGGATGCCCAACGCGATGATCGTGGCACTCCAGGCGATCGCGGCAAAGACCGTCAGCCGGTTCAGGTTCTTCTCGACCACGGTCGATCCGGACAGAGATGCAGTCGCCGCGCCGCCGAACATCGATGAGAGGCCACCGCCGCGGCCACGGTGCAGGAGGATGAGGACGATCAGAAGCAGGCTGGTGAGAACCAGCACCGTCGTCAGAAGAAGCTTCACAAGGGCCCAGCGTAGTCAATGACTATCGGGACCGGCGTCAGGGCCTCGCTGGCCCTGAGTCGATGCTCGTGCCCTCTTGGTCAGCGGACCGACAGCGTCGCCAGGTCGTAGCCTCCGTAGGCCCAATGCACCACCGCGTTGTGCAGCCTCTCGCCCGCCAGCAGGACGGTTCGTTCCTCCACGAGGGGCACATAGGAGCCGTCGCCGGTGACTGTCTGCGCGACGGTCTCCCATGAGGCCAGCGCCGTGGCGGCATCCGGTGCAGCATAGGCGGCATCGATCAGTCCGTTGAGGGCCGGATCGTTCAGTTCGGCCAGATTGGTATTGCCGGCCGCGGTGATCTCCCGGCCATCGACCAAGGGGCCGAGAAAAGAAGCCGGGTCGGGAAAGTCAGCACTCCAGCGGGTGAGCAGGATGCCGTACCCATTGGCCGCCACGGATGCCGGTGACCCTATATCGGACACGTAGTAAGTGGCCGGGTCCAGCCCTTGGACGGTCGCCTCGATACCGACCGCGGCCAGATTTCCTCGGACCACCTCGGCGACGGCCAGCGAACGCGCCTGGTTGGGCGCGGCGATGATCGTGCTGAAGCCAGTCGGGGCCTCGCAAGCCGAAAGCTGACGACGGACCTCGCCGACGTCTACCTCGCGCGCCGAGCTGGCTGCCGGCAAGCTTCCATCGACAGTGCTGGGCCACAGCCCGCCGGTCGGCTGGGCCACTGCCGTCCCACCGAGTGCTTCCTGGATCGCCGACACGTCCAGGGCGGCGGCCACAGCCAACCGGCAGGCGGGCTTGTCGAAGGGTGCGACGGTCGCCGGCATAGCCAGCAGCTGCAAGGCACCGGTGGCTATCTGATCCGTCCGGCGGACGATCTGTGGGTCTCCCAGCACCCGGTCGAGCGATTCCGGAGCGACTCCACCGCCGAGATCGAGGTCGGCCGAACCCCCGAGTATTCGCTGATCCCGCTCGAAGGAGGCCAGCCCGGTGCGTACCTCCACCCGATCGGGGCGAGCCGTGCGTACCTCGTCGCTGTCCGGATCCCAGGCCGGGTTGCGCGTCAACACGATCCCGGTCACCGGGTCGATCGAGGCCATCCGGTACGGACCTGAGGACAACGGTGCCGCACCGTAGTCAGCCCCGGTATCGGCCTCCGCCGGCACCGGACTGGACGAGGGCAGAGCCATGACCTGGTCGAAGGCGGCGTAGGGCCGGTTGAGCCGGAACACGATCGTCGCTGGGTCCGGGGTCTCGACGCTGGCCAGACTCGGAGCCGGGTCACCCTCCGCCGGAGCAAAATACGGACCTGGGTAGGGAGCCGCGGGATCGTCGAGCAGCGACACGACGTACAGCGGACCCCCGACGATGACCTCCGAAGCGAAGGACCGCTCGATCCCGTACTTGACGTCCTGCGAGGTGATCGCTCGACCGTTCTCGAACGCGGTGCCCGGCCGCAGGGTGTAGGTCCAGGTCTGGTTGTTGTCCGACGACACACCGAGTCCGGCGGCCAGGTCAGGTACGAGCTCGGCGCCGGCTCGGCCGGCCGCGGAGTCGTAGGTAACCAGGGTACGGGTGTAGAGGCGCATGAGGTTCCAGACCCACGGCAGATACGACCGCGCCGGGTCGAGACTGTCAACGGCCGGGGCAACCGCCCGCAGGGTTCCTCCACCAGCTGTCGATGGTGCCCGCGTCCCAGCCACGGCGGCGTTCTCGGATGCCTCTGCGGTGTTTGCCGCTTCCTCGATCGTGGGATCACCCGTGGAGCAGGCACTCAAGATCAACATGCCCGCCAGCAGCAACGCGACCCAACCGGAGATGGCGCACGAAGGCCCTCGCCTGGTGGTCATTCCTGCCTTCCATCGGGACTGGGTGGCGCCGGAGGTTCCACGCCAGAGGGGTCAGTCGACGGCGGCTGCCCGGCAGATCGCGGCGAAGTCCGCCGCCTGCACGCTGGCTCCACCCACAAGGCCACCGTCGACGTCCGGCTGGGCGAAGATGCCCTCGGCGTTGTCCGCCTTGACCGAACCGCCATAGAGGATACGCGTCGCTGCTACAGCCTCCGGGCCGTACGTCTGCTGCAGGCGCCCTCGTAGGGCGGCACAGACCTCCTGAGCGTCCTCGGGAGTGGCAACCTCGCCAGTGCCGATCGCCCAGATCGGCTCGTAGGCCACGACGAACTCGCCGAGTTCCGCGGCCGATAGACCGGCCAAGCCGGCGTCGAGTTGGGCAAGGCAGTGGCTGATCTGGTCCCCCGCCTGACGGACCTCAAGTCCCTCTCCCAGACACAGGATGGGCAGCAGACCAACCGTCCGGGCGGCGCGGATCTTCGCGTTGATCAGGAGATCGTCCTCGTGGTGATGCTCCCGTCTTTCGGAGTGCCCCACCAGCACGTAGCTGCACCTCAGAGCAGCGAGCATCTGGCCGCTGATGTCTCCGGTGTAGGCGCCCTCGGCATGCGGGGACAGGTCCTGGGCGCCGTAGGAGATGGCGATCTTGTCCCCGTCCACCAGGGTTTGCACGCTGCGCAGCGAGATGAAGGGCGGGACGACGACGACCTCCACGGTCTCCAGCTGTTCGTCGGTCAGGCTGAAGCCGACCTTCTGCACGAGCGCGATGGCATCGAGGTGGGTGAGGTTCATCTTCCAGTTGCCGGCGACCAGCGGGCGGCGCTTGGCCGCCCTCGGGGTCATGCGGCGTGCCAATCTGCGGCTTCGTCCAGGACGGCAAGGCCCGGGAGCTGCTTGCCCTCGAGGTACTCCAACGAGGCACCGCCCCCGGTGCTGATGTGAGAGTAGGCCGACTCGTCGAGGCCGAGCTGACGTACGGCGGCCGCCGAGTCCCCACCTCCGACAACAGACAGCCCATCGACGTCGGCGACAGACTTCGCGATCCCACGCGTGCCGGCAGCGAACGGCGCGAGCTCGAAAACGCCCATCGGCCCGTTCCAGAAGACCGTCTTTGCCTCCTTCAGGTGCTCGGTGAAGGCGGCAACGCTGTGCGGGCCGATGTCCAGGCCCTTGCGGTCGCCGGGAATCTGCTCCGCGGATACCACCTTCAACCGGGCGTCGGCCACCAGTGCTTCGGCGACCACGATATCGACCGGCAGGACGATCCGATCGCCGGCCTCCTGCAAGAGTCCTCGGCAGGTGTCCACCTGGTCGGCTTCCAGTAACGATCCCCCGACATCGTGACCCTGAGCGGCAAGAAACGTGAAGCACATCCCGCCGCCGATCAACAGGCGGTCGACCTTTGGCAACAACGCCTTGATCACCGGAAGCTTGTCGGAGACCTTCGATCCACCGAGCACCACGACGTAGGGTCGGGCGGGCTCTTCGGTCAGCCGGTCCAGGACCTCGACCTCAGCATGAACCAAGTCCCCGGCTGCGTGCGGCAGGCGTAGGGCGACGTCGTACACGCTCGCGTGCTTGCGGTGCACGGCGCCGAATGCGTCGTCGACGTAGACCTCGGCCAGGCTAGCCAGCTGATCGGCGAATGTTGCGCGCAGTTCAGGGTCCTTGCTCGTCTCGGCCGCCTCGAATCGGACGTTCTCCAGCAGCAGCACGTCCCCGTCGGTCAGCGCCTCGGCCTGCTTCCTGCTGTCCGGTCCGGCTACGTCGGTCGACAGCCGGACTTCCTGACCGAGTAGCTCGGCCAGGCGGGCGGCTATGGGCGCCAGCGACAAGGAGGCGTCAGGCCGTTCTCGGGACGGCCCAGATGCGCGACGACGATGACCCGCGCACCGGCCTCGATCAGCTTGCGCAGGGTCGGGACGCTGGCCACGATCCGGCCGTCGTCGGTGATGATCGGGTCACCGGTCGAGGTGTCCAGCGGGACGTTGAGGTCCGCGCGTACCAGGACCCGGGTTCCCTGGACTCCGGCGGTTATGAGGTCGGCGAGTGAGCGCACCCGGCGCCGCCGCTACTTCGAGCCTACGAGGACGGCGAGGTCGGCCAACCGGTTTGAGTATCCCCATTCGTTGTCGTACCAGCCGACAACCTTCACCTGGTTTCCGGTGACCTTGGTCAGCGGCGCGTCATAGATGCACGACGCCGGGTCACCCACGATGTCCGAGGACACGATGGGAGCTTCGCTGTAGCGCAGGATCCCCTTGAGCGGACCGTCCGCGGCTGCCTGGTAGGCCGCCTGGATCGCGTCGAGATCGGCGTCCTTGCCAAGAGTCACGGTGAGGTCGGTGACTGAGCCGGTGGGGATCGGGACCCGCAGCGCGTATCCGTCCAATTTGCCCTTGAGATCGGGCAGGACCAAGCCGATGGCGGCCGCTGCTCCGGTTGAGGTCGGCACGATGTTGACCGCAGCCGCGCGGGCTCGACGCATGTCCGAGTGCGGTCCGTCCTGGAGGTTCTGGTCCGCCGTGTAGGCGTGGATCGTGGTCATCAGACCGTGCTCGATCGTAAAGCTGTCGTGTAGCACCTTGGCAAGCGGGGCAAGACAGTTCGTGGTGCACGAGGCATTGGAGATGATGACCTGCGAACCGTCGTAACTGCCTTCGTTGGCGCCGATGACCACGGTGAGGTCCTCACCCTTGGCTGGCGCCGCGATGATGACCTTTTTGGCCCCACCCTGGTCGACGTGCGCTCGTGCCTTGCTCGCCTCGACGAAGAAGCCGGTCGACTCGATCACGATGTCCACGCCGAGGTCGCCCCACGGGAGCGTGCCCGGGTCACGTTCGGCCAGGATCTTGAGAATCTTCCCGTCGATCTCAATACCGTCATCGACGGCCGTGACCTGCTTCCCGAGCCGGCCCGCAACGCTGTCGTAGGACAGCAGGTGCGCCATCGTGGCGACGTCGCCGAGGTCGTTGGCCGCGACGATCTCGACGTCGTGGCCGCCGGCGCTGACCGCGCGCCAGAAGTTACGACCGATTCGACCGAAGCCGTTGATGCCTACCCGGACTGTCACGCGATTTCCCTCTCGTCATCGACTCCCTGCGCGCAAGCCTATCCGGGGCTCTCTAGGGGGCCAGCA
>Ga0183260_10004734_pt1 | contig 10787 bp, 9 predicted proteins | sample AntDrymUQ4972206_2_FD_129768 | JGI IMG/M metagenome (GOLD analysis project Ga0183260, IMG submission 129768) | Polar desert sand microbial communities from Dry Valleys, Antarctica - metaG UQ497 (22.06) (version 2) (version 2) | ecosystem: Environmental > Terrestrial > Soil > Desert | place...
ACTGCCCGGGCGACGACCTGGCGGGAGCGCAGGTCGCGGATCGGCGTCGCGGCCAGGTACAGCGCTCGCTCACCGATCTGCAGGGTGTTCGGACCGTCGCTGCTTGGCAGGGCGACGGCGACCTGCGCGCCGATGCTACGCAGCCCCTGTGAGACCGCGGTTGGAGTGGTTCGCCGGGATCCGTCGACGGCCAGCAGCAACTCGACCTGCCGCTCGTCGCGCAGCTCGTCGGCCCAGATCCGATCGGCCACCCGGCCCGTCACCACCACACCGATCAGGCCCTGTTCCGCCTGAGCCGAGGCGGGCGCCAGCCGGGCGGCGCCAAGCACCACCAGGCGGCCCCCGGCCTGCAAGGCGTCCGCCGCGCGCAGGCGACCACCCCTCACCAGCTCGGCGACGGCGGGAGAGTTGCGCACCTGCCTGCGGAAGCCGGCGCTCAGCGGAGCGCCGGGCGCGTAGGAGCCACGGACCCGGCCACGCGCATCCAGTACCACGAGGAAGTCTTGATCCTGGCCTTCCAGCACCGACTCGTAGAGGTCTTGCAGGCCGGCGTCGTTGGCGGCCGCTCCCAGCAGCGGCTCCTCGGAGGTGGCCAGCACTGTCGCCGCCTCGATGGCCTCCGCCGGCCAGTCGCGCTCCACGTCTTCGGCGATCCCGGCGCTGATGCTCGACAGTCGTTCCAGCTCGCCGGCGACCAGATCCCTGGAGGCCAGCCCCGACAACGTCGTTGCCACCAGCACGATGACGGCCAGCAGGATGGCCACCGACGCGGTCACGAACTTGGCCAACAGCGCGTGGGCACTGACCCGCCACAGCCACCAGCCAATCGCCGCGGCTCCCGCCAGCGTCAGCCAGGCGCCGGCGGTGGGGGATGAAAGACCGATGGCCTCGGCCGCTCCCCAGGCCAGCAGGCCGACGCCGATCAGCCTCGTGGTCGGCCCGCCAAGCAGTGCGCGCACACCCCCGACGATGCCGGCGACCGCGCCTACGACCTGCATCGACACCAGCAACGGCAAGGGCACGACCAGGCCCGGCCCGGCGAGGCCTTGCAAGCGGCGGGGGGACAGGCCCACGGCGATCAGCGCGAGGCCGGCGGCGTGGAGCAGCGCGACGGCCACCCGCTCCCCCGGCAGCAGCGCCCCGACCCAGATATGGCCGGCGACCAGCAGGCCAGCTCCCGCGGCGAACAGCCGCTCCGAAGGGCCCGGCTCCTGGTGCTCGGCTCGTAGCGTCCCTGGCCGGGCGAGCACGATGATGGCGAGGCCGGCGGCGGCGACCAGAGCCAACAGGCTGGCCGCCAGCTGCAGCGGGGCGGACAAGGCGGCGTCGGCCATCACGGACAGTGTAAATGGCCGGTGGGGGCAGCCACTCGCCGTAGCGACAGTAGCGGGACCCCCCGCGTTGTCGCGCGTGAACTCAGCCGTGGGCTACCCAGCGAACAGGTCCCGGAAGTCATCGGCGTCCTCGATCGTCCTGCCCGCGCCCGTGACGACCGACGCCAGCGGCTGCTCCGTCACACGAACCCGGATCTGACTCTCCTGGGCGATCCTGGAGTCCAGTCCGTGCAGCAGCGCCCCGCCTCCGGTGAGGCAAAGGCCCCGGGTGATGACGTCGTGCGTCAGCTCCGGATGGCAGTCGGCGAGGGTGGCGGCGATGGCGCCGATGATGGCGGTGACGCAGTCGGTGATCGCCTCACGCACCTCCTCGGCCCCGATCAGCACGGTCCGTGGCATACCCGTGGCCAGGTCGCGACCGCGGATCTCCGCCTGGGGCTCGTTGGCCTGGGGGTACGCCGAGCCGATCTGGATCTTCAGCTGCTCGGCGGTGCGGTCGCCGATCGCCATGGCGTATTCGTGGCGCACGTAGGCCTGGATGGCCGCGTCGAGGTCGAAGCCGCCCGTGCGCACCGCCTTGGCGGCGACCACGCCACCGAGGCTGATCACCGCAACTTGCGACGTCCCGCCACCGACGTCGACCACCATGCTCCCGACCGGCTCGTCCACCGGTAGGCCGGCGCCGAGGGCGGCCGCCATGGACTGCTCGATGAGCTGGGCACGGGCGGCGCCGGCTTGCTCGGCGGCCTGCACGACCGCTCTGCGCTCCACCCCGGTGAGCGCGCTGGGCACACACAGCAGCGCCCGTGGCCGTGAGAACCGCGACAGCCCGATCCGGCCGAACAGCAGCCGCAGCAGCCGGGCGGTGGTCTCGAAGTCGGTGATGACGCCGCTGCGCAGCGGTCGGTCAACGACGATGTGGCTGGGCGTGTCGGTGACCATGTCGTACGCCTCGTGGCCCATTGACAGCACGTCGCCGTTGCGGGTGTTCACGGCGATGACGGTCGGCTCGTCCAGCACGATGCCGCGACCGCGGCTCCACACCAGCGTGTTGGCCGTGCCCAAGTCGATCGCGATGTCACGCGCCATGACGCGCGCGACCCTCCCACCGGCTCCAGCGCGGCGGCCGGCTGACGGCGTGCCGCCTCATGGCGTACCGGGCCAGTGCCCACCACCGCCGGTCCAGTGCTCCTGCTTCCAGATGGCCACGGTGGCCTTCAGCTCGTCGATCGCCCACCGTGCCGCCGCGAAGGCCTCCTCACGGTGCGGGGTCGATACCGCCACCACCACCGACGGCTCACCGACGGCTAGCCCACCGGTGCGGTGCTCCAGCCACACGGCAACCACGTCAGGAAAGCGGCGCGCCACCTCGGCGGCCAGGGTGTCCAACTGCGATTGCGCGCGCTCGGCATAGGCCTCGTAGGTCAGGCCAGCGACGTCACGTCCCTCGCTGTGGTCGCGGACGGTGCCGGTGAACACGACCACGGCGCCGGCGGCGCGGTCGGCGACGAAGGCCTGGGCGGCCTCGACCGATAATCCATCGGCCGTCAGGCGAGCGTGCAGGCGGGCGTGCGAGCGGGCGGGCATGGTGCCCTACCTCTACCATGGACTGTCCCCGAGCGAGGACGGAGCGTCCACAATGCCCTCCAAGACCGTAGGCCGCGTCACGCTCGACGAGGCCGACCAACAGTTGCTCAACATCCTCCAAACCGCCTTCCCGTTGGTGACGCGTCCCTTCGAGGCGCTGGCTGCGCGGCTGGACCTGTCCGAGGGCGAGGTGATGGAGCGCTTCACCCGGCTCAAGGGCGAGCGGATCATCCGCCAGGTGTCGGCGATCTTCGACACGCGCAAGCTCGGCTACAAGTCCTCGCTGGTGGCCACGGCCCTACCCGAGGACCGGGTCGACGAGGCCGCCGAGATCATCAACGCCCACCCCGGGGTCAGTCACAACTACCGGCGCAACCACGAGTTCAACCTGTGGTGGACGGTGGCGGTGCCACCCGAGATGGACCTGGCCGTGCACGTCAACGCGCTGCACCGGTTGACGGAGGCGCGCTCGACCCGGGTCCTGCCGACGCTGAAGCTGTACAAGATCGGCGTCGACCTCGACGTGTCCGACCAGCGAGCGATGGCCGCCCAGTCGGTGCTGCCGGCCTATCGCGAGACGCCGCGCACCGCCGCGGACCTGACCGCCGAGGAGCGCGGCTACGTCCTGGAGCTGCAGGAGGACCTCGCCGTCGAGCCGACGCCCTTCGCCTCGATGGCCCAGCGGCTGGGCACGTCCGAGGATGCCTTGGTCAAGGCGGCCGAGGGCCTCATCGACGAGGGCCTGATGCGCCGCTTCGCCGCGGTGCTGCACCACCGCCGCGCCGGCTTCGGCGCCAACGCCATGAGCGTGTGGCGGGTGCCAGGCGCAGAGGAGGCGACCGGCGGCGCGGGCGCGCCGGACTCAGGCGACCGCACCGACGAGTTCGGCTACCAGCTCGCTGGCTATGCCGCGGTCAGCCACTGCTACCGGCGCCCGACGTACCCGGACTGGCCCTACGCGCTGTTCGGCATGATCCACGCCACCTCCAAGGAGCGCGTGGAAGAAGCCGTCGCCGACATCCGGCAGCGCACCGACCTGGACGACCACCAGCTGCTCTACTCAACCAAGGAGTACAAGAAGGTCCGCGTCCGTTTCTTCGATCCGGCTTACCAGCAGTGGCAGGACGCCAACGTCGCAGCGGCCGACGCGGTGCAACCGGCGGGTAGCTAGCCCGCCTCGCTGGCGCGCTCCTGCAGCTCCTGGTCGATCGCGCGGTCGATCGCCCGGTCGATCGCCCCGTCGAAGTTCCCGCCGAAGTCGCTGAACGCCGGATCCTGGAGCATGGTCCGCACGGCGCCCGCCAGAACCACATAGACCAGCACCGACACGATGAAGGCCAGCAACCCGAGGAACAGTCCCGTGCCGGCCGCGCCCCGCCCGCCGGCGCGCGGGTCGCGGCCGTGCGACAGCCCGACCGCGCCGGCGACGATCGCCACGATGGCCAGTATTGCGGCGGCAATGTTGACGCCTGGCAGCCACGACAACGCCAGTCCCACGACCCCGCACACCAGGGCGAGGACAGCGGCGATGTTGGGGCGGACGGGGTCGGCCTCGTAGGAGGCGTAGCCCCGCTGCGGGACGTCCTCGGGCGGCAGCTGGCGTGTCGAATCACTCATGACATGATCTGTCCTCGTCGCATCGTCGGTTACGCCCTACCCGCCCGCGCCCCACGCGCCCGCGAAGCAGCGCCAGCATTCCCCTCGTGACCCCTGCGGCCACCACACCGCCGGCGGCGTAGCAGTCCCGGCGGCGTACCCGCCAACGCCCAAGGCTCACCCACCGATGATGGTCCGCGACGAACTCGCGCAGGATGTCACGGTTGGAGCGGGTCGGCGCCCAGCCGGCGGCCTGCAACCGCTCGGTGGACACCACCCACGGGTGCATCAGGTAGCGCAGGGCGGCGGGCGGCGCGGCGATCGCCCCTCGCCGCCACAGCTGCGCTGCGGCAGCGAACGCGACGCTTTCCGGCAGTGTCAACAGGCCTCGGCGCATCACCGCGGCCATGTCGTCCAGCGGCAGCCATCCCTGGGCGGCCACGTTGTAGGCACCGGGAAGATCACGGGTGACGGCCAGGTGCAGCGCGGCGGCGAGGTCGTCGACGTGCAGCAGTTGCACCGGCGGCAGATAGCCTCGCACGACAGGTAGCCGCGGCTGCTCCAGATGGCGCGAGATCGCCGTGTCCGCACCAGGTCCCAGGGTCGTGACCGGCCGCAGCACGGTCACGGTGGTGCTGGCGTGCTGTGCCGCCCAGCCTGTCACCAGTTCCTCGGCCAGCAGGTGATGGAACGCCCAGCTGAAGTCCGGGTTGGCCCGCAGCGGCTGATCCTCGCGCAACGGCACCACATTGTCGACGTTGGCGCCGTAGACCGTTGCGCTGGACACGTGCACCAGCCGTGACACGCCCGCCGCGTCCGCCGCCGCCAGCAGGTTGCGCGTGCCCTCAACGTTGATCGCGAACATGGTGTCGGTGGCCACCAGCGGGCCCGAGGTGAAGGCCAGGTGCACGATGGCGTCGGCCCCCGTCAGCGCCAGCGCGAGCAGGGGATCGCGGATGTCGGCCACGCGAAAGTCCAGCTTGGCCACCGGCATCTGCGGCTCGACGCAGTCCACGCCGATGACGCGATCAATCGCCCGGTCGGCGTCCAGCCGCTCCAGCAGCGCCGCGGCGGTGAAGCCACCTGCGCCGGTGACGGCGACCGTGGTCATGCCAACCCCTCTCGGCGAGCAGGCAGGAGGCTACTACGCCCACCTTTGGTCTCCCCTGCCCAGCACCTCTCTTGCCCCGCCTGCCAGCCCCCCCGGCCTACGATGGAATCATGTCCTCAAGTAGCGATCCCTTCTCCGGCGGCTTCGACCCCCGGATGTTCGCCAACGTGCCGCTGTTCCGCGAGCTGGCCAAGGTCCTGTCCTGGAGCGGAGGGCCGGTCAACTGGGAGCTGGCGACCGACACCGCCCTGTCGATCGCGGCACCGCCGGACGCGCTGCCGGCCACCGGTCAGCGCGACGTCGGCGAGTTCGCCCAAGCAGTTGACGCCGCCGAGCTGTGGCTGGACCAGGTCAGCGGCCTGCCGGCGGTCGAGGGTCCGGTGCGACTGCTGTCCGCCGCGGAGTGGACCCGCCTGGCCACCTCGTCGCCGGGGCTGGGCGTCTACGTCGAGCCGGTGGCGCAGGGCATGAGCGCCGCGCTGGGCAAGGCGCTGCCATCGGAGCTGGCGGCGATGGGTGGGCAGATGGCGCAGGCGATGTCGTCGATGGGCGCCATGCTTTACGGCGTGCAGATCGGCACGGTGGCTGGCCACCTCGCCGGCCAGCTGCTGGGCACCTATGACCTGGGCGTGCCGACCGTGGACCCTCGGATGATCGCCACCGTCGGGGACAACGCGGCCCGGCTCGCCGCCAACTACGATTTCGACCCGACCGAGTTCCGGTACTGGCTGGCACTGCGGGAGGCCGCGCACCGGCGGATGTTCGCCGGCGTGGGCTGGCTTCGCCCGCACATCGCCGACCTGATCAGGCGCTTCGCCACGGAGGCCGACTTCGATCCCGGGGCCCTGTTCGAAGGGCTCGGCGGGATGGGACTGGACCCGACCGATCCCGAGGCGTTGCGGGCGGCGCTGGAGGGCCCCGACGCCTTCCATATGGAGCCAACCACCGCCCAGCAGGCCATTCTCGCCCGCCTCCAGGCCTTGGTCGCCTTCGTCGAGGGGTACAGCGACCATGTCGTCCGGGTCGCCGCCGAGGGGAAGCTCACCGCGCTGCCGCGCATCTCCGAGATCGTCCGTCGGCGGCGAGCAGAGAAGGGCCAGGGAGAACGCTTCCTCGAGCAACTGATCGGCTTGGACCTCAAGCCGGGCGACTTCCGTCAGGGACAGGCGTTCTGCGACACGGTGGTGGCAGCCCGGGGCCAAGAGGGGCTGGACCGCGCGTGGCAGTCCCCCGACGACCTGCCCAGCGCCGCCGAGCTGGCCGAGCCAAGCCGCTGGTTGCTGCGCATGGCCGCCGCCGAGATCGAAGCCGACATCGCCAGTGACTCCGGGCCCACCGACAAGCCGGACGAACAGGACGGCTAACCCGAGCGCTACCGGGGAGTGCGCGCCGCGCACGGTGGCGTGCGAGCAGGCCAGGAAAAAGTTGCTGCACAGTGCCGGCGGGCGAAACCCGCAGGTCAGCGGCACCCCGCGACCCTGCCACCGCCGAAATCTCTAGCGCGTCCACAGTCGGCGTCCACAGCGCCCGCCCGTGTTTGCGCTGGCGGCGCCACTGCCATGCACAGCCTGGGGAAAAGCCTGTGGACAGGGTGGTTGACCGGCTGCGGCGGCCTGCTTAGTGTTTCGCCAGCGAGCGGCCCTCGGCAGGGACCGGGACCGTCCTCCAAGGGGAAGGGAGGACGGGTTCGGCACCCACCGGGGGCCGTTTGCGTACCCGTCTCAGCTGCGCACCCGTATCAACCAGCGCCTGTGTGTACCCGTTCATCAGCGGTTGCCTCGGCCGTCATAGGCACGGGTCGGCGCCGGTGCGGCCGCTGGAGGGATCGACGACCACACTGCGGCCTTGCGCGTCCGACAGGGTCGCACTCCACAGCGGCGCGACGGTCCAAGCGTCGCCGTCCCAGGCGACCGGGGCGCCGGTGGCGTACAGCGCGGCGGTCACCGGACCCGCCACCCCGCAGCTGTCCAGCGCCTCGGCCGCCGCCGACACCAGCTCGGCCGGCTCGCGCACGCCCGCGGGCAGCCGTGGCACCTCGGTCAGCCCAGCGGCGCTGATGGGATGCGCCCGCAGGGTGCTCAAGGTCGGCTGCTGCTGGGCCAGCCCGTTGCCGTCGGCCCGCAGCGCCAAGAAGCGGTCCGCCTCGGCGGCCAGGTACAGCATTCGCACACCGGTCCAGCCGCCCTGCCCGTCCAGGGCAATGTCGATCTCGGCGAGCCGAGGCTGGTCCTGCCACTGCTTGGCGACCCTCTGCGCCTGGGACAGCAGGTCTGGCAGGGTGCGAGCGGCCACGTCGTCGGGGGCGCCCAGCGGTTCGGTGGTGGCCACGACCGGGTCGGCTTGTGTCGGTGCCGCACCGGGGCCGCCCGCCGGCTGGCAGCCGGTGACCAGCAGGGCTATCCCCGCGATCGCCACGACCTGCCGTCTCATCGGCGCAGTCTAGGAGGGGTGGGCTAATGGGCCTGCGCTCACGCGCCGGCGGTGTCGCCGGCGCGACCGCCGACGCCCGGCAACAACAGGCAGACACGCGCCCCCCGCTCCGGCTGCTCGATGTGCAACCTGCCACCTTCCGCCTCGATCAGTGACCGGGCCAGCGGCAGGCCACGGCCGTGGTGGCCGCCATGGCGGTCGGCAGCCCGGGGCACGGTGCGGTCGGTGAAGCCCGGTCCCTCATCGGTCACGCAGAGGCGGACGCCGGGACCAGGCACGTGGCGGAGCGACACCGTGATCGTGCCGCTGCCATGCGCCAGCGCGTTGTCGAGCAATACCTGCAGGCACTGACCCAACGCCGCCGCCCGCGCACGCACCGCCGCCACGGGGCCGGCGTCGAGCACGACCTCGCGGCCCTCGGCGCGGGCCAGCGCTCGCCAAGCGTCCAGCCGGGAGGCGGTCAACTTCGCCACGTCGACGGCCTCCTCCGATGGTGGCTGGGCCAGGGTCAGCAGCTCGGCGATGGTGTCCTCCAGGCGATCGGCCTCGGCAGTGGCGGCGGCGACCAGCTCGGGTTCGGCGCCGCTCATGGCCAGCGCCTCCAGATCCAGGCGCAGGGCCGTCAACGGGGTGCGCAGCTGGTGGGAGGCATCGGATGAGAAGGAGTGACTGCGTTCCAGCATCGTCGACAGGCGGCCAGCGGTGGTGTCCAGCGCGGCGGCGACATCGTCGGGCTCGGGCAGGCCGCTGCGCGGGGCGCGGGCGGTGAAGTCGCCCTCGCCCAGCCGGCGGGCCGAGGCGGCCAGATCCTCCAAGGGCGCGGCCAGGCGCCGGCCCTGGTACAGCGCCAGCATCACGCCCGCCAGCAGCGCCGACAGGCCCAAGCCGGCGATCGACAGCCAGGAGCGGCGGATGGCCGCGGCGAGCTCGATGTCGGAGTCGGCGACCCGTAGCAGCAGCGACGTGCCGCCCAGCTCGATGGGGACCGACGCCGCGATGTAGCCGGGGCCGTGGTGGTACGCGGCGCCGCCCTGCTGGCGTGCCCGCTCCACGTCGGGGCTGGACGCCATCGTTCCGGCGGGGGCCGGATCGTCTCCGGTGTCGGCGACTACCCGACCGGAGGGGTCCAGCAGCGTGAAGCGCTCGCCGCTGCGCTCGGCCAGGAACTCCAGGATCGCCGCCGCACGCGGCAGCGACGAGGCTTCCTGGTTCAAGAAGATGCGCGCCTGTTCCACCTCGCCTTCGAGGCGGTCGAAGGTGCTGCGCTCCAGCGACGAGCGCACGGCGACAGCCAAGGGCAGGCCCAGCAGCACCAGGGCGACACCGACGGCGACCAGGCTGGACCACAGCAGGCGTTTTCGCACTACGCGCCGTCGGGCTCGAAGCGAAAGCCAACGCCCCGCACCGTCGTCAGGTAGCGGGGGCGGCTGGCGTCGTCGCCGAGCTTGCGGCGCAGCCAGGAGACGTGCATGTCCAGCGTCTTGGTGGAGCCGAACCAGTTGGTGTCCCAGACATCTTCCATCAACCGCTCGCGGGTGACGACGCTGCCGGCCTTGTCGATCAGCAGCGCTAGCAGGTCGAACTCCTTGGGCGCCAGCTCCAGCTGGGTGTCGCCGACCCACGCCCTGCGAGCGTCGAGGTCGACGCGGACGTCCTGGGCGGTCAACGTGCGGCGGCCCCCGGAGGCTTGCTCAGGCCCGGCGGCCCGGCGCAGTAACGCCCGCAGCCGGGCCAGCAACTCGGCCAGCCGGAACGGCTTGGTGACGTAGTCGTCGGCACCGGCGTCCAGGCCGACCACGACGTCGGCCTCGGAGGTGCGGGCGGTCAGCATAAGCACCGGCGTGCCGGGCGAGACGACTCGCAAGCGGCGACACACCTCGACGCCGTCGACGTCGGGCAGACCCAGATCGAGCACCACCGCCGCGACGCCCTGCTCGGCGGCCGCCAAGGCGGCGCCGCCCGTGGCGACCCGCACGACGGGGTAGCCGTCGCCGCGCAAGGCGGCCGACAGCGGTGTGGCGATGCCGTCGTCGTCCTCGACGAGCAGCACCGGCAGTTCGCTGGAGTGTTCGCTCATCGGCAACCTCCGGTTAGGGCACACCGGCGGTTACCGGTGCGCGGTCAGCCCCGCTTTTACTGCAAGTTTGCCCACTATGTGGTGGCTCTTGACGCGCGCTACCTACTGTGGCCGCAAGGCCCACACCCCAAGCAGGAGGCAGGCATGGACCGCACCGACTACCGGGCACCCGAACGACCGACCGGCTACGGGCCGGCGTTCGAGCCGGGGCACCAGGCCGCCGACGCGGCGCACGATGCCGGTTTCCCGTCGTACGCGGCCCCGGCCGCTCGGCCCAAGGCCCGTGCTGGCTGGCGAGCGGTCGTCGTGGCGGCACTGGTCGCGGCGGTCGTCTCCGCGGCGGTCACCGCGGGTCTGGACGGCTGGCTGACCGGGCTCCCCGATGCCGAGGAGGCGGCGGCGGAGCAGGCCTTGGACGCGACCGGCGAGCAGGCCGCGCCCGCACCCGTCGCGGAGACCGGCTCCGGGCAGGTCACCGATGTCGTAGCAGTGTCGGAAGCGGTCTCGCCGTCGGTGGTCAACATCGACGTCGCCAATGCCCAAGGCCAGGGCAGCGGCTCCGGGGTGATCATCCGGGCCGACGGGCACATCCTGACCAACAACCACGTCATCGAGGGGGCAACCGCGGTCGAGGTCACTCTGCCCAATGGCG
>Ga0183260_10004735_pt1 | contig 10786 bp, 9 predicted proteins | sample AntDrymUQ4972206_2_FD_129768 | JGI IMG/M metagenome (GOLD analysis project Ga0183260, IMG submission 129768) | Polar desert sand microbial communities from Dry Valleys, Antarctica - metaG UQ497 (22.06) (version 2) (version 2) | ecosystem: Environmental > Terrestrial > Soil > Desert | place...
CGGGCGAGCTCGTCGGCTGTCCCGTCCACCTGGCTTCGATCCTCGACCCCAACCTGCCCGAGATCGTCGGCCGCAAGTTCGACGTCGCCGTCGTGGCCGCCGTTCTGCATCACCTGATCGGCCCGACGAGAAAGCGCTCACACGCCCACGCGCGAGCGGCGATCCGCAACGCGCTGCGGGTGCTGAACCCCGGCGGCTACGTCGTCATCGTCGAGCCCAGCCTCGGGCCGCGGCTGGCGATGGACGCGGTCTTCTACGTCAAGCAGGCGCTGAGCAGCGTGACCGAGCGACGGATCTTCTTCGGCGACAACTACTGGACGAACTTCGGCGTCCCGGTCGTCTCCTACTACGGCAACCACGAGCTCCTCTCGATGCTCGAGCAGGAGGGTGCTCAGGTCGTCGTTCGCGACGTCCTGCCGCAGACGCTCGGGCGCCTCGATGCCGTGATCACGAAGACCAACACGACGCTGATCGCGCAGGCCAGCTGAACCAGGGTGCGGCCCCGCCGCCGGCGGGGCGCGATGTCGCGGCGCCGGTCTGCGCGGCGAGGAACTTCGCCAGTCGCGCCGCCTCGGCCTCGAGCGTGATCGTCGATGCGAACTGCAGGCCCGTGTGAATGAGCTGCTCGCGCTCGCCGACGTCCTCGGCCAGACCGCGCAGCGCTGAGGCGGCGGCATCCGCATCTCCGGGCTCGATCAGCCGGGCGCGGCCGCGCGCGACGGCCGGGACCCCGCCGACCGCGGTCGCGACGACGGGCAGCCCGGCGGCGAACGCCTCGACGAGCACTTGCGGGAAGCCCTCCGTCCAGGAGACGTGCAGGAACACCATGCTGTCGCGATACACCTGCATCAGCCCGTCGTCGATCGGCACATACCCCAGCAGCCGGGCGGCGTCCTCGACGCCGAGCTCGTGCAGGCGCGCCTCGAGCTCGCCGCGCATCGGCCCGTCGCCGCAGATCGTCAGCCGCCAGCGGCGGTCCTGCTCGCGCAGCGCAGCGAGGATGTCCGCCAGCAGCAGCGGGTTCTTCTCCGCGTCCAGGCGCCCGACGCTCAGCACCTCGATCGTGTCCTGCCATTCACGCGCGCCGGCGCTGGGTTGCGAGACGATGTCGGCGTCGCGGATCAGCGAGACGGTCGTGACGTGCAGCTCGCGGGCGTGGCGGTAGTTGCGAGCGAGCTTCGGTCCGACGACGACGACGGGGCACACGCGCGCGAGCACCCGAAACGCGGATTCGAGCGCCCACGCGGCGGCGGCGACGCCACGGCGCCCGGGGTGCCGGCTGCGCGTGTACTCGGGCAGGTCCTGGCGCACGCCGAGGACGGCGCGCCGGCCCGCGCTCGCCGCGACCGCGGCGAAGGCGATCGCCAGCGGATGCGGACCCATGAGCCAGACCGCGTCGAGCTGGCGCAGCTCGCGCCGGAAGCGCCCCAGCGCGGACAGCCACGTCAGCGCTTGCCGCGGATCGGTGAGCGACCTGTAGTGAGGCAGGGCGACGAAACGGACGTCGTCGGGGACGCGGTAGTTCCACGTTCCGGGCTCGGGGTCGAGCCGTCCGAAGAGCACGAGCTCGTCCGCCTCGTGACGCAGCTCCGCGAGGAACAGCGCGAACGCGCGCTCCGCGTACACAACGCCGTCGGCTTGCCGGTAGATGTAATCGGTGTACACCCCCAGCCGCACGTGGCGACCATGGTAGTGCGGTCCCCGCGGCGCGGCCGATACCCGCCGGGCATATACAGACCATCGGGCGAATTCCTGATCGACGAAGGCTTCCGGATCGGATTTTGCTCCACTGCTGCCAGTGATATCTCGCCGGTCGCGGACATGGATGTGCGCCACGCGGCGATCTGTACGCGTCTGCGCCCTCGCGCTGCTGGCGATGGTGCCGCTCGCGGCCCCGGCGTTCGCCGATCCAGGTGATCTGTCGGGCGCAGGCTGCCTGCGCGATCTCGAGAACACGGCTGCCGGCCGCCCGAGCGCCCAAGGGCTCGACCGGGGCTACGGGGTGGCGGTCAGCGGCGACGGCAGGCAGACCTATGTCGCCTCCGCCGACGACGACACGCTGACGACCTTCGCCCGCGATCCGCAGACGGGGGCGCTGACATGGGTCGGCTGCCTGCGCGACGGGGGCTCGCCGCTGACGGTTGCACGCGCGTCGCGGGACTGAACGGCGCCCGCGGCATCGCCGACAGCGCCGGCGGAGCATCGTCTACGTCGCTTCCGGCGAGGGCGATGCGCTCGCCGTCTTTCATCGGGACGCCACGACCGGTGCCGTCACCTGGCGGGCTGCTTCCGCGATGGCGAGAACCTGATCGGCGGCTGTGCCAAGGGTCCAGGGCCTGGCTGCCCCGCGCGACGTGTCGATCAGCGCCGACGGCACGTCGGTCTACGAGGCGTCGGCAGTCGACGACGCCGTCACGATCTTCCGTCGCAACACCGCGACCGGAGGGCTCACGTGGGACGGCTGCATCCGCGACGTCGCCAACACAGACCCTGGTTGCGCGCACGCCGCGGGCCTGGACGGCCCGCGCGCGCCGACGTGAGCGCCGACGGCAGGTCGGTGTTACGTAGCTGCCCGCGACGGGCGACTCCGTGCCGTCTTCGACCGCGACACGACCACCGGCGCGATCACCTCGGACGGGTGCTTCCGCGACGTCGAGGACACTGGGCCCGGTTGCGTCGCGGTGCAGGGTCTCGACGGTCCGCATGGCATCGCCCAGAGTCCCGACGGCAGGTCCGTGTACTTCCCGACCGAGACCGACGACACGACCACCACGTTCGTCCGCGACACGGCCACCGGGGCGCTGACCTACGCCGGCTGCATCCGCGACATCGGCTCAGCGGGCAGCGGTTGCGCGAGCGCGGAGGGCCTCAACGGGTCCCGTCAGGTGCAGATCAGCGCCGGTGGGTCGTCGGTGTACGTCGCGGCAGCCGAGGACGACGCGATCGTCGTGTTCGACCGCGACGCGGCGACCGGCGCGCTGGCGTGGGACAGCTGTGTACGAGACGCCGACCGGCCCTCGGCCAACCGCTGCGTGGTCGCCCAGGGCCTCGACGGCGCGCGTGGCGTCGGCATCAGCCCGGACGGCGACTGCGTGTACGTCGCAGCCGAGCTCGACGACACCGTCGCCGTCTTCCATCGTGAGACCACGTCCTTGCCGCCGCCGCCACCACCTCCGCCACCTCCGCCGTCGCCACCGCCCGACACCAGCGCTCCAACGGTTTCCTGGACGACCCCGGCAGCGGGAGGCACGGTGTCCGGAACGCTCACGCGGGAGAACGGCGGCTGCACGATCGCGGCCGGCGACAACGTGGGCGTGTCCCGCGTGGAGGTGCTGCTCGACGGGCCCCGCTGTCGACCGACTCGACGAACCCATATGGCTGCACCTGGAACACGACGACGGCTCCTGACGGCTCGCACACGTTGACTGCGACGGCCGTCGACGCGGCGCCAACCGGACGTCGGCCACGCGCACGGTCATCACACGCAGCGGCTGACCCGTATCGCCGCAGCCGCGGTGCTGAAGGACGATAATGCGCGCGTTGCATATGAGCCGCTTGGCACCCCGCATCGCGTTCTTCAGGCGCCTGGCTCATCCGCCGTCAGACGACGCGGCCGGCGGGCCGGACGGCGCGCGCGTGCAGTTCGCGATCTTCGCGTCGATCTTCGCGCTCGCCGTGCTGTTCGATCGTGGGCACCCGAGCGACTGGCAGCTCGTGTCGCAGGACACGGTCGTGTGTCTGGTCGCGATCTGGGTGCTGCTGCGTCCGGTCTCCGTCGTGCGCTTCGTCGCGCTGGTCGTGGCACAGGTGACCAACGCGGCGATCGACTCGCCGTTGATGACCAACCACTGGACGCTGGTCGCGATCTCAGGCCTGGCGATCCTCGTGAACCTTGTCGTCGCGATCGTGCGGCGCGAACCGTGGCTCTTGGACCCCGCCGCCGTCTACCGCCGGATCGCCCCTGTCCTGCGCGTGACGGTGCTGATCCTCTACGGGTTCGCCGCCTTCGCCAAGATCAACGCGGACTTCCTCGATCCGGCGGTCAGCTGCGGCGTCGCGATATCGGAGCACCTGTTCGACAAGGGGGCGTTCGCACTCCCGAGCTGGCTGGAGTGGCCGGCGATCGTGGGAACGATCGTGCTCGAGGCAGGGCTCGCGTTCCTGCTGGCGTTCCGGCGCACGCGCCTGCTCGCGGTGTTCGTCGGGGGCACCTTCCACGTCTTCCTCGCCACGGCCGGACACCTGGCGTTCTCCGGCTTCGCGATGGCGTTTTACGTGCTGTTCTTGCCCGACGACCTGCCCGAGCGCCTCGAGCGGATGCGCGCGGGCAGTCCGCGGCTGCGGGCGTTCACTAACCGCGTGGCCGCCTTCGCCGCCCGCAGGGAGGCGTTCGCGCTGCTGGCCGGCGCGTGGCTCCTGGTCGGGTTTGCCGTCAGCCTGGGCCCCGGCAGCGTGGCGTCGATCGTTCGCTCCGGCATGCTGGCGCTGTTTCTGATCTATGTGGCATCGCTCGGTGTGGTGCTCGTGCGCGCAGTCGCCGACGACGGGCCGCCGGCGTATCGACCGGGGGCGCTGCGGCTCGCGCACCCCGGGTGGGCGCTCGGTCCGCTGCTGGCGGTGCTGCTCGCGTTGAACCCGTACCTGGGGCTGCGCACGCAGGACACGTTCACGATGTACAGCAACCTGCAGACCGAGGAGGGGCATTGGAACCACGCGCTGCTGCCCTCCGCGGTCAGGGTCTTCTCGGCGCAGGACGACCTCGTCGCGATCGTCGCCTCCAGCGACCCGCTGCTGGCACGCGCCGCCAGGACCTCGACTAGGCTCGTGTGGTGGGACTTCCGCCGGCACGCGAGCCACCACCCGGACGCGTCGGTCACCTACGAGCACCGCGGCAAACGACGGATGGTCGCGCGCATCGCCGACGACCCGACCCTGTCACGCAGGACGAACGCGCTGGTCGAGAAGGTCGCGATGTTCCGCGACGTTCCTCCGGCGGGCGCCAACGACTGTCGCACGCGCCGCGCCGTCTACGAATTCCGGAACGGGTCCTGACGAACGCATGAAGGGCGACGGTCGCGCCGCGGCGGCACGGCTTGCCCTCGCATCGGTCGCGGCGCTCGCCGCGCTCTACGCCTTCGCGACCGGCACGAGCGTGGGGCGCGACCTCGATGACCAGATCCTCAACGACGTGCTGGAGCCGACCCTGGCCGGCGATGTCGCTGACGTCTTCGTCGACGCCGTGAACCAGATCACGTTCGGGCTTGCCGTCGTTGCGCTCGTGGGCTTCGCGGTCACGCGCCGCGGGCGTGGCACGGCCCTGCTGGCGGTCGCTGTCCTGGGAGCGAACCTGTCGACCGCTGCGCTCAAGGTGAGCCTGCGCGACATCGATCCGCTGAGCGCAGAGCGAGCGCGCGACCTGGGCGCGGGCTTCTATCCCAGCGGTCACGTGACGGCCATGATGTCCGTCGTCCTCGCGGCGGTCGTCCTGGCTGCGCCCGGGCGCCCGCGCGCGCGAGCCGCGCTCCTCGGTGGGCTTGCGGCGGGGGCCGTGGGCGCGGCGAACGTGCTCGCGCTCGACCATCACGCGAGCGATGTCGTCGGCGGGCTGCTGATGGCGACGGCGTGGGTGGCGGGGGCGCACGCGATCGGCCCGCAGCCCCGATGCGAGCACCGCAGCAGCCCTCGGGGGGCGCTCGTGGCGGCGGTGCTCGCCGCCGCGCTCGGCGGGCTGGCTGCCGCGGCGACCAGCGCCTCGGATCACCCAGCCGCCCTGTTCGTCGGCGCGGGGGGCGTCTGCGCGATCGCGTTGCTGCTGGCCGCCGCGGTGGCCGCGCTCGGGCCGCGGCCCGATTGACCGTCGCCAGTACCATTCCCGCGCTGTGAGCGATTCAGGACAGCACGCGGTTGTCCTGGGTGGCGACTCCAATGCGCTCTCGGCGGCCCGCACGCTCTCCCGCGCAGGCGTCGTCGTGCACGGCGTCGGGGACGAGCACAGCCCGGTCAGGTACTCGCGGGCCATCGCGGGATACGCGGCCTTGGGAATCGGGAAGGACGCGCAGCCGCGGTGGCTGGACTGGCTGCTCGAGATGCGCCTGAATGCCGTGCTCATCCCCTGTGCGGACGACGGTGTCGAGTTGCTCGCGCGCAACCGCGGGGTGCTCGAGGAGCACGGCTACACGCTGCCGGAGATGGACGACGACGTGGCGCTTGTCCTGCTGGACAAGGAGCGCACCTACGAGACGGCGCGCCGGGTGGGCGTGGAGGCGCCGCGGACCGTCGACCCCGCGGGGCTCAGCCGGATCGAAGACGCGATCGAGATCATCGGACTGCCGTGCGCGCTCAAGCCAAGGCGCACGCAGGCGCGGATGCCGGTCGGCTACAAGGGCAAGCTCTTCGTGGTGTCCGGCGTGTCCGAGCTCGTGTCGATGTACTCCGCGCTGAGCGATCTGGGCATCGCGGTGATCGTCACCGAGATCGTCAAGGGCTCCGACGAGCAGCTCTTTCAATACTGGTCCTACCGCCGGCCGGACGGCGAGCTCGTCCTCGAGCTGACCAAGCACAAGGTCCGCCAGCATCCCCCGCTCTTCGGGACCGGCTGCTATCAGGCGATCGCGTGGGACCAGGAGGTGGCCGACGCCGGGCGCCACTTCGTCTCAGCCTTCGGCGTGATCGGCTTCTCGTCGGTCGAGTTCAAGCGGCGCTCATCCGACGGCCGCCTGGTGCTGATCGAGTGCAACTATCGCCTGATCGACAGCAACGAGGCCGGGCGGGTGGCGGGGGTCGATGTGGCGCGTGTCGTCCATGCGTGTGCCCTCGGCCAAGCGGTGAGCCGCCAGCCACGAGCGCGGGAGGGTGTGAGCTTCTGGCACCCGGTTCGCGACGCGCGCACGATGAGGGCCTACCGACGACGTGGCGAGCTGACGCTCCGCGCATGGACTCGGAGCCTCATGCGCCGCCAGGTGACGCCTTACTTCTCGTGGCGCGACCCGTGGCCGAGCGTCATGGTCGGCATCACCCGGGGACGTGCGCTGGCGCCGGTCGCTGTGCGCGCAGCCGCCGCACGGGCACCCCGTGGGCGTCGCATGACCCGAGCAGTCGGGCCTGTCACCGCCGCGATCGGCTCGTTGGCCGCTTTCGGCAAGCCGGGGGGCCTGCTGGGCCGCGAGCTCGACATGGCACGGTCGCTGGGCGTGCGGATGACCTGGAGCCGCCTTCGCCCGTCCGGTGCCACGATGCCCGCGTCGGCGCGCGGGCGCGTCTACGGGCGGATCTGGCAGGACGCGGCGGCAGCGATCGGGGCCGACGTCGTCGAGCTTGCGGACGGCTTTCTGGAGATCCGGCGCGATGGCGCGATCACGCGGGTGTACGCACAGCTCGTGGCGCGTGACGACCCGGTGACCCTGGCGTTCGCCGGCAACAAGCCGCTCGTGCACGCGCTGCTCGTCGCCGCCGGCCTGCCCGTGCCCGAGTATGCGGCGCTTGGCGCCGGCGACGTCGACGCGGCGGCGCAGTTCGTCGCGGCCGGCGGTCCGTGCGTGGTCAAGCCCGCTCGTGGAAGCGGACGCGGCGATGGCATCACCGGCTTCGTGACGAGTCGGCAGGACTTCGTCCGGGCGCGACTGCCCTCGCTGCGCTACGACGCTGAACGGCTGCTCGTCGAGCGCCAGGCGACGGGGCTCGAGTTCCGCGTCCTCGTGCTCGACGGAGAGCCGATCGGCGCGGTCCGCCGCGACCCGCCGCACGTCATCGGCGACGGCCGCTCGGACATCGTCGAGCTCGTGCGGGCCGAGAACCGCCGCCGCGTGGCGGCGCGGGGTGACGCCGGCCTGTGGTTGCTGGACGTCGACCTCGACTCGCTGTTCACGCTGCGCTCGCAGGGGCTCGCGCCACGGTCGGTCCCGCCCCGCGGCCAGCGGGTGCGTGTTCACACAGGGTCCAGCCGGGGAAGCGAGCGCGAGGGGCATGCGCTGCCGATCGCTGACGCTGCCATCGGCGGGATCGTCGACGCTGCCCGCGCGGCCACGGCGGCCGTGGGCTCGAGCTATGCCAGCGTCGAGATGATCACGCCGGACCCGTCGGTGGACCTCGCCGCTGCGGGCGGCATCGTGCTCGAGATCAACACGACGCCCGGCTTGACGCAGCACTACCTGGTAGCCGACCGCGAGGCGATCGAGCCGGTCGCGGCCGTCGTGCTCGAGCGCCTCCTCGCGCGGTAGCGAGCGCTCATAATCCCAGCCATGGACATGGCCGACGACGAACACCGGTTGGCAGCTCGATCGCGGGAGGCGCGGATCCGGGTGGTGATGCTGATCCCCACGTTCACGCTCGGCGGAGGCGGAGCGGAGCGTCTGGCGATCGCGATCGCGACGAACCTGCCGCCGGAGCGCTACGAGGCCTGGATCTGCACGACCGGCACCCCCGGGGATAACAGCCTTGCCGTGGCGCTGCGGGACACGGGCGTCCGCCATGTCGACCTCGCGCGCTCGGGGACCCTCGACCTGCTCGCCGCCCGGCGCCTGATCGGGTTCCTGCGTCGCAAGCGGATCGACGTGCTGCACGCGCACCAGTTCGGCTCCAACTTGTGGGGCACCGTGATCGGTCGTCTGTGTCGCGTCCCGGTCGTCATCGCCCACGAGCACAGCTGGTCCTACGTCGGCCAGCCGCTGCGGCGACTGCTCGACAGGATGGTGATCTCCCGCTACGCCGACACATTCGTCGCGGTCTCGACCGCCGACCGCGACCGCATGATCTCGATCGAGCACGTCAAGTCCGCGAAGATCAGAGTGATCACGACGGCGTACCTCCCGCGGGCGTCGATCGACCGCGGTGACCTGCGCGCTGAGCTCGGCATCGGCGCTGACGTGCCGGTCGTGGGCACCGTAGCGATCCTCAGGCCGCAGAAGGCGATCGACGTGCTGCTCGACGCCTTCTCGCGGCTGCCCGACCGGCTCTCCCACGCCCGGCTCGTGATCGCCGGAGACGGCAGATCTCGCGGTGCGCTCGAGGCGCACGCGACCGAGCTCGGCCTGCGCGAGCGCGTGCATTTTGTCGGAATCCGCGACGACGTCGATGCCGTCTGGCGCGCGTTCGATGTCGGTGCGATCAGCTCGGACTTCGAGGGCACGCCGATCGCCGCGATCGAGGCGATGACGAACGGCGTTGCGCTTGCGGCGACGGCCGTAGGCGGCGTGCCCGAGCTGCTCGAGAACGACGTCAGCTCGCTGCTCGTGGCGCCGCGCGATCCTGCGGCGCTGGCGGCCGCGCTGACGCGCCTGCTCGACGATCCGGTCCTGCGCGCGCGCCTCGCCGGCGAGGCGAAGGTCATCTCCGACAGCTTCTCGCTGACGCGGCTCATGAAGTCGACCGAGGACATGTATCTAGAGCTGCTGTCCGACGCCCGCCGGGGCAGCACCTCACCCGCCGCGGTAGCCGCGGCAACGCGTTCCGCGTAGCCCTCGGCCGACCTTCCGCTGCCCTCGCCGGGTCGAGGACGCGTCTCAACATTGGTCCAGAAACCTTGAAAGTTCAGAGCCGCAAAGGGGCTTTGAGCCGACGCGGGGGGCATGACCTCCTCCCGAAACCTCTCTCTCAGAGCCCCCCGACGTCGCGACATGATCGCGACCATCTCAGCTGTTGGAGCGTTCGTGGTGCTGCTCGTGCTCAGCTGGATGGCACCGATGGCACACGCGGCCGACCCGGTCGGCCTGCTGTGGAAGGGCGACGCCGAGTCGACGATGGCCGCCGAGTGGGCGTCGAGCTCGTCGATCCCGGGAGCGGCGTCGCCGCCGAAACCCGACCCGACGCGCATCGCACAGACCACCTCCGCCGCACAGGGCCTGCGGTCCTACAAGTTCGAGGTGCGCGACGGCGACAACTCCTACGGCGAGCGTGCAGAGCTCGCGCAGGGGATGCCCGCGATCTCGAGCTATGCGAACCGCTTGTTCCGTGCCGGCGAGGAGCGCTAGATCTCGCTGCAGTACTACTTCCCCGGCGACTGGCCGAGCGACAACACGTGGATGAACGTGTTGCAGATCAAGCCGTCGCAGCCCGGCGGTGGCGGTCCGAACATCGGCATCGACGCCGGCTACGGCGGCAAGCTGATGTTCTTCGGCAACTCCAACGTCTGGGGCTCGTCCTCCAACGGGTTCTTCGACGGTAGCGGGCCGCTGACCAGGGGCGCCTACGCGCTGCCAAGGAGCAAGTGGGTCAAGCTCACGCTCCACGTCAAGTTCTCGGCCGATCCGGCTGTTGGCTTCGTCGAGATCTTCGGCGATCTGGGAGACGGCCTGGGCATGCGCACGCTCGCGCCGCTGCGCAAGCGCGCGACGATGAAGTACCTCAACGGCGTGATGGACCCGATGCACCTGCGGGTCGGGATCTCCCGCGATCCGGTCGTGCAGGCGACAAGCAGGGTGTGGATCGACGGCGTCACGGTCGCCACGACGCGGGCGGTCGCTGAGGCCAATGGGCTCGGAGTGGTTACGCCCCCGCCGCCCCCGCCCCCGCCGCCTCCGCCTCCGCCGCCGCCCCCGCCTCCGCCGCCGCCGCCGCCGATCGATCCGACGCTCGGGACGCTGATGTGGAAGGCCGATGCCGAGGCGACGATGGCTGAGGAGTGGGCGTCGAGTTCGTCGATCCCGGGAGCGGTATCGCCGCCGAACCCCGATCCGACGCGCATCTCCGCACAGAGCACCATGAGGTCACAGGGCCTGCGCTCGTACAAGTTCGAGATGCGTGACGGTGACGACTCCTACGGTGAGCGCGCGGAGCTCGCGCAGGGGATGCC
>Ga0183260_10004736_pt1 | contig 10784 bp, 9 predicted proteins | sample AntDrymUQ4972206_2_FD_129768 | JGI IMG/M metagenome (GOLD analysis project Ga0183260, IMG submission 129768) | Polar desert sand microbial communities from Dry Valleys, Antarctica - metaG UQ497 (22.06) (version 2) (version 2) | ecosystem: Environmental > Terrestrial > Soil > Desert | place...
CGATGTTCGCCCTGCTGCAGCACGCACGGATCTCACGCCCGCGGGCTGCGGAGTTCTGGAGCGGGTCGACTGCCCAGGAACCAGACTCAACAGCATGATTGGAACCCTTCCCACGCGACACGGAGGAAACTGGAGATGGCTGACGCCGACGACGTACGCCGCATCGCACGTGGTCTGCCAGCCGTGGTGGAGATCGACAGCGACGGCTTCGACTTCCGGATTGCCGGCAAGGGCTTCGTCTGGTCCTATCCCGAGCGTCGGCCGCGTAAACCGCGCCGGATTCGGACGGACATCGCGGTGCTGTACGTCGGGGACGAGGCCGAGAAGCAGGCTCTTGTCCTCGGCGAGCCCACGGTCTTCTTCTCCACGCCCGGTTACGACGGCTGGCCGCTAGTGCTGTTGCGGCTGGCGGAGGTGGACGTCGAGCGCCTGGCAGAACTAGTGACAGACGCGTGGCGGATGCGTGCGCCGGTGGTTGTGACGAAGAGGGGCGAAGGCTTCGCTCCGGGTTCAAGACGGCTGGGAAGTTCTACGGCTTCGCCACCGCCGACGACCTCGCGGTGAACCAGCGGTCCGCGTTGCCGCGCTCATCGAGAGCGGGCCGCCGAGGGCTCGACCTCAGAAAGGCTGAGCGCGTCACCTCCCCCACCTCACGTGCGCGGTGCGGTGCTTTGTGAAGAACTCAGCGGCGGCGCCCAACTCTGGGGGCCCGAACGAGGAGTCCTTCGCGCCACCAAAAGGTAGGTGGGCTTCGGCGCCCACGGTAGGCCGGTTGACATGCACCATTCCGGTGTCTGTCTCGCGAACAAAGCGCAACGCATGTTCCAGATTGCGGGTGTAGATGGACGAGGACAGCCCATACGGCACAACGTTGTTGAGACGCACGGCGTCGTCGAAGTCGGCCGCTTCGTAGACGCTCACCACCGGCCCGAACGTCTCATGGTCGGTAAACCAGGAGTCCGGCGCACACCGCACGACAGCGGGCTGCATGAAGTGACCGTGCTGGAATTCGCCGTGACCGAGTACGCCACCGCCGCAGAGCATTTCGGCACCTTCCTCGCGTGCACGTGAAAGTGCTTGCTGGACGTTGCGCAATTGTGCGGCAGAGACGAGCGGCCCGACCTGCACTGCTTCGTCCAGGCCCGGTCCCACGCGAAGGGCCTGGACCCGGTGCACCAGCGCGTCGGTGAACTGCGCCGCGATGCCGCGCTGCAGGATGACTCGGCTGGCGGACGTGCAGCGCTGTCCGCTGGTCCCGAAACCGGCCAGCAGGACGGCCTCCATCGCGGGTTCCAACTCCGCGTCCTCCATCACGATGATCGCGTTGCGGCCCCCCATCTCGCATTGGACGCGCTTGCCGAGTGCGGCCGCGTCTGCCGCGATTGCGCGCCCGACGGCCGTCGAGCCGGTGAACGTCACCGCGGCCACGTCTGGTGAGCCAACCAGGGCCGGGCCGATCACCGCCCCATCGCCAGGTAGGAGCGCGATGAGATCCGGGTCCAGTCCACCCGCCAGCAGCGCACGCACCAGTGCAGAGGCTGATAGCGGTGCCAACTCGGCAGGTTTGAATACGACGGCATTGCCGTGGATCAGTGCCGCTGCGATCTTCCATGCCGGGATGGCCAGGGGAAAGTTCCACGGGGTGATCACCGCTACCGTGCCGAGTGGCATCCGGACGGTCCAGGCGATCTCATTCTCGAGTGGTAGCGGCCCGGTGCGTCCGTGATCGACACGGTGGGACTGCGCCATGAACCGCAGGACGTCGGCGGCGCGAACGACCTCCGCCCGTGACTCGACGATGATCTTGCCAGTTTCCCGCGTCATGGCGACCGCGATTTCCGCACCCGAGGCGACGAGATGATCGGCCGCACGGCGCAGGATCTCGCCCCGAGCCAGAGGTGACGTACGTGCCCAGCGCGCCGAGGCCGGCGCTGCTCTCGCCGTGGCATCGGCTACCACCCCTGTCTCCACTGACCGGAGCACCGCGACGGTCTCGCGCGTGTCGGCCGGATTGCACAGATCAACCGTGGGGCCAGCAAGCGTCAGCCAGCCACCCACGTGCGCCTGCACCTGTGGAGCGGTCAACAGTCAGATCCTCTCGAGAGGTGGGCTGGCGTCGGTGCTGGTACCCGCGCCCGCGGGGGAGACCTGCACCGTGACCACGGCCGGGGCTTCGGTGAGGGGAGCGGTGTGAATGACACCAAGCCCGCGCAATCGGATGATGTGGTCATCCCCCAGACCCAAGTGAGCCTGCAGCACAGCCGCGGTGTCCTGACCCAGGTTCGGCGCTGGCGGCAGGGATGACGGATTGAACTGGGCGAGCGGAGATCGGATGAAGTTGATCCCGTCGATCACATCGACGAGTCCGAGGTGGCGTACTTGAGGATCTTGGATCGCCTCGTCGGCGGATTTGACCGGGGCAACGAGCACGCCGCGTGCCCCGAGGCGCCTAGCGACTTCGGCCACCGGTAGCTCGCTGACCGCTCGGCCCACACCGGACTCGACGAGGCGGCGGTGCTGGACCCTGGCTTGGTTGCCGCGGGTTCGCTCGTCCCGCAACAGTTCTGCCAGATCGAGGGCGAGGCACAGCCGCTCCCACATGTCCTCGTTGATCGCACCGAGGACGACATGTCCATCCAAAGCACGGAAGGCCGAGTAGGGAACGATGCTGGGATGTCCACTGCCCCAACGCCCTCGCTGGCTCTCCGGGTCCACGCTGGCCGAGGTGATGACGGTCCCGATGGCGCTCATTGCCGTCGCGAATAGCGGGAATTCCAGATAACGTCCGACGCCGGTGCGCTCCCGCTGGAGCAGCGCGGCTAGGACGCCGCTGATCATGGTGACCCCGGTCGCGATGTCGACCATCGCCACGCCGAAGCGGACCGGTGGCCCGTCCGGCGTACCCATCATGGCCATCAGACCGGTCTCCGCCTCGACGATCACCTCGGTGCCGGCCTCCTGCGACTTCGGGCCGGTAGAGCCGAAGCCACTGATGGATGCGTAGACCAGTCGCGGGTTGTCGGCGGCCAGCGTTTGGTAATCAAGACCCAGCCGGCGCGTCACGCCAGGCCGGAAGTTCTCGGTGACGACGTCCGCCGTCGCGGCCAAACGCCGGACCAGTTCGCGCCCCTCCTCCATTGAGAGGTCCACCACGACGCTTCGCTTGCCGCGGTTGACCGCAGCGAAGTACGTGCTCAGTTCACCCCAGAAGGGCGGTCCCCAGGAGCGTGTGTCGTCCCCTCCGCCCGGACGCTCGACCTTGATGACCTCCGCCCCGAGGTCCGCGAGCAGCATGGTGGCGTACGGACCGGAAAGGATCCGGGTGAGGTCGACAACCCTGCAGCCCTCGAGCGGACCCCCAACGAGCCCGTCAGACACCGTCATGCTGCCGCCCTTTCTATGGGCATGCCAGCTTGCCTCTGGCCACATCAGGGAGGCGTGGGCTCAGATACTTCCTCTTTGAGGCGGGACGGAGGGAGCGACGCCTGCCTGGGATCGGTCATTACCGGCGAGGAATAACCTCCCAAACCGGCCGGCATGATGACGAACTTCGTGATCAGGCCGTAGACGATCCCGGCCACGAGTGCCGACGGCAAACTGGCGGATAGGTACTCATAGGGCGTACGGGAGACGAAAAGGATCGGATCCAGCAGGTAGATGTAGGTGCCGGCACCAGCGAGGAGCCCTGCGAAGCCGGCCGGGTTGAACCCCGCCCAGTAATGGTAGGCGTCGCCACGTCGGCCCAGAAAGACCGCCCGCAGATCCAGAGTGTGCTTCCGGAACACCACATAGTCCATGATCTGGATGCCGCATAGCGGCGCGAACACGACGCCGATGAAAGCCAAGAACGTGCCGAAGTTGTCGAAGACCCAGTTCGGCGCGAGCAGCAGGACAATCACGACTGGCGCCAGCGTTAGCGCCGTGGCCGCATTCCAGGACAGCCGCGTTTGCAGAGTCGGAATTTGCTTGAGCGCCAAGGCCGAGACATAGACGCCGACCATCGTGGTCGCGACGTTGGCGAGAATGATGAAGGCCAGTGCCGGCAGCCCGAGCCAGAGGCCGCCGACCTCCACCAGGTAAGTCGTCGGGTCACCGCCACTTTCGGGAACCGCGAGGGCGGCGAAGAGCCCGATCATCGACAGCAGCGAGATCGCCAGTCCGAGCCCTAAGACGGTGGGCCAAAGTGCGGTCTTGGTGCCTGGGGCGAGCCGGACGGTTCCGCCGACGTAGGGCCACCAGGACAGCATCGAGGCCACGAGGAGCTCGAAGCCGGTGACGTAATTGAACAGCTGCGACTCGGCGGGCGCCAGAGCCGGGGCGTCGGCAATCGTGTCCCAGCCGACGTTCGTGATGAGCGCGATGAGGAGGACGACGGCGAGTACGACGACACCCGCGGCAATTGCCGGCGCGATGTTCCGCATTCTCGCTGGGCCGCCGCGCAGGATCATCCACGCGGCAACAACGCCCAGGAGTCCGAAGACAACGATCAGCGGCTGACGCGCGCCTTCGCCGGCCACGCCGGTCGAGATGAGGATCTCGGCTGCCGCCCGCCCGAGGAAGACCAGCAGCAGTGTGTTCCAGCCGATGACGCTGCAATAGGTCAGCGCCAGGGCGAAGTAGGAGCCACGGGTGCCGAGCTGCGGCGTCGACGCGGCCACAGAATCGATCCCGTATCGGGTGGTCACTCGAAGCAGCGCCAGGATGATGAGAAGTATGCCGAAGAGGCTTCCGGCGATCATCGTGATCGCGCCCTGCCCGGCGGGCAGGTAGAAAGCCACGAACCCGCCGGTGATGAAGATCCAGGTGGCCACCGATGCCGACACGCAGACGCCGAGTAGCGCGACCGAGCCCCAGGTCCGCTCCCTGGGCAGGACGGGCCAGGATCCCTCGACCGCAGCCCTCGCGCCCTCGTCCAGTGTGCTCACAGCCACCACCACCCAGCCAGGAGCATGACGACGGGCAGAGCGACGGTCACGATCAAGAGCGTCAGGTAATCGCGCCGGTCGAGGGGTTCAGTGAGGTGATCGGCCTCCGCGACGAGCCCGATGCGCTTCTCGAGCTCGGCCTCAAGTCTTGGGTCGTAGCGCAGATCTCCCACTTGATCCTCCGATCGTCGGGTTCTGCGCTGAATGGTCCAAGTTCGTCGCGAGTTGCGCTATCGATCCTCTGGTCCAACCCGAGGTGGGCACTTCGTACGCCAGTACGAGCGCCCTTCGCTGCGTAACGCGATCAGCGGTTACCAGCGGACGTAGTGCGAGCGGGAGGGGCGGACTGGGCGCTGCCCTCGACCGATTCGACCAGATCGCGACGACGCTACTCGAGGACGTTGAGCACCTGAAGGGCAATCCACAGCTCGGCAACGTCGCCGGTGCTGTTGAGCTTTCGCCCGGTCAGCTCCTCGACCCGGCGGATTCGGTAGACGAGGGTCTGTTTGTGTACGTAGAGCTCGTCAGCCGCGCGCTGCCAACTCCGGTTGTGGCGAAGGAAGCTCTGCAGCGAGGCGAGCAGAGCGGTGCCGTGGGCGGCGTCGTAGGAGAGCAGGGGACCAAGCACTCGGTCGACGCCGGCCCGAGCCTCGGCCAGGGAGCGCGGCCCGAAGAGGCAGGTTTCGGCACCGTAACGTCCGACCCGTGCTCGGCTACCGACGGCCGACTCGAGCGCCCAACGAGCCTCTCGGGTCGCCCCGGCAACCTTCTCGAGGCCGCGGAATCGGTCACTGAGCCCGATTTGCACCGCATCATCCAACATGCCCAGGACGTCGGCTATGACCGCCTCATCGGCTGGCAATAACACGAAGAGCACGTCATTGCGCCGCAACAGGAGGTTGGGGATGTCGCGCTCGGCCAGGGCGTGGTGCAGATCGCGGCTGCGTTGCAACCCAGCGTCGCTCGAGGCGGCCAGGACAGTCAACTGCATACCGCTCAGTCGGTGAGCCCGAAGCTGTGAGACCGCCAAGTCTGGCGAGATGCGTACGTCCACCAGGGCTGCGAACGTCTCGCTGCCCAGTCGGTGCAGCTCCTCTCGGGATGCACAGAGGCGCTCGACCTCGAGGGCCCCCACAGTCGCGGCGTGCTGCAGGAGGGCGAAAGGCGGGGGTTCGGCTGACTTGCGTGGGACGGACAGCAACGACGCAGGACGCCGTGCCGGAACCGGGACGATGCTCAGAGCATCTCCATCAACCTCAGTTCGCAGAATGCCCGGCAGCGGTCCCTTGTGCTCGCGGACCTCTCGCAGGAAGGCGTCCCGCACCGCTTCCGGTAGCGGCGCGGTATCCGCGAACATGCTGGTACCGAGGTCGTTGACGCAGATCCACAGCTGGCAGTCCAGCTCCTCGCCGACCCGCGCCAGTAATTCCCCAGGCTTCGCGTTCCCGGCAGCCGCCGCCCTGACCTGATCGTAGATCCGCACCGCCTTGACCAGCCGGCTGTGCTCCTGCTCATGGCTGGAGGCAGCAACAGCGCGACTGATCTCGACGAACGGGATCTCATATCCGGTGAACAGAAGCGGGAGCGCGTGCTCCTCGGCAGCATTGAGCATCACCGGCGTAAGAGGAGGTGCCTCCATGTTCTCGGCGATCGCCACGCCGGTAACGCCTACCCGGGCGAGGTTCTCGACATAGGCCACCTGCTTTTCCGCCTCGCGGGGAATGCCGAGGCCGGTGGTCATCACAAGATCGCCTTCGCTCAACCACTCCCAGGGGCAGGGCCCTTCGATCGAGTGAGCCCAGGTGATGATTCCGTCCGCTCCGGTCCAGCCGGCGTGGATCCACGTACGCAGGTACGGGATGTCCGTGAGCTGGCGAACCGTAAGGGGCATGTGATGGGCAGGGATCAGGCACCGCTAGGGACCTACCCCTCCTCCTCTCGAACCGTGCGTGCGATTTCATACCATCAGCCAAGGCTCCGCGGCGGGTTTGGTGTCGGATCAACTTGCGGCGGGATGAAAACCCTCCGCAGACTTGCTGCATGCCCGCGCTCACTGCCTCTTCTGGTCGATGACAGTCGTCGCGCGGTTCCCAGCGCGCCCTGTCGCATCGGTGGCCCGGAGCTCCTTCTGGCTACAGGAGGCCCTGCCAAGAGATCCTGTCGCTTCTCGCCCCTCGCTTGCGGGCGAAGTCGACGCTGACGTGTGCATAGTCGGCGGCGGCTTCACCGGGCTGTGGACGGCCTTGGAGGTCAAGCGGCGAGAGCCATCGGCCCGGGTTGTGCTGGTCGAAGCCGATGTCTGCGGATCTGGCGCCAGTGGCCGCAATGGCGGGTTCGTCATGACGTGGTGGTCCAAGTTCCTGTCGCTGTCGAAGCTGTGCGGTCCCGAAGTGGCCCTGGAGCTGGCCCAGCGGGCGGAGCGGGCAGTTGAGGACATCGGCAGCTTCTGTCAGCAGCACGGCATCGATGCCGACTTCCGCCAAGGTGGCTGGTTGTGGACGGCGACGAGCCGTGCTCAGGTCGATGCCTGGCAGGAGACGGTGAAGGCGCTTGCCGACGCTGGCGCGGCCCCGTTCGTGGAGCTCAGCTCAACCGAGGTGGCGACTCGTACGGGCAGCCCCGTCCATCTCGCCGGCATCTTCGATCCCAAAGCAGCGATCGTCCAGCCGGCCGCACTGGTGCGCGGAATGGCCCGCGTGGCCGATGGCGAGGGCGTGGAGATCTACGAGCACAGCCCCGTGCGCGAGATCCGCCAGGAAGGGGTCGTACACGTCCAGACGCCTGGAGGGACGGTGCGAGCTCGGCGCGTCACACTGACGCTCAACGGGTGGGCAGCGGCGATCCCTGAGCTGCGCCGTGCCCTGGTTGTGGTGTCGAGCGACATGATCGCCACCGAACCAGCGCCACAGCGCTTGCAGGAGGCTGGCTGGACGAGCGATCTAGCCGTGTCCGATTCACGGCGGCTGGTCAACTACTACCGCCAGTCTGCCGATCACCGCGTCATCTTCGGCAAGGGAGGCGGCGGCCTGGCGATGGGAGGTCGGGTGGGACCGCGCTTCGACGGCGTGTCAGCGCGGGTTGCCGAGGTCCGCGCCCACTTCGAGCGCTCATACCCCTCGTTGTGGGACGTTCCGACCGCGATGAGTTGGCGGGGACCGATCGACTACTCGGTGACCGCGCTTCCGTTCTTGGCTCCGCTGCGAGGGTCACGCAACGTGCTGGTGGCCGCAGGCTTCTCGGGCAACGGCGTGGGACCTTCATATCTGGCCGGACAGGTGCTGGCTGGTCTCGCGCTCGACGTGCCGGAGCCCGGTTGGCCTGAGCAACTCAGTCGTATTCCCGGCAGCCGATTGCCACCGGAACCGTTCCGCCACGGCGGTGGACTGCTCGTCCGGGCGGCGCTCGCCCGGAAGGAAAATGCTGAGGATCTCGGCCGCAGGCCGGGCGCGGTCATCCGCGTCGTTGCCGATCTGGATCCCACGGCGTTCGTCGATCGGGGCAGCGGGACGGCGTCCAGCCGATTAAGGAAGAACCGGCAGCTGACCTGAACCGACGGATGCCGCAGTCCGGCTCGACCTCCGCGCACCGAGTCGCTGGCTGCTCACCCGGTCGTTGTCGTGGATGGGGCAGTCACGGGGTGGCGGGGTCGAGCGACGAGGAGTCTTCGGTGGATCGCATCACGCGGCGGTCCCCCTTGGGTTGGTCATTGAGGTCGAAGTTGAGCAGCTTGGGCTCGGTGAAACTGTCGAGGAACCACTGGGACAACTCCCGACCCACCCCGCTGCTCTTTCCACCTCCGAACGGTGCCAGTTGATCCCAATAGTTGGTGCTCTCGTTGATATTGACGGTGCCGTGGTGCAGCGCCTCCCCCACCCGCCAGGCCGTCGCGAGGTCACGGGTGTAGACGGACGCGTTGAGCGCGAGCTCGGAACTGTTGGCAATCTGCACAGCCTCTTGAGCGGAGGAGACCTTGATGATCGGGGCCACCGGCCCGAACGTCTCGTGCTTGGCGATCTCCATCTGCGGGGTCACCCCTGTGAGGATCGTCGGGGGATAGAAGACGCCGTTCGGTTCGCCGAACTGGCTGACCTCAGCCCCCTGTCGACGAGCGTCCTCGACATGGTCGACGACCTTCGCGACTGCGCCCTCATTGCACATCGGCCCCATGTCAGTGCCCTCGTCGGTCGGGTCCCCCACCCGTAACTGGGCCGTCCGCGCCTTGAGCTTGTCCACGAACTCGTCATGGACGTCCTCGTGCACGAGGATGCGCTCGGCGGAGGTGCAGACCTGCCCGGCCAGATAGAAACAACCGAGGATGGCGCCGTCAACGGCGGCGTCAACGTCTGCGTCCGCGAGGACGATCTGCGGCCCGTCTCCACCGAGTTCGAGCAGTTGCCGCTTCAAACCCGCCCGCTGCGCGATCTTCTTGCCGGTCGCAGTGGAACCGGTGAAGAAGATGCCGTCGACGCGCTCGTGCTCCACGAGCGCCGCCCCCACCTCGCCGTGACCCTGAACCAGATTGACCACTCCGGGCGGGAACCCCGCCTCAGCGAACAACGCAGCGAGCATCGCGCAGCTGATCGGGGTCCATTCCGACGGCTTCCATATGACCGTGTTGCCGGCCGCGATCGCGTGCGCGATTGCGATCGATGAGATGTCAGTCGGGAAGTTGTAAGGCGTGATGACGGCGATGACACCGATCGGGCGGTGGGTGAGAACGAGCCGCTTGTTGTTCGAGCGCTCCTGCGTCGATGGCAAGGACATCCCCCGATGCCGCAACACCTCTTCGGCCGCCTTCTGGTAACACGGGCCGGTGTACTCGAAGAGTTCCTCACGTGTCTCGTTGATCGTCTTGCCCGTTTCCAACGTGATCATCTGGGCGATGTCCTCGCCATGGTCGACGATGACGGAACTCATCCCGCGGAGAAGCTCAACCCGCTCGACCAGCGACAGTGCCGCCCATGCCGGCTGCGCTTCCCTAGCGGCGAGCACTGCGAGATCCACGTCCTCAGTGCTGGATTCCTTCAGCTCCGAGATCACCTTTCCTGACCAGGCCGACCGCACCTCCATGGTCTGGCCGCGACCGATGACCCACTCGCCTCCGATGAGCGCCCCGTTCGGCAGCTCTTGAGTGAGGGCCATGTCGTCAACCTCCAGTTGTCGGTGTATGCGAGCCTAGCCAGCGCCACCGTGGCGTCGGTATGAGCGCTGGATGCAAACCGACAGCAGGGGTTCGTGCGATCGCATGAAGAATCCGACCAGTTTCTCGAATGGCACACGGACAGCGTCTTCGTCGTGACCAAATCGCGTGGGGTCGCCGAGAAGTGGTGCGGACGCGAGTCAGCGCAGTCAGAGATCATGTCGGCATGGTCGGGGCCGAGACGGCGTGCCCATTGGGAGGGAGGACGTACTGGCCGACGTGGGTCACGAGACTCCGACATCGCTGCTATCGCGCTTCGTCACCGCCACGGGCTGACTCCGCAAGCTGACTACGGATTTGACGGAGCACCCAGCCAGCTCTCGATCTGGTCGACCGCATCATCGACCGTCATCGGGGTTGGATGGATGGCGGGGTTGGTCGCGATGCGGACGAACGTTAGCAACGCAACCCAGGCCCACGGCCTCAGCGGCAGCAATCGCTCATAGTGGGTGATGCGGTGATGCTCGCAACCCGCGCGCCATAAACTGGGAGACACCGATACGCTCGAATGTGCACCGGCTCATACACCTGACAGTGGTGTACGGTCGGACGATGGCAAAGCGACTCAGCCTCATTCTCGGCGACCAGGAGCAGCGGCAGCTGGAGCCGTTCGTCAGTCCGGGCACCCGACAACGTGAGGTACTGCAACGGTGGATGGC
>Ga0183260_10004737_pt1 | contig 10784 bp, 12 predicted proteins | sample AntDrymUQ4972206_2_FD_129768 | JGI IMG/M metagenome (GOLD analysis project Ga0183260, IMG submission 129768) | Polar desert sand microbial communities from Dry Valleys, Antarctica - metaG UQ497 (22.06) (version 2) (version 2) | ecosystem: Environmental > Terrestrial > Soil > Desert | place...
ATTTCAAAGGCGTGACCACGAGCGGTTCCACAGTCCTGCTCAAAGGCGGACCCGCCACCTCCGCTGCCGCGAAGAAAGATTCCCCGGTTCCGCCGAAAGACCGCGAACTCGTCATCTACCTGACCTTCAAGAAAGTGACGATGGAAACGGCGGCGAAGAAACCCACCACTCCGGCCAAGTCCGCCGGCACGAAATCCTCCGCCACCAAGTCGTCCACGAAGAAAAAATCCTCGAAGCGCTGACGGCGCGGACTAGAAAACCTCAGGCCGGCCCTCGAGCATCACGGCAATTCTGTCGCTCAGCCCAAAGCGGCGCGCGCTGGTGAGCAGCCGCCGGAGCGGCTCCTCGATTGGTTCGTAGCTCAACCGGAAGCTGCCGAAATGCATCGGCACCATCGTCTTTGCCCCGATGTCCATGAACGCCAGCAGTGACTCCTCGGGATTCATGTGTACTTCGCGCCCACTCGGCGGATCATAGGAGCCGATCGGCAGCAGCGCCACGTCCACGTCGAAGCGTTTCCCGATTTCCTTGAAGCCACCAAAGTACGCCGTATCGCCGCAGTGGTAAATCGTCCGGCCCTCGTGCTGGAGGATGAACCCGCCGAAGCCCCGGTGCGTGTCATGCAGCACGCGCGCGCCCCAATGCGCGCATGGCGTCAGCGTGACGTCGATGGGACCCAGCTTGAAAGTTTCCCAGTAACCCAGCTCATGCACGCTGCGAAAGCCGAGGTCATGTACCAGGTTCCCGACCTCGAACGGCACGACAATCGGCTGGTCCGCGGCCACCTGCCGGAGCGTCTTGCGATCGAGATGATCGAAGTGCGCGTGCGTCACGAGCACCAGATCGATGTCCGGCAATTCGTGCAAATGCATGCCGGGCCGCTTCAGGCGCTTCACCACCTTCAGCCATCGCGCCCAATTCGGGTCCACGAGCACATTGTGATGCTCAAATTGCAGCAGGAACGACGCATGGCCGATCCATGTCAGCCCCAGATCGCCTCGGCGCAATGCGGGGAATTCCGGCGTAACCTCCCGCCCGGCGCGCCGACGGAACAGCGAGGGGATGAGCACGCTGGTCAGGAAATTCCGTTTCCCCCAACCGGTCGCCGGCTTAAGGCCGACCTTATGCGCGCCCGCGGTCGAGGCGTCATGATGCCCATTCACGGACTTCTGAATATTCGCCTTGGGCAAGTTCGCTTTTCGGGAGAAAAGTCTGGGCACGGTCACGACGATAAAGCCTTCCTCATGGCAAGCAATCGTTTCGTGCGACGGATCCAATCATCGCCGAACACAAATCCCATCATGCCGACAAAAATCGAAGTTCGCCGCGCGATCAAAGCAACCCTGCCGCCTCCACCGGACGTCCGCGCCGCGAAAAGCGCGCTCCTCTGCGCTGCGATCGCCGCATCCGATCCGTGGCTCCGCGCGAAAACTGTCCTCCTCTTCGCGCCGCAGCCTCGCGAGCCCGATGTCGAAATGCTTTGGGCCTCCGCCGAGGGCCGGGAGTTCGGCTATCCGCGCGTGACGGAAGATCGGCTCGATCTCTTTCGTGTCGCTTCACTGCACGAACTCCGTCCCGGCGCCTGGGGAATTCGCGAGCCGGCGGTCAGCGTCGCGCACGCGCTCACACCGGATGCGATCGACCTTATCCTCGTGCCGGGCGTCGCCTTCACCCGCGACGGCGCGCGGCTCGGGCGCGGCGGTGGATTCTACGACCGGCTGCTCTCTTCGCTGCCAAGGCACGCGTGCAAGGTCGGAGTCTGCTTCGATTTCCAACTCGTTCCCGAACTGCCTCTGGAAGCACACGATCAAGGCGTGGATTTCGTCGCCACCGAGAGTGGCCTCCTCCCGCATCCGTGATGCGTCAGGAATTCGCCGCCGGCACCTTCATCTCAAATTTCGGAATCCGCACCAGTACCGGCGCGCCTTCATCCGTCACTCCGAAGAACGCGCCGTCCGCGACGCTGTCCGCGGCGGTCGTGTGGTAGCTGTTGTAGGAAAAGTGCCCGCCCGCTTCCAGACGGGGCGTTTTTCCCACCACGCCGTCGCCTTCGACGACGATGGTGTCGCCGCGCACATCACTCACCACCCACTTGCGGCCCTTGATCGTCACCGTCTCCTCCGAGTCGTTGTGAATCGTGATGAAATAGACGAACGGAAACGGACGCTCCGCCGGCGCTTCGAGCTGCGGCATGAATGTGACTCGATCCACCGTCACGCGGAGTCCTTCCAGTTCGGCAATCGAGTTCGGCATCTTCCCGAAGACTAGTCGCACGAAACTGCAACGCGAGAGAGAACTTGTCGCTGCTCCTCCTCTTAATCCTGCTCGTATTCGTCATCAAAATTCCCCGCCTCCCGCCGCGCGGATTCGTGTGGGATTAGGATTGAGATTGGGATTAAGAGGGACGCTGCATCACCCACCGCATGAACCTTCCCGTCGTCCTCACCATCGCCGGCTCCGACAACAGCGCGGGCGCGGGCGCGCAGGCGGACCTGAAGACCATCAGCGCGCTCGGCGCTTACGGCGTCACCGCCATCACCTGTGTCGTCGCGGAAGTACCGGGGAAAGTCAGCGTCGTTCACCCCGTGCCGCCTCCGATCGTCGCGGAACAAATCCGGCTGCTCTTTGATGCATTCCCCGTCGCCGCGCTCAAGACCGGGATGCTCTACTCCGATGCGATCATCCGCACCGTCGTGGACACTCTCGCCGACTGCTTCAGTCGCGAATCACACCGCCCGGCGCTCGTCGTCGATCCCGTCATGGTCGCCACCAGCGGCGACCTGTTGCTCCGCCCGGACGCCGTCGCGCTCTATGGCACGCAGCTCTTTCCCCTCGCCACCATCGTCACACCGAACCTCGACGAAGTCCGCACTCTCCTCGGCCGCGCCATTACGTCCATTGCCGAAATGCGCGACGCCGGGATCGAACTCACTGCCCGGTACGGGGTCGCCTTCCTGATCAAAGGCGGCCATCTCCGCACCACGACCGCCACCGACCTCCTCGTGTTGCCCGATGGCGCCACGCACACCTACGAAGCGCCTTTCGTCCCCGGCGTGAGCACGCACGGCACGGGCTGCACGTACAGCGCCGCCATCGCCACGGCGCTCTCCTGCGGACTCGCCCTGCCCGAAGCGGTGGGCGAGGCGAAGAAGTTCGTGACCAACGCGATCACCAGCTTCCTTCGCTGGGAGAAGAACGGCCGCTCCACCGACGCGCTGAACCATTTCAACTCGTAAAACGGCGGGCGAAGACGCGAACCGTGAAGCGGACACTCCTGTCCGCACAGCACGGCTTCGGCGGACAAGAGTATCCGCTTCACTCCTATCGGACAAACTTACCAGGATTCAGAATACCCTTCGGGTCGAGCGCCGCCTTCAGCGCCGAGTGAACATCGCGGCCCGTCTTGTCCACGGCCTGCGGCCACCACGGCTTCTTCGCGAGGCCGATGCCGTGCTCGCCGGTGATGACACCTCCGGCTTTCAGCACCCAGGTGAAAAGTTCGTCCAGTGCCCGGTCCACGCGCGCCTTCACGCGGCGGTCGCCGTGGTAGTTCGCGGCCATGATGTTCACATGGATGTTGCCGTCGCCCGCATGGCCGAAACACGCGACCGGGTATCCGTGCTTCTTCGCGAGGCGCTCGCCGAATTCCGCGAGTTCCACCAGCTTTCCGCGCGGCACGACGACATCCTCGTTGAGCTTCGTGAGGCCGGTGGCCTTCAGCGAATCGCTGTAAGCGCGCCGCAGCCCCCAGAGCTTCTCGCATTCCTCGTCGCCAAACGCGGCGAGCACGCGGATGGCAGCGACCTTCCGCAGCAGTGTCGCGAGTGACGCGCATTCGCCGCGCACCGACTCGGCTTGGCCGTCGAGTTCCACGAGCACGAGCGACTGTGCGCCGGGGGCGATCTCGCGTGCGAGAAATTCCCGCGCGCTCTTCAGCGTGAACGGGTCGGCGATCTCGATGGCAGCCGGCAGGAAGCCGGCAGCGAAAATCCGCTGCACCGCCGCCGCCGCCTTGCGAAAGCTCTGAAAGCTCGCGGCGAGCGTCGCCCGCGCGGGCGGATGCGGGAGCAGCCGCAGCGTCGCCTCCGTGACCACGCCGAGCAGCCCCTCACTGCCGACGAAGAGCCCCGCGAGATCGAAGCCCTGCTTGTTCTTGTGAGTGCGCCCGCCGCAGCGCAGCACGCGGCCATCGGCGAGGACGACTTCGAGGCCGAGCACGTAGTTCCGCGTCACGCCGTACTTCAGGCAGCGCGGACCGCCGGCGTTCGTCGCGATGTTGCCGCCGATGCTGCATTCCTTCTGCGATGCGGGATCAGGAGGGTAGAAAAGCCCGAGCTTCCGCGCCTCCGCCTGCAAGTCGCCCGTAATCACTCCCGGCTGCACGACCGCGACACCGTCGGCGGCGTGGATCTCCTCGATGCGATTCATCCGCGCCACGCTCAGCGCAATGCCGCCGCGCACAGGCACGCAACCGCCGACGTAGCCGACCCCCGCGCCGCGCGGTGTCACGGGAATGCCGTGACGGTTTGCGAAGCGCAGCGTCTTCTCGACGTGCTCCCGCTTGCGAGCCAGAACGACGACCTCCGGTGCCCGCGAGGCAAACCAACGATCCGTGGCATGTGCGGCGATCGTGTCCGCGTCGGTCCGGACAACGCCGGGCCCGAGAAGGCGTGTGAGCGCGCGGGCAATCTTCACCGCGCTGGCATCGGCGGTTTCTCCTCGTTTGCGCCGAGGATGCGCCTGAACAAGTTTGGCCTCGGTGTCGGCGTGGGCGGAGCGGCGCGAAGCTTGGCGGGTCGCGACGTGACCGGTGCCGCAACGGGCGAAACGAGCAACTCGGGCGCCGGCGACTTTTCAAAACCGGCGGAATCCAGAATGGTGCCCTTGAGCGCGTTGACGGTGATCGCTCCCAGCTGATCCCCCGCGGGATCGAGAATGGTGGCCGTCCAGACGGGACCGTTCAGTTCGGAATCTTTTTTCAATTCGTAATTCAATGAACCCACCTGTCCGCCATTCGCAGCCGCGAAGAGCGCGGCCCAGCGGGCAATCTGCTCGGAATCCAGCTTCACCGAGTCGCCACCGAACACATCCGATGGCTTCAGCGTGTCCGCAAACTGGGAAAGCGTCCGAACCGCCACCAATCGTCCACCCGCGACCACGAATTCGCGGACGCCGTGTTCGGAATCCGGCTCGTAAACGAGCAGGTGCCAGCGCTCCGGCACGGGCGCGCCATCGCGGGCTTCGATGCGGGCGAGACGCTTGGCGACATCCTTCGGCAGAAGCTTCAGGGCGGCGAGAGCCGAGCCCTCGCTTTGCGCGACGGCCACCGAAGCAGAGAGGAAAAACAGTAGTCCACGAAAATACACAGCGCGACATTAGTGCCCTTCGCCGAACATTGCCAGCCAACCGTGAAGGGGACGGTGTTGGAAAATTTCTCGACGGTGCGCGAGCGCGTCGGACACGGTGATGCCATGATCATCAAGCCAAAGATTCGCGGTTTCATTTGCGTGACCGCCCACCCCGCCGGCTGCGCGGCGCATGTGCGCCAGCAGATCGACTACGTGCGCGGGAAGGGTCCGATCGCCGGCGCGCCGAAGCGGGTGCTCGTCATCGGCGCGAGCACCGGCTACGGGCTGGCGTCGCGCATCGTCCCGGCGTTTGCGGGGGGCGCGGCAACCATCGGCGTCTTTTTTGAAAAGCCAGGTGAGGCGGACCGCACGGCCTCGGCGGGTTGGTACAATTCCGTGGCCTTCGAGCGCGAAGCGCAGGCCGCGGGGCGGTATGCGAAGAGCATCAATGGCGACGCCTTTTCCGATGCGGTGAAGCAGCAGACGATCGCGCTCATCAAGGCCGACCTCGGGCAGGTGGATGCCGTCGTTTACTCGCTCGCCGCTCCGCGCCGCACGCACCCGAAGACGGGCACCATTCACAAAAGCGTGCTGAGACCCGTCGGCGCGCCGTTCACGGACAAGACCGTGGACACGGACAAGGGAACAGTGAGCGAAATCACGATTGAGCCGGCGACGGACGAGGATGTCGCGGACACCGTCGCGGTCATGGGCGGCGAGGATTGGGAAATGTGGATGGACACGCTCAATGCCGCAGGCGCGCTCGCGCCGGGCGTCGTGACGGTCGCTTACAGCTACATCGGGCCGCAGGTCACCTGCGCGATTTATCGCAACGGCACCATCGGCCGCGCCAAGGAGCATCTCGAAAAGACCGCCGCGCTCATCACGGCCAAGCTGGCAAAATACGAAGGGCGCGCGTGGGTCAGCGTGAACAAGGCCCTCGTCACACAGGCCAGCAGCGCGATTCCCGTCGTGCCGCTCTACATTTCGCTGCTCTACCGCGTGATGAAGGCAAAGGGGCTGCACGAAGGGTGCATCGAGCAGATTTACCGGCTCTTTGCCGAAAGGCTCGCGCCATCCAACCATCCGCAGCCGGATGAGGAGGGGCGCATTCGCATTGATGATTTGGAAATGCGCGAAGACGTGCAGGCGGAGGTCGCCGCACTGTGGCCGCAGGTGACGACGGAGACTCTCCCGACGCTCAGCGACATCACCGGGTACCGCTCGGAATTTCTCCGGTTGTTCGGTTTCGGAATGAAGGGTGTCGATTACGACGCCGAGTCGAATCCCGATCATCCGCTTCCGAGTGCGACGGCGTAGCACGGCGGATGCCCGTTGTCGGTCTTCAGTCACTCGGCTATCGGCACGCGCTCCAAATGAAACGCGTGCTAATCCTGACGGCTGGCTACGGCGAGGGGCATAATGCCGCGGCACGCGGACTGGCAGCGGCGCTCACCGAAGCGGGCGCGGAGGCGGAAGTGCGCGATCTCTTTTTCGAAGCCTACGGGCGGCGGCAGAAGTTCATGCAACGCCTCTACATCGAGTGCATCAATCGCGCCGCTCCCGTGTGGGCGATGGTCTATCGCGCGATCGACCGCACGCCGCTCATGCGTGTCATCATGCCCACGCTCGGCGCGCTCAAAACGAAAATGGCGGCCGTGATCGAGGAGCAAAAGCCGGACGCCGTGGCATCCGTCTATCCGGTGTATGGCTGGCTGATGGACCGTCTTTACCCCGCAGGAGATGCACCCTTCGCCTTTCACACCATCGTGACCGACAGCATCACCGTGAACTCCGTCTGGCTGAATTGCCGGTCGGACTCGTGGATCGTGCCCAACGAGGAAACCGCCGCGGTCATTCGGAAAAGCGCCGTTCCGCCGGAGCGCGTTCACGCGCTGGGTTTCCCGGTGACCAGCAAGTTTGCCGACTCGGGCATCGGCCGTCGGCCGCCGGGAAAGGGCGAGCCGCTGCGCGTCTTCTACATGATCAATCACGGCCACGCCGTCGCGGCCCAGCTCGTCCGCAGCCTGCTGGAGATTTCCGACATTCGCATCACAGTCGCATTTGGCAGAGACGAGGCGCTCGGAGGTGAACTTGCCGCCGCCGCAAAATCGGCGGGCCGGGAGATCGAACTGCACGGTTGGACGCCGCTCGTTCCCGAGTTGCTCCTGCGAAACCACCTCCTCATCGGCAAGGCGGGAGGTGCCGCCACGCAGGAGGCGATCGCGGCGAAGACGCCGATGATCATCACCAAGGCCGTGCCCGGCCAGGAAGAGGGAAACGCGCAATTGATCGTCGGCAACCACTGCGGCGCGCTCTGCGAGACGAACGACGCGATCGCCCGCGTCGTCTCCCGCGTGGCCAGCGATCCCTCGCTTTGGCACCGCTGGCACGCCGCCATCTCGCGCCTCTCCCGTCCGAATGCGTCGCGTGACATCGCGCGCTTCATCCTGTCACTTCCCGCTCCATCGCCAAAATGATCCGCGCCTTTCTCTTCGACATCGGCAATGTCCTCGTCCGCTTCGATTTTTCCCGAGCCGTGCGGGCCGTCGCCGCGCTCAGCGATGTCGCCGACGAGACCGAAGCGCTGCAACGAATCGACGCCGCGAAACTCGATTACGAGGACGGGCGCACGTCGCGCGCGGAATTCCTGCGGCAGACCTTCGCCTTCCTCGGCTACCGGGGGACGGAGGCGCAGTTCGTCGCGGCGTGGCAGGGAATCTTCTGGGAGAACGAACCGATGACCGCGCTGGTGCGGCAACTACACGGGGCGTTTCCGCTTTTCTTGCTGAGCAACACCAACTGCATGCACGTCGAGGGTCTGTTCCGCGACTTCCCGGTCTTCAAGCACTTCACCGGCGCCACGTACTCGCACCAGGCCAGCGCGTCGAAGCCGCATGCGCCCATCTACGAGCACGCCTGCCGCTCGCACGGGCTGGATCCGCGCACCACCTTCTTCATCGACGACCTCGCTGCGAACATCGCCACCGCGCGCGGCCTTGGCTTTCACGCCCACCTCTATCATCACGAACGGCACGATGAACTCCTCGACGCGATCCGCGCCGCTGGAATCCAACACTGACCACGCTCGACACGCCTCCGCCGCCGGCATAGTTTTTTCCCCACACATGAAAGCCACCCTGCTCCTCATCATCGGAGTCGCGTCCCTCGGCCTCACCGGCTGCGAGAGCGACCTGGCGGCACCGGACGAAAAGCCGAAGGTCAGCTTCGGGAACGATCAGTTCCGCGACGAAGTGTATTCGCGCCAGACTCCCCCGGCCACCGACCTCGAGAAGACGCCCTGGTAGCGCTCATGGCCGGACACGCCCGCGTCGTCATCCTCGATTTCGGTTCGCAGTACACGCAGGTCATTGCGCGGCGCATCCGCGAGTGCCAGGTCTATTCGCAAATCCTCCCGCACGACACCCCCGCGCGGGAAATCGCGGCGCTGAAGCCAAAGGGGATCATCCTCAGCGGCGGGCCGTCATCGGTTTATGCAAAGGATGCTCCTCACCCGGACCGCGGCATCTTTTCGCTCGGGCTCCCGGTCCTCGGCATCTGCTACGGCGTGCAGCTCATGGCGCATTTCCTCGGCGGGCGAGTCGAGCACGGCGCGCGGCGCGAGTACGGCCACGGCCAGCTCACGCTCACTCGGAAATGCCCGTTGTTCGAGGGACTCGGCAAAGGCATGGACGTGTGGAATTCCCACGGTGACAAACTCACGAAGCTGCCGCGCGGCTTCCGCGCCGTCGGGCGCACGAACAACTCGCCGTACGCCGCCATCGAAGATCCGAAGCGCCATTTCTACGGGCTGCAATTTCATCCCGAAGTCGTCCACACACCGCGCGGCAAGGAACTCCTGGAGAACTTCGTGTTCAAAGTCTGCGGTGCGACGCCCGACTGGACGATGGGATCGTTCATCGAGGAGACGTGTGCCGGCATCCGCAGGCAGGTGGGCGACGACCATGTGATCCTCGGCCTCAGCGGCGGCGTGGACAGCTCCGTGGCCGCGGCGCTGCTGCACAGGGCCATCGGCGATCAGCTCACCTGCGTCTTCGTCAACAACGGCCTGCTCCGCGCCAACGAAGCCGAGGCGGTCCAGCGCGTCTTCGGCGAGCATTTCAAAATCAAACTCAAGTACGTGGACGCCAGCGCGCGCTTCCTGCGCAAGCTCAAGGGCGTCACCGAGCCGGAGAGGAAGCGGAAAATCATCGGTAACGAGTTCGTCCATGTGTTCGACGACGCAGTGAAATCGCTCGCGCGAAAAAATCAGAAATCAGAAACGAAGTACACCGCTCACTTGGATCAAGACGATCAGCGGCAAATCCGAGATCCGAAATTCCGCTGGCTCGCGCAGGGCACGCTTTACCCGGATGTCATCGAGAGCGTCGCCATCGCCGGAAACCCCGCCGCGCTCATCAAGAGCCATCACAACGTCGGCGGCCTGCCGAAGAAGATGAAGCTGAAGCTCGTCGAGCCGCTGCGCGAGCTGTTCAAGGACGAGGTCCGCGAAGTCGGCGCGCAACTTGGCCTGCCGAAGGAAATCGTCCAGCGCCAGCCGTTCCCCGGCCCCGGCCTCGCCGTGCGCATCCTCGGCGCGATCACCCCCGAGCGTCTGCGCGTCCTGCGCGAGGCGGACACGATCGTCGTCAGCGAGATGAAAGCGAGCGACTGGTATTACAAAGTTTGGCAGTCTTTCGCCGTGCTGCTCCCGGTGAAAAGCGTCGGCGTGATGGGCGACGAGCGCACCTACCAGGACACCTGCGCCGTCCGCGTCGTCGAGAGCCAGGACGGCATGACCGCCGACTGGGTGCGCCTCCCCTACGATCTCCTCGGGCGCATCAGCAGCCGAATCGTCAACGAGGTGAAGGGAATCAACCGCTGTGTCTTCGACATCACGTCCAAGCCGCCGGGAACGATCGAGTGGGAGTAGGTCTTGCCCGCGCTCAACGCACCTCGTCCTGCTCGCGCTTGCGGGCCGGGAGAATGGCGCAGGCTTCCTTGCAGCCGAAGAGCCGGCTCAGGAGCTTCCGATTCCGCGCGATCGCGTCGTAAACTTTTTCCGCAATCCAAATAACGCCCGGCACCCAGAGGAGGAGCGCCAGCGGCACGAGCAGCGGCAGACGCATCCCGATATGCCGGATGCAGCGCGCGCCGCGATGGATGCGTCCGTCCTTTGTCACGCAGTGCATCGCCGCGAGAAGCTGCTCCCGGTCGAGTTGCGGTGCAGCCTGCTGCGCGCGCGGGTCGGTGAGCGGGATGAGCGCGAGGGTGTTGAACCAATCCAGCCACGTCAGCAGCCGCATCTGGAAAACACAGAGCGGGCATTCGTCGTCGTAGAGGACGAGGTGCTGGTTCATCCGCGGAAGTTACACGCTGAGGTGCCCGAGCGCCAGCAGGCCATAGAAAGTGTACTCCGCGTCGAGCGCATCGTCC
>Ga0183260_10004739_pt1 | contig 10776 bp, 10 predicted proteins | sample AntDrymUQ4972206_2_FD_129768 | JGI IMG/M metagenome (GOLD analysis project Ga0183260, IMG submission 129768) | Polar desert sand microbial communities from Dry Valleys, Antarctica - metaG UQ497 (22.06) (version 2) (version 2) | ecosystem: Environmental > Terrestrial > Soil > Desert | place...
CGTCCGGCAGTCGATAGGCCACGACGCGGGCGCCGAGGAGCCGCTCGAGCCACCCGCCCTCGATCGCGTGAACGCGCGCCGATCCGAGCAACAGGCGCTCGGCGTCCTCGTCCGACGTTCCAGCTTCATCGCTCACGTGCCAGAGCGCGTGTGGCCCCTCACCGGCGTAGGGAGGGGCAGGCTCGCGGGCGAGCAGCTCTCTCGCGGGTCCTACCCCTACTTCGCCACCTCCACGGCCCGGCTCTCTCGAATCACCGTCACCTTCACCTGCCCCGGGTACTCGAGCTCGGCCTCGATCTCCCGCGCGATCTCGCGCGAGAGAAGCGCCGCGCCGTCGTCGTCCACCTCGGACGGCCTGACGATGACGCGGATCTCGCGTCCGGCCTGGAGGGCGTACACCTTCTCGACACCTTTCTTCTGCGAGGCGATCTCCTCGAGTGCCTCGAGACGCTTAATGTAGTTCTCGAGGTTCTCGCCGCGCGCTCCGGGCCGTGAGGCCGAGATGGCGTCGGCGGCGATCAGGAGCACGGCCTCCACGGTCTGTGGCTGCACCTCGTGGTGGTGCGCCTCGATCGCGTGCACGACGCCCTGCGACTCGCCGTAGCGCCGCGCGTACTGGGCCGAGATGATCGCATGGGAACCTTCGATCTCATGCGACATCGCCTTGCCGAGATCGTGCAGGAGGGCGGCCCGCTTCACGGTCTTGACGCCGGCCTCGAGCTCGGTCGCCATCACGCTCGCGAGGTGGACCACCTCGAGGGTGTGCTTGAGCACGTTCTGGCCATAGCTCGTGCGATACCGCAAGCGACCCATGATCTTGACGAGCTCGGGATGCAGCTCGCCGCAGTTCGCCTCGAAGACCGCCTGCTCGCCTGCCTGGACGATGTGCTCCTCGAGCTCGGCCTTCGATTGGTAATACATCTCCTCGATCCGGGCCGGGTGGATGCGACCGTCCTCGATCAGCTTTCCGAGCGCGATCTTGGCCACCTCGCGGCGGACGCCGTCGAAGGAGGAGAGAACGACCGCGTTCGGCGTGTCGTCGATGATGATGTCGACTCCGGTCAGGCTCTCGAGAGCGCGAATGTTACGGCCTTCGCGGCCGATGATCCGGCCCTTCATGTCGTCTGAGGGAAGCTCGACCACCGAGACCGTCGTCTCGGCAGCGTGACTCGCCGCCACGCGCTGCAGGGCATCGGCGACGAGGTTGCGCGCGCGTCGCTTCGCTTCCAGCCGGGCCTCCTCCTCGAGCTGCCTGACGTCGCGTGCGAGCTCGTGCCGGACCAGCTCGTGTGAGCGTTCGAATACCTGCCCCTTGGCCTCCTCGAACGTCAGCTTCGAGATTCGCTCCAGCTCACTCACCTCGAGCTCCTTCAGCTGCTTCAGCTCCTCCTGCAGGTCCTTCGCGTGTGCCTCACGATCGCTGAGCCCCTGCTGGCGGCGCGCCAGCTCGGTCTCGGTGCGCTCGGCCTCCTCCTCCCGCCCGTGCAGACGCTCCTCGAGCTTGTTCAGCCGGGTCTGGCGAGCCTCGAGCTCGCGCTCGGTCTCGGTCCGCACGCGAACCGCCTGCTCTCGCGCCTCGATCTGAGCCTCGCGCTTGAGTGCTTCGGCCTCGCGCGTTGCCTGGCTCAGGATCGACTGCGTGTTTCGCTCTGCCTCGCCGGCCCGAGCCTCTGCAAGCCGCCGCGCCACGAGCGCTCCCGCGAGGCCGCCGATGACGGCCCCGATCACGATTCCGATCACGATGAGCATGTGCTCGCTCCTGGCTGGACACTGAGTGGTCCGGCAGACGTCGGTTGCCGCGGCCTGCGCCGCGCTGCCCATCCGCCATCCCGCCTGCATGCAGGACTGGGAACCGCGATTTCGCGTCTTTACAGGGGCTTCAGGAGCCCGTTACGAAGCCTACTTCGGTGATTCGGTGAGGTCTTCTATGAGTTCGGTTTCGCACGTATTCGTTCCAAGAGCCTGATATGCAGGTGAAATTGTCGAATGGAGCACGGTCATTCTAACTCCCCGACCCCGCCGTGCGCAATCTCGCCGAGCGCCGTCTCGATCGACTCCTCCGAGAAGCCTTTGCGCAAGAGGTAGCGCGCGCAGGACGGAGTTCGGCCGCGCGAGGCGGCGATCCCGCCGGCACGCTCGCTCTCGGGCGCGAGCTTGGCGAGCTCGGCCTCGACGAGGTCCCGATCGAGCCCCTCCCGTTCCAGCGCAGACCGAATTGCCGCATCCCCGAGATTCCGCTCGGCGAGCGCACGCGTCCGACTCCCGGCGAATCGCCCGTCGTCCACGATCCCCGCCCGGTGCAGTGTTGCGAGCACGGCGCTGCTCGTCGCCGGGGCAATCCGGCGTCGCGCGAGCAGATCGCTCAGCCGACGGGACGACAGGTCACGCGTACGAAGCGCCCGCGACGCCACGCCCAAGCCCTCGTGACGGCGCCGCTCACGCGCGAGCGTCCTCGCGGCCGCCCGATCGAGCTCCGCCCCGCTGGCAAGGCCCGCACGCACCACCACCTCGGTGGGCAGAACCCGCCAGGGGACCCCGTCCAGCTCGATCCAGACGCGCCCGGACCGCTCGCGCAGCGCGGTGACGCGCGGCACCGAGCGGGGCCTAGCCTCGCGGGTCCTGGTTGGCCGTGACCACTTCGGCCTGAGCCGCCGGCAAGAGTCTGGCGGACGCGATCTGCTCGGCACCGAGATCCACCTGGATGCGAGCGACGATCTGCTCCGCAACGTCCGGATGCTCGCGCAGAAAGGCGGTCGCATTCTGCCTTCCCTGGCCCAGCCGCTCCTCGTCGAGGCTGAAGTACGACCCCGACTTGGTGACGAGCTTGCGCTCGAGCGCCGCGTCGAGCACGCTGCCCTCCCAGGAGATGCCCGAGCCGTAGATGATGTCGAATTCTGCCTGCTTGAACGGCGGTGCGACCTTGTTCTTGACCACCTTCACCCGCACCCGGTTGCCGATCGCCTCGACCCCCTCCTTCAGCGTCTCGATCCGCCTGATGTCGAGGCGGACGGACGAGTAGAACTTCAGCGCGCGTCCTCCCGGCGTCGTCTCGGGGTTGCCGAACATGACGCCGATCTTCTCGCGGAGCTGGTTCGTGAAGAGGGCGATCGTGTCGGTGCGGTTGAGCGTGCCGGCGAGCTTCCGCAGGGCCTGGCTCATCAGTCTCGCCTGAGCTCCGACGTGGTGATCTCCCATCTCCCCCTCGATCTCCGCCTTCGGCGTGAGGGCGGCGACGGAGTCGATCGCAACGACGTCGAGCGCACCGCTCCGCACGAGGAGCTCCACGATCTCGAGCGCCTGCTCCCCCGTGTCCGGCTGCGAGACGAGCAGGTCGTCGATGCTGACGCCGATCCGGCGTGCGTACTGCGGATCCATCGCGTGCTCGGCGTCGACGAAGGCGCAGATGCCCCCACGCCGCTGTGCCTCGGCGATCACGTGATAGACGAGCGTCGTCTTTCCCGAGGACTCCGGGCCGAAGATCTCGACGATCCGCCCGCGCGGGAGACCGCCGATGCCGAGCGCGAGATCGAGCGCCAGCGAGCCGGTGGAGATGGCGGCGATCGAAACCTGCGCCTGGTCACTCATCCGCATCACGGAACCCTTGCCGAACTGGCGCTCGATCTGGCCGAGCGCGACATCTAGTGCTTGCTCGCGGTCCAACGTCAACCTCCTAGGGCAACCGACTCGAGAACCTGGTACTGCGCGCCGGTGCGTCGCAGCGCTGAAGTGTAGAGAGCCGCATCGGACGGACTGAAGCGCCCGAGGGGGAGTGGAGCCCGGCACTCGAACCGGTGGCGTGGCGGACGATTGAAGCGGATCACCGTTAGGTGGGGTAACCAGTCGCGCGGCTCGCGCCGAAAGACGCCCAGCCGCTCGAGACGGGTCTGGATCTCCCCCGCGAGCGCGCCGGCCCCGCCGTCGAGGTCGCGCAGCACCAGCATGCCGACGCCTCGCGTCTCTCGGTAAGGGCGATCCGCCAGGCGGAACTCCACCGGCCCGGCGCCCTGCGCGGCCGCGCGCAACTCGTCCCTGATCGCCGGAACCTCACCGGCGGGGCGTGCCCCGAGGAAGGCGAGCGTGACGTGCAGGTTCGCGGGCGGCACCACTCGGACGGCGGCGTCCGCGAACTCGACGCTCTGCCAGCAGGAGACGATGTCGAGCGCCTCGGAGGGCAGACGCAGCCCGCAGAAGAGGCGGAGTCGGTCATGCCCTTCGACCGTACCGGCCTCGGTCACACCGGTGTGTGCCGCCTCTGTCCCAAGACGCGCCGCAGGAGATGGAGCGCTGCGGCGGCGGCGCGCCGCCGGACGTGATCCCGGTCGCCGGGGAGCCGGAAGTGAGCGGCCTCCTCGGTGTCGGGCGTCTCGGCGTGCAGGTAGACGAGACCGACAGGCTTGTCGGAGGTCCCGCCGCCCGGTCCGGCCACCCCCGTCACGGACACAGCGACGTCGGCCCCGAGCCGGGCCCGTACGCCGCGAGTCATCGCTCTCGCCGTCTCCGCCGAGACCGCGCCGTGGAGGCGGAGGACGTCCTCGGGGACGGCGAGCTCGCCCACCTTCACCGCGTCCGCGTACGCCACGATCGAGCCGAGGAGGCTCTCGCTCGCCCCGGGGACGGCGGTGAGCCGGGCGGCGACGAGACCACCCGTGCACGACTCCGCCGTGGCCAGCGAGAAGCCACGCTCACCGCAGAGCGAGAGCACGAGCTCCTCCACGGGCCTGTCGTCCTCGGCGAAGAGGTGCGGCGCCAGCTCGGCGCGCAGCCTCTCAGCGATTCGGTCGGCGTGTGCCCCCGCACCGCTGTCCGCGAGGAGGTCGACGTGGACCTCGAGCTCGCGGGCGCAGACCGTCACCTCCACCCCGGCCCCCTCGCCGCCCGACTCGGCGAGCGTGCGCGCGACCATCGACTCGCTGATGCCGTAGAAGCGCAGCACCCGCCGGTCCGGAGGGCGCGCCCGGACGAGGAGCGGGCGCAACGCGTCACTCCGAAGCGCGCTGCCCCACAGGCGCTGCAGCTCGGCCGGCGGGCCCGGAAGAACGACCGCGACGGTGCTCTCGAGCGGCAGCACGATCCCGGGTGCCGTGCCGGCGAGTCCGAGCGAGATGCCATCCCTCGGCAGGGACGCCTGCTTGCGCACCCCGTGCTCGAACTCGCTCCAGGGCCGGCCGAGCCGGTCCGCGATCCGCCGTGAGATCGCGCCGATCTCGGCCTCGAGCTCGGGTCGGACGTCGAGGGCTCGCCCCGTGACGTCGGCGAGCGCCTCGACGGTCCGGTCGTCGTGCGTCGGGCCGAGCCCCCCGGAGATCACGCAGAGATCCGCACCCAGACCCTGCCTCAGGGCGTCGGCGAGCTCCACAGGTTGGTCGCCCACGATCGAGATGCGCGCGGCTTCGAAGCCGAGTGCGATCAGCTCCCGCGCCAGGTAGGGGCCGTTCAGATCGGCTCGCTCACCGCGCACGAGCTCGCTGCCCGTGACCACGATCGCGGCTCGCGGACGGCTCAAGCGGCGGAGGCCGGGCGCAGGCCTTTCGCCGTGGCGACGAGCGTCCTCGGCTTGTCTCCGCCGCCGACGGGGCGAACTCGTCCGTTCAGCCGGAGGACGAGGTTCCCGGGCCGGTCGATGGTGAGCCAGAGGCGCTTCCCGTCGAAGCGCATGCTCCGGCCTACCTCGAGCGTCCCGCGGAACAGCTGCTTTCCTGTGGGCGAGCCAGCGCGCACCTCCAGCGAGGTTGCGCCGCGCTCCGCCTTCACGACCACGTGCGCCGCGGCAGAGGTGGCCCGAGGCCGCCGCGGCTTCTCGGTCTGTCGTGTGTCCGTCGGCACGCCAGCCTGCCGGCCCGCGTTGCCGATCACCCGCTCGCGCTCATCCGGCGGGCCGAACTTCCAGGCGGCGAGCGCCAGGGCGGTCACGATCCCGATCGCCGACAGGGCGACGACCAGCATCCGCGACTCCAGACGGCGGCTGCGCGGCTCCGGAGCGATCCTGCGGCTTCGTAAAGGGGGCTCGTCCTCCCCGGGGACGTACCGGGAGTTGTACTCGTCCACGTAGAGCTGCCCGTCGAGACCCAGAGTCTCGGCATACGAGCGCAGGAAGCCTTTGACGTACGTCTGAGCGGGCAGGAGCTCGAACTGCTCCTCCTCGAGCGCGCGCAGGTACTTGCTGCGGATCTTCGTCTCCTGCTCGAGCTGCGGAAAGTCGAGCCGCTGACGCAGCCGAGCCTCCCGCAGACTGTTCCCTAACTCGAACATTGCAGGGCAATTGTAGAGCCGTCCTGCCGCCCCGGGGCTTTCCGGGCCAAAGAGCCGAGCGAGCAGCTGGAGCCAGGTGCCCCGCCGTCGCTAGGAAGCGAAGAGCTCGAGCAGGCCGAAGAAGCCGAGTGAGAGTGCCGCGATCAGAGCCAGGTACACGCCCAGCAGCCCGAGCCAGCGGCCGACAGACGCCGTCCCGGAGCCGCCGACCCGGCCGAGCGTGTACTGCACCCTGTGGCGCGCTCGACGGGCGAGGAGCACGGCGGCGATGCCGATTCCTGCCGCGAGCGGGATGGCCGCAGCCGCGTGCAGAAGCTCGATCCGGTCGAGCCGCTCGGCAAGCGCAACGCCGGCCGGAAGAGCCGCCACCGAGAGCAGGCCGAGCAGGACGGAGGCCCGAGCTCGCCCGTTCGGCAGCGGCTTACTGTCTCTTGTAAGGCCGTCCAACGGCGGCTGGCGGAATCGACCGGCCGATCACTCCGGCCACGGCGATCAGGGTGAGGATGTAGGGCAGCGCCTCGAACAGGGTTCCAGCGGACTCCCCGTAGGCGGTCGGAAGCCGCTGCGCGAGCGCGCTCGAGAAACCGAACAGCAGTGCAGCCCCAAAGGCGCCGAACGGCCGCCAGTTGCCGAAGATGAGCGCGGCCAGCGCGATGAATCCTCTGCCCGAGGTCATGTTCTCGTTGAACGAGCCGACGAACCCGATCGACAGGTACGCCCCTCCGAGCGCCGCCAGCATGCCCGAGAGCGTGACCGCCGCGTAGCGGATGCCGTAGACCGAGATCCCCACCGTCTCCGCCGCCCGGGGATGCTCGCCGACCGACCGGATGCGCAGCCCGATGGGCGTCTTGAACATGACGACGTACGTGAGCACGACCAGGGCGAGGCTGACCCAGATCATCAGGTTCAGCTGCGCGAACACCGGACCGAGCAACGGGATCTCATCGATCGCGGACAGCCGCACCTCGGGGATACGCGGGATGTCGGTCGGCGTGCCCTCGTCGCCGTAGACGTCGATGAAGACGTAGCCCGTGATCCCGAGCGCGAGGAAGTTGACGGCCGTGCCGCTGACGATCTGGTCGGCGCGCAAGTGGATCGAGAAGAAGGCGTGGATGAGAGCGAGGAACCCGCCCGCCAGCATGGCGGCGCCCACGCCCAGGATCCAGGAGTCGAGCTCGGCGGCCGCGAGAACGCCGAAGAAGGCGCCCATCAGCATCATCCCCTCGAGGCCGATGTTGACCACACCGCTCCGCTCGGAGAAGAGACCTCCGAGCGCCGCCAGCGTCAGCGGTGTCGCGTAGCGCAGCGTGGCGGCGAGAAGCGCTGACCACACGACCACCGAGTCGAGGTCGTTCGTGGCCGAGCGCGTGGCCAGGATCCCGCCGGCGACGCCCAGCGTCGCGGTCGCGACCGCACCCCAGCCAAGCCGGCGCTCACCACGCGTCAGCGCCCAGATGCCCGCCCCCACCGCAAGGATGCCCAGAAGCAGCGGAACGGTGGGCGAGCGGGCCTTCAGCGGAGGCAGCGCGACCCAGAAGGCGAGGACGCCGAGCCCCATGCCGAGAATCGCGATCGAGCGGGGACTGGTCAGACGGGCCCAGCTGAACCGCCCTCGAATGTCCTCGGCGCGGGCGCTCACGACGTCGCCGGCGGTCGACGGCGGCCGAGACCGACCTTCCGCCTGGCCTGCCAGAGGTAGAGGATGAGCACGTCTGCGGCAACGAAGAGGACGACGAGGCCCTGGATGATCACGGTCAGGTTGCTGGCGAGCTCGGGCCGGAACACTTCGGGATCGAGGTTTCGTGTCGACGTGCCGTTCAGGAGCGCACCGAAGAGGATGGCCGAGAAGAAGACGCCGATCGCGGTGTTCCGTCCGAGCAGGGCGACGGCGATGCCGATGAAGCCGATATTGGAGACGAGGATGTCCGGCACTGCGAGCCGGTACTGCCAGCCGAGGATGTCGATCGCGCCCGCGAGGCCGGCGAAGAGGCCCGAGATCGCCATCGCGAGCACGTAGTTGCGCCTGACGCTGATCCCTCCGTACCGGGCGGCCTCGGGGTTGAAGCCCACCGCGCGAACCTCGTACCCGACCGTCGTGCGGTTGAGGACGACCCAGTAGGCGACGAGCGCCGCCATCGCGACGAAGAGCCCGATGTGCAGCCCCTGGAACAGTGGATCGCCCCAGAAGACGTGGAGTTTGGCCGACTCGGCGACCGGCTCGGAGATGGGCACCCCGGCCTGCTGCGGGTCCTGCAGCGGCCCGCCGATCTCGAACAGGTAGACGGCGACCCAGAGCGCGATCCAGTTGAGCATGATTGTGGTGATCACCTCGTGCGCGCCGACCGTGGCCTTGAGCAGGCCTGCGATCCCGCCCCAGGCGGCGGCCGCCAGGGACGCGAGCACGACCGCCAGGAGGACGTGCCACCAGCGGTTCAGGTCGACGAAGGACGAGCCGACGATCACGGCCACGGAGGAGCCGACGATGAACTGGCCTTGCCCGCCGATGTTGAACAGGCCGCAGCGAAACGCAAAGGCGACGGCGAGCCCGGTCAGCATCAGAGGCGCTGAGATGAGCAGGGTCTGCTGCAGGTTCGTGGCGGGCGTGCACGGGTCCGAGCAGGTGACCCAGGGAAAGAACCAGTTCAGGCCGGTGCCGGCAAAGATCGCCTTGTACGTCTCGAGTGGGTTCTTGCCCGTCGTGACGAGCACCACGAGGCCGCCGACGATGAACGCCAGGAGCGCCGTCAGAAGCGGCGTGATCACGCCCCCCGCGCGCTGGTAGAACGCGAGGCGAGCGGCGACCGTCGGGGCGCCGCCCTCCTCCGTGCCGGTGGTGGTACCCGTTTCCGGCGGCTGGGTCAGGCGGCCTCCTGCTCCCCGCCGCCGGCCATCGCGATGCCGAGCTCCTGCTCCGTCACGTCCGGAGCGTGCTCCGCGACGATCCGCCCCTCGTAGAGCACCAGGATGCGGTCGGAGAGCGACAGGATCTCGTCGATCTCGAGCGAGAGCAGCAGCACGGCCTTGCCCGCGTCTCGCTGCTCGACGAGCCGCCGATGCACGAACTCGATCGCCCCAACATCGAGCCCTCGCGTCGGCTGCGCGGCGACGAGGACTCGCGGGTCGCGCGAGACCTCCCGGGCGATCACCACCTTCTGCTGGTTCCCGCCGGAGAGTGCCACTGCCCGAGTGTGCGGCTGGCCCCCACGCACGTCGAACTCCTTCAGCAGCCTGCGCGCGCGGGCGAGCAGGCGTCGGGGAAATAGCCAGCCGAAGCGCGAGTCCGGGGCTTTCCGGTACTCGTGCAGTGCGAGATTCTCGGCCAGCGAGAAGTCGAGCACGAGGCCGCGCACGTGTCGATCCTCCGGGATATGGCCCACCCCTGCGTCGAGGATGCGCCGCGGACTCGCTCCCTCGAGCCTCTGGCCACCGATCGTAATCGTTCCCCCCGCCGGCTGGCGTAGTCCCGTCAGCGCGTCGATCAGCTCGCTCTGCCCGTTGCCGTCGACGCCCGCGATGCCGACGATCTCGCCGGCCCGCACGTCGAACGAGACGCCCCCGACAGCCGTCAAGCCGCGCTCGTCCAGCACTTTCAGATCTCGCACCTCGAGCAGGGAGCCGGCTGCCTCGCTCGGTCGCTTGTCGACCCGGAGGAGGACCTCGCGCCCGACCATCAGACGAGCCAGACTCGCCTCGGTCGCTCCTGCACGGTCGAGCGTCTCGATCTTCTTGCCCCGGCGCAGCACGGTGATCCGGTCGGCGATCTGGAGCACCTCGTTCAGCTTGTGCGTGATGAAGATGATCGAGATTCCCTCGCGGCGGAGCGTGCCGAGGATCTCGAAGAGCTCCTGCGCCTCCTGCGGCGTCAGCACCGCCGTCGGCTCGTCCAGGATCAGGATGTCCGCGTTCCGGTACAGCGCTTTCAAAATCTCGACCCGCTGCTGCTGGCCGACCGTGATGTCCTGCACCCGGGCTTGTGGATCGATCGAGAAGCTGAAGGTTCGCGAGAGCTCCTCCACGCGCCGCGCGGCGGCATCGAAGTCGAGGAGCACGCCGGCCCGGGTGGGCTCCGTGGCGAGGACGATGTTCTCGGCCACCGTCATCACGGGGATGAGCATGAAGTGCTGGTGCACCATTCCGATCCCGTGCTCGATCGCTGCCTTGGCGGAATCGATCCTGATCGGCTTTCCGCCGATCATGATCTCGCCCTCGTCGGGCGCGTAGAGGCCGTACAACACGTTCATCAGCGTCGACTTGCCCGCCCCGTTCTCGCCGAGCAGGGCGTGGATCTCGCCGCGCATGAGCTCGAAATCGACCCGATCGTTCGCCAGCACGTTGGGAAAGCGCTTCGTGATCGAGCGGAGCTCGAGGACGGGGCCGGCCGGCTGCATCGGGCGCTGATTCTATGCCGAGGTGCCGGCCGGACAGCGAGGGCGGGACTATGCCCGCCCTCGCTCACAGCTACGTCGCGACGCCTAGAGCGCCTTCGGCGGCTTCAACTTGCCGCTCGCGACCTGCTTCTGCACCTTC
>Ga0183260_10004740_pt1 | contig 10775 bp, 7 predicted proteins | sample AntDrymUQ4972206_2_FD_129768 | JGI IMG/M metagenome (GOLD analysis project Ga0183260, IMG submission 129768) | Polar desert sand microbial communities from Dry Valleys, Antarctica - metaG UQ497 (22.06) (version 2) (version 2) | ecosystem: Environmental > Terrestrial > Soil > Desert | place...
GACTGGACCTTCACCCGCGACGACCTCGCAGACCTCCTCACACGCATCGACGAACGCGAACGCGAATCCGCGCTCGCGCTCGCCGCCTGACCGGACCGAACTTCCGGCGGGGAGCACTAAGGCTTCCGAATTGGATCTCGGGAGCCGCCTCGTGGTCACGTCTCACCCGTTGATACCACGCCGGTCGTCGACCGTGAGGTAGGCGACGGCGCGGCCCAGTCCGATCGCGATCGCGCGGTCATGGACCGCGAGCGCGAGGATGGGTGCGCCGAAGCGCACGCACACGAGCAGCGTCGCGTTCGCCGCAATATCGCACAAACCGCACCGACCCGTCCCAGCTGGCGCTGGCGAGCAGGCGTCCGTCGGGGCTGAACGCGACGCCGTTGACCGCGCCGGTGTGGCCCTCGAGGACGCGCGTCTGTGTGCCCGCCGCGATGTCCCACAGCCGCACCGACCGGTCGTAGCTGGCGCTGGCCAGCAGGTCGCTCCACACCTCGATCCCACGCTCGCGGACCTCAGGCTTGAGCATCACCTCAAAGCGCCGCAGCCACTCGGCGTCCTGACGGCAGTAGCTGACGAACACGACCGGCGGCCCAGACCCCGGCCCTCCCCCACCTTGAAGGCCCCGTGCCATGCGCAGCAGTCATCTAACGCCGAGCGTAAACCGCGCCCGAAACCATGGGCCAACCGACCGGGCGCTAGGACAATCTGCTCCAGCCTCTCACGCCTTCGTCTGCGGGCGGCTCTCGAGGCTGGCGTCGACGCGCGTCGAGCGCCCGACGCCGGCGTCCGGCGACGCTAGAGGCGGACTCGATCGGGCGGCGCACGGCGTACAGCTGGCTCGGGTTGCCGGGATCGTAGGGCCCGAGCACCTCCCGGCCGTGGATCCTGCGCAGCTCGATGTCGATGGGGACGCCGAAGTCGGTCGTCCCCTGCACGCGCCATCTGCCGGCGACCTTTTTCACGTTCGGGAAGAACGTCCCCATGTCACTCGCCGCCGCGGCGTCGCCCCGATCGGCGCGGTGCGCCGTTCGGAGCGCTCGGTCGGCGACGTCGTTGTACTCGTCGGCGAGTTTGCCCCGGAGCTGCTGCTTCGTGAGGCGGCCTGAGCCGTGGCCGAGGAAGATGTCCGTACTGCCGCGCCGGTCGACGAGGATCGTGTTCTCGAGGCGCCAGGCGTTGCCGATCTCCTGGTTGAGCAGGTCGTACGCCTGGTGGTTCCAGTAGTAGACGTGGTCGCCGATGACGAAGTCGCCCTCGCTGGCCGGATGGACCAGCTGCAAGCTCGCAAGCGACCCCGGCGTTCCGCCGCCGTGCGGATCGAACTCGAGGTGGCTGAACAGGTCCCACGTCAGCCGCAGCGCCGCCGGGCCATAAGTCGTCGCCCGGCGGTTGAACTCGGCCTGGCCGATCGTCGCCGCGAACGAGCGGAGGTGCACCAGCGAGATCAGGTAGTCGCAGTGGATCAGGGACCGCTTGTGCGGCGGCTGCGGCACGAAAAGCTTCGTGACGGCGCTGAAGAAGTCCGCCTGCCCGGCGGCCGTGAGGTCGAACGAGTAGTCGTCGGCATCGCCGTAGACGGTGTGCCGCTGACCGCGCGGCAGCCCCCGCAGCGTGCGGTTCCTAGCGGCGTCGCGGCGGACCGCGTACCCATCCGGCGGGTTCGGCGTCCAGTAGTCCTTGGCCGCGTAGTTGACGCGCGCGCCGTACAGCAGCGAGCCGCCCGTGAACGGGTAGCCGAAGGCGTGGACCGTATTGCTCTGCCCGGCCGCGTTGGTGTGCCGCTCGCCGTCCTGCGTGTCCTGCATGATCATCGAGCTCGTGACCCGCTTGAGGACCTCGTTGTGGAGTTCGTCCTCCGTATCGAAGTTGAGCGCGTTCGAGGCGGCGGCCATGTCCCTCAGCACCTCGTACGCGATCCGGCGGCGACGGCCGCGGAAGCGAGCGCGGACGAAGCTCTCGCGCCGGCCCCGCGTCATCTCGCGCCATCCGCCCGAGGCGGTGCTGTCAACCATCATCACCCGCCGGGCCAGCACGGCGCCCTTGTCCGGCGCCGGCGCCTGGAACTGCTTCGGCTCGGCCCCCCCGGCACCGGCGGCGGGCGTCTCGCCCTCCGGCACCGGAGGCGCTTCGCGCATGTCCTCAGGGCCCAGCTCCGGCTCGGCCTCCGCCGCCGCTTCCTCCTCGTAGACCTCGTTCTCGAACGGGTTGATCTCGGAGGTGCCCGTGTCCGCGTCTGCGGCGGCCGGCGCCTCCTGGCGCTGCAGGAGCATGCGCGCGACCGCCTGGTTGCCCGCGGACCGCTGCAGGCCCAGCAGCAGCTCGGCGGCCGGCGCTCGCCGGGCGACCGCACTGGCCCGGCACCGCTCATCCGTCTTCTCCGGATGCAGCGTGTCCTGCTGTCGCGCGACGAACATCTCAGAGCGACTGTCTCACCGCCGAGCGGCGCGAGTCAAGGCGGAGATCATAGGATCTCGAGTCACCACCCGCCGTCCGCCTTCCCCGCTTAACCAGCGGCGATCAGCACGTTGCAATTGTCCTCGCGCAGGCACCGCCCGTGCTTCGTGCCGCGGCTTTGCGAGCGAGCACGAGTATCGAGCAGCGGACGTCAGCGAGCTGATCTGCCACAGCCGATGCCCGTCGACCTACCGTAGAGCCGATATCCCTCGCCGCCGATCGCTGTGGCACCGACGCGCCTGCCTGGACGCGCGCCGACCACAGCGACCCGTGGACGATGTACTACGTGGTCCGCAAGGACTGCGCGCTGAGCCTCGGTCAGGCGATGAGCCTGGCGGGCGCCGGCGCTGTGCTCTGCGCGCAGCAGTGGCGTGGTACTCCCGCGTGGGCGCAGGCGTTCGCGATCAGGCGCGAGCACGGCTGGCGCAAGTCTCGTTGCGTGCCGACGCGAGCCAGTTCGGGCGTCTGGCGATACGACGGCCCAGGATCTGCGCCTTAACCTCGTCGGTAACGTAGCTGAGCGGGTTCCACCACCAATCCGGTGGTCGTCGACGATCTGCTGGGGATCAACGATCCACACCTCCCCGTGTGCGGCGCAGGGGTCGGCGTCGACGAGGTCGCGCTTGTTTGACGTCGCGACGGCCGCGCCCGCCGCCGCACTGAGGATCGCGGTGATCGATCCGCCGGTCGTCTTGGCGGTCCTGTGCCCTCCGCGCATGAAAGCTGCCCTCGCAGGATGTGTGCGGCACGTCACAGTCGCTGTGCGAGTCGCGCCGTACGATCGCTCGGCGCATGGCTGCGAGGCGCCGAACCTCACGGTCACGTCGTCACCGTGGAGGCTTCTCGGCGACGTCCGCGGTCCGCGAGCACGCACCCGCGACCGGAAGGACCTGACATGCCAGAGCACCGCGTCCCCGCGCGCCTCGAGCACCGCTTCGCGCTGTCGCTGAGCGCACACGCAGAGAGCGCGCGGTGCTGGGCCATCACTGGCGCGGGTGTCCCGTTCATGAAGCTGACGCGTCGCCGGTTCGTTCTGGCTGTCATCTTCACGGTCGCTGCGCTCGCGGCCGCTGCTGTGCTCCCGGCGCTCGCGCCGGCGCAGGCCCCGCCGGCAGCGGCGACCCGCGCGAGCCAGGTATTCGCGCCGGTGCCGACGCTCGACTGGCGGCCGTGCGGGAAGGGTCTGGAGGCGTTTCTCTGCGCGACCGCGGTCGTACCGACCGACTACGACGACCCCAGCGGGTCGAAGACACGCCTCGCGCTGACGAAGCTGCCGGCAAGCGGCGCACCGGGCCAGCGCCTGGGCACGTTGTTCACCAACCCCGGGGGTCCCGGTGGTTCTGGGGTGGACTTCGTCCAGCAGAACGCCGCGCTGATCTACGCGCCGGAGCTGCTCGCCCGCTACGACGTGCTCGGCTTCGACCCGCGTGGCGTCGCCCGATCTGACCCGGCCACCTGCTTTCGCACGCAGGAGCAGGAGCAGGAACTGGCGTCCCCGCTGCTGCAGATGATCTACCCGCTGCCGGGCCCGCAAGAGGCACGGTTCACCGCGGACGCGCTACGCCTCGCGGTGCGCTGCCAGACGACATCGCCGCGTCGCTTCAGCAGCGCCTCGACGGCGAACGTCGCGCGGGACATGGATCTGCTGCGACAGGCGGTCCGCGACGAGCGGCTCACGTACGCCGGCTACAGCTACGGCACCTACCTCGGTGCGACCTACGCCCGGCTGTTCCCCGACCGGGTGGGACGGTTCGTGCTCGACGGCCCCCTCGACCCGATCGCCTACAGCGGCACCGGCACCGGGGACGCGGCGCCGACGACACCGCTGGGTATCCGCGGGCGTCAGGGGATAGGGGCCAGCGAGACCTTTGGCGAGTTCGCCCGCCTGTGCCGCGAAGGCGGACCGCAGCACTGCTCGCTGGCCGCTGCCGGCGACCCGGCGGTCGTCGTGCCGGCCACCTTCGACCGGCTCGCCCGCGAGCCCGTCGAGATCCCATTGCCCGACGGAACGACGCTCATGGTCACGCAACAGGTCGCGGTGGCAATCACGTTCAGGGACTTGTATTTGCCGGCGGCATGGCCCGAGCTCGCGGACTTCCTCGCCGCCGTCGCCGCAGCTGTGCCGTCGCCGGCCCGCGTGGCCGCGACGGTCGCGGCGACCCGTTCGCCGCTGGGCGCCCGCCTGCGCGGCGAAGACTACCCCTCGATCGGCGGCGCGTACGCGAGCCTGTGCGTCGACACGGCGCCCTCACGCCGGGTCCGCGAGTACCCGGCGTTGATCGACGCCGCCGACGCACAAGCACCATACTTCGCTCGCTACAGAGCCTGGAACGTTCTGCCGTGCGAGTTCTGGCGCCTACGGGACCGCGACGCCTTCCACGGCCCATGGCAGCAGCAGACCCGGGCGCCGGTGCTCGTCATCGCCACTCGCTTTGACCCGGCGACCCCGTACCGCCGGGCGCAGCCGTACGCCGATCTGTTCCCGGCCTCCCGGCTGCTCACGCTCGACGGCTGGGGGCACACCGCGATCGCCAACAGCGCCTGCGTCGACGCGGCGATCGCCAACTACCTTGTCGCCGGCGACGCGCCGCAGGACGGGGCGGTCTGCGCCCCCGACACCGTGCCCTTCACGGCGCAGGCCGGCGCGCGGGCAGTGAAGCGACCGGACGCGCCGCCCGGGCTGCCGCCGTGGTGAGACCCTTCGTCGGTTGAGCCTCCATCGCGCAGGCGGGCCTGCCTGGTGGTCGCGATGGCCGCTTGGCCGTGATCGCCGGCGCTCAGCGTCGTTTGGCGACCGCGATCGGGGTGAGCGTGCCGTCATCCTCGTTGGTGACCCATATGGCGCCTTCGCCGAGGGCGATCGCCGACGGCCGTTTGCCGACGCGCAGAACTGGTCCGCGCATCGTTGGCATCGCGGGGTCTATCCGGCTCACGCGGCCCGCTGATTGGGATCGAAGCGCGCCGCCGCTGTCGGTCACCCAGACGCCGTCTCCGGCGACGAGGTCCAGGGGAACGGCGCCGGGAACCGAGATCGGGTCGCCGACGACCTTGCCGGCTTGAGGATCGATCTGCACGAGCTGCGTGCGATCGGCGTTGGGGCCGGCCGCGCGGGCGACCCACACGCCTTGCTCGCCGACGGTCACAGCCAGTACCTGCCTGGTGCCGACGGCGATCGGCGCGTCGGCGCGTCGGCGCCGCGGGTCGATGCGGCTGACGCTTCCACCGTCGGCGTTGGCGACCCAGATGGCGCCGGCGCCGATGGCGATGTCGGCGGGGCCGCGGCCGACGCGGATCGGTGGGTCGGTGCGGCGTGTGCGCGGGTCCATCCGGGTGACTGTCCCGGCGCGCCGACTGGAGATCCACACGCTGCCTCCGCCGACGGCCAGCCCGTTGGCGCCGGGGACCGTTGCGGTCGGTCCGGTCGGCTGGACGCTGCCTGGGTCGTAGGCGCGAACGGTCCCGTCTCCGGCGGCGACCCACACCGCGCCGGCGCCGACGGCGACGGCGAACGGGCCGCCGGAGACGTGCCGCGGCTTGCCGACGACGCTCCGCGTGTGCGGGTTGACCTTGGTGAGGGTCTGGCGTGCGGCATCGATGACCCACACAGCGCCGGCGCCGACGGCCACCGCGACCGGGTTGATGCCGACGTGTATCGCTGACCCGACGTTGGCGGGGGTCAGTTCTGACCGCGTCGGCTCGTCGGCAGATCGTCCGCCCGCGACGACGAGGACGATCGCACCAACCGTGATCGTCGCCAGCGCGCTCACGAGTTTGAAGTTAATGGTCATCGACACGACGTTCGTCGTGCGCACGTCGCGCAGATCACGTTGCCTGTTTGCGCGCCAGCTTTCGCCGTGCAGTCATCCGCTTCACCAGACAGCTCGCTAATGCACGCGTGCATCGCGGCTGCGATGCCGGCAACCGCCCACAGCCGGGCACACGCGTCAGCAGAGGAGACCCATGAGGAAGCTGTCTTTGGCCGCACCGTTGGGAGCCGTTGTCCTGGCGTCCCTGATCGCTGTGTCGTTGAGTTCGGGTTCCAGTCATCGCGAGGCACCGAACATCATGCTCGATCCCGCTGCGGATAACACCGATACGTACGCGTTCACGGCCAACGATGCACAGGCCTCCTTGACCGTGGTCGCTAACTGGGTGCCGGGCGGCAACCCGGCCAGTGGGCCGAACTTCTTTCGCTTCGACGACCGCGCGCGCTACTACATCAGCATCGACAACACGGGTGACGGCAAGGCCGACATTCGCTACCGGTACGTGTTCAAGACGAAGGTGAGCAACAACTCCTACCGTCAGTCCCTCGTGGGGACGCGGTCCTTCGAGGACTCCCGCTTGCTGCAGTCGCAGCGCTACTCGATCGTGCGGGAGGACTTCGCCGCGGGCAAGCCGGCCGGCGAGCGCACGATCGCGACCGATCTGCCGGTCGCGCCCAGCAACAGCGGGCCGAAGTCGTTTCCCGCCTACAGCAAGGTCGCCGCCCAGGCGATTCGGGTCATTGGCAACTCCAAGTACTTCGCCGGTCAGCGCGACGACGCGTTCTTCATCGATCTGGGCACGGCGTTTGACAACCTGAATATCCGGCTTCTGACGGGCAGCACCGGCGGCGGGACCGATACCCAGGCGGACACCTCGATTCAGACGATCACGATGCAGGTGCCCGAGTCCGACGTGACCCGTGACCGTAAGCCGGTGTCCGGACCGGACGCCGACAACGCCACCGTAGGCGTCTGGGCGTCAACCGAGCGGCGCAAGCTGCAGGTCACCAACGCCCGCTTTGACAGCAGCGGCGGATCGCGTGGCGGCTGGGTGCAGGTCTCGCGCCTGGCCAACCCGCTGGTCAACGAGCTGTTCATGCCGGCCGGGCTGAAGGACGCCTACAACAAGACTCGCCCGGACAGCGATGACGCGCGACTCAAGAAGTTCATGCTGACGCCCGAGTTCGCGCAACAGATCAACGCCCTGCCCGCCGAGCTGCTCAACAACGAGCTGGGCGTGCCGATCAAGCTGCCGATCAAGCTCGGCGTACCCGAGACGGATCGTACCGATCTCGTCGAGGTGTTCCTGAGGGGGATGCCGGGCCTCAACCAGATCGACAAGAGCAATCCGGTGGGAGCCGACACGCTGAAGATCAACATGGGCGTCGCGCCCGCTCGGACTCCCAACCGCTTCGGCGTCATCGGGGGCGACCGCGCCGGTTTTCCCAACGGCCGCCGTCTCGAGGATGACGCCGTCGACATCTTCGTCCAGCTCGTGGGCGGCTTTCTGAAGAACAACAAGCTGTCAGCCGGCGATGGGGTCGACCAGAACGACAAGCCGTTTCTGGACACGTTCCCCTACCAGGCCACGCCGACCTCCGGCTTCGAGCAGGCAGTCGGACGGCGCGTCGAGCCGCCGCACCTGCCGACACCGCCAGGGGACAATCTCCAGCTGCCGATCGTCCCCCAGCTGCCACCCCTGAAGCTGCCGATCGGTCCCCGGCTGCCGATCGGGCCGACGCTGCCCTGAGCCACGGTGACCCGCCGTCTGCCAAGGCTGCGTGTGCTCGGGGTGTGCGCGGTGGCCTTCGTGGTGGCGTTGGGCGCCTTTGAGGCGCTCAACGGCACCGCGCAGCCATCGCGCACGCCCCCTGCGAGCGCCGATGCGCTGACCCAGCGTGGCAACGACGAGCTGCAGCGCGCGCGAGAGACCGCTGATCCCGCGCACTACGCTCGGGCCGAGGCGGCGTTTGGCCAAGCGCTGCGCCGCGACGCGCGTTCGGTCGACGCCACGATCGGCATGGCGACCCTGGCGCTCGCGCGCCACGATTTCCGCGATGGCCTGCGCTACGCGCAGCGCGCGCGCCGCCTGGGACCCGAACTGGCGCGCTCGTTCTCGGTGCTCGTCGACGCCCAGATCGAGCTCGGCCGCTATGAGCAGGCGGGACGCTCGTTGCAGCAGATGATCGACCTGCGCCCCAGCCTGGCCTCCTACGCCCGCGTGTCGTACTTTCGCGAGCTGCATGGCGATCTGGCCGGTGCGACACGGGCCATGAGCCTCGCCGTCTCCGCTGGCGGGGGCGTGCCCGAGAACGTCGCCTACGTCCAGACGCTGCTCGGCGACCTCGAGGCGATGCGCGGACACACCCGGGCAGCTCGCCGCGCATACGCGGCCGCGCTGGCGGGCGTTTCCGGCTACGTGCCCGCGCTGGCCAGCCGGGCGCAGCTGGACGCCGCCAGCGGACGCCTTGAGCCGGCGATCCGCGGCTACGAAGGCATCGTGCGCGGTCGACCGCTGCCGCAGTACGTGATCGCGCTGGGTGAGATCCAGCAGGCCGCGGGGCGCCGGGCCGACGCGCGCGAGACCTTCGCGCTCGTCGACGCCGAGCGCCGGCTGCTGGCCGCCAGCGGCGTGAACAGCGATGTCGAGATCGCGCTGTTCGAGGCCGACCACGGCGACCGCGACCGCGCGCTCGATCTCGCCCGACGCGCGTGGAAGGCCGCGCCGAGCGTGCGCTCGGCCGACGCCGTCAGCTGGGCCCTGACGCGGTCCGGGCGCTCGAGCGATGGGTTGGCCTGGGCCAGGCGGGCACTGCGGCTGGGGTCGCGCGATCCGTTGATCCTCACGCGAGCGGGCCTGAGCGCACGGGCGGCTGGAAGCGAACGCGAGGCCCGCCGCTACCTGCGCCGGGCGCTGCAGGCCAACCCGCGCTTCTCCGTCGTGTGGGCGCCCCGCGCGCGCAAAGCGCTGCGAAGCCTGCAATGAAGCGCCTCGTCGCTGTCCTGATCTTCGTCGCCATAGCGCCTGCCCTGGCGGTGTCAGCGACGGTCGCGAACGCTCATCCGCTCGGCAACTTCACCGTCAACCACCTCACGCAGGTCGCTGTCGCCGGCGACGCCGTACAGCTGCGCTACATCCTCGACATCGCCGAGATCCCGACCTTTCAGGCTCGCCACCAGCCACGCGCGCAGATCCTGCAGCGCGCCCGCCAGGAGATCGCCCGCCGGCTCGTCATCACCGTCGACGGGCGCCGTGTCCCGCTACGCTCTACCGGCACGGCGCTGCTGTCGTTCCCGCGCGGGCAGGGCGGCCTGAACACGACGCGTATCGAGCTTCCGCTACGAGCGCCCGCGACCGGCGCCAACGTCGTGCAGCTGCGCGACAACACCTACCCAGAGCGCCTCGGCTACACAGCGCTCGTCGCCCGCCCGGGCGAGGGCACCGCGGTGCGCTCCACCGTGTCCTCCGAAGACCCCACTCGCGGGCTGCGCAGCTATCCGCCAGCGGCGCTCGAGCGCCCGCTGGATCAACGCACAGCGACGCTGCGCGTGCGCGACGGCGACGCCACCCTCGTCGCACCGCGCCTCACCGGCGCCGACACGGTCACGACCCAAAGCGGCGCCGGCGACGGGTTCGCCAGCGTCTTCGAGGACGCCGCCGCCGGCAAGACCGCGCTGGTATTGCTGTTGCTCGCGGCGCTCGGCTGGGGCGCGCTGCACGCGCTGTCGCCCGGGCACGGCAAGGCCATGGTCGCGGCCTACCTCGTGGGCGCCAAAGGCACCAGCCGGCACGCCGTCGTGCTCGGCGCCGTCGTCACCGTGACGCACACGATCGGCGTCTTCGCCCTCGGACTCATCACCCTGCTGCTCGCGCAGTACATCCTCCCCGAAGACTTGTTTCCCTGGTTGACGCTCATCTCGGGGCTGCTGGTCGTCGCGATCGGACTCGCCGTGCTGCGCTCGCGCCTGGACCATCACGCGCAGCGAGTCCACCACGATGCCCATGAGCACGAGCACGAGCACGAGCACGAGCACGAGCATTCCCACGAGCGACACCATCACCGCCACGACGCTGACCAGCCTCACGGTCCGCACGGTCACAGCCACGACGTCCCCGACACGATCACCTGGAAGGGGCTGATCGGCATGGGAGCCTCCGCCGGCCTCATCCCATGCCCATCTGCGCTCGTCGTGCTGCTCGGCGCGGTCGCCCAGCACCAGGTCGCGCTCGGGCTGCTGCTCATCCTGGCCTTCAGCGTCGGCCTGGCCGCCACGCTGACGGCCCTCGGACTGCTCGTCGTACACGCCCGCCGCGTGACGAGGAGGCTCAACGTTCCCCAGCGCCTGGTCACCGCACTACCCGCAGCCTCGGCAGCCGTGATCGTTGGCCTGGGCTGCATGCTCACGCTACAGGCCGCGCCCAAGCTGCTCTAGGAGGCTGGTGTTTTTCGTGTCGGCGGCGCGGTTCCGTCCGACTCTCAAGTCAAGATTGAGGGTATGAGCTTGGGTCTTACGCCGCGCCAGCCGGGCATGTTCGCCACGACGACGAGC
>Ga0183260_10004742_pt1 | contig 10769 bp, 10 predicted proteins | sample AntDrymUQ4972206_2_FD_129768 | JGI IMG/M metagenome (GOLD analysis project Ga0183260, IMG submission 129768) | Polar desert sand microbial communities from Dry Valleys, Antarctica - metaG UQ497 (22.06) (version 2) (version 2) | ecosystem: Environmental > Terrestrial > Soil > Desert | place...
CCCGAGGCCGCCGCCGAGGTGCTGTCGGTGGTCCGGCAGGCCTTCGGTGCCCGACCCCGGCTGGACCCACCCACCACGGCGCTGGACGAGACGGAGGGGTCGATGGTGGTCTCGCTCGGCCACGGCGGTGGTGTGCTCGTACGCCGCGACGGTGTGGGCGTGGGTGCGCTGGTGTTCGACACCTCCCGCCCGGGGCTGCTGGGCATGCAGCGGGTCGGAGTCGTCCCCGCGCACCAGGGGCACGGCGTGGCCTCGGTGATGGTCGGCATGGCCGAGGACGTCGCGGCGGCCCGCGGCCTCGACGGGACCTGGCTCACCGCGCGCGAGGAGCTGCCCGAGACGGTCGTGTTCTGGGTGCGCCGTGGGTACGTCGAGACGGCGCGGGCGGGGCGGCGCGTCGAGCTGGCCAAGGCACTGGGGGTGGCGGTGCCCGTCCCCACCGCCGACGACACGCGCGCCCTGGGGGAGCGGCTGGCGGGGTTGCTGCGGCCGGGCGACCTGCTGGTCCTCGGTGGCGGGCTCGGCGCCGGCAAGACCACCCTCACCCAGGGCATCGGTGCCGGTCTCGGCGTGCGCGGTGCCGTCACGTCGCCGACGTTCGTCATCGCGCGGGTGCACCCGTCGGAGGTCGGGGGACCCGATCTGGTGCACGTCGACGCCTACCGCCTGGGCGGGGTGGCCGAGCTCGACGACCTCGACCTCGACCTGTCGCTGCGCGACGCGGTCACCGTCGTCGAGTGGGGACAGGGGTTGGCCGAGGGTCTGGCCGAGTCGCGGCTGGAGGTCCGGCTCGAGCCGGCCGACCCCGGCGGCGGCGAGCCCCGGGTGGTCTGCGTCCGCCCGTACGGCGTGCGCTGGGTGGGCGCCCGGCTGCGCTCGAGCCTGCTCGCCTCCTGATCCCGCCGCGTCGGTTCTCACTCGAGATCGCAGGCACGGACAGGGCGCCGGCGCCGTCGACTGGCGCACTGTGGCCGACCGGACGCACGGATCCAGCCGCAATGCGCCAGTCGGGGATGACAGGGCCCACCCGGTGCACCCCCATTAGGCTCCTGGCCCGTGCTGCTGCTCGCCCTCGACACCGCCAGCCCTGCGGTGACCGTCGCCGTCCACGACGGCACGTCTGTCCTTGCGAGTGACCTGTTCGTGGACGCCCGCCGGCACGGCGAGCTGGTGGCCCCCATGGTGCAGCGGGTGCTGACCGTGGCGGGTGTCGCGCCTCGCGAGCTCACCGACCTCGCGGTCGGGGTCGGCCCCGGGCCGTTCACCGGCCTGCGGGTCGGGCTGGTGAGCGCCCGCACCATGGCCGCGGTCACCGGTGCCCGCCTCGTCGGGGTGTGCAGCCTCGACGTGGTCGCGCGGGCGTACCTCGACCGCGCCCCCGCCGGTTCCGGCGCCGGCGCCCCTGGGCTGGTGGTCGCGACCGACGCCCGACGCGGGGAGGTGCACTGGGCGACGTACGACCGCGCGGGTGCCCGCCTCGACGGGCCGGGAGTCGCCCGCGCCGCCGACCTCGCGTCCAGGCTCGTGCCCGGCACCGTTGCGGTGGGTCGGGGGGCGCAGCTGTACGCCGACGTGCTCCCGGCAGTCGACGGGCCACTCGACCCCGACGCGGCCGTCCTGGCGGCGGCTGTCGTCGCCGGCACGGTGCCGCTGCTGGCCGCGAACCCCCTCTACCTGCGCCGCCCGGACGCCGCACCCCCGGGCACGCCGCGACCGGTCCCGTGATCGCGCCGGTGCGCGCGGCGACGGTCGACGAACTCCCGGAGCTGCGGCGGCTGGAGGCTGCGGGCTTGGGTGCGGACGCGTGGGGGTCGTCGGCGCTGGCCGACGAGCTGGCCGGCGTCCCCGACACGCGGACGGTGCTGGTCGTCCCGTCCTGCGACGGCGCCGGCCTCGCCGCGTACGGCGTGCTCATGGGGGTAGGGCCGACCGCCGACGTGCAGCGGGTCGTGGTCGACCCCACCCGGCGACGCCGCGGACTGGGCCGCCTGGTGCTCCGGCGGCTGGTGGACGACGCGGCGGCACGTGGCTGCGTGGAGGTGCTGCTCGAGGTCCGCGAGCACAACGATCCGGCGGTCGCGCTCTACGCGGCGCACGGCTTCGTGGAGATCTCCCGGCGGCGCGGCTACTACTCCGCGCAGGGGGACGCGCTAGTGCTGCGGCTCCCGCTCGCGACCGGCGGCGGCGAGGCCCTACGGTGACGCCGTGCGCGACCTGACGTACCCGCCGATCGTCGCGGCGGTCAAGGCCGCCTTCAGGTTGCTCGACGTCCGTCTGGACCTCCGCGGGACCGAGCACGTCCCTCGGCACGGCCCGGCCGTCCTCGCGCTCAACCACGTCAGCTACGTCGACTTCGTCTTCGGCGGCTTCGCGGCGCAGCCGAGCAGGCGCCTGGTGCGGTTCATGGCCAAGCGGGAGCTGTTCACCCACCGTCTCACCGGCCCGCTGATGCGCTCGCTGCACCACATCGAGGTCGACCGCGGCGAGGGTCTGTCGTCGTACGCCGAGGCCGTCCGCTACCTGCGCGCGGGCGAGGTGGTCGGGGTGTTCCCCGAGGCCACGATCAGCCGGGCGATGGAGCTCAAGGAGCTCAAGTCCGGTGCAGCCCGGCTGGCCGCCGAGGCCGGCGTCCCGCTGGTGCCCGCGGTGCTGTGGGGCACCCAGCGGATGCTGACCAAGGACCACGACCGGGACCTGTCCCGCGGGCTGCCCGTGGCCGTCTCCGTCGGCGAGCCGCTGCGGCCGACCGGCGTCGACCCGGCCGGCGCCACCGCGGAGCTCAAGGCGTGCATGCGCGGGTTGCTCGACGAGACCATCCGGCGCTACCCCGTCGCGCCTGAGGGGCAGTGGTGGGCACCGGCGTCGTACGGCGGCACCGCCCCGACGCTGGAGGAGGCCAAGCGCCTCGACGCGGCCGAGAAGCGCGAGCGCGCGGCGGCGTACGTCGCCCGGGAGCGGGCCCGGCGGGCGCGGGCGGCCGGTCCACGCGGCGGCGAGGGCTGAGCAGGTGGCGGAGCTGCTGCCCGAAGAATCGACATTGCGGTCGCTCCCGCTACCCGAATGTCGATTCGTTGGTCACAGCGGCGTGGTGAGCCGGACGTCCTCGAGCCCCCGACCGCGCGCCCAGTTGGCCACCGCCTCGACCAGCGCCCGCCCGACGCCTCGTCGCTCGACGTCAGGCCGCACGGCAAGCTCGCCGATGTACGCGTCGCGCCCGTCGCTCCAGTGCTCCTTGACCTCCGCGGCTACGAAGCCGACGACGACGCCGCCCAGCTCGGCGACGAAGACCGCGCGGCCTTGCTCCGCACCGCGGTCGAACGACTCGCGTACCCAACGGGCGACTGCCTGCTGCACCTCGACCGGGTCGCGCCAGGCAGCGACGCCCTCCCCGAGGCGCGGCGCCAGCGCGAGCGCCGCCTCGAAGTCGTCGGCGCGAGCGACTCGTACCACGATCTCGGAGTCGGCGGCGACGTCGGTTGGGCCCGTCATGGGCCGACCGTGCCACGCCGTCTTCCCGTCGCGCGACATCGGCCAGGGCGCGCGGAGTCAGGACACGCTGCCGGCAGGGACGACCCACCGACAGGACTGGCCGGTGACCTCGGCGATCCGGTCGAAGTCGGGGTCGTAGTGCAGGACCGTCAGGTCGAGCTCCTCGGCCGCCGCGGCGACGAGCAGGTCCGGGATCTTGCGTCCGCGCTGGCTGCGCTCGGCGAGCAACCGCTGACCTGCAGCCCGACGCAGCTGGGCTGACGTCGTCTTGACGACGGTGAACACGTCCAGCGCTTCGACGAGGCGGTCCGACTCGTCTCGGTTGCGGGCGGAGGAGCCGATCTCGAGGTCACAGATCCGGGGTCGGAGGAGACGGCCCTCGTTCGCGAGCGGTTCGACGACCGAGCGGACCGCGGACACTCCCAGCCGGGTCAGGACGCTGCTGTCGACGACGGACGTCAGGGGCGCCATGCGTTCGCGCGGTCGTTGATCGGCGTCTCGGCGAGGGCATCGAGCGCGGGGGCGTACGTCGCCCGGGTGCGGGCCCGGCGGGCGGAGGCGGCAGGTCCGCGGCGACGACGGCTGAGCAGGTGGCGGAGCGGCTGCCCGGAGAATCGAGATTGCGGTCGCTCCCGCTACCCGAATGTCGATTCGTTGGTCTCACGGCGACCTCGCGGCGCGCCCACTCGGCCTCACCTGCCAGCATGGCGCGGTGCCCGCGCCACTCACGTCGCCGCCGCCCCTGGTGCTCGGGATCGAGACCTCCTGCGACGAGACCGGCGTCGGTCTCGTCCGCGGCACCACGCTGCTCGCCGACGCGATCGCGTCCAGCGTCGACGAGCACGCCCGCTTCGGCGGGGTGGTGCCCGAGGTGGCCAGCCGCGCCCACCTCGAGGCCATGGTCCCCACGATCCAGCGATCCTGCACCACCGCGGGCGTACGCCTCGACGACGTGGACGCCGTCGCGGTCACGAGCGGACCCGGCCTCGTGGGGGCGTTGCTGGTGGGGGTCGCCGCGGCCAAGGCGCTGGCGGTGTCGCTGTCGCGGCCGGTCTACGGCGTCAACCACCTCGCGGCGCACGTCGCCGTGGACCAGCTCGAGCACGGCCCGCTGCCCGAGCCCTGCCTGGCGCTGCTGGTCAGCGGCGGGCACTCGTCGCTGCTGCTCGTCGACGACGTCACGGGCGACGTGACTGCGCTCGGCGCCACCATCGACGACGCGGCCGGCGAGGCGTTCGACAAGGTGGCCCGGCTGCTCGGGCTGCCGTTCCCCGGCGGGCCGCACATCGACCGGGTCGCCCGCGACGGCGACCGGGTGGCGATCGACTTCCCGCGGGGGCTTACCCGCGGCCGCGACCTCGAGCGGCACCGCTTCGACTTCTCCTTCTCCGGGCTCAAGACCGCCGTCGCGCGCTGGGTCGAGGCCCGGCAGCAGACCGGCGAGCCGGTGCCGGTCGCCGACGTGGCCGCGTCGTTCCAGGAGGCGGTCTGCGACGTGCTCAGCACCAAGGCGGTCGCCGCCTGCCGGGCCTACGGCGTGAGGCACCTGCTCGTCGGCGGCGGGGTGGCCGCCAACAGCCGGCTGCGCGCGCTGACCGAGCAGCGCGCCGCCGCGGCCGGTGTCGCCGTCCGGGTGCCCCGGCCCGCGCTGTGCACCGACAACGGCGCGATGGTGGCGGCCCTCGGCGCCGAGCTGGTCGCCCGTGGCCGTCCGCCGTCAGCGCTCGACCTTCCGGTCGACTCGTCGATGCCGGTCACCGCCGTGGTGGCGTGAGCGCTCAGCCGAGCTGGTACGGCGGCGGCTCCGGGTCGGCGGCGTCGAGCCCCGCGTACGGGACGGGCGGCATCGCCGTGCTCGCCTCGCCGGTCCCCACGTCGACCCGGACGAGCGCGGCCTGGCTCGCAGCCTCGACCTGCAGCAGCAGCGTGTCCGCGGACTCCCACTCGGCGTCGCGGAAGAAGCCGACGTCCTCGCCGGTGCCGAAGCGCACGGTGCGGACCACCTCGCCGGTGTACGCGTCCAGCACGGCGACCTCCACGGGGCCGTACCTGTCGGTGGACGCAGGCTCTGCGTACACCCACCGACCGCCGGGGCTGATCGACTCGGGCGTCCAGTCGCACGTACGCCATTGCTGCTCGCCGTCTGGCAGCTCGAAGAGGCCGTGGCAGCTGCCGTCGGCCGGACGCTCGGTGACCGCGCTGGCCACGGTGCCGTCACCGGAGACCGCCGTCGCGTCGATGATGCCGATGTCGATGGGACCGCCGGCCGCCGACCACGCCTGCAGCGTCGGAGTTTCGCCGCCGCCGCCGGACTGCCAGAACACGGTGCCGTCCGCCACCGCGAGCAGCTCGGTCGAGCGGTCCACGAGCTCGAAGCCCTCCGAGGCACCGGTGTCGGCGTCGGCCACGGTGACCGTTCCCACAGCCTCGCCCTCGCCGGCGTCGACGTAGGCCAGCCAGCGGTGGTCCGCGGACGCCACGGTCGAAACCGCCCCCTCCTCCACCAGCACGTCGCGGGTCTGCATGTCGGACGTGGGGTCGTAGACATACAGCCGCTGCTCGCGCCCGTCGTCGTACGACTCGGTCACCGCAGCCACGTCGCCCCAGGCCACGGCGTCGAACGAGGACAGCGACTGGAGGTCGACCGACCCGGCGTCGCCGGCGAGGAAGAACACGCCGTTCTGCGCGAACGGCACCGCCGGGCGGGCTCCTGCCGACATCGTGGCCAGGTCGAGGTCGACCTTCCTCGGTCCGTCGCCCTCCTGGGTCGCCGGCGGCGTCGGTGGCTCGCCCGCCCGCTGGCTGTCGGTCGCCTGGAGCCCGACCGGCACCGCCACGGCCACGACCGCGAGCGCGGCTGCCCCGGTCGCCACCCTCCGCCCGCGTCGGATGCGGCGAGCCCGGGCGACCGCGCCCGTCGTCATGTCCAGCGCGTATGGGAGGGTGTCGGCGCCGCGGCGCAGCGAGGTTCGCAGTCGCTGCTCGACCTCGTCGGGTCGCTCGTTCATGGGGTCCCTCCGGCGGACTCGGTGGCCAGCTGGGCGCGCAGGGCCGCGACCGCGCGCGAGGTCTGCGACTTCACGGTGCCCACCGAGACCCCGAGCATCCGCGCGGTCTCGGCCTCGGACAGGTCCTCGTAGAAGCGCAGCACCACCGCCGCACGCTGCCGCGGCGGCAGCACCTGCACCAGGGTCCACATCGCGTCGTGCTCACCGTACGCACCGGTGGCGTCGACCGCGGCGCCGCCGAAGCCGGCCGCTGCGCTGCCCCCGTCCGGCCGCGGCTCGGGGACGACCTCGGTGCTCGACTCCCTGCGCCGCCAGGCGCGCCGCCACCAGCTGGTGTGCTCGTTGACCATGATCCTGCGGACGTAGCCGTCGGCCGCACGGGGGTCGCGGAGGCGGCCCCACGACAGGTACGCCTTGGCCAGCGCCGACTGGAGCAGGTCCTCGGCACTGTGCCGGTCGCCGGTGAGCACGTACGCGGTGCGCAGCAGCGCCTGCTGGCGCGCCGCGACGTACTCGCTGAAGTCGACGTCGACGTCGCTGGCCATCACCGGAACCTCCCACTCGGGGGCGGGTGCTGGCCGGGGAACCGGCAGCCGCGACGTCGGTCCGTGCACGGTGCCTCCCGCCGGTCGTCCACCGGGCCGTGCGCCGGCCCCACCCCTGGATGGGGTGTGGGGGCCGGAAGGTTGCCTGCGCAGGCGAGCAACGTCCGTCGCTGGCACTCGGCTTGACCGAGTGCCAACCGGGGCCTAGATTCGGAGTTGGCACGCTCCCCGTGAGTGTGCCAGCGGCCGTCCCACGGCACCCGCGACGACGTGTGGCGCGCTCGCACCTTCGTGTCTCTGTCCACCCACGCACACGGCCCGCGACAGGCGACACAGTGTCGATCAACATCAAGCCGCTCGAGGACCGCATCGTGGTCCAGGCGCTCGACGCCGAGCAGACCACGGCGTCCGGCCTGGTCATTCCCGACACCGCCAAGGAGAAGCCCCAGGAGGGCAAGGTCATGGCGGTTGGCCCCGGCCGATTCAACGAGGAAGGGACTTCCCGCGTCCCGCTCGACGTCGCCGTCGACGACGTCGTGGTCTTCAGCAAGTACGGCGGCACCGAGATCAAGTACGAGGGCGACGAGTACCTCATCCTCTCCGCTCGCGACGTGCTCGCCGTCGTCGACAAGTGACCCTGCTCGCCGGTCCGACCGGACCCTGAGCAGACACCGCCCCGGCGGCCCGCTGGGCGCCGGGGCGGTGGACTCTTCCCGTACCACCGGAGCATCCCTCGGAAGGGGACCCACCACCCATGCCCAAGATCCTGGAGTTCGACGAGAACGCCCGACGCGCCCTCGAGCGCGGCGTCGACAAGCTCGCCGACACCGTCAAGGTGACCCTCGGCCCCAAGGGCCGCTACGTCGTGCTCGACAAGAAGTGGGGCGCCCCGACCATCACCAACGACGGCGTGACCGTCGCCCGTGAGATCGAGCTGGACGACCCGTTCGAGAACCTCGGCGCGCAGCTGGCCAAGGAGGTCGCCACCAAGACCAACGACATCGCCGGCGACGGCACCACCACCGCCACCGTGCTCGCCCAGGCGATGGTGCACGAGGGGCTGCGGGCCGTCGCCGCCGGCGCCAACCCGGTCGGCCTCAAGCGCGGCATCGAGGCCGCCGTCGAGCACGTCTCGGGCGCGCTGCGTGAGCTGGCCCGCGACGTCGACGACAAGCAGGACATGGCCCACGTCGGCACCATCTCCGCGCGCGACGCCCACATCGGCGAGCTCATCGCCGAGGCGTTCGACAAGGTCGGCAAGGACGGCGTCATCACCGTAGAGGAGTCCAACACCCTCGGGACCGACCTCGAGTTCACCGAGGGCATGCAGTTCGACAAGGGCTACATCTCGCCCTACATGGTCACCGACGCCGAGCGCATGGAGGCCGTGCTCGACGACGCGTACGTGCTGCTCCACCAGGGCAAGATCTCGGCGGTCTCCGACCTGCTCCCGCTGCTGGAGAAGGTCGTCCAGGCCGGCAAGCCGCTGTTCGTCGTGGCCGAGGACGTCGAGGGCGAGGCGCTGTCGACCGTCGTCGTCAACAAGATCCGCGGCACCTTCACCTCGGTCGCCGTCAAGGCGCCGGCCTTCGGTGACCGTCGCAAGGCGATGCTGCAGGACCTCGCGGCGCTCACCGGCGCGCAGGTCGTGGCGCCCGAGGTTGGACTCAAGCTCGACCAGGTCGGCCTCGAGGTGCTCGGCCAGGCCCGGCGCGTCGTGGTCACCAAGGACACCACCACGCTCGTGGACGGCGGCGGCCAGCAGGCCGACGTCGACGCCCGCGTCGCGCAGATCAAGGCGGAGATCGAGAACAGCGACTCCGACTGGGACCGCGAGAAGCTCCAGGAGCGTCTGGCCAAGCTCGCCGGCGGCGTGTGCGTGATCCAGGTCGGCGCGGCCACCGAGGTGGAGCTCAAGGAGAAGAAGCACCGCATCGAGGACGCGGTCTCCGCGACCCGGGCTGCCATCGAGGAGGGCATCGTCGCCGGCGGTGGCTCCGCACTGGTGCACGCGGCAGCCGGCCTCGAGGACGGCCTCGGTCTCCACGGTGACGAGGCCACCGGTGTCGCGATCGTCCGTCGCGCCTCGGTCCAGCCGTTGCGCTGGATCGCTGAGAACGGCGGCGAGCCCGGCCTGGTCATCGTGTCCAAGGTCCGCGAGGCGGGCGCCGGGACCGGCTACAACGCCGCCACCGGCGAGTACGGCGACCTGGTCGCCCAGGGCGTCCTCGACCCGGTCAAGGTGACCCGGTCGGCGCTGGCCAACGCGGCGTCCATCGCGGCGATGCTGCTCACGACGGAGACCCTGGTCGTGGACAAGCCCGCCGACGAGGACGAGACCAACGGCGCGGGTCACGGGCACGGGCACGGGCACAGCCACTGACCCACCGAACACCATCAGTCCCGGGCACCGCCCGGGGGTAACCAGCACTGCCCGGGAGTTCTGACACCCGGGCAGTGCTGCTTTCCGGGGGGATGTGCCCGGCCTCGGTCCGGCGACGTCGCACCGCCCCGCGAGGCCGAGGAGGCGGGCCTGCGGTGGGCGGCCGGGCTCAGGCCGACCGCGGCGACGTTCAGCGGCCAGGTCGAGCCGGCCGCGCGCTCGCGGTCTAGGGGAGGTTTAGGGGAGCATCCACTCCAGGACGGTCGTCTGCGCCACGACGAGCAGGCACATCAGCGCGAGGAAGCCGATCGACCAGCCGACGACCTTGCGGAACAGGTCGCCCTCCCGGCCGGCCAGACCCACCGCGCCGGCGGCGATCGCCAGGTTCTGCGGGGAGATCATCTTGCCGAGCACGCCGCCGGACGAGTTCGACGCGGCCATCAGCGCCGGGTCGAGACCCGCGCCTTCGGCGGCCGTGACCTGCAAGCCACCAAACAGCGAGTTCGAGGACGTGTCCGACCCGGTGACGGCGACGCCCAGCCAGCCCAGCACCGGCGAGAGCACCGCGAAGGCCGAGCCCGCGGCGGCCATCCAGGTGCCCAGCGACACCGTCTGCCCCGACAGGTTCATCAGGTAGGCGAGCCCGAGGACTATCATCACCGTCGCGATGGCGGGGGCCAGCTGTCGGTAGGTCGCGAAGTACGCCTTGACGGCCTGCGCCGGTCGCAACCCGATCGTGACCATGGTGAGCAGCCCCGCGAAGATCAACAGCGTCCCGGTGGCCAGCAGCCAGTTGAACTCGAAGTTCGTCAGGTCCGCCGGCCCACCGTCGGCGGCCCGGAGGTCGGACAGGCCCGGCCAGGTGAAGGTCACGGTCGGGCGGTCCAGCAGGGTGTTCACGGCCGGGATCTGGGCGATCGAGAAGATCACGATGATGATCGTGTACGGCGAGTACGCGCGGGCAATGTTGGCCCGGGTGTCGTCGAGGTGCACGGTGTCGCTGTCGCTGTCGCTGTCGCTGTCGCTGTCGGAGTCGGTGTCGGCCGGCGGCCCGCTCGCCGCCCCGGCACCACCCCGCGCACCGGTCCCGACCGGCTCGGACTCGCGGTCAGTCTCGGTGTAGGACTCCGCGGGGTGCCATACCCGCAGCAGCGCGACCGTGGCCACCGCGCCGGCGATGGCCGCCACGATGTCGGTCAGCTCCACCGAGAAGTAGTTCGAGGTGACGAACTGGGCGAGCGCGAAGGCGACGCCGCACACCACGGCTGCCGGCCAGACCTGGCGGACGCCCTTGCCCTTGTCGATGATGAACACCAGCGCCAGCGGCACGAACACGGCCAGGAA
>Ga0183260_10004744_pt1 | contig 10767 bp, 9 predicted proteins | sample AntDrymUQ4972206_2_FD_129768 | JGI IMG/M metagenome (GOLD analysis project Ga0183260, IMG submission 129768) | Polar desert sand microbial communities from Dry Valleys, Antarctica - metaG UQ497 (22.06) (version 2) (version 2) | ecosystem: Environmental > Terrestrial > Soil > Desert | place...
CTAGCCCGGTACACACGGGCACCGCTAGCCTCTTATCCACGAAGTTGTACCGGACAGATGCACTTGATCGTTGAGAAGCTGCGCATGCGAACATCGCCAAGCTGGGTCAGCTTTCGGGCACCGCTGCCGTCCATGGAGGTCAGCCGTCAGGGAATTGCGAGGCCAGCTGCCCTCCGGATGGACGACTTCCTGTGGGATCAGCCTCCGGTCGCCACCGCCGAGCATGCTGCCTGGCCGTCAGTGGGGAGCTAGGCCGCGCTGACACTGGCCGCGGCCGTCTGGCCAGCGCGCGCGGCGATCAGGGCCGCGAGATCGGCGTACGGGTTGAAGCCGATGACGTTCGGCGCGTCGGCCACAAAGTTGGACAGCGCGTTGACGTCGTAGAAGTAGGCCTCGCCGTCGCGAGCACTGATCAAGTACTCGACTCCGCCAACATCCATCTCGGCCGCGGCCACCATCCGCCGCGCCTGCTCAACCAGCGCGGCAGGCGGGTCGTACGACTCGATCGGAAGGCCGCGACCCGAGACGCCGTCGGCCATCCCCGGCAACTCGCAGTAGTCGGCCGGACACAGATTGAAGCTGCCCGGCGTGAGGAGCAGCCGGATGGCGTACAGGAAGCGACCGTCGAGGATCTCGACCCGCACGATCGCATCTCCCTCGGCCGGTACGTGCTCCTGGAGCAGCCCGACCCCGTCGATCCCGAAGTCGATTGCCCCTCCGTCCACCGCCGCGCGCAGGTCGGCCGGCGTGGCGAAGGACGTTATGCCGCCGCCACTACCGCCGATGTTCGGCTTGACCAACACCGGGAAGCGCAGGTCATCGGCGGCCGCGAGCGCCTGCGACGGCCGACTCAGCACGCGCGTCGCTGGATGACGGATGCCGAGCCGCGCCATCAGGGAGTACTGCGCGGCCTTCGACAGCTCGTACCGGAAGGCGTTTGCGCCATTGAGGACGGGAGCGCCGATGGCATCGAGATGCTCGAGATAGCGCAGGGAGTGGAAGATGGCCTCTCGCTGTCCACGCATCCACGCCGACGGACTCATCCGGTTCACCACGAGGCTGTACGGCATCTCGCGGGCGTCGGGATCGTAGACGTGCTCGGCAGCGTGAATCGGGACGTACGGCGCGCCGAGCCGATCGAGCTCGGCGAAGAGGGGTTTGAACCACTCGGGGTGCTCGTAGAGGATTGCGATCGGCTTCATCGGATCTCGAGCCTAGCCCGCCGGTGGCGGTCGCGCAACTGTGGCTCGCGCGCCAGCCGGAATCTTACGACCCACGTCAGGCGCCCGGTCCCTGGTTCTGCATCGGCCGACCGGCTAATCAGCGATCTGCTGCAGGCTGAACACGTCGCCGCCATTGACGAGGTAGCCGCGGGCGACGTGTGGCGAAAGGTGTGCGGGCTGGCCCGTGTGCCGACGCGCGCCCGCCGGCCGAGCAGAGGGATCGCGACCTGGATGCCGCGCCGCCCGAGCGCTCCGCGGCGTCCGACGAAAAGCGGGTCGCCTGGCCCGACGGAGTCGCGCTCCGGCCCTCACCGCGTGGCCACTCCCCAGCGGCAAAGAACCAGATTCGTGCTCAGCGTGGGGCGTCCGAACCGTTCGGGCCCGCGGTCAGCCGTCGGCGAGACCCGACGTCACCATGTGGCGATGACCCGGGCAGGCCCGCCGGAGCCCTGCTCCCACGGCACGAGCCCGACGAACGCCGTCGCGCCGCGCGGCGGGATGAGGCTCAGGTTCGCGAGGTTCTCGATGCCGTAGCGCTCCGCGCCGAGGATCGCATAGTGAACCGGGAACGTCGCCGACGGGCCGTTGTCCTGGCTCAGCGTGTCAACGCCGATGCCCTGGATGTCGCGGTTCTCGAGCAGCCACTCCGCGGCATCGATGCCGAAGCCCGGGAAGTGGAAGACCCCCGCCGCGTCGGCGTTGCGGTAGGCGGCCTGATCGCCGATCCGGGTTTCCCAGCCCGAGTACATCGCGACCAGTGCGCCGCGCGGGATGCGCCCGTGGCGCCGCTCGAAGGCCCGCAGGTCGGCGACCGTGACCGCCGCGTCGGGGTCGACGGCCGCGCGGACGCTGATGTCGATGACGACGATCGGCGTGACGAGCTCCTCGGGCGGCAGCTCGTCGGCGAGGCGGTTGCCCGCGACAAAGTGGCCCGGTGCGTCGAGATGGGTGCCGGAGTGCTCCGCGAACGCCCAGCGCTGGGCGTAAAAGCCGTCCGCCTCTATCGTCACGATCGTCTCGCGCGACGGGTTCTCGAACGTGTACACGGGAGAGCCGGCGCGGAACACGTGGGTCAGGTCACGGAAACGGGCGGTGCGGCGAGTGAGGTTGCCCATGCTCGCGTTCGCGACTGACAACGGCAGCGCGCTCGCGAACGCCGCCCCGGTACCGGCCAGCGCGGCGCGCCGCAGGAACGCCCGGCGACCGATGCCGCCATCGCTCGGCGCGCCGCAGGCCATACCTTGAGCCCGATCGGGCGCGCCGTCACGGTTGGCGGGTTCGGCCGAGCTGGCATGGGGGTGGGGGTGGGAATTGGGGGTGCCTTCGACGCACATCGGGATGTCCTCCACTGGCAGCGCCGGCGCCGGCTCTCAGCCGCGCGGGTCGCATGTCAATTATGCTCCAGGTGTCCAGAGCGCCCCAGTTGTCGAAGCGATCGCGTACTTGATCGGCATACGGCACCAACTCGTCCTGCTCGTGAACGGCGAAGCGAACCAGCGACGAGGTCGGCCAGGGTCCGCTCCACCGGAGCCGTGCACCTTCGATCGGTCCAGGCGCGTAGGCGTCCCACAGCACCTCAGGCGTCACTGCCGCGGCGGCCGCTCGATCGCCTCCGCCAGCTCGCGGATGGAGTGCCCCTAGGCGGCATCGGTCAGCAGCTGGCGGTCGGCTGAGCTGAGCTGGCGGTCCGGTCGTGCCAGGCGGCTGGCCAACAAGAGAGGAGATCGGTCTCTCGATTGCCGAAGGCGACGTGCTCGAGCAGCTTCTCGAAGGAGACCGAGGGGCGTCGACGATCACGAAGCGGTCCTTCGCCCGCGCGTCCCCTTGCACTCACGGATAGAGTCCCTTACAGATCGGCATCCGGTCCGACCATCCTCGCCAGCGCAGCAGCACGGACTCGGCATCCGCCCTTCAGCGTTATCGCGGGGCGCGGAGCACCCTCGATGTCCGGTCCAGTCCCCGGGCGGCCCCTACGCTGACCAGGACGTGGCACGATGTCTGCATCGTCGAGGGCAATGATCGACGAAATTGCCCGAGGTCTCGAGGGCCATGTCATGACGGCCCTTCTCGTGTCCGGCGCCCTCGCGCTGATGATCGTGGCGGGGGTTGGCGTGATTTGGACCGGTGGCAGACGATGGGTCCGAGCCCGCGGCGGGATGCCCACTCTGGGGAACAGGCAGATGGTGCACCACAGCGGAGACTCTGGGTCGTCACGCCCGCCAGACTCTGGGTCGTCACGCCCGCCCGACGGCGAACCGGGGCACAGGGATGAGTCGAGGGGGCAAGGGGCGGAACCGACCGGCGCGCGCATCGTGCGCGAAGCGGCGACGCGGGCGGCCAAGCTGCGCGATTCGTGGGACCGGTCCTACCGTGAGGCCCGCGGCACTCCAGAGCCCCCCGAGCGCGGTGGTACACCTCCAGACCTGGAGGCGCTGATTCACGAGCTCCTCGGCGAGCAGCGCGAGACGAACGCCCTCCTCCGCCAGTTACTGGACCGACCGGAAGTTACGCCCCGATAAACCCGGCCCGCCGGGGCATTACGGATGCAGTCCCACCCGCGCCTCCGTCGCCTCGTCCGCGCGTCCGTCGAAGTATCGGTCCAGGACTTGGCCGAAAATCTCCACCTCGGGAGCGGCCCGATGGAAGAGCGTCATGCTCGAGCGGAGCTTCTTCGCGTCGGTGGATCCGAGGATGGCTTCGGCGGATCTTCCCGTGGTCGAGAGGATGATCCCCGCGCACTCGCGGAGGCGCGCTCCGAGCACGGGGTGGGCCAGATAGGCGCGAGCCTCGTCGATCGAGCCGATGGCGAAGTGCCGAGACATGCTGCTGATTCCGAGTCCGGCGACCTGCGGGAAGACGAACCACATCCAGTGCCCGGTCTTGCGCCCGCTCCTCAGCTCGCGAAGGACACCTCCGTAGGTAGCCTCCTGCGCCAAGCGGAAGCGATCGAGGTCGAATGCAGGAGATGCGGATCGCGGCTGACGGGTGATCGGGCGGCTAATCGGTGCCCATCTCCAGGCCTTCGATGTCGTGCTTCTGAGATATCGGCACGAGCTCGTCCACGACCCGGCAGGCGAGGTGCTGCTTGACCGATGCGGGCAGCGCCTCCCAGTAGTCCGGGGTCACCATCGGGTCATGTAGCGCGGAGTGACCCGCACCCGGCGCGTCCACGCCGAGAACGAGCACGGGCCGTGCAATGGGTGAGCCGTGCTCGGTGCCGCGGTGGATCGTCAGCGCCGAGCGGCATGAGACGTCGCCCATCTGCGGATACTTCCGCACGCCGATCCCGGCAAAGCGCTCCCAGATCTCCTTCGGCGGAAACATCTCGTGCTTCCATTCGCGCCCGTCGTCGTACTGCGTGCCCACGGCGATCTCGAATGGACCCATCTCCTCAATGACGTCGACCCCCGTGAGGTTGAACGCGAGGGACGTGATGCGGCGCTCCGCGTACGTCTCGACGGGCGACGGAAAGTCACGGTGCCACGGCTGGTTCTTCGCACCCTGGAAGGGAACGTCGAAGCCGACCTCCACGATCTCGTACTCCGGGCCGAGGGCCGCCTCCGCCATGGCCGTGACCCACGGATGCGTCACGAGGTCCACGAAGCCACTGACCTGCTGGGGGTGGACCTCCACGTACCAGCGACGAGGCCCACGTCCGATGGCGCCTCCGGGCCGCTGGATGGCGTCCCAGAAGGCGGTCATCATGTCCTCGCGCATCGCATCGGCCCATTCGCGGCTGAATGCGGAGCGCAGCGCCGTGATCCCGTCCCGGTTAAGCGCCTCGACGTGCGCGGCGATTGACTCCAGTGCCTGGGGCACCGTGGCGGTCACGACTGGTGTCCTCCTGCGTCAGCCACCCGCGGCACTCCAGCCTCTTGGCCGGTAGACCTTGACGTAATCGAACTCGGCGGTGAACCCGTCGCCGCCCATCGACACCAGTCCGATGCGAGCGCCTGATCCGAGGATATGCGTCCAAACGCCACCGCGGACCCAGCTGATCCCATCGTCGCTGGTGTAGGCGCGGTAGTGCTCTTCGTCACCGACCACGCGCTTGGCGATGCGCAGCCAGGTCCATTCGGCCGGCGGTCCGACCACCGTGTTGCCGTACGGTCGCAGCGCCTGTGCCGGCGGCACCTCCTTGGCGAACTCGGTCTGGCGCGTCTCCCAGATGCTGGCGTGGACGAGCTTCACGTACCTGTCGTCGTCGGCGTAGACGACGAGGCCCGCCTGCCGGTAGTTGAAGCAGCATCCGTCCGGCGGGACGCTCAGGCGCACCTTGGTCTCAACGATGTAGTCGCCGCTCGGCGTCGCTTCCGTCAGGACCGATGCGTCGTTGCTGCCCTCGAACAGGTCGGCATTCTGGGTCTCGAAGGTGAGCTCGCCACCGCCAAGCTCCCACTCGGCGCCGGACTCTCGCACCCAGCTCCAGCGCTTGTGCAGGTTCCGGCTGCTGAACTCATCGGATAGCTGCCCGATGGTGGCACCCGGCACGTCCCAGGCGGCGTAGCTCGGCGTGTAGGCGGTGGTGTCACCGGGCTGCGCCGCCGGCGCCGGCATCGGCTCATCGGACGCCCACAGGCCACCGCGCACCTGCGGCCAACCGTCGACCCAGTCAACGGGATCGATCATGAGCGGGCGCTTGGTGAAGCCGGGAGCACCGGCAAAGTAGGGATCGAAACGGTCGACGGCGTGGTAGGTCGTCCACCACTGGCCGGCAAAGTCGACCAGGACGCTGTTGTGGCCGGGCCCAACCCATCGGTTGCCGTTCATGCTGAGCACCGGAGTTCCCCCTACGCGCGAGTCGAGCAGTGAGGCGCCCACCTGGTCCACGAACGGGCCGGTCGGTGACGTTGAACGGCCCACGAACACGCTGTAGCCAGTCAGTGGACCCCGGCAGCAGTCGGTCGCTGAGACGAACAGGTAGTAAAAGCCGTCGCGATGGGCGACCTCCGCTCCCTCGTAGCGGTTGGCGATCGTGATCTGCGTGGTCGTGGCTTCGGGAGCCGCTAGCGTGCCGTCCTCCGCGACCACCAGGTCGCGGGCGAATACGCCACCATAGTAGCTGCCGAAGTAGATGTGGGCGCCGGTCTCGTCGATGAGGACCTCCGGATCGAAGGTCCAGAAGAAGTTGCAGCCATCACCACCGCGGCGCGGTGCGATCAACGGCGCGCCGGAGTCGTCCCAGGGCCCGGTCGGCGAGTCGCTGGTGGCGTAGCCGATGGCATTGTCCCCGTCGCAGTCGGGCTGGCCGCTGACCTCTTCCTTGACGTCGGTGATGCCGTAAAACAGGTAATAGGTATCGCCGATCAGCTTGATCTCCGGCGCCCACATGCCTGCCGTCGGCTCGCCCCAATCCGGAACGGTGGTGAAGGCGTCGTTGACGTACGTCCACGTCACGAGGTCCTCCGAGCGCAGCGTCGGGATCTTGTGGAAGTTAAATCCTCCACCCTCGTTGCGGTCCTCGGCGTTCAGCGGATCCGTCGTGCAGTAGGTGTACCAGAACCCGTCGAGCGCATGGATCGTCGAGGGATCAGCGCAGCTCTCCACGACCCCATCGCCAGGCACGGCCGCCAGCAGCGGGTTGTCATAGGTATCGGCGGCGAGGACCGATGGCGGTCGAACCGCCTGGCCGAGCAGCGCGCCCAGCAGGAGCATCGCGGCGAGCAAGGTCAGGAGGAAGCGGCGGCGGGTCCCGCGGGTACCATCCAGGCCAGGGTGGGAACTGTGCACGAGTATCTCCCTATCTGCTCGGACGAGCTTCGAGCGTACGGTGCGCGTCAAGCGACCAAGGTCCTGCCATGCTGAGCGTTGCACGGTCCAACCAGTATGAGGCAGCATCGAATGATCGATACGCATGCGGCGGCGGGGACGGGCTCCGACTTCGAGTGGATGACGGGCTTTGAATGTTCGACCTTCCCGCAGGTGGGGATGGACGAGCTGCTGCTGACCCAGCATGACCGCTTCTGGGGCTCCGACATCGTCCGTGCGCGGGACGCCGGCTGCCGGGTGGTGCGTTATGGCATCCGTTGGCACGTGGTCAACCCGCGCCCCCACGAGTGGGACTGGTCCACCGTGGATGGCCCCATGGAGCTGATGCGCCACCTCGGTATGGAGCCGATCGTGGACCTGTTCCACTTCGGCGTCCCCGAGTGGTTGGGAACCGGGGTGCTCACCTCGATCTTCCCCGACTTCCAGGCCGAACTCTGCCGCGAGTTCGCCCGACGCTACCCCTGGGTGCGCTGGTACACGCCCACCAACGAGCCGTACATCATGGCCCAGTTCGGTGGCGAGACCGGCGCCTGGTTTCCCTACGGCCAGAGCACGACCGCCTTCGTGCAGGCCCTGCGCAACGTCGCCCGCGGGCTGTGCGAGGGCTGGCACGAGATTGTCCGTGAGCGGCCGGACGCGCGAATGATGGTCAGCGACACGTGCGAGTACCACCACGCGCTCGACGAGACGACGCGGGAGCATGCCGCGTTCATGAACGAGCGCCGGTTCCTCATGCACGATCTGTACGGCGGCCGGCTGGGTGACGACCATCCCCTGCGCGGGTACCTACTGGACCATGGAATGCGCGAGCACGACCTGTGGTGGTTCCAGGAGCATCCCGCTCCGCTCGACGTCGTCGGCCTCGACCACTATCCCCACTCGGAGCACGCGTACCGCATCGGCGACCGCGGGGAGATCGTCGACGAAACGCAGCCGCTCGATCGCCAGAAGGGCCCCGGAGAGCTCGCGCGCCAGTACCACGAACGCTTCGGCCGGCCGGTCCTGTACGCCGAAACCGGGGCGCCCGGCGACAACGAGCGCAAGATCGCGTGGCTGGATCGGCTGGTCGACCAGATCCGTGCCGTGCGGGCCGACGGAGTTCCGGTGATCGGCATCACGTGGTGGGGTCTCATCGACCAGGTCGATTGGGGGACCGGCCTGCGCCGCCTGAACTACGAGATCGACCCGACCGGCCTGTACGAGCTGCGGTGGGAGGGCGGACGCCTGGAACGACATCCCACGGCAGCCCTCGCCGCATGGACGCGGTACAGCGCGCAACCCGTCACGCAGACGGTCGGAGCCCTCGCGCGTGCACCTGGGGGTGGCGTCCCGCTGTGGTAAGGACCTCTGGGCCGTCCCGGTGCAGAAGCATGGTCTCCTCGGCCTTGGCGCCCGCGACGGATGGGTTCCAGGCGAACGCCATATCGGACCGGATCTCGGTGGCGTCACCCGGCACGGCGATCCGCTCGCGCCCCTGGTAGCCGATGATCCCGCCCTGGTGATGCAGCCGCCACTCGTCCGGGTACCCGGCCTCCGCGTACGCGTTCTGCGCGGCGGCGATGACGTCACCAAGGGTCTGCCCAGGCCGCGTGGCGGTCACCATCGCCTCGTGAACACCGTTGACTGCTGCGGTCCGTTGCGTCAGATCCGAACCGAGCGGCTGTAACTCGGCAAACCTCGTCACGGCGGCATGCAGGCCCCAGCGCTCCGCCACCAGGACCAGCATCAGCCGGCGCTCGATGCGCCGCGCGGTCGGCAATGGGTGCCGGTAGCGGCCGATCCGATCGTCGGCGGCGGCGAGGAGCACTGGGCTGCGGATGCCCTGTGCCGCGAGGGTGTGGGATGCGTTCGCCGCCACCTCGTGTTCGGACATGCCCGCGCGCGTCTCCGAGAGCGCCGCGCCGACGGCGGTCATCATGCGATCGGCGAGCCATCGCATGCGCTCCATCTCGGACTCGGCCAGACGGCAGCGGAGCGGCAACAGAGCGTGCTCGAGTGCGGCGTCATCCAGGAGGCTCGGGCCTGCCAAGCGCTTGGCTTCGCCGGTCATCGCGGCTTCGTCGTGCCACGGCAGCGCACGCACCTCGATCGGCAGATCCGACACTTCCTCGTCGGCAATGCGTGGCGCCTCGTTCACCGCGGTGAGCACGACGGCCTCGTCGCGCGTCACGAGCAGGCCGGCGACGCCGGCGTCCGTGGCCAGCACGACGTGGTTCTCTCCGCCGCCCGTCGCCCACGCAAAGTTCTTGCGAGTGCTCAGCAGCGCGCCGGAGGCTCCACGCTCGTCGAGGATCCCGCGGATGGCGTCCAGCCGGTCACCCACCAGGACGTGCCGAGCGTTATCGGCGGTCATGGGGCGACGGCTCCCGCGCCCTCGGCCGGCTCGACGACGTGGAAGCCTGGCTCGCGCCCGGTGCGCGCCGCGTACTCCCGACCCACCCGTTCCCGCAGCGTAGCGACCGCGTCGCGCTCCACGAGGTTCACGGTGCAGCCACCGAAACCCGCGCCCGTCATCCGCGCGGCGACCACCCCGGGCGTCTCGGATGCGATCTCCACCAGCGCGTCAAGCTCCGGCGAGGTCACCTCAAAGAGCTCTCGCAGCGAGCGGTGGCTCTCCGCCCACAGCGGACCGAGGCGCTCGTAGGTTCCACTCTCGAGGGCGTCGACCGACGCACGGACGCGCTCGTTCTCGGCGACGACGTGCTCCGCCCGCCGCCGCACCACTGGGTCGAGTTCGTGCCCGTGGCGCTCGAGTATGCCCGCGTCGACGTCCCGGAGGGAGGAGACGCCGGGGACGTGACGCGCCAGTATCGCCACGGCTTCCTCGCACTCGCGGCGGCGCGCGTTGTACTCCGAGGTCTCCAGCTTGCGCGGTGAGCGCGTGTCGCAGACGACCAGGACGCATTGGTCCAGGGGCAAGGCGACCTCGCGATACTCCAGCGAGCAGCAGTCCAACATGAGCGCAGCACCGGGACGACCGTGGGCCGATGCGAACTGATCCATGATTCCGGAGCGAACGCCGAGATACTCGTTCTCCGCCCGTTGTCCAGCCAGCGCCAGCGGCATCCGATCAAGCGGCGGCAGCGACTCCGCCATGGCCCATGCCGCCGCAAGCTGGAAGGCTGCGGACGAGGAAAGGCCTGACCCGATCGGAATTGTTGTGGCGACCACGCCGCGCAGGCCACGCAGCGGGACGCCGGACTCGTCGAGGCTCCAGGCCATACCTGCGACGGTGTCGATCCACACCCCCCTGGCCGGCCCCGGATCGTCAAGCTCGAATCCGTCGCGCGCTCCGTCTGCCAAGGTCAGCTCCACGCGACGGTCCCCGGACGGGACGGCGACGATCCACGTCTCGAGGTCGATCGCCGCCGGCAGCACCAGCCCGTCGTTGTAATCGGTGTGTTCGCCGATGAGGTTCACACGCCCGGGCGCGCGGACAATGCGAACGGCATCGGCGGGAAGGTCCGGGTAGGCAGCTGCCAGCGAGGAGCGCATGTGCTGCGGGTCGAGCATCAGGCGGAATGCTCCATGACAGCTCGCAGACTCGCGGCGGTCTCCTCGGGCAGCGTGTCGTTAATGAACGCCCCGGCCGCCGTCTCCGAGCCGGCAAGGTACTTCAGCTTCGACTCGGTGCGATGCGGAGGAGAAAACTCGATATGCAGGTGGTAATCGCCGTGCTCCTCGCCACCGGTTGGACGCTGGTGGATGGCCATGATGTAGGGCAGCGAGAAGCCGAAGAGGCGATCGTACGCGCGCATCACGGATTGCAGCATGA
>Ga0183260_10004745_pt1 | contig 10764 bp, 10 predicted proteins | sample AntDrymUQ4972206_2_FD_129768 | JGI IMG/M metagenome (GOLD analysis project Ga0183260, IMG submission 129768) | Polar desert sand microbial communities from Dry Valleys, Antarctica - metaG UQ497 (22.06) (version 2) (version 2) | ecosystem: Environmental > Terrestrial > Soil > Desert | place...
GCGCGCGAACTTTCCAGCGTGAAACTGGATCGCGCCTACATCGGCTCCTGCACGGGCGGCAAGACGAGCGATTTCCTCGCGTTCGCGAAAGTCGTGAACGGCCACAGCGTGAAGATTCACACCTTCGGCGTGCCCGCGACCACGAAGGTCGTCGCCGAGCTGAAAGCCGCGCAGATGGATGGCAAGAGCGTGTGGAGCATCCTCGAAAATGCGGGCGTGCAGATGACGGAAAACGCCTCGTGCGCCGCGTGCCTCGGCGGGCCGCAGGACACCTTCGGCCGCATGAACGAGAAGGCGCTCAAGTGCATCAGCGCGACGAATCGCAATTTCCCCGGACGCATGGGCCACAAGGAATCGCAGGTTTTCCTCGCGAGCCCCTATACGGTCGCGGCGAGCGCATTGACGGGGCGGATCACCGACCCGCGCGAGATGCTGAGCTGACCGGGCGCGGTGGGAATCTTCGTGAGTGTTTGTCGAAACATGGCCCGGCTGCGTCTGATGCTGGCGTTTGTCGGAGTCGTCCTGGGCGCGGGGTGCGAGTCGCCGAAGCATGGGAAGGGCGAAGGCTACTACGCGGTGACGGCCAAGCAGGCGCAGGTCTATCGCTTCGGCCCGGCGCAGCCCACGGGTGCGGATGCATTGCTCAAGGAAGGGCACAAGCTGCTGATGCTCCGGAAGGAGTTCGGCTACAGCCGCGTGATGACCGAGGACGGGATGACCGGATACGTGTCGAACGATTTCATCGCACCCACGACGCCGCCCGAGCGGCCGCGGAGCGCGGCAGGCAATCTCGCGATGAATCTGCCACCACTGCCGTCGCGCGGTGGCGGCATTCCCGGCGTCAGTTCAGCGAACCGCTCGGTGTTGCAGACGGCTCCGTTGTTCGGAGGGGGTGATCTGCCGCCCTTGCCGGATGCGGTTCAAAGACCCGCCTTTCGGACCGCAAAGCCGAAACCTGGATTTCGCTTCACGGTTCCTGAACCGCCCGCGCCGCCCCCGGACAAACCGTAAGCGACGCCGTTCCACCGGGGCCTCGTCTTCCGCGTTTGCGGGCACGATCCCCACGCGGCCACGCCGCGGCAAGGAACTTCCCCCCCAATCAGTTTCCGTCGGGCTGGGGTGCCGCAGGTTTCTCGGCAGGCTGGGACGATTCGAGTGGAGGTAACGGTTTGGGCTCGGCGGGATTCGGAGCCTCGACCGGCGGTGTGGTGCCGGAGGCCGGCCTTTCGGGCATCGGCAGCGTCGGAGCTTGACCAGGAATCTGGAAGGGGGCGGCGGTGCCAGTGGCGGGGACCGGGGGATTTTTTGCCGCCTCGACCGCGGCAGCGGCTGCCTTCGCGGCGTCCTCGGCAGCCTTCTGTTTGTCTCGCTCGCCCTGCTCGAGCTTTATCCTGTCGATGTAATCGCCGATCTTGCCCTGCCTGTCCGTGTCGTGGGTCCCGAGGACGGCAATGACGAGGCAAAGCGCCAGAAAAATTGCTCCCATCCACCGGGTGAGCGTCGCGAGGACATTGGTCGTCTGCGCTCCGAAAAGGTTGCCCGCCGTATCCCCGCCAAATGCCGCCCCGAGACCCTCGTTCTTCGGCCGCTGCAGGAGCACGAGCAGGACGATGAGCAGACAGACGATGAGGTTCACCGCGGTGAGCAGTTTGGTGACGATGCTGATCCAGTTCATAAAAAAAGGGGCGGAAATATGGGTGGCGTCCTCCGGGTTGGCAATTGCCAATTACCCCGCCCTTCACCTCGAGTTCCCGCACTCGATCACCGCGGCGGCAGCCTGCTGATTCCACCCCATCGCCGCGACGAGCGCACGGTGGGAACCGGTTCGCTCCAAGGCATCCAGCGCGAGCAGAACCTGGAGCAGCGCGCCCGCGCCGAGGATTTCCCCGACTGCTTCCGCGGGATTCAGCGATGGCTGCCGCGTATCCGGAAAATTGCGTGCGACCGCCGCTGCGATCACCTCGTCCGTCCAAGTGCCATTCCCGCCGCTGACGACCAGATCGACCGGTGCGAATTCCGCGAGGCCCGCGAGGACGCGGTCCATGATCGCCGGCGCTTCCCGCCTCGAGAAAAACGTCCCTCCGTCGCGCAGATGCACCGCCGCCCGCCGGCCCTCGGAGCCGATCACCACGGCGGCCGCGCCCTCCGAGAGCAGAGCACCGTTGCGGGTCTTCGTGCGTGCGGTGAGGCGCCACGTCCGGTACGCTTCGACGAGAATCCAGTCGAGTTCCTCGGCAGCGACCACGAGCGCGTGCTTCGCCCCGCCGGTCTCGGTGAGTTGCGCGGCGAAATGCAGCGCCTGCAAGCCCACGGTGCCATCGCCCACGAGCGTGTAGCTCGGGCCGTCCACGCCGAGCATCGCGGCGAGGTGGCTCGCCGGGGCGTTGTACACCGTCTCGGGAAAAAGCAGCGGGCTGGCCGCGCCCGCGCCATGCTTCACCACCTGCTCGAAAAAGCGCCGCGTGTACTGCACGCCGCCGCTCGAAACGCCGAGCACCACGGCCAGACCCGATCTTGCTTCGGCCGTGAAATCAATCCCGCTGTCCGCCAGCGCCGCCTTTCCCGCAGCCGCCGCGAGCAGGCTGACCGTGCTCGCGCGCCGCAGCCTAGGCTCGCGATTGAGATGTGCCGTGTATTCCGGTGGCACGAGCGACGCGGGCAGAGTCTCGCCGGTCTCGGGATTCACGAGTTCCGTCACCGCCGCGCGTTCGCCAGCCGCAGAACGGCGGAAGATCTCGTCCACGGAACATCCCAGCGGCGTCACGCAGCCGACGCCCGCGATCTGAATCGTCATCCGCGAACCTCCTCCAGCACGAGGCTCGCATTCGTCCCGCCGAAGCCGAACGAGTTCGACACCGCGCATCCGACGCGGCATTCACGCGCGGCGTTCGCGACGATGTTCAACTCCCACGCCAGGTCGGACTCGCGGTAGTTGATGTTTGGCGGGAGGAATCCGTGCCGAATCGCCAGCAGGCTGAAAACCACCTCGATGGCACCCGCCGCGCCGAGCGAGTGTCCCATCATTCCTTTCGTCGAACTCACCGGCACCCGCGCCCCGAAGAGCTTCGCGATCGCCGCGCCCTCGCTCGCATCATTGAACGGCGTCGCCGTCCCGTGCGCATTGATGTAATCCACTTCGACGGGCGTGATGCCCGCATCCTCCAGCGCGCGCCGCATCGCCTGCTCCGGGCCGATTCCGCTCGGGTGCGGCTGCGTGAGGTGATGATTGTCCGTCGAAATCCCGTATCCCGTAACCTCCGCGAGGATCGGCGCACGGCGGGCGAGTGCGGAGTCGAAATCCTCCAGCGCCAGCACCGCCGCGCCTTCACCCAGCACGAGGCCGCTCCGCCCTTTGTCGAAAGGCCGCACGCGCTCCGTCGTCGTCGCCTGCAACGAATCGAAACCGGCATGCACCATTTCCGAAATCGCATCGAAACCCCCGCACAACACCCGCCGGTGCAGCCCCGCGCGCACCAGCCGGAACGCATGTCCGATCGCATTCGTGCCGGATGCGCATGCATTTGCGATGATCGTCAGCGGAGCGCGGAAACCGGCGGCTTGCATGGAGTCCGTGGGGGCCTTCTGCGGCGGGTAATTTGCGATCAGACTGGCAGCGGAGCGGAGGTGCTGCTTGCGCACTTGCGCCCGGTAAAACTCCTCCCCAAATGACATCCCGCCGCTCGTGGTGCCGATCACCATCGCGTCCGGCGCGAAAGCCGGATCGCCCGCCGCCGCCTCGCGCACCGCGTGAATCATCATGTGACTGGCGCGATGCAGTCGCCGCTCCTTTCGTGACGATGACACCGGCGCGTCGGCGACCTGCCCCGCGGTCTTCGAGCGGCAGTTCGAAGTGTCGAACGCCGTCACCGCGCTCACGCAATCGCGCGCTGCGCGCAAAGCTTCGAGAGTCGCCGCCAGCCCGTGCCCGAGCGGACTCACGATGCCCATTGCGGTGACCGCGACGCGGCGGACACCGGGGCGGGCGCTGGTGGAAAGTCGAGGCACTGGGAAGCGAGCGCGCACCTTACCCGCGCCGGAACGATGAAAGCAACCGATTGCCGCTTGCCCGCCCGTGGCACGGATGAAATACGGGGCGCGTGATTATCCCGGCTCTCTTCCTCGCCACGATCCTCGATCAACTCCGCGCCGACCACTGGGGATGGACCGTGCTCGGCTTCACCGCCCAGGGGCTTTTCTCGATGCGCTTTTTCGTCCAGTGGATCGCGTCGGAACGGGCGCGCAGATTCGTCATGCCGATCCAGTTCTGGCACTTCAGCATCGCCGGTGGTGCGCTGAACCTCATCTACGCGCTGCACCTCTGGAAGGCGCCGCTCATCCTCGGCGCCGTGGCCTCGCTGCTCACCTCTTCGCGCAGCTACATGCTGCACCGGCGCGGCCTGCAGGCGGAAGCGGGGGAATGAAACCGCCGGTCGTCGTGACTTTCGCGCGGCCTGAGGAAAGCGGCGCATTTCGCAGGAAGCTGGAGTCGCTGCAAAAAGGCCGCTGCGGCCCGATGCCCGCGTGGCGGGGACGCCTCGGAAAAACGGAGGTGACCGTCATTCACACCGGCATCGGTCCCGCTGCGGCGGAGCGCGCAATCCGCACGGTGCTCGATTGTGAAAAGCCGGGGAAATTGATCAGCGCGGGATTCGCGGGCGGTCTCGATCCCGCGTTGCGCGTGGGCGACACGCTGACCTCGGATGATTCGGCGGCGCTCGTTCTGTCGCGACCGATTCCGCTGGAGACGCCTGAGGAGAAAGTGGCTGCGTTCCGCGAGACCGGCGCGCGATTGGTGGACATGGAGACCGCCGTGATCGCAGCGGCTTGCGCGGCGGCGGGTGTCCCGCTCGTCGCTGTCCGCGCGGTGAGTGATTCCGCGGCTGAAGCGTTGCCCGTCCCGTTCGGAGCTTGGTTCGACACCCGCCGGCAGCGCGCCCGCCCGCTTGCGCTCGTCGCGCATCTGGTCCGGCATCCCTCGCGGATCGCGCCCTTCGCGCGCTTCGTCCTGCGCCTGCCACGCGTCGCCCGCGCGCTTGCACAGGCAGTCGAGGGCGCATTGCGCCTGTAGTGCAGTCGCGGGCTTCAGCCCGTCGCGAGCTGGCAAACGACCGGCGATCGATCGGGCCGGCGATGCCTTCACGGGCTGAAGCCCATGACTGCTTTTTGTCCTGCCGCATGCCATGCGCTTCGACAGGAACCTGCAACCGCAGGCGTCTTCGGCATTGCCTCGCGGGACGTGATTCGCCATTCGGCACGCATCCATGGCGCTCCTACTCTACCGCCTGCTCTTCCCGTTCGCGTTCGTCGTGGCGCTCCCGTTTTACGCGCTGCGCCTCCTGCGCAGGGAGCGCGGTCGCGCGTCGCACACAAAGCCTGGAGGGTATCACCTCGGCGTCGGCCAGCGTTTCGGCCGTTACGAGCCGGAACTGCGTGCAAGGCTGGCGACGCGGCCCGCGCCCGTGTGGATTTGTTCCATCAGCGTTGGCGAAACGCTCGTCGCGCTGAAGATCGCGCGGGCCATCCGCGCGAAACATCCAGACGCGCGCGTCGTTCTCTCCGTGACGACGAGCACCGGCTATGAACTTTTGCTGCGGGAAGCCGCGGCGCTGCTCTGGCTCGTCCCTCTCTACAACCCGCTCGACTTCGCATTCGCGGCGCGCGCCGCGCTTGCCGCGATCCAGCCGCGCGTACTCGTGCTGACCGAAGGCGGCATCTGGCCCAATCTCCTCGCAGCGGCCCGCGCCCGTGGTGTCCGGATCGTCCTCGCCGCTGCGCGCCTGTCGCCGCGGAGCGAACAGCGCTGGCGGCGGTTTCCCAGCGTGGCGCGCGCGGTGTGGCGCTGCTTCGATCTCATTTGCGTGCCGGAAAATGCGGACGTGGCGCGCTTCGAGGGAATCGGCGTCGCACGCGACAGAATCCGGCACACAGGCAGCGTGAAGCTCGACAACGCCGCGTCCGACGCGCCGTCGCGTGAGTCGGAGTTTCGATCGCTCGTCGCGCCGCTCGGATTCTCCACGCCAGTGATCGTCGGCGGCAGCACCTGGGCACCTGAGGAACTCGGTCTTGCCGACGCCTGCCGCAGACTTCGCTCGGAGTTCCCCGCGCTCCGCCTCATCCTCGTGCCGCGGCACGTCGAGCGCGCTGAGAGCATCGCGCGCGAACTCGCGGAGGCCGGCCTCCGCGTCGCGCGGCGCAGCCAGCTCGCGGGAGCGACCGCTGCCGACGTGCTGCTCGTGGATACCACCGGCGAATTGCGCGACTGGTACGCGCTGGCGACCGTCGTCTTCGTCGGCAAGAGCCTTCCCGGCATCTCCGAGATCGGCGGCCAGAACGCCGGGGAACCCGCCGCGCGCGGACTGCCGGTGGTCTTCGGACCTCACATGGAAAACTTCGCCCCGCTCGTCGCTCACCTTTTGCAAGACAAGGCCGCGATCCGGATCGCCGACGCATCCGGACTCCATCCCGCGCTTCACGCGCTCCTCGCCGATCCAGCAGAACGCGCCGCGATCGGCCAGCGCGCACGCGAGGCCCTCGCAGTTCACCAGGGCGCGACGACCCGAACGGCGGAATGCATCCTCGGATGAGTCTGGAAAATTGCTTTCCCCTTTTCCGCCACCTGCGCTTTGCTACCCGCCCTGCCCATGGCCAACACCATCACCAGCCCGGTCTTCGTCGTCCGGGATAACATCGACACGGATCAAATCATCCCCGCGCAATACCTCACGCTCGTGCCCACCAAGCCGGAGGAGTATGAGAAGCTCGGCAGCTACGCGCTCATCGGCCTGCCGGACGACGCGAATCCGGTGAAATTCATCCCGCCCGGCCAGATGAAGACTCCATACAAAATCGTCATCGGCGGCAGGAACTTCGGCTGCGGCAGCTCGCGCGAACATGCGCCGATCGCGATGGGTGCCGCGGGCTGCGAGGCGGTCGTCGCCGAGTCCTTCGCGCGAATCTTCTTCCGCAACTGCGTGGCCACCGGCGAACTCTACCCCTACGACGCCACCGAGCGGCTCTGCGAGAAAGTGAAGACCGGCGACATCGCAACGCTCGACCTGGATAAAGACACTCTGACGGTGAACGGGCAGACGTATTCGCTGAAGCCACTCGGCGAAGTCCGCCCGGTCATAGACGCCGGCGGCGTCTTCAACTACGCGCGCCAGACCGGTATGCTCCCGGCCCAGGGTTGATTTCCGAATCGCTCGAAGCGGCTCAGGAAATCGCCCTTGAGTCCTTCGCGCGGAGGCGTCAGATTCCGTGCGCCACGCGGGTATAGCTTAATGGTAAAGTTCCAGTCTTCCAAACTGGCCATGAGGGTTCGATTCCCTCTACCCGCTCCAGCTCCTTTTTTTGTGAGAATGTTTCCGCCGTTGTGCGTCAGCGGGGCGGCTCGTAGAACATCGGCAATCCGGAGCCTTCCATCGCCTTGATCACCCGTTCCCCTTGCAACTCGGCATGAGCGGCGAAGGGTTCGACCGCGAGGCGGACGGTTTCGCCGACGCGCGTGCCAGGCGCGACGTTGCGGTCGTTTCGGATTGCCCAGTGATGCACGAGAATGCTCGGCCCGGGATCGGTACCCTGATGCAGCTTCACGATCTCGTAGGAAAACACCACCAAAGCCTGGCGGTAGGGGGCGATGGATCGCAGGGTCGGTGTCGGTGTCAGGGCCGTCAGCCGGGCATCGACGACGATTGGCCCGGCAGCCACGACTGCGACTGCGCTGGCCGCTTCGATGTCGGCAGGATCGAATGCCACCGGGCGCGAGGGATCGATCCACAGATCGGGGAAAAAGTCGGGCTGCTCGTCCAGCGTGACCTTCACCCAGCGCTCGACCCGCTGGAAGTCCGCGCTGAACCGCCCCGCGTAGATCTCGACCTCGCGCCCAGCCCCGAAAATCCCGATGTCGGCCTCACCGCCGTGATAGGGACCGCTCATGCAGAAGAACTGCCGATGGTTGCTCCAGCGCGGATGATAGACCTCGAACCCGCGAATATCCGGTGCGACATGGATCGGGATCGTCCGTGTGCCGCTCGACTTGGAATCCTGGAAGAGCAGGTTGCGGTGCGGGCCATCGAAGAACCATGCACCACTGCCGTCCGGCGCGAGCGACGTCCAGCAACCGTTCCCGAGCGGCGCCCAGGTGCCTTTGGCCAAATCCGCGATGCCGGCCTGTGGCCAGGGGAACTGCCCGGCGGCATGGCGGCCATCGTCGGAGACGTGGAAGTTGTCGAGGCTGACATCGGTTTGATCCCACACCGTCTCGCGCACGTCGGGGCGGTCGAGGTCGAAGCGGATCAGCGGTCTGCCGCTGAATGCCCCGCCAGAGAGCGGGCCGGTGATGGCATAGACCCAGGTGCGTCCGGTCGCAGGATCGTTCAGCACATCGGTGGCGTAGCCGTTGGAAAGATACCGGCGGCCGGTGCCGTCCCAGTTCACCACGAAAATTCTGGCTCGCGGGAAGTCGGTGCATACCACGCGCCGTCCGTCGGGCGTCAGCATCGGCTTGCGACACGACAGGGGACCGGGCAGGATCTCACGCACGCCGAAGCCATCGTCGGTATCGGTTCCCATCAGGCGGAAATTGTCCCGCCTTCCGAAGATGTCGATAGAGGCCGGATCGATTGCCTGCATCCACACCATGCGCGCATGCGCACCGGTGACCGCGCGGAGACCGTCGGCGCCAAAGAGTCGCCCCGCCTGGGCGGCGACCGGGTTGAGATCGAGCAATTTCCAGTCCCCCAGCGCAAGTTCACGCGCCGCGAATTCCCAGATGACCACCTTCTTGCCCGCCAGCCGGTCATAGCCGCCCGCGAGTTCGCGCGCCAGCACCTCCCGTGTCGCATAAGCCCCGGCGTCGTTGCGGCGGATCGCATCCACCGGGCGATTCAGCGCTAGCGCGAGATGTTCGGCGAAGCCAGCCGACACCCCCCAGTCCATCGACTCGAGAGCGAAAATATTCGCGAAGCTGTCGCCGAGCAGCAGCACTTCGGCGGACGGATCGATCACCCTCGCCTTGCTGTCCGCCGCCGGGCGCACGGGATGGATCTCGACCGTCTCCGGCGCGAGCCAGCGGGAATCGTCGGGCAATTTGAGCAGTTCGCCGAGGTCGCCCAGGTTGGTGACCGCGCTCGCTTCGCGATGAAATGCCGCTGTGACGGAGGTGGCGGGCAGGAGCGGAAGGATTTCTCCGGCGAGGGCAGCGGCGACGCTCTCCATTGCCGCAGGTGTCCAGTGCGTGTCGGTCGCCAGAAAGGCGGGCGCGCTTTGGGTGCGCGCAAACGCTGCCAGCCGGTCGGTGGGATCGAACACCCGCACCTTCTGTGCTTCGAGAGCGGCGAGAAATTGGGCGTAAGAAGCGTTATGGATCGCCCGCTTCTCGCGAGCGGTGTAGCCGGCAAACTGTCCGGGGTGGACGGTGGCCTTCACGGGCACAGGCACCACGATCAGCTCGATTCCGCGCGCCGCGAGTTGCGTGTGGAATTGGACGATGGCCTGCACGGGGTCGGGCTGCTGGGGCGGCGTCGATCCGTCCACGGACGCCGCCCGGCGCGCCCAATGGTGCGGAGTGAGGAAGCCGTGATCCGTCAGGTAATCGATTGCCGGCTTGAAGAACAGCCAGCCTCCGCGCCCGAGGTACACCTTCTCATTTCCCATGCCGAAGACGCACGACAGAGCCAGTTGCGCGGCGGGCAAGACCCTCTCGGTGAGCCACGACTCTTCCTCAAGCCGATCCGCGTATTGCTCGATTTCGCGCAACAGCTCGCGATTCACCGCAAACACGCGGTCATACGGGGCGAGAGGACTGTGGCGCAACATATACGCCGCGTCGCGCGCGCTGCGGAGGATATACCATGACTGCGGAATGGGTGAAGGGCGCTCGCCGGCACGATACTGGAGAAACTCGCCGACATGTTGAATCACAGGAACCAGCACGATCGCAGCGAGAAAGAAAACGGTCAGAAATCGCGCCAGCCCGGAACTGATGTCAGTGTGGCCGACTTCGATCTGCGCAACGTCCTCTCGTGAAAGCGGGTGCTGTTTGGTTTCTTCGGTGATCTTCATTGCGGCGGATGGGTGGCATCAAAAAAGAAAATAGATGAACGGGTTGTACGCCTGCGTGGTCAGCACCGTCACGGCGACCAGAAGCAGCGCCAGGGAGAGCCCGGCCTTGATAGGGCCGAGGCGGCGTGACCAGTCCCACGTCTGCGGGCAGGTCCACACCACCAATGCACAAAGCGCGGCAGTCCCGAGGTAATAAGGCTTGGCGATGATGCCGGAGAGGAGCAATGCCGGCATTTCGTAAGTGCCGAAACCTAACATCGTGGCGCAGTAAGTCATCGCCGCCGGCAAGTCCCTCGCGCGAAAGAAGACCCAAGTGAACAGCACGATCACGAAGGTAATTCCGACACGGAATGGTTTCGGCAATCCGGAATAGAAAGGCCTTTTGCCGCACGCCCGCTCGTAAGCGAGGAGGCCGCCGTGCAACCCACCCCAGATGGCGAAGTTCCACGACGCGCCGTGCCAAAGCCCGCCCAGCAGCATGACGATGCCAAGATTAAGATAGGTGCGATTCGCGCCGAGCCGGTTCCCGCCGAGCGGCACGTAGAGGTAATCGCGCAGCCAGGTGGACAAGGAAATATGCCACCGACGCCAGAACTCGGTAATCGACTGCGATTGGTAGGGCGAGTCGAAGTTCTTCGCGAAGACGAACCCCATCATGAGTCCCAGTCCAATTGCCATGTCGGAGTAGGCGCTGAAATCGAA
>Ga0183260_10004746_pt1 | contig 10764 bp, 11 predicted proteins | sample AntDrymUQ4972206_2_FD_129768 | JGI IMG/M metagenome (GOLD analysis project Ga0183260, IMG submission 129768) | Polar desert sand microbial communities from Dry Valleys, Antarctica - metaG UQ497 (22.06) (version 2) (version 2) | ecosystem: Environmental > Terrestrial > Soil > Desert | place...
CGGCGCCAGCAGGTCGATCGCCGGCCGGCCGTCACGCAGCACCGATTCGCTGATCGCCACGAGCCGCACCCGGCCGAAGATCACGGTCGAGTCGCCCATGGTCAGCGTGCTGTGCGGTTCGCACTCGATGGCCGCCGGAGACGACACAACGACACAACCCGGTAGGGTGCAACGGTTTCGGCCGATTCCATGGCAATCCCGACTTCTTCGAACTCGCTCTGCTGATCGGAAAGTTCGTCGGTCGCGACCGGGGATTCACACCCGCGACCGGGTAGGAGGAATGCGGAGCGAGGCGAAGTCACCTCATCAGTCTGCGCCACCAACGAGGTGTCGATTTCGGTCGGACTCGTTCGTCATCATGGTGACGGTGTTGGACCTGTGACGGAGGAGAAACCGATGAGCGAGATGACGACTGCCGACACGCGGGCGGCAACAGATGTGTCCTTTGAGCCCACCCGACTGACCTGGTGGGACATCTATCTCCCTGACCTTGACGTGGGTAAGGCATTCTACGGCAGAGTGTTCGGCTGGACCTTCCAGCCGTTCGACGAGTTCGTCATGTGCGTGGATGTGACCGGGAAACTGGTGTGCAGCCTGGGTCGGAGCGCCGATCCGCCGCCGCAGGGCCGGTCGGGCATCCGCTGCTATTTCCTGGTCGAAGACCTCGAGGGGCACTTGGCCAGAGTCGAGGAGGCCGGCGGGTCGGTCATGACCGCCCGGACGTTGATCAGCGACGAGTTCGGGTGGTACGCCGAGTTCACCGACCCGGCCGGAAACCCCGTCGGCTTGTGCAGCAGCACGCCACCAAGCTGATAGACACCGGCGCGGTGCGCTCCGGGGTGGTGGAGCGCACCGCGCCGATGGCTGGGGTGGTGACTACGGGTGCGTGACCCGCCCGATGCATGTCTCGCCGGTCAGCGAGTTGGTGGCCCGGCCGACGATCTTGTCAGGGCCGCTGCGGTTAGCGGCTTTGATGTTGACCTCGAAGGACCCGCTCGGTGCCACCGTCGTCCGGGTGCCTTGGAAGAGCCGCACGCCGTTGTCGGGTGATCCGCACCTGCGACTGCTGACCATTGATGTTGCTGTCGACTTCGAACTAGATCTCGAGACCGCCGTCGCGGGGCTTGGCTTGGAGCTCCCAGTCGCTGCTGCCGCTGCACGGGCCCTCTCTGGTGACGCCGTCTCCGCCGCCGCCGCCGCCCGCAGCGGCCGGACTGGCGATGGCGGTGTTGACGAACGCGGCCAAGGCGATCGCCGTCATGCGGGTCCTGGTGAGCCTGATCATCGCTTTCCCTCCTGCTGTGGGGCGATTCTCGGCCGCCACTGATGTGCTGGCGGCAACGATGGCGGCGTGGCGGTCGCAGCATCCAGTGGACTTAGGTACTAGTACGCACGGTGCTGGACGGCCCTTTGACCTGGCACCCGCGGCTGGGCTCAGTCAGGCGACGCCTCAGTCACGATCACTCGCCCACCTCGGCTGCTGTACCGGAGGTGATCCGGAGCAGTTCGGCGTAGCTGGTCGGGAACACCGTCGATGGATGACCGGCCGCAGCCCAGATCTGCTCGTAGCGTGCCAGTTCAATGTCGACCAGGGTCCCGATCGGCTGCGGGTGCCCGACCGGTGCCACTCCGCCGATGGCTTGGCCGGTGTGCCTGCGTACGAACTCGGGATCCGCACGACGCAAGCTGGCGATTCCGAGCAGGGCGGCCACCTTGGCAGTGTCCACGCGATGCGCGCCGCTGGTCATCACCAACAGCGGGGATCCATCCGCATCGAAGATCAAGCTGTTCGCGATCGCACCGACCTCGGTGCCCAACTGCTCGGCCGCCAGCGCTGCGGTGTGCGCCGCTGCCTCCAGGACGCATACCTCGCCGACGACACCGGCATCGCGCAGCTGGCGGGCGACTGATTCGACCCTAGGATTCACCCGGCCAGTATCCCGATCCCGGAGCTTCTTCGATCCGGGCACAGCTCAGATCAGGCGGCGACCATGCAGGTGGCAATCCGACACAACCCCAGCTTCGCGGTCGCCAGGGTCTCGTTGGCCCCCGGTGAACCGGCCCAGGTCGAGGCCGGCGCGATGGCAGCCATGTCGCCGGACATGACCGTCCAGGCACAGCTGCAGGGCGGGCTGATGAAGTCCTTGGCTCGTGGGGCACTGGGCGGGGAGTCCCTGTTCATCACGACCTACACCGCCGGACCGTACGGCGGGTGGGTCGACGTTGCACCGAACCTGCCCGGTGATGTCGTGGTGTTGACCGCGTCCCCGGAGCGGTCCTGGAACCTGTCCAAGGGCTGCTGGCTGACCAGCGAGTGGAGCGTCTCCATCGATACCAAATGGGGTGGGTTCGGCAACCTGATCGGCGGTGAGGGCGGGTTCCTGATGCGGGCCACCGGTCATGGGCAACTGCTGGTCTCCTGCTTCGGTGCCCTCGACGTCCACCGGCTCGGTCAGGGTGAGCGGCTGGTCCTCGACACCGGACACCTGGTGGCCTACACCGACGGGATCGGAGACTCCACCCGCCGGATGGGCGGATCGACCATGACCGCACTCAAGAGCGGGGAGGGACTGGTCTTCGAATTCACCGGTCCCGGGGAGGTGCTGGGGCAGAGCCGCAATCCGGCCGGTCTCGTCTCGTACCTGGCCGCCAGGGGGCTCGGCGCGCGTTCGTGACACCGACGGGCATGCTGCTTGAGTGAGTCCAGGCGCTGACCCGGCTGCCGGCGACCCACCGGCGAGCCCCCCGAAGCTCCCTCGGGAAGCCTGGATCCTTGGGCTGGTGGCCGCCTGCGTGGCGATCGGATACGGCATCGTGGCCCCCGCCATCCCGGACTTCGCGCTCGAGTTCGGAGTCAGTCGCACCTTGGCCGCACTGGTGGTCACCGCCTTCGCCGGGATGCGGATCGTGTCCGCGCTGTTCTCCGGCCGGCTCGTCGACCGATTCGGTGAGACCCGAGTACTGGTGACCGGAATCGGCCTGGCGGCCGTGACCAGTGGGGCGGCCGGGTTCGCGCAGAGTTACCCGCAGCTGCTCATCCTGCGAGGGCTCGGCGGACTGGGATCGGCGATGTTCACCGTATCGGCAGTCGTCCTGCTGATCCGGACTTCGCCGCCGCAGGTCCGTGGCCGGGCCAACAGCGTGTTCTTCGGTGGCTTTCTGGTCGGTGGAATCGCGGGGCCAGTGGTCGGCGGACCGCTTGCTGCACTCTCGCTGCGGTTGCCCTTCTTCATCTATGGCGCGCTGCTGGTCGTCGCAACACTCGTCGCGCTGGTGGCCTTTCGGCGTCTGCCGCCGCCGGTGTACGTACCTGATCCGAACGACGACGGCCCACCCGGCCCGTCGAGCATCGGATCGATGCTGAGAATCCCGGCCTACCGGGCGGCGATCGGGGCCAGCCTCGGGACGGGATGGCTGGCCTTCGGGGTGCGCTTCTCACTCATTCCGTTGTTCGTCGGTGAGGCGCTGGATCTCGGTACGGCGTGGACCGGCATCGGGCTCGGAGTCTTCGCCGTGGCCAACGCGGCAGCGCTGTTCCCGTCCGGGCGCTGGGCCGACCGGGTGGGCCGTAAGCCGCTGATGATCCTGGGAACGACGTCGGCGACCGTCGGCATGGCGATCCTCATCGCGCCCGCCGACCTCACGCTGTTCCTGATCGCGATGGCCGTGTCCGGAGTCGGTACCGGCATGCTCGCAGTGGCTCCGGCGGCCATCGTCGCCGACGTCGCGCCGGCCCGAAGTGGCGGTGCCGTCGCGTTCTACCAGATGTCGCTCGATGTGGGGGCGATGATCGGTCCGCTTGCGGCCTCGGCGCTGGTCGACAGCGGGGGATGGGGCTCCACACCGGCGGCCGGCTACTCCACCGGATTCGCCCTGACGACCGCGGTGCTCGCGATCGGTGTCCTACTGGCCATCAGGATGCCGGAGACCCGCCCGGTGTAGGCGCAGGGACTTTCTCCGGAGAATGTGCGGTCGGGACCGTTCCAGATGGCTCTTTATCCGGAGAATGTCCGTTGGTCAGAATGCGGTGTCAGCCGGGAACTCGATCTGGACCGCCTGGCGAGTGGCGATCAGCGGGGCGATGAACTCCGTGGCGATTCGCTGGTGTTCAGGATGGTCGAGGTAAGCCGGCAGGGCTTCCGGGCTCTCGAGCACGGCGGCCACCGCGAAATCGGCGTTGCCCTCTCGGAGACCGAGGTCCGGGCCGAATCGATAGGAGAGCAGTTCGGGGATCTGCGCGGGCAGCGAGCTCAGGCCTTCGATGACGGACACCACGTCGTCATTGGTGACGTCGCGGCGCCAGCTGAAGGTCACCAGATGCATGATCACGTCGTCGAGCGTACTGACCGGACAACGCTGCGCTGCCGGGGTTGACGCCGAGCCAGGCAAGCTGTTGACTGACCTCAGGCATTCGAACATGTGTTCGAATGATCGAGGTGTCGCTGTTGGACACCGCAGCCACTGAGCCGGAGCCGTTGCCCTCGACCCGTATCGGCTCCGGCTCAGTGGGCAGCGTCACTCGATGGGGCCGTTCAGTTGTGCAGGAGGTGTCATGCGGGGCAATTGCGCCGAGAGCGAGCGGTGCGCCGCAGCCGAGCATCTCACGAGGCGGGGCGGTCATGAGCCGTCTGCCTGAGGCCGGTCGGGGTGAACGGATCGACGTGGAAGCGGGTACCCGGACGTACTCGAGCGCGACACCGGAACGGTTCTGGTGGCGCGAGCGTCGGTACGAGGTTGCTGTCATCCTCGATCACTGGTTGGAATCCGGAGCCTGGTGGCGTCGGTTCAGCGGCGGCGAGGCGATCGTGCAACTGCACTGGTGGCGGGTGGAGACGCGACCCGGCCCCGGTCCGAGCGGTGGCCCCGGTGGCGTCTACGACCTGTGCTGGGACGAGGCGGCCAACCGATGGGTGCTGGGTCGTGTCCATGACTGACTCTCAGTCCAGAGCAGCCTCTCGGGCCAGAGCAGCGGGTTTCCGGTCCGATGGGCGCGGGTCGGCGGCGTCATTGCTGGCTCAGGCACGTACCGAACTGGTGGAAGCAGCCACCGAACCTGAACCCGAACCTCGGTACGCCCGAGCACATCTGGCTGCACTACGTGCGGCTGCGGCGGTGCTCGCCCAACGCAGTGCGGCCGGGTTGCGACCGAGGCGGCGTGGATTGCACAGTGCCTGGGATCTGCTGTTCGAGTTGGCCCCGGAACTGGCGGAATGGGCCGGGTTCTTCGCGGCCGGTGCGGGCAAGCGGGCCGCTGCCGAAGCGGGACTCGTCGGTTCGGTGACTGCCCGAGAGGCCGATGACCTGATCCGGGAAGTGGCGACCTTCTGCCGCCTCGTCGAGCGGTTGACGGGCGGCGACAGGGAGTGAGCATGTCGCCCAGTAACTGGTCAGTTGCCGTAGGTGCGAGGTGCGAAAAGTGACCAGTTACTACGGGCAGAGGGACTAGTGGACCCGTACGTCCATTTGCACGTCGCGTCCGGATATTCCCTCCGGTACGGCGCCAACCACCCGAGCGACCTGGTCGAACGGGCCGCTGAACATGGGATGACCGCCTTGGCGCTCACCGATCGGGACGGTCTGTCCGGAGCGGTGAAGTTCGCGGTGGCCTGCCGGGAGGCCGTCATCCGGCCGATCTTCGGACTGGATCTGGCCCTCGGCCCAATGGCCGGACAGCAGCCGGTACGTCTGCCCGGCCACAAGGCTCCGGCTCGCGGCGGGGCCAGCGTGGATGGCCGATCGCCACGGGTCACCGTGCTGGCCCGGGCTGGGACCGGATGGCGAGCGCTGTGCCGGCTCACCAGCGCCACGCACATGGCCGGCGAGCGGGGGATGCCGGTGAGCAGCCGGGATCTCGTGGCCGAGCATGCCGGCGAGGGGGCCCTGGTCGCCCTGCTCGGTCCGGATTCGACGGTGGGCCGAGCGCTGGCTACCCGCCGGCCCGACCTCGCCGAGGCCGAATTAGCGGCCTGGCGGGACCGTCTCGGTGCCCAACAGGTCTATCTCGAGATCGTCCACCACCGGGCTCAGGGTGATCGGGCCAAAGCAGAATCGATGCTCCGGTTTGGTCTGCGGACCGGCGCGCCGATGGTGCTCACCAACGCGGTCCGCTATGTGGACCCGTTCGACGCGCCGACCGCGGACGTCCTGGACGCGAGCCGGCGGCTGGTCCCGCTCGATCTGCGCCACCTCGACCGGCGCAGCGCCGAGGGTTATCTCAAGTCCGGCAAAGAGATGGCCGACATTGCCGCGGACCTCGCCGACGACGAGATCGGGACCAGGTTGCTCACCGCGACCGCTCGCCTCGCCGAGCAGTGTGCGGTCGACCCGCGGCGCGACCTGGGGCTGGGCACCGTGCATTTCCCGGAACTCGATGTCGTGCGTGCTCCGAGCGAGGCGGGACTGCGTGACGGAGAGGTGCTCTCCCAGCGCTGCGAGGCGGGCTTCGGCCGGCGCGGGATGACCGTCACCGATGCCGTACGACAGCGTCTGACCGACGAGTTGGAGGTCATCGGGCAGATGGGCTTCCCGTCGTACTTCCTGACCGTCGCCGATGTCGCCGACCTGATCCGCTCCATGGGGGTTCGCGCGGCCGCCCGCGGCTCGGGGGCGGGGAGCCTGGTCACCTACCTGCTCGGGATCTCCGACGTCGACCCGATCCGCTACCGGCTGCTCATGGAACGGTTCCTGTCTCCGCTGCGAAAAGCATTGCCCGACATTGACATCGACGTCGAGTCGGCGCGTCGGATGGAGGTTTATGACGCGGTGATCGACCGGTACGGCGACGACCGGGTCAGTTGCGTGTCCATGATGGACACCTATCGGGTACGACACGCCATCCGCGATGTCGGTGCGGCGCTGGGCATGCCGCTGGGTGAGATCGACACGCTGGCCAAGGCCTTCCCGCACATCCGCGCCAACCAGGTGAGGGCGGCGCTGCGTGACCTCCCGGAGTTGCGAGCTAGCGGGATCGGGCAGGCCAAGCTCGAATTGCTTTTCGACCTGGTGGAGAGTCTCGACGGGCTGCCCCGCCATATCGCCCTGCACCCGTGCGGGGTCCTGCTCTCCGATCGCACCCTGCTCGACCGGACCCCGGTCGAGCGCAGCTTCCTCGGTTACCCGATGAGCCAGTTCGACAAGGACGACGTCGAGGAACTCGGCCTGCTCAAACTCGACCTGCTCGGCATCCGGATGCAGTCGGCGATCGCGCACGCACTCGACGAGGTCCGGCGGGTGGACGGGATCGAGGTGGACATCGATGCCATTCCCCGCGATGACCCGACGACCTACGAACTCATCCAGTCCACCCGGACGCTGGGCATGTTCCAGATCGAGTCGCCGGGACAGCGCGAGTTGGTCGGCAAGTTCGCCCCGGAGAGCTTCGAGGACATCATCATCGACATCTCGCTGTTTCGGCCCGGCCCGGTCAAGAGCGACATGGTCACCCCGTTCCTGATGGCCCGGCAAGGCTGGGCGGAGCCGTCCTACCTGCACGAGAGCCTGCGGTATTCCTTGGAGCAGACCGGTGGTGTGGTGGTCTTCCACGAACAGGTGCTCGAGATCGTGCACACGGTCACCGGGGTCACCCTGGCAGAGGCCGACGAGGTCCGGCGGGCCTTGGGGCACAAGGACGGTCATCCGGAGGTGCAGGCCTGGTTCATGCCGATCGCGCTCAAGCGCGGATATTCGGTGCCGGATGCCGAACGGATCTGGGAGGTGCTGGCCGCCTTCGGCTCGTTCGGATTCTGCAAGGCCCATGCCGCAGCTTTCGCGCTGCCGACCTACCAGTCGGCCTGGCTCAAGGCGCACCACACAGCGGCCTTTGTCGCCGGAGTGCTGACCCACGATCCGGGGATGTATCCCAAGCGGTTGATCCTGGACGACGCTCGCAACTTCGGGATCCCGGTCCTGGGCCTGGACGTGAACATCTCCGACGGCGTCTACCGGGTGGAGCGAGTAGCAGATCCGGAAACCGACTGGGCGCTACCGGACTGGCTCCCGGCTCGGATGCCTAATCCCACCCGGTACGGCATCCGGTTGTCCCTGGCCGACGTGAAGGGCATCAACGACGCGGAGGTGACCGGCATCGTGGCCGGTCGGCCGTACGCCTCGCTCTCGGACTTCTTCTATCGGGCGGGCGCGTCCCGCCCGATCGTGGAGCGGTTGATCGTGGCAGGTGGATTCGACTCGCTCTACCGGATCGGCCAAGCCAGTCCGGTACGCCGGCGGGGGACGGTGAACCGACGCGACCTGCTCCTGCAGACCAAGGAACTCGACCAATGGGTGCGTGGGGCCAGAAAGGCCACCGGGACGCTCACCCCGAGAAGCCGGAGGCGGTCGGGGGCTGCAGGAGGAACCCAGCTGATCTTCGACTTCCCCCTACCTGGCGACCAAGAGCTGGCCGGCTCGGCCGGCGGACTGCCGGAGATGACCGACGCCGAGCGGGTCAGTGCGGAATTGGAGGTGCTCGGTCTGGATGCCAGCCGGCATGTCGTGGACTTCTACGCGCCGCTGTTCGGGGCGCTGGGAATGGTTCGGGCCAAGGACCTGCTCGGTGTGCGGAGCAAATCCGAGGTGCTGGTGGCCGGGGTGAAGGTCGCCACCCAGACCCCGCCGGTGCGCTCGGGACGTCGGGTGGTCTTCGTGACCCTCGACGACGGTACGGGCTGCGCGGATGCGACCTTCTTCGAAGACGCCCAAGGAGCCTATGCCGCAACGGTCTTCCACTCCTGGCTGCTGGTCATCCGCGGCGAGGTACGCCGGACCGGCCCACGCGGGATCTCGTTGCGGGCGACCGGTGCATGGGAACTGCCGACGTTGTACGAGGCATGGAACTCTGCCGGACTCGACGCGGTGACCGATCTGATGGATCAGACACCTGCCTCACCCCAGCCAGGTAGTCGGTCAGGCTCCGCCGGCCCGCTCGACTTCTCCGAGCAGGCCATCCAGGGAGCAGCTGAAGCCCGCTCACCCCGACCGGTCATGGCCAGGCCGGTACTGGTGCATCCCACCGGTTTCCGGATGTCGCCGTACTCCGACCTGAAACCGCCGGGGGAGGACACCAAGACGGCACCGAGAAAACTCTGGCACGCCAGTCCCGGCAGCAGCGGCCATTGACCGGTCCGCTCGATGAGGGCCATTGCCTCGGACGCCGGTCATTGGCCACATTAGGCTCGGTGGGCCATGACTTCCACCTCCGCCAGGCCACCGGATGTCGGATCGTCGCGTGCGGCGGCGGTGTGGGCAGCGCTGGAGCCGATTCTCAGCGACGGGCCACTGCGGGTGTTGGACGTCGGCGGCGGCACCGGAGGGTTCGCCGTACCGCTGGCCCAACGTGGGCACACCGTCACCGTTGTCGACCCGAGTCCAGATGCCCTGGCACTGCTGGCCCGCCGGGCGCAGGCGGCCGGTGTCGCTGGCGCGGTGACCGGCGTTCAGGGGGACGGCGACCGGCTGGCCGAGGTTGTTGCGGCCCAGAGCGCGGATCTGGTGCTGTGCCACCACGTCCTGGAATTCGTCGACGAGCCGGTGACGGCCGCGGCCGCGTTGGCCACCTGCGTACGGGCCGGTGGGTGGGTCAGTTTGCTCGTGGCCAACCAAGCCGCCGCAGTGTTGGCCAGAGCCGTGGGAGGCCGGACCGAGGAGGCGCTGGCGTTGCTCCACGGGCAGCCCGACGGAACACGACACCGACGCTTCGACATCGACGAACTGCACGACCTGGTGGTCCACGCGGGTCTGTCGGTAGAGCAGTGGCACGGGGTACGCGTCGTGGCCGACCTGCTCCCTGCCGCCGAGGTTGCCGCCGAGCAGAGTGCCGCCGTACGGCAACTGGAAGCTGTTCTGGCACAACGTTCGCCATACCGTGATCTGGCAAGCGACGTTCATCTGCTGTGCCGCCGGTGACCGGAGCGCCGCATCCCCTAGCTGAACCGGGGCGGAGGCAGGCCGGACCGAACCACTCCCGCTCGGACGGGTTGTCCGTTCCGGCGTATGGCCGCAGCAGCCTCGCCGAACTGTTGCCGGCGATCTTGGCCGGACTCGGCGTGGCCGGATTCGTCGACCTCCTCGGTCTGGCGCCGGCTCTGGCCGGTGTACGCCGCGTCGTGCTGCTGCTAGTCGACGGGTTGGGAGAGCACAACCTCGCTGCCAACTCGGAGGCTGCGCCGGTTATCGCATCCCTGCCTAGCCCGATCGGTGCCCTGCAGGCGGCCAGCCCGTCGACGACTCCGGTCAGTCTCGCCACGTTGAGCACCGGTGTGCCACCCGGCGAGCACGGCATCGTCGGCTTCACCGTCGCTGTCCCAGGGACCGATCGGCTGCTTACTCATATCGAGTGGGGGACCGACCCATCCCCCAAGGAGTGGCAACCGGCGCGCACCATATTCGAGCGGGCCGCGCAGGCCGGCGTGAGCGTCCATGCCGCAGGGCCGGCCAGGTTCATCGGGTCCGGTCTCACCGAGGCCACCTACCGGGGAGCCAGCTATCTGACGGCGGTCGGCCCCGGAGATCTGGTTGCTCGGGCGGTCTCCGCCACTGGAGACGGCCGACCTTCGTTGCTCTACGCCTATCACGGCAACCTCGACATGACCGGGCACATCCGCGGCTGCGCCAGCGACGCCTGGCGGTTCGAGCTCGGCCAGGTCGACGCACTGGTCGCCTCGATCCTGACTTTCATGAAGCCGGACACAGCTCTTGTCGTCACTGCGGATCACGGCATGCTCGACGTTGCGACCGACGGCAAGCTGGACCTTGATGCAAACCGTGACG
>Ga0183260_10004747_pt1 | contig 10763 bp, 10 predicted proteins | sample AntDrymUQ4972206_2_FD_129768 | JGI IMG/M metagenome (GOLD analysis project Ga0183260, IMG submission 129768) | Polar desert sand microbial communities from Dry Valleys, Antarctica - metaG UQ497 (22.06) (version 2) (version 2) | ecosystem: Environmental > Terrestrial > Soil > Desert | place...
GGAGCGGCGGCTGGCGGTCTTCCGCCACGAGGGTGTCTGGCTGACCGTCAACACCCCGAAGCAGCTGCGCATCGCAGGCGACTACCTGACGGCGAATCCCGACTGGCTCGCCGGTCGGCGGTAGACTCGCCGTGACCGTGAGCAGCGGCCTCGACTCTCCCAACCTGGACGGCGTCGACCGCTTCGGCTTCGAGCCGAGGCGGGTGGACAAGCCGTGGGGGCACGAGCTGATCTGGGCGCTGACCGACACCTACTGCGGCAAGGTCCTCTTCGTGCGGGCAGGGCACGCCCTCAGCCTCCAGTTCCACAACGTCAAGGAGGAGTCCTGGTACGTCCAGGAAGGCAAGGTGGAGCTCGAGATCGGGGCGGCCGGCGAGGCGCTCACCACCACCGAGATCGTCGGCCCGGGGGCGGCATTCCACCTGCGGCCGGGCACGGTGCATCGGATCAGGGCGATCGAGGACACGCACGTGCTCGAGGTCTCGACGCCGCACCTCGACGACATCGTGCGGCTCGAGGACCGGTACGGCCGGTAGGCAGTCGATCGGTAGACTCCGGCCAGTGGCCACTACCGCCAAGTACGACGTCAAGGATCTCGCCCTCGCCGCCGAGGGCATTCGCCGCATCGAATGGGCGGACCGGCAGATGCCGGTGCTCGCCGCCATCCGCGAGCGCTTCGAGCGCGAGCAGCCGCTCGCCGGCCTGCGCATCTCCGCCTGCCTCCACGTCACGACCGAGACCGCGAACCTGGCCCGCACGCTCAAGGCCGGCGGCGCCGACGTCGTGCTTTGCGCCTCGAACCCGCTGACGACGCAGGACGACGCGGCCGCGGCGCTCGTGGACGAGTACGGCATCGCCACCTACGCGATCAAGGGCGAGGACAACGACACCTACTACCGCCACATCGAGGCTGCTGTCGACCACAAGCCCCAGCTGACGATGGACGACGGCGCCGACGTCATCGGCGTCCTCCACTCGCACCGGCGCGAGCAGCTCGGCGACATCATCGCCGCGACCGAGGAGACGACCACGGGTGTGATCCGCCTGAAGGCGATGGAGGCCGACGGCGCGCTCAGCTTCCCCGTGATCGCGGTCAACGAGGCGAAGACCAAGCACCTCTTCGACAACCGCTACGGCACAGGGCAGTCGACGATCGACGGCATCCTGCGCGCGACGAACATGATGCTCGCGGGCAGCGTCTTCGTCGTCGCCGGCTACGGATGGTGCGGCCGTGGGGTCGCCATGCGCGCCAAGGGCATGGGCTCGCGCGTGATCGTGACCGAGGTCGACCCCATGCGTGCGATCGAGGCGCTCATGGACGGCTTCGACGTCATGCCGATGCTGCGCGCAGCCGACCTGGGTGACATCTTCTGCACGGCGACGGGCGACAAGCACGTGATCGCCCGCGAGCACATCGAGCGCATGAAGGACGGGGCGGTCGTCTGCAACACCGGCCACTTCAACGTCGAGATCGACATCCCGGCCCTGCGCTCGCTCGCAGCGGAGGTGCGCGAGTCCCGGCGCTTCGTCGAGGAGTTCGTGATGGCGGACGGCCGGCGGATCTTTCTGCTCGCGGAGGGACGCCTCGTCAACAGCTCGGTTGCCGAGGGGCATCCGGCCATGGTGATGGACATGTCCTTCGCCAACCAGTCGCTCTCCGCCGAGTACGCCGTCGACAACGCCTCGTCGCTCGAGCGCAAGGTCTACGCGGTGCCCGACGAGATCGACCGCGAGATCGCGCGGCTCAAGCTCGAGACGATGGGCATCACGATCGACGAGCTGACGGCCGAGCAGTCGAAGTACCTCGCCTCCTGGGACGAAGGAACCTAAGCCCGGAGCGAGTCGCGCGCCTGGAGGACGACTGCGTCGTCTTTCTCGATCAGCGCCGGTTGCCGGAGGAGGAGGTCGACCTCGTCTGCCGCAGCGCGGACGAGGTTGCCGAGGCGATCCGCACGCTCGCCGTGCGCGGCGCTCCCTCGATCGGCATCGCGGCCGCGTACGGTTACGCGCTCGCAGCAGCCCGGGGCGAGGATCTCGACGCGGCCGCCGCGACGCTCGCCGCCTCGCGGCCAACCGCCGTGAACCTCGCCTGGGCGCTCGAGGCGATGCAGGGGCATGAGGGCGATCTCGCCGAGCGTGCCCGCGCTCTCCATCGTGAGGAGGTCGACCGCTGCCGGCGCATGGCCGAGCACGCCTCCGTCCTCTTCGGCGCGGGCACCCGCGCGCTCACGCACTGCAACGCCGGCGGCCTCGCGACCGGGGGCTACGGCACGGCGGTCGGTGCGCTCCGGCGCGCCTGGGAGGAGCAGCTCGTCGTTCACGTCTGGGTGGACGAGACGCGCCCGCTCCTGCAGGGTAGCCGCCTGACCGCCTGGGAGCTCGAAGGGGCAGGCGTGCCCCATACCGTCATCGCCGACTCCGCCGCCGCCTCCCTGATGGCGCGGGGCGAGGTGGACTGCGTCGTCACCGGCGCCGACTGCATCGCCGCCAACGGCGACACCGCCAACAAGATCGGCACGTACTCGCTCGCGGTGCTTGCGCACCACCACGGCATTCCGCTCTACGTCGTCGCTCCCACCTCGACGATCGACCCACGCACGCCGTCGGGCGCGGGAATCCCGATCGAGGAACGCGCGGGCACCGAGCTGACGGGGCGCTTCAAGGCGTACAACCCCGCCTTCGACGTCACTCCGGCCGAGCTCGTCTCGGCGATCGTGACGGAGCGGGGCGTGCACCGGCCGCCGTACGCCCCCGCGCTCGCACAGGCACTCCAGGCCGTCACCATCTCTGTACCCATTTGACACAGACACGCGTGGCCCCAGGGCGTAGCGTCCTCCGCGTGAAGCTCCTGGACGTGGTGCTGCCGCAGCGCTGCCTCGTGTGCCGGGGCCTGGGCGAGGCCGTCTGCCGTGGCTGCGTGGAGCGGCTGCCGAGGCTGAGGGCGCCGCTCTGCGAGCGCTGCGGCGCCCCAACCGCCTGGCCGGTACCGCGCTGCGTCGAGTGCAGCGGGCGCCGGCTCGCGTTCGCCTCGGCGCGTGCGGCGGTTCCCTACGACGAGGAGGTGCAGCGCCTCGTTCTCGGCTGGAAGGAGCGCGGGCTGCGGCGTCTCGCCTCCCTGGCCGCCGAGCTCGTCGCCGACACGGTCGAGCCGCCGCCCGTGTACGTGCTCGTCGGCGTCCCGCCCGACGGCAGCCGCAGCCTCCGCCGCGGGCACGAGCCGGCAACGGCCCTCGCCGAGGCGCTCGGCCGCCGCTGGCAGCTCCCCGTTGCGCCGCTCCTTGGCCGGCCCTCGGGCGCGCACCGACAGCGCGGTCTCTCGCTGGCCGAGCGCCGCCGGAACGTGGCCGGGACGTTCGTTGCCGACGGGCCCGTGCCGGGACGCGTCGGTCTCGTCGACGACGTCTACACGAGCGGTGCCACGGTGGCCGCGGCCGCCACGGAGTTGCGCCGCCGGGGCGCACGCGAGGTGCACGTGATCACCTTCGCGCGGACGATCCGCCGTGGAGCGCGCTAAGCGCCTAGGCAACGCGGCGAAGTGCATGGACGCGGCGAGCTGCGTTCCTCACACCAACACATCCCTCCGAGAACCGATGAATCTCGTCGGGTCCGTCGGTCGTAGTCGCAGACCCGACGAACAGGAGGATGCGAACATGACCACGATGGCGGGCGAAAGGGCAGCACTGACTCTCAGCCGGCTCTCCTCGGAATCGTTGCGCGAGGCGACCGGTCGCGGCTGGGAGGAGTGGCTGGAGGCGCTCGACGGGGCGGGGGCCGCGGACTGGAGCCACAAGGAGATCGTCGCTTGTCTGGAGCGCGAGCATCCCGAGGTGAGCTCGGGCTGGTGGCGGCAGTCGATCACGGTCGGCTACGAGCAGGCCCGTGGCAAGCGGGCCGTGGACGAGACGCCGGGCGCCGGCTTCCAGGTCGGCGTCCAGCGAACCGTCGCCGCGACCGCGACCGCGACATGGGAGCTGATCCCCTGGAACCGCCTGCGCATGACCTGGCAGCCGGAGGGCTGGCCGGCGCCGGCGACGCTTCAGCTCAAGCTCCTGGTCTCGGGCGCCGGGAAGACCGCGATCCACGCGCAACTGGAGAAGCTCCCCGACACGGACGCTCGAGACGCGATGCGCACACACTGGCGTGCGGCCCTGGAGCGGATTGCGACGGGCCGCTCTCTGACGTCGTGATCACCCTCTCGCGCGCCAGCCGCCGGGGAGTGTGCGCAGGGTAAGCTCAACGGCCATTCCCCACGGCGAGAGAGGGCTCATGCGACTAGAGGTGAAGGGCAAGAACCTCGAGGTCAACGACGCGATCCGGAGCTATGCCGAGCAGAAGCTGGGCAAGCTCGATCCGCAGCTGAAGGAGGAAACCCGGGTCGATCTCGAGCTCGCTGTCGAGCGCAACCCGTCCATCGCGGCCAACCAGGTGGCCGAAGCGACTGTGTGGACGCAGGGCTCCGTCCTTCGTGCACGCGAGGCCTCGGGCGACATGAAGGCGTCGATCGACGAGCTGACCGAGAAGCTCCTGCGCCAGCTTGGAAGCTACCGCGAGCGTCGGAGCCGGCGCAGCGCCCGTGCAGACGGGAATCGCGCCGGCGGCGGCCCGAAGGCGCACGAGGCGGAGCCCGAGATCGTCAGGAGCAAGCAGTTCGCGCTGAAGCCCATGAGCCCGGAGGAGGCAGTGCTGCAGCTCGAGCTCGTCGGGCACGACTTCTTCGTCTTCCGGAACGGCGAGTCGACCGACGTCAACGTCGTCTACCGGCGCCGGGGCGGCGGGTACGGACTGATCGAGCCGCGGATCTGACCCCCGTGCCAGGAGGGGAGCGGCCCCCACACGATACGACGCCCCGCTGGGGCGAGGCCGGCATCCACGGCATCGCCCGCGCCCGGCGCTGGGATGTCGTCACCACGGTGTCCGCACACGGTCTCGCCGACGCCGAGCTGGAGTTCGTGGCGCTTCCGGACGGGTCGCTGCTCGCCGGCGACGCGCAGCCGGAGGCCGCTCTCCGGCCCCTGGCGGACGCCGTCGAGCGCGAGCTCCAGCCTCCCTACCGCGCGCAGGGCGTCAACCGTGGTGGGGGGCTCTGGGCGGTGGCGGCGCGTGGCATCGAGGTGCTCGAGCTGCCGCAGCTCTCGGGCGAGGAGCTCAGCCTCGTCGTCGGGCCAGGAGGCGAGCGGACGCTGACCGTGGACGGCATGCCGTCGTTCGCCGCGGTGCCCGAGCTCGACCGGCTCGCCTCCGCACGCTTCCGCAGCTACGTCGTCCACGGTGAGCGGCTGCTCGGGGAGCTCTGGGAGATACAGCTTGCGCCGCTGTAGCCGATACCCTTAGGGCATGCCGCAGCTCGGCTCACTCGACAAGGTTCTCCGCTTCGGCGAGGGCCGCCGCATGAAGCGGCTCGCGCAGCAGGCCGCCTACATCACGACCCTCGAGCCCGACTTCGTGGCGCTCTCCGACGAGGAGCTGCGCGCGAAGACAGCCGAGTTCCGCGGGCGGCTGGAGAACGGGGAGGAGCTCGACAACCTCGTCTTCGAGGCCTTCGCGGCCGTGCGGGAGGCGCGCAGGCGTGAGTCCGACCAGCGGATGTTCGACGTGCAGCTGATGGGCGGCATCGTCCTGCATGAGGGTGACGTGTCCGAGATGAAGACCGGCGAGGGCAAGACCTTCGTGGCGAGCCTCGCGCTCTACCTGAACGGACTGCCGGGCACGGGTGTCCACCTGGTCACCGTCAACGACTACCTCGCCAGGCGCGACGCGGAGTGGAACCGGGGCGTCTACGAGCGGTTGGGCATGACGGTGGGCGCGATCGAGAACATGATGCCCTTCGCCGAGCGGCGGGACGCCTACGCCGCCGACATCACATACGGCACGAACTCCGAGTTCGGCTTCGACTACCTGCGCGACAACATGGCCGTATCGCTCGACGGCGTCGTCCAGCGCGGCTTTTCGTACGCGATCGTGGACGAGGTCGACTCGATCCTCATCGACGAGGCGCGCACGCCGCTCATCATCTCGGGTGAGCCCGAGGTGGCCGCACAGCTCTACTACGACTTCGCGCGCATCGTGCGCGAGCTCGAGGGGGTGCCGGGCAACGACCTCGCCAAGGGCGAGGAGTCGGATGCCGACTACACCTACGACGAGAAGCGCAAGACGATCTCGCCGGGCCAGGGAGCGATCGAGAAGGTGGAGCGCGCGCTCAAGGTCGAGAACCTCTACGACCCCCGCAACGGCCAGCTCGTCAACCATCTGATCCAGGCGCTGAAGTCGGAGGCGCTCTACCAGAGCGACGTCGACTACGTCGTCCAGGACGGCGAGGTCAAGATCGTCGACGAGTTCACGGGGCGGATCATGGAGGGGCGCCGCTGGTCGGAGGGGTTGCACCAGGCGGTGGAGGCCAAGGAGGGCGTAAGCATCCAGGAGGAGCACGTCACCCTCGCCACGATCACCCTCCAGAACTACTTTCGTCTCTACGAGAAGCTCGCGGGCATGACCGGCACGGCGAAGACCGAGGAGAAGGAGTTCGTCGAGATCTACGGGCTCCACGTCGTCGAGATCCCGACGAACGTCCCCGTCGTGCGCCGGGACGAGAACGACCTCATCTTCAAGACGAAGGAAGCGAAGTTCGCGGCCGTCGTCGCCGACATCAAGGAGCGCAGCGAGCAAGGGCAGCCCGTTCTTGTCGGCACGATCGCCGTCGAGACCTCCGAGCACCTGGCGCAGCTGCTCACGCGCGCTGGGGTCAAGCACAGCGTTCTCAACGCGAAGCAGCACGAGCGCGAGGCGGAGATCATCAAGGATGCGGGGCAGCTCGGCGCCGTCACGATCGCGACCAACATGGCCGGGCGCGGCGTCGACATCAAGCTCGGCGAGGGCGTGCGCGAGGCGGGCGGCCTCTACGTGCTCGCCACCGAGCGGCACGAGGCGCGACGGATCGACAACCAGCTGCGCGGCCGCTCGGGCCGTCAGGGCGACCTCGGTGAGACGCGCTTCTACCTGTCCGGCCAGGACGACCTGGTGCGCCTGTTCGCGGGCGACCGGATCTTCAACATCATGGAGCGCTTCAAGCTTCCGGACGACCAGCCCATGGAGGCGAAGATCCTCTCGAACCAGGTCGAGGGCGCCCAGAAGAAGGTCGAGGAGCAGAACTTCGTCTCGCGCAAGAACGTCCTCAAGTACGACGACGTCATGAACGTCCAGCGCCAGGTGATCTACGAGCAGCGCCGGCGCGTGCTCGAGGGCGAGGACCTCTCGGAGGACGTGAAGGGCTGGATCAACGAGGTGATCGAGCGCACGGTCGCCCTCTACACCGAGACGGACTTCCCGGAGGAGTGGGATCTCGACGGTCTCGTGCGCGGGATGGAGACGCTCTACGGCACGGACATCACTGTCGAGGAGTTGCGCGAGGACAACGTCGAGCTGACGCGCGAGGTGCTCGTCGAGGAGTTCCACGAGGATGCGCTCGAGACCTACGGGGAGCGCGAGCAGGAGTTCGAGGGGATGGAGCCCGGCCTCATGCGCTACCTCGAGCGCAACGTGATCCTCCAGGTCGTCGACCTGCGCTGGCGCGAGCACCTCGAGAACATGGACTACCTGCGCGAGGGCGTCCACCTGCGCGCGATGGCCCAGAAGGATCCGCTCGTCGAGTACCGCGGCGAGGGGCACGTCATGTTCCTGGAACTGTCGGCGGCGATCCGCGAGGAGGTCGTGTCGATCCTCTTCCACGCGCAGATCGAGCCAGAGGATGCAGCGGCGCTGCACGAGGAGCCGGTGGCGCAGGCGCGAAACGGCGCCGGGCTCAGCTACGCGCACGAGTCGGCTGCGGGTGCCCAGGCGATCGCCGCGGCCAGCGGTGCGGCGGCGGCGACGGGCGGGAACGGCGGCGGTTCGGTGACCCCCATCGGCGGAGGCGGAGGCGCCGTCGCCACTCAGCAGCGCGTTACCTCCGAGCACGAGCGGCTCGGCCGCAACGACCCGTGCTGGTGCGGGAGCGGCAAGAAGTTCAAGAAGTGCCACGGCGCATAGCTTCCCGGTGAGGCTCGAGGCCGAGTGAGCTCGCACCCGGTTCTCCACCACCTGCAGGGCATCTCGCCGAAGGCCTACGAGCATCCGGCCGACCGGGCCGCGACCGCCGCGCTGCAGTCGATCCCGATGATGGACGCGGTCGTCCGGCGCCTGATCGAGTTCGGCTATGAGCGGGCGTTCCGGCAGTTCTTCCTCGCCGGCTCGGTCAAGCTCGGTCCCGACCAGCTGCCCGAGGTCTGGGCGGACTACGAGCGCGTGCTGGCGTCCCTCGACATGCCGGAGGTCTACGACCTCTACGTGACGCAGTTCCCCTTCGCGAACGCCGCGGCGATCGGCTCGGGCAAGCCGATGATCGTCGTCAACTCGGCCACCGTCTCGCTGCTCGACGCCGACGAGCTGCGCACGGTGCTCGCGCACGAGGTCGGTCATATCCTCTCGAACCACGTCCTCTACCGGACGGCGCTGATGATCCTGATGCGGATCGGCTCCGCCGCGCGCCTGCCGATCTTCGCCGGCCTGCCGCTGCTCGCCATCCGCTCGGCGCTGCTCGAGTGGTCGCGCGCGTCCGAGCTCAGCTGCGACAGGGCCGCGACCCTCGTCACCCGCGATCCGCTGATCACCTGCCGCACGCTGATGGTGCTGGCGGGCGGCGCGAGCTCGCGCACACTCAACCTCGACGCGTTCCTGCGCCAGGTCAACGACTACGAGGAGTGGGACTCCGGCTGGGACAAGATGTCGCGCTTCTTCGCCGAGGTCTCGCAGACGCACGCGTTCCCCGTCCGGCGGGCCTCCGAGATCGTGAGCTGGGTGCAGTCGGGCGAGTTCGACCGCATCCTCGGCGGCAACTACCCCCGGCGCGGGGACGACGTCGACCCGCGCGGCGAGGCGGGCGAGGCTGTCGAGTTCTACTCCGAGCGCTTCCGCACGATCTTCCGCGAGGCTGGCGACGGCGTCTCGAGCGCGGGCGGGCGCCTGTCGGACTGGCTGCGCGGCGGCAAGTCCGACTCCGACCCCGGAGCTCAGGGGCGGTAGCATCACGTCCATGGCCGAGCAGACAACGCTGACTCTCGATCAGCAGCTCGAGGAGATCGGGGCCCAGCTTGCCTGGGTCCGTGATTACCTTTGACCCGGGCCAGGTGGAGCAGCGCCTCGTCGAGCTCGAGGCGGCCATGGGCGAGCCGGGGTTCTGGGACGAGCAGGCGCGCGCGGCCTCGATCTCGGCCGAGCACTCCCGCCTGACCCGACGGCTCGAGCGCTACCAGCGCCTGCAGCGCGAGTACGACGATGCGCGCGAGCTGCTCACGCTCGACGGTGACATGGCGGCAGACATCGAAGTGGGGCTCCAGCCCATCCGCAGCGAGCTCGGGCGGTTGCAGGAGGACGCGCTCTTCACGGGCGAGTACGACGCGGGTGACGCGGTCGTCACGATCCACTCCGGCACGGGAGGGACCGATGCGCAGGACTGGGCCGAGATGGTGCTGCGCATGTACCTGCGCTGGGCCGCCGACCGCGGCTTCACGACCGAGCTGCTCGAGGCGCACCCGGGAGAGGAGGCCGGTCTCAAGTCGGCCACGTTCACGGTCAGGGGGGAGAACGCCTACGGCATCCTGAAAGCGGAGCGCGGCGTCCACCGGCTCGTGCGGCTGTCGCCTTTCGACAGCGCGCACCGCCGCCAGACCTCCTTTGCGCAGACGATCGTCAGCCCCCTGCTCGCCGACGACGGCGCCCTCGAGATCGACGAATCCGACCTGCGCGTCGACACCTATCGGGCAAGCGGCGCGGGCGGTCAGCACGTGAACAAGACCGACTCCGCCGTCCGTATCACGCACGGGCCGACGGGCATCGTCGTGCAGTGCCAGAACGAGCGCTCGCAGACCTCGAACAAGGCGACGGCGATGCGCATCCTCCGCTCGCGCCTGGTCGAGGTGCGCGAGGAGGAGCGCGAGCTCGAGCTCGCACGCGAGCGCGGCGGCGTCCAGGACACGGGCTTCGGGAGCCAGATCAGGAGCTACGTGCTGCACCCGTACCAGCTCGTCAAGGATCACCGCACCGACTACGAGGCGGGAAATGCGCCCGGCGTGCTCGACGGCGATCTGGACGGCTTCATCCGCGCCTACCTGCTCGCAAAGGCCGCCGGCAACGTTCTTTAGCAATCTCGGAGGGTGAATTCGTCCAGACAATCCGCTACACTCGCGCCTTCACCGCCGGATCGGCGCCCCCCGAGCGTCTCGCTCACCCCCTCCCGTGCAGGATCTCGACCCCCAGACCGACTCGATGACGGCCGTCGCCGAGCGTGAGCCTGCCCGCAGCGCGGCGGCCTCCGCAGGCGCGATGATCGTCTTCGAGAACGTCAGGAAGGTCTACGAGCCGAACGTCGCGGCGCTCGACGGCGTCTCGTTCGTGATCGACAAGGGCGAGTTCGTCTTCATCGTCGGGGCCTCGGGCTCGGGCAAATCGACGCTCATCCGCCTGCTGCTCAAGGAGATCGAGCCGAGCTCCGGGCGCCTCGTCGTCGGCGGCCGTGACGTCAGCCGGCTCAAGGGATCGAAGATTCCGCTGCTGCGGCGCAACGTCGGCTGCGTCTTCCAGGACTTCAAGCTGCTGCCCAGCCGCACGGCGGCCGAGAACGTCGCCTACGCACTCAAGGTGCAGGGCGAAAGCCGGGTCGCCATCCGCAGCAAGGTGCCCGAGGTGCTGAACCTCGTCGGGCTCTCCCACCGCATGAACTCCCTCCCCGACGA
>Ga0183260_10004748_pt1 | contig 10762 bp, 11 predicted proteins | sample AntDrymUQ4972206_2_FD_129768 | JGI IMG/M metagenome (GOLD analysis project Ga0183260, IMG submission 129768) | Polar desert sand microbial communities from Dry Valleys, Antarctica - metaG UQ497 (22.06) (version 2) (version 2) | ecosystem: Environmental > Terrestrial > Soil > Desert | place...
GCCGCCCTCGGAGCCCTCGCACTCGCCTACCCCGACCGGCTCGCCGGTCACCTCAACTGAACCCAACCCAAGATCACTTACACAGACAACTTGACAGGCTCGTTCAAGGGCGGGTTCGGCTACCACCCGATCGTTGCCTACCTGGACAACACCAACGAGGCGTTGGCCGGGATCCTGCGAGTCGGCAACGCCGGGTCGAACACCGCCACCGATCACATCGCCGTCCTGGACCTGGCGCTCGCGCAGCTCCCCGACGCCGCCCGGACCGGCGCGATCCTGGTCCGCACTGACGGGGCCGGCTGCTCCCACCCGTGGGTGGATCATCTGGCCACCGGCGGTTTCGCCTACTCCACCGGGTTCGGTGTCACCGAGGCGGTCCGGACCGCGGTCGCGAACATGCCGGCGTGGGTGTGGGCGCCGGCCATCGACAGCGTCGGGGGGCACCGCGACGGCGCCGCCATCGCCGAGGTCACCGCCCTGCTGGACCTGTCCGGCTGGCCGGACGGGATGCGGATCCTGATCCGCCGGGAACGCCCGCACCCCGGTGCCCAGCTCGACGTGTTCGAGCACCGCGACGGGTACCGCTACCAAGCGGTCGCCACCAACACCGCCCGCGGGCAGCTCGCGTTCCTCGACGCCCGACACCGCGCCCACGCCCGGGTCGAGGACCGGATCCGCGGCGGCAAGGGCACCGGCATCGGCCGGTTCCCGTCCCGCGTCATGTCGATCAACGCCGTCTGGCTCGAGCTCGCCCTGACCGCCGCGGACCTGCTCGCCTGGACCCAAACCATCCTGCTCGACGGCGAGCTGGCCACCTGCGAACCCAAGAAGCTGCGCTACCGGCTGCTGCACACTGCGGCCCGGATCACCCGCGGACAACGCAAGGTGTTCCTCCGCCTCGCCCAGCACTGGCCCTGGGCCACCGCGCCCTGGCCAGCGCGTTCCAACGACTGTGACAGATCCCGATGCCACTGCTGACCTGAGCACTCAACACCCGACCCGACCAGCGACACCGGAGACCCCGACCACCGCGCCGGGCCATCCCGCACGGGCCGACCCGACCCCATCACCGCCCATCCAGAAACACCGCCAGACAGCAACTCTGAAGATCAACTACGGACCTACTGAGAGGCCAGGGTTAGTCGGACCTCGGGAAGATACTCGACGGGCGGGAGGGTTACCCCCATGTGCCCCTGCCCAGCCGAAACTCGCCCGACAGCGCGAAGAGACAGCGGGCGCTTGCCTTCAAGACCCACGTGGAACCTGAGCTCCCGGTGCTTTTCCGGGTGGCTCTGACGCTCACGGGGTCGCCGGCGGACGCCGAGGACCTCGTGCAGGAGACGGTGATCCGGGCGTTTCGTGCGCTCGACCGGTTCGACGGCAGGCATCCGCGCGCGTGGTTGCTGACGATCCTGCGGAACACGAACATGAACATGCACCGGCGACAGCGGCCCGACCTGGTCGAGGACTGGGACGCGATGGGCGATCCGCGTCCGGCATTCGGCGCAGAACGGCTCGTCAGCGCCGAGGAGACGGTGCTGGACGACATCTTGACCGAGGACCTGGAGGCGGCCGTGAACTCTCTCGACAACCGGTTCCGCACGGTCCTCCTGCTGGTCGACGTGGACCGGCTCACCTACGCCGAGGCTGCGGAGGCGCTTGGCGTTCCGGTCGGCACGGTCATGTCGCGGCTGGGCCGGGCTCGTGACCGCGTTCGCGCCCATCTGCGGGCACACACCAGCTCTTTTGGGAGGACACCGTGATCACGTCGCTTCGCAGGATGGTCACCTGCCACTGGTCGGCCCGGCGTATCGGCCGCTACCTCGACAACGACCCCACGGCGCCGCTGGCTCCGGCGGAGGTCAAGCGCCTCGAGAGCCACCTCGCGGTCTGCGAGAAGTGCTCGGGCGTCACCGCAGAGCACCGCGCCCTCAGCAGGGCTCTTTCCCGGTGGTCCCAGCAGCGGCTCCCCGATCAGGCAGCACTGGCCCGCCTACACGCCACGCTCGACCGGATCACCGCCCAGGGCGGCCAGTGAACGCCCCCTGGGACCTCCTGGTCGTCGGCGGCGGCACCGCGGGGATCGTGAGCGCGAAGACGGCGGCGAGCTTCGGTGCACGCGTGCTTCTCGTGGAACGGGAGAGGACCGGGGGCGACTGTCTGTGGACCGGCTGCGTGCCGTCGAAGGCCCTCCTCGCCTCGGCGTCGGTCGCCGCACAGGCCCGCAACGGGGCCCGTCTCGGGATCAACGTCGACGGGGTCTCGGTCGACTTCGCGAGGGTGATGGAGCACGTCCACGCGGCGATCCGGACCATCGAGCCGGTCGACTCCCCTGCAGCCCTGGAAGCGGCAGGCGTGCAGGTGGAGACCGGTGTCCTGTCCTTCACCGGCCCGAACAGCGCCATCGTGGACGGCCGGCCGGTCGAGTTCGCCCAGGCGATCGTCTGCACCGGCTCGTCCCCCGTGGTGCCCCCGATCCCCGGGCTGGACGGGGCCGAGCCGCTGACCAGCGACTCGGTGTGGGACCTCGACGTCCTGCCCGGACGGCTCGCCGTACTCGGCGGCGGGAGCATCGGCTGCGAGCTGGGTCAGGCGTTCGCCCGGTTGGGCGCCGAGGTGACGATCGTCGAGGGCACCGAGCGCATCCTGTCCCGTGAGGACCCCGAGGCAGCCGAGCTCGTCGCGGCGTCCCTGGAGCGTGACGGGGTCACCCTCATCACCGGCGCGCCGGTCGTGGAGGTGAAGTCCGTGGCCGACTCGGGCGTGCTCGTCCTCGGGGACGGCAACCGGGTTGAGTTCGACCGGCTGCTGGTCTCCGTCGGACGGCGACCCGGCACCCGAGGTCTGGGCCTGGACCGCGCCGGGGTCGAGCTCGACGAGCGCGGGTACGTCCGGGTCGACAGCCGGCTGCGCACCACCAACCCGGACATCTGGGCCGCCGGGGACGTGACCGGCCACGCACAGTTCACCCACACCGCCGGTGTCAACGGAAGTCTCGCCGCGAGCAACGCCGTCTTGGGGCTGCGCCGCGGGGTCGACACCACGACCGTCCCTCGGGTCACCTTCACCGACCCCGAGGTTGCGGCCGTCGGCGTCGGCACCGAGACAGCCGCCACCGACCCGGACCTGCACGTCGTGGTGCGAGACCACGCCCACCTCGACCGGGCGGTCGCGGAGTCCGACGTGCACGGCTTCACCAAGCTCGTCGTCGATGCCAAGGGCCGGATCCTCGGCGCCACCCTGGTCGGGCCCCGTGCCGGAGAGACGTTGGGTGAGTTGAGCGTTGCAGTGCGGCACGGGATGCGCACCCGTGACCTGGCGGGTACGACGCACGCTTATCCGACGTACAACGACGGCGCCTGGAACGCGAGCGTCGACGACATCCAGGCACGGCTGCGCCGCCCCGCCATGGCACGCACCATCTCGGTGCTCTCGACCGGGCGGCGTCGCTGGGTCCGCTCGTCGGTCCGACGAAGGCTGGTTCAGGCCAGGTCGCGGTAACCGCCGGCGACGCGTTGCGCCGCACTGACCGCCACCACCGCTGCCCAGCCCAGGGCAATCTGCCAGGCGTACGCCGGCAGCAGCAGCCACACACTGTGCACGACGACCGTCTCGGTCCCCTCCGCCAGGCCACCGAGGAAGGACAGCGAGCGCCCGTCCTCGATCGTGCGCCCGGTGCGCTCGGCGATCGAGGAGAACGCCAAGAGGGCGGTCCCATTCACGTAGTAGGCCAGCAGCACCAGCAGGAACGGCCACCACGGTGCACCGTGGCCGGCGGTGGCGCCGACGGCCACCCCGACCACCGTGCTGCCGTAGACGACGAAGTCGGCGGTGATGTCGAGGAACCCGCCCGCCTCGGAAGCAGGGTCCGCCCCATTCGCCGAAGCCTGCTTTCGGCGCCGAGCCAGGGGCCCGTCGAGTCCGTCGGCCAGACGGGAGAGCAACCACAGGACCAGCGCGAGCCACCAGAGCTGTGCTGCGGCGGCACCGGCACTGGCGAGACCCACGATCAGTCCCGCCACGGTCAGTCTGTCGGGTGTGATGGCGGGCCGGTCGATCGCGGCAGCCGTCCGCGTCAGCGGCTTCGCGATGAGCCGCCGCACTGCACCGTCCATCATCGGTCCATCTCCTGCTCCTTGCCCGCTCGGCGTCGGCGGATCGCGAGCAGCCCGCCACCCACGGAGAGAAGGACCAGCGCGGCGGCCGAGACCAGGAACGGCCACGACCCGGGCGTGGTGCCGTAGGTCCCGAGCGCGACGTAGGCCACCGTCCCGGGGACGATGCCGATCGCGGTACCCACCGTGTACTGCCAGAACCGGATCCCGGTCAGCCCCGCGGTGTAGTTGATCGCGGTGAACGGCACGACCGGGACCAGCCGCACCACGACCACGGCCAGCAGCCCCCGCCGGGCGATCAGCTCGTCCACCTGCTGGACCCGGGTGGAGGTGAGCCGCTCCACCGCGTCGCGACCGAGTAGACGGCCCAGGCCGAAGGCCGTGAGCGCCCCGAGCAGGGCGGCGACCCAGACGAGCAGCACACCAGTCACGAGGCCGAACATCAGGCCCGCCGCAGCGGACAGCACGTTCTTCGGCACCGGCGCCAACGTGATCAGGGCGTAGCTGCCGACGAACACCACAGGGGCCGCCCAGCCGTAGGAGTCGACCCTCTGACGCACCTCGGGCGCGCTGGGCAGGTCGATAGTCAGGGCCACCACGACGGACACTGCGATGAGCGCGACCAAGACCCCCAGCTGCCACCGGATGCGAGGGGTCAACGCGCTGCGCATGCTCGGAATGGGAGCCGCTTCTCGACGATCTGGTCACCACGGGAAGTCCTCGAGGAGGTCACCGTGTTCTCGATTCAAGAAGATTGTTCACTGGACAGGAGCCTACGTGTCACGCGACCAGCACCGGCCGACCTCCCGACGCCCCGTTTCCGCACCACAACTGCGAAGGCGCGGGCTGTGGCGGTACGGCGCCGCGCTGGCCGCAGGAGGCGTGCTGCTCACCGCCTGCTCCGCTCCCGCAGCCACCACAGCGACCAAGCAGCCCGTCGGAAGCTGGGCCGACGTGCGGTCCGATGCCCGCGGCGAGACCGTCTCGCTGTGGATGTGGGGTGGCGACCCCCAGGGCAACGCCTACGTGGACGACGTACTCGCCCCGGCGGCGAAAGAGGCCGGCGTGACGCTGCGCCGGGTTCCGGTCGCCGACACCAAGGAGGCCCTCAACCAGGTCATCGCCGAACGGCAGGCCGGGCGCACCGACGGATCGGTGGACCTCGTGTGGGTCAACGGGGACAACTTCGCCACCGGCCTGCAGGCTGGCGCCTGGACGTGCGGCTGGGCCGACGCCCTGCCGAACACACGGTTCACCGCACCGAACGACCCGCTGCTCACCAGCGACTTCGGCACCCGCGTCGACGGCTGCGAGGCCCCCTGGCACAAGGCCCAGTTCACACTGGTCTACGACTCCGCGAAGATCGCCGACCCACCCGACAGCCTCGCGGGGGTGCTCGACTGGGCCGAGCAGCACCCGGGACGGTTCACCTACCCCGCTCCCCCGGACTTCACCGGGTCGGCATTCGTCCGCCAGCTCCTCTACTCCGTCTCCGGAGGCTACGAGCACGTGCCGGCGGAGTTCGACCAAGGGGCCTATGACGAGCTCGCGCCGGCCCTCTGGAAGCGGCTCCGCGACCTCGCGCCCTCGCTGTGGCGCGGCGGCCGCACTTACCCGCGTGACTCGGTAGCCCTCGACAAACTCTTCGCGCAGGGACAGGTGGACATGACGATGACCTACGGCCCCGCCACCCTCACCGACCTCGTCGCCAAAGGCACGTTCCCTGCCACCACGCGGGTCCTTCCCCTGGAGGAAGGGACCCTCGGCAACGCGAGCTTCCTGGCCATCCCCTCGACCTCGGGCAACGCGGCCGGGGCGATGGTGGTCGCCAACCTCGCCCTGTCCCCCGAGCAACAGCGGATCAAGGCCGACCCGCAGGTGTGGGGACAGTTCACCGTCCTGGACGAGTCCCGCCTCCCCGCCCCCGAGCAAAAGGCCTTCGGCGACCTGCCGGCCTCGCCGGTGGTGCCGCCCTATCCGGTGCTCTCCCGCCACGCCAACCCCGAGCTGTCCTCGGCGTGGATACCGGCCCTCGACGAGGGGTGGCGGCGCAACGTGCTGGCAGAGGTGCAGTGATCCGAGGCACCGTTTCAGGTACGCGGCGGGCCACCCTCGTGGTGGCCGCGCCGGTCCTCGCGGTGCTGCTCGTGGTGGTCACCGGTCTCGGGGCCACCGCCCTGCAGAGCCTGGGACTGATGCCGCTGACCGGCGCGCCACGACTGAGCTTCGCGGCCTACACCGACGAGCACGGGGAGCTGCTCACGGCCACCGGCCTGTCCCTGCTCATCGCCGCGGGTTCCACTGCTCTGGCCGCCGTCATGGGCATGGTCAGCGCCGTGGTGGCCATGGGCTCGCCGCGCGCGAGGCGGATGCTGACCGCTCTGGTCACCGCCACGGTTCCGGTCCCGCACCTGGTCGGTGCCGCCTCGGTCGGGTTGCTGCTCGCGGACGGCGGGCTGCTGAGCCGCTGGCTCGGCGACTCCCCCGGGACCTGGCCCTCGCTGGTCGCCGGCCGGTGGCCGACTGCCGTCGTGCTCGAGTACGCCTGGAAGGAGTCCGCCTTCATCGCACTGGTCGTCACCGCGACCCTCGCCACCCGGTTGACCAGCTACCACGAGACCGCCGCCCTGCTCGGCGCCGGTTCACGGGCCCGGTTCCGGCACGTGACCCTTCCGCTCGCGACACCCGCCCTGGGCCTCGCCTCGGCGATCACGTTCGTCTACACGCTCGGCTCCTACGAGGTCGCCTGGCTGCTGGGACCCGCCTACCCCGAGCCCCTGCCGGTGATGGCCTATCGGCTGTTCACCTCCACCGACCTCGCTACGCGTCCCGAGGCGATGGCCATGGCGATCACGACCGCCGCTCTCGCAGCCGCCGCGGCGCTGGCGGCGCTGGTGCTGGTACGGCGGACGGCGGCGTGGCGATGACCCGGACGAGACGAGTCCTCGGGGTGGTCCTGATGATCGTGCTGGTGGCGTGGTTCCTCACCCCACTGCTGCCGCTGGGTCTGTGGGCGGGTGCCGAGACCTGGTCCGGCACGTCCCCGCTGCCGCAGCGTTGGGGCACCGGCAACATCGCCAGCGTGTTCGCCCCGGGAGGTGGCGCCGCCGTGCTGCGGTCGTTGGCCCTGGGCACCGCGGTCGCAGCGCTCGCCACGCCGGCCGGTGCCGTGGTGGCGCGGGTCCTCGCCCTGAGGCAGGTCCGCCGGCCGCGGCTCGTCGAGGGTCTGCTGTTCGCCCCGGTCGCGCTGCCGGTGTTCGCCGTCGTGATGGGACTCAACGTCGTCGTCCTGAGGCTGCACGTTCCAGGCTTCCTCGGGATCGCGCTGGTCCTGGTGGTGGCCGCACTCCCCTACACCACGTTCCTCATGCGGGCCGCGTACGCCTCCTATGACGTCGCTTTCGAGGAGGAGGCGCGGACGTTGGGCGCCTCGTCGGGAGCGGTCCGCTGGCGGGTCCGTCTCCCGCTCCTCTTGCCCGCCCTGGCCGGTGCCGCCTTCCTCGCGTTCCTCGTGGGGTGGAGCGACTACATCGTCACGCTCCTGCTGGGCGGTGGACGCTACGTCACCCTTCCGATCCTGGTGGCTTCGGCCGCCTCGGGGACCGGCAACGAGCCCACCGTCGCGGCCCTTTCCCTGGTCGCGCTGGCGCCCCCGGCACTGATGCTGGTCACCGCTGGCCTCCTCCGCCGGCGGCTCATCCCCAGGCGCAGCCGCTCGGCCAGGCGTCCCGGTCCCGCCCTGTCGTCTTCCCCCGTGGTCGAAGGAACAGCATGAGCGCCACCCTGACCTTGCACGGCCTGACTCGCGACTACGGAGGCCCGGCACCCGCGCTGTCGGACCTGACGCTCCGTGTCCCCGCCGGCTCGTGCCTCGCGGTGGTGGGGCCCTCAGGTTCCGGGAAGACCACCGTCCTTCGGCTGGCGAGCGGTCTCGAAAGGCCCGACCGCGGAGATGTCCGGCTCGACGGAGCCAGTGTCCTCGAGGTGGCCCCTGAGGAGCGGGGGATGGCGATGGTGTTCCAGCGGCCGCTGCTGTTCCCGCATCGCAGCGTCCTGGACAACGTCGCGTTCTCCGCCCGGGTCCGCGGCGAGAGCCGGCGGCGCGCCCGGGCGGATGCCGAGGAGTACCTCGACCTGGTGCAGCTCTCCGGCTTCGGCAGCCGGCACCCGGGTGAGCTCTCCGGTGGCCAGGAGCAGCGGGTGGCGCTGGCCCGGGCTCTGGCCGCACAGCCTCGGGTGCTGCTGCTCGACGAGCCCTTCAGCGCCCTGGACGCTGCGCTCCGGGCCGAGATGCACGACCTCGTCCGGAAGGTACGCGCCGCCCTCGACCCGACCATCGTGCTGGTCACCCACGACCAGGCAGAGGCCGCGAGCCTGGCCGACTGTGTGGCGGTGCTCTCGGCAGGTCGGCTGGTGCAGCACGACACCGTCGACCGGATCTACAGCCGCCCCACCTCCCTGACCACGGCGCGGCAGATGGGCGGGCGCAACGAGGTGCCGGGCGAGGTCTGCGGCCACCACCACCACTCCGTCCTCGGCAGCCTGGCACTGCCCGTCGACGTCCGCCCACCGCAGGGACCCGGTGTCCTGGTCTTCCGCCAGGAGTCGGTCCAGGTCACCGACCCCGACGCCGCAGACGCCCTCGTCGAGGGCACGGTGGTCGCCAGCCGACCGGTCGGTGCCCGACGGCTGCTCACCATCGAGGTCGTCGGCCGCGCAATGACCCCGCACGGCGGCTGCGTCGTCCAAGTGCACGCCGAGACACCGCCCGGCCACCCCGTCTGGGAAGGGGACCGGGTCGGGATCCGCCTGTCCCCGCACGCCCTGTCCGTGGTGCCGGAGGAGATCGGCGCGAAGCGCGCCCATACGAGCGGGATGCCCCCACGAAAGAGCGAAGCGCCGGTGCGGTCCGGCCGGGTCAGCTCAGGACCATGAGCGGGAGCAGCTGGCGCAGCTGCTCGTTCTCGCCGGGGTCGAGGACCGAGTGCTGGACACAGGCGGGCACGAGCTCACCGGTCTCGGGGTGGGCCATCGCGTACGTGCAGGCCGACAGCCGCTCCTGTGTCACCCGGACGGCCGGGTCCTCGGCGACTCGGCCCTCCTGCATCAGCCGCCAGGCCGGTACTACGTCGGCGGCGTCCATGAAGTGGTGCACCACGTAGGTCATCGGGGTGACGCGACCTCTGCGCCAGGCCGACACGAGCCGTGGTACCCCTCCCGACCGCCGGACCAGACGGCGTACCCAGCCGAGTGCGACCTTCACGTCGCCGGGATGCCGGGCCAGCACGCGCACCACCTTCACGGCCAGCACAAGAGGCGGAGTACCGCCGAAGTTCACACCACCGAGATGGGTGAGGGCGCGGTCCCTCGCGGTCAGGTCCGCCGCGCTGTCGGGGTCGAACATCGGCACCCACCGGTCCTCGACGCGGACGCCGAACGCGGTCCGGTTGCAGCGGGGATCGCCGAACTGCAACGCCTGCCAGGCGACGCGCTGGCCGAGGCCGGCCTCGAGCCGGTCCCAGACGTCGTCGATGCCGACGGTGCGGTAGTCACCGCCCTTCCAGCGCCGCTCGTCTCCCACGTGGGCCGCGGGCTGGAAGGACAGCATGGAGAACCCCATGGCACTCACGTCGGCCACGACGTCGGCCACCTGGTCGAGGTTCGCTGGAGTGACCGTCATGTTGTGGGCGAGGTAGAAGCGCACGCCGTGGTCGCGGTGCAGGTCCCGGAACATCTCCACGAACCGAGCCCGGAACGGGTTGAGCTCGACCTCGTTCCTGGGTCGGGGGATCCCGGTGCGCCCCCGCATCAGCGAGTCGAAGTGCGCGGCGAACGACAGCCGGCGGAACCGGGGCTTCCCGGTCCCGTCGAGCGCCAGCGTCCGGAGGTAGTCGGCGTCGAAGTCGCCATGGGTCATCGACATCGGCTCGCGGCCGTGGGCGCGCATCGCGGTGAGCGCAGCAGCGTGGTCCTCGGGGTCGAGCAGGGAGACCTCGCCGCCGATCAGCTGGGCGTGCGCCCGCGGGCCGCGCCGCTCCTCGAGCAGGCTCATCTGGGCGTCGACCTGTGCGACGGTGTGGCTTCCGTCGACCCGCACCTTGTTGGCGTCCTTGGAGTGGTAGCAGGGCGTGCAGGTGAGGTTGCACTTCGGGAAGACGCCGTGCGTGCCCTCGCACCCCACCGCGTGGCGGCCGAGGATCTGCCCCTCCGTCCGGACGCCGGGGGGCAGGGCGGCCCAGCGCTCGGCGAGGACGCGTTCGGTGACCGGGTGCACCGGCCGGGTGGCCGTCTGGAGCCGCGTCCACGGCGATCGCATCGTCATGGGGCAGCCTTCTGGTTGGTTGATCCGAGCAGCTCGGTGTCGGGGTGGAAGGTCACCCAGGCGATCCAGAACGTGTCCAGGTGCCGGTAGGGCTTCATCTCGGCTCCCTGCAACGGCCCGGCCGTGGACCGGCCGAGCACGTTCCACCGGCTCCCCGTCTCACGGTCCACGAAGCCGGTGCCCCGGGCCTCGAAGTGCAGCCGTCGACCGCCCAGTGCCGGGTCGAAGACGCCCACCGTCCCGATGTCGGCCCCGCCGGCGACGGTCTCGGCGTCGAGGGCAGACGCCTGGCCCGGCCGGTGCCAGAGGACCACGTGGCGCTCAC
>Ga0183260_10004751_pt1 | contig 10759 bp, 7 predicted proteins | sample AntDrymUQ4972206_2_FD_129768 | JGI IMG/M metagenome (GOLD analysis project Ga0183260, IMG submission 129768) | Polar desert sand microbial communities from Dry Valleys, Antarctica - metaG UQ497 (22.06) (version 2) (version 2) | ecosystem: Environmental > Terrestrial > Soil > Desert | place...
CGTCGACCGCGTAGCCGCCCGCCCGCAGTCTGGCCAGCACGTCGTCGGCGTCCAGGCGCGACCGGGTGGCGACGCCCACGAAGATGTGCGCCTGCTCACGCGTGCTCAACCGGTAGTTGAACTCGGTCACCACGCGCGGGCCGAGGATGGTGCAGAACTGCCGGAACGCGCCCTTGCGCTCGGGGATGGTGACGGCAAACAGCGCCTCGCGCTCCTCGCCGAGTTCCGCGCGTTCGGCCACAAAGCGCAGGCGATCGAAGTTCATGTTCGCGCCCGACAGCACGGCGACCAGATGGCCGCGCGGCGGCTGGTCCTGGCGGGCGACCCACGCCTTCAGTCCCGCCACCGACAGCGCGCCGGCCGGCTCCATGATCGTGCGGGTGTCGTCGAATACGTCCTTGATCGCCGCGCAGATGGCGTCGTTGTCGACCAGCACCATCTCGTCGACGCTGTCGCGGGCGATCGCGAAGGGGTGTACCCCGACCTCGCGCACGGCCACGCCATCGGCGAACAGCCCGACCCGTTCGAGCACGACCCGCCGGCCCGCGGTCAGCGATCGGGCCATCGCATCGGCGTCGACCGGCTCGACCCCGATCATCCTGACGTCGGGCATCACCGCCTTGACGTAGCCGGCGATGCCGGCAATCAGCCCACCGCCGCCGACCGGGACGAAGATTGCGCCGAGCGCGCCGGGGCGCTGCCGCACGATCTCGTCGCCGACGGTACCCTGCCCGGCGATCACCAGCGGGTCGTCGAACGGGTGGACGAAGGTCGCGCCGGAGCGCGCCGCTTCGTCGATCGCGAATGCATACGCGTCGCCGTAGGTGTCGCCTTCGAGCACCACCTCGGCACCGCGGCCGCGCACCGCCTCGACCTTGATTTCGGGCGTGGTCCGCGGCATGACGATGCGGGCGTGCAGGCCGAGGAACTGCGCCGACATCGCCACGCCCTGGGCGTGGTTGCCGGCGCTGGCGGCAATCACCCCGCGGCTGCGCTCCTCGGCGGTCAGCCGCACCATGCGGTTGTAGGCGCCACGAATCTTGAAGCTGAAGACCGGCTGCAGGTCCTCGCGCTTGAGCAGCACCGAGACGCCGAGGCGCGACGACAGGCGCGGCGCGGCGTCGAGTGGCGTCTCGCGGGCCACGTCGTAGACCCGGCTGGTCAGGATGTCACGGAGCAGGACGTCGAACGGCACAGCACGGACTGTATGCGGCGGCACCACGGGTCGGCAAGCCAGGCGAAGACCACAAACTGGCCAGGCGACGACCACCGTAGCGGCCGGACTTGTCCGGCCGGATCATCGGTTGCCGCTATGATGAGGCCCGAAAAGGAGTCCTCATGAAGCCCTCCACGGTATTCCTCGGCGAGATGACCAATCCCGAACTCGAGCAGTTCCTGACCACCCACCACACCGTCATCATCCCCGTCGGCGCCACCGAGCAGCACGGCCCGCATTCACCCCTGGCCACCGACGTACTGGTGCCGCAGGAGATCGCCCGGCGTATTGCGCCGACGGTCGGCGCGGTAGTCGCGCCGCCGCTGGCCTACACGCTCAGCTACCCGCACGTCGGCTTCACTGGCCTGGTTCACCTGCGCATTCCGACCTTCATGGCGGTGATCGAGGACCTCTGCGTCAGCTTTGCGACGATGGGGATGAAGCGAATCGTCTTCCTGAACGGCCACTACGACAACACGTACGCCATTGCCTACGCGTGCGCGATGGCCGCCGACAAGATCGGCAAGGACGTCAAGGCGTTCCCGGTCAACTACTGGGATGGCATCCCGCCGGAGGTCGCCTCGCAGTGGTCGGGGCTGAAGAAGGGCCTGCACGCCCACACCGCCGAAGTCTCGGTGATCATGGCGATCAACCCGGACCTGGTCGACAAGGACCAGCTGAACGCCGAGTTCCCGCCGTTCCCCGACTACACCATCGCCAATATTGGGGCGGTGCACACGGCGTTCTTCTTCACCTCGCCCGGGTCGGTGCACTGGGCGACCAAGTCGGGCACCTGGGGCGAGGCTCGCGACTCGACGCCCGAGAAGGGTGAGGAGTACCTGAAGATCTGCGAGAAGTCGACGCTCGACGTCCTCCACAACATCGAGTTGACCTTCGCGGCGATGCCACCACGGCAATGAGGGCGCAGGCGTCGTCGGCGTAGGCGCGCCGCCGGCGTAGGCGCGCCGCCGGCGTAGGCGCCGGACTTGTCCGGCGCATCGGCGCAGCATCGGCGCAGCCTGAAGCCTGCAGCCCGTAGCCCTGGGCCCTGGGCCCTCATGCCCTCATGCTTCCCAGGGCAGTCCAGGGCGGCCGAAATGCCCGTAGTTGGTGGTCTGGCGGTAGATTGGGCGCAGCAGGTCGAGCGTGCGGATGATGCCGGCGGGGCGCATGTCGAAGGTCTGGCGGACGAAGTCCTCGGCGGCCTGATTGTCGCCGGTGCCGTAGGTGTCGACCAACAGCGAGGTCGGCTCCGCGACGCCGATCGCGTAGGAGAACTGCACTTCGCAGCGCTTGGCCAGACCAGCCTTGACGACTTCACGGGCGACGTAGCGGCCGAAGTAGGCGGCGCTGCGATCGACCTTGGAGGGGTCCTTGCCGCTGAAGGCGCCGCCGCCATGCCGGGCCGCGCCACCGTACGAATCGACGATGATCTTCCGGCCGGTGACGCCGGCGTCGGCCGACGGTCCGCCGTGCGCGAAGCTGCCCGACGGGTTGACGAGGAACAGGTCGGCGGCCGGTGACCAGTCGCCGAGCACCCGCGGCGCCAGTTCCTCGATGACGTACGCCTTGACCTCGTCCTGACGTGCCTGTGCGACGTGCTGGGTCGACACCACCACGCGCTCGATCCGCACCGGGGCGCCGTGCTCGTACAACACCGAGACCTGGCTCTTGCTGTCGGGACGAATCCAGCGGTAGGCGCCACCCTTCTTGCGGTCCTCGGCCAGCCCGCGGGTCAGGCGGTGCGCGAGCAACACCGGCAGCGGCATCAGCTCGGGGCTCTCGTCGCTGGCGTACCCGAACATCAGGCCCTGATCGCCGGCGCCCTGCTCCTCGGCGCGGCTCTTGTCGACCACGCTGGCGTTGATTTCCTTGGACTGCGCGGTGACCTTCTGCAGCACCGTCACGCCGTCGGCGTTGAACACCTCGCCCGGCCAGTCGTAGCCGATCTCGCGAATCGCCTGCCGTGCTGTGGCTTCGAAGTCCAGACCGGTCGCGCCGGTGGTGATCTCACCGGCCAGCACGACGAGGTCCTCCTTGACCAGGGTCTCCAGGGCCACTTTGGAGGTGGGGTCCTGCGACAGGCAGGCGTCGAGGACCGAGTCGGAGATGTAGTCGGCCACTTTGTCCGGGTGACCTTCCGATACGGACTCCGACGTGAGAACGAAACGGGTCATGCGGGGCTATTCCTTGCGTGATGCTGTTGCGTTATGGCCGGAGCGTCGCCGTGCCAGCCCTTCACGGCTCTGGCGAGTTCAGCTCACCCGGCGCAGCACGCCATCGGAGTTGACGCCGTCCAGGATGCCGTCCCGGCGGTGGCGCGCCTCGAGCAGATCGTCGGTCTTGAGCGAATGACGAATCCGCTCCTGACGCCAGCCGTCAATGATAACCGTGTACGCGATCCACCAGAAGCGGCCGTTGCGCCAGAGATGATGGTTCTCCCCGAGGCGCTGGAAGCGCCGGTCGTCCGGGGACAGGGCCGCCTGCAGTGACGGACGGCGCGGGGTCGCGGCAGACGAAGAAGCCGGGAGGGTTGCGGTGGTCAACATTGTGTCTTCTCCTGATGGCAACAAGCGAAGACGCCCGGAGGCTGCGGGGTGAGCGCACGGACACGAGTTTGTTCATTGCGAACCGCATCGCCACAATCGGCCACCTGGCCGACCGGGCTGGCACCTTGGGATGTCCGCCCCAGGTTGCCGGGCCCGCACGCGCGGGCCGCTCCGGATGTCGAGACAGACGATATCATCACATGTGGAGATACACAATCGTGGATTTAACGAATGATTCCATAATCGTCGGCCTTCGGGCGCTTGGCGACGCGTCGGTCCCGCGCTATCAGTCCGACGGCGCCGCCGCGTTCGACCTCGCCGCCGCCGAAGAGGTCGTGATCGAGCCGCACCGGCTGGCCCTGGTGCCGACCGGGCTGGTGTTCGCGGTGCCGCCCGGCCATCTGCTGGCGATCGTCGCCCGCAGCAGCCTGCCGCGGCGCGGGCTGATGGTCGCCAACGGCGTCGGCGTGCTCGACAGCGACTACCGCGGCCCGGCTGACGAGGCCCGGGTGCTGCTGCTCAACTACACCGACGCGCCAATCACCGTGCCCCGGGGCGACCGCATCGCCCAGGCGTTCGTGCTGGCTGCGCCGCGCGTCGCCTTCGTGCCACTGCAGCACGACGACGACAGCCGCTCGCGCGGGGGGTTCGGCTCGACCGGGGACACATGAGAAGCCACGCAAGAAGGGCGAAGAGGAACCCACCCTTCTTCGCCCCTATTGCAGGTGTACGCGATTGGCGACCGCTTCGCCAGTCGGCAGATCGACGGGTTCGCCACTCGGCGCGCGATGGCGCAGCGCCGCGCCGCGGCGCAGCAGGCCGCCAGCCCAGTCGCGGGTGCCGGCCATGATGTCGTACAGGGTCGGGATCACCAGCAGCGTCAGCAGAGTCGAGGTCACCACGCCGCCGATCACCGCGCGACCGAGCGGCGCGCGGAAGTCGGCGCCCTCGCCGTGCCCGATCGCCACCGGGATCATCCCGGCGATCAGCGCGAAGCTGGTCATCAGGATCGGCCGCAGCCGGACCCGCCCGGCTTCGATCAACGCCTCGCGACGATCCAGGCCCTGCTCCATCGACCACTTCGCGAAGTCGATCAGCAGGATCGCGTTCTTGGCCACGATCCCCATCAGCAGGATGACGCCGATCATGCTCATCAGGTTGAGCGTGGTGTTGGTCACCAGCAACGCCAGCATCACGCCGATCAGCGACAGCGGCAGGGACACCATGATCGCCAGCGGGTCGAGGAACGAGCCGAACTGCAGCACCAGCACGAAGTACATCAGCAACACTGCCAGGCCGAGGGCCGCTGCGATGCGGCCGAACACCTCGCTCTGGTCCTCGGACTCGCCGCCCTGCGAGAACGCATAGCCCGGCGGCAGTGCGACGTTGGCGCGGACCCGCGCCAGCACCTCGCTGAGCACCTCGTTGAACGAGCGCACCTCGGTATTGGCCTCGATCTTGATGACGCGCGCCCGATTGAGATGATCGATCCGGGCCGGGCCGATGCTGGTCGACAACTGCGCCACTTGGCTCAGCGGAATCAGCACCGGCCCGTTCGGGCCCTGCACGCTGAGCGGCAACCGCGCCAGGTCGCGGATGTTGGTGCGGGCTTCGGGCGCCAGCCGCACGTAGACGTCGCGGGTCTCGCCGAGCGGGTCGACCCAGTCGCCGGTGTCGATGCCGGCAAAGGCCGGCCGCAGCGCCTGCGCCACCTGGCCGACCGTGACCCCCATCGAACCGGCCAGGCCGCGATCCAGCGCCACCTCGACTTCGGGCTTGCGGCCCTTGGTCGACAAGCCGACGTCGACCGCGCCCGGCACCTGCCGGACCTCGTCGCGCATCTGCTCGGCCAGCGTCGCCAGCGTGTCGGCGTCCGGTCCGGTCAACTGCAGCTGGATCTGCTTGATGTTGCCGAAGAAGTTGGTGTTGATCCAGGCCTCGACGCCGCCGAGGTTGAGCAGGCGTGCACGCAGATCGGCCGCGACGTCTTCCTGGCGACGGCTGCGCTCGGCGCGCGGCGTGAGTCGGACGTAGACGTTGCCCTCGTCGACCGACTCGGTCTGCCCGCCGATGCTGGTGTAGGTGTAAGCCACCTCGGGCAACCCGCGGGCGATCGTCGAGACCTCCTGAGTCTTGAGCTGCGTATACGCGATGTTCGAGCCTGGCGGCGTGGTGACGATGACGTTGAACTCGGAGTTGTCCGAGACCGGCAGGAAGCCGCCGCCGATCAAGCCCATCGCCGGCAGCGCCAGCGCCCCGGCGAACGAGGCGATCGTCAGGGCGACCATCGCCAGGCGGTGCCGCAGCGCCCAGGTGATCACCGACTTGTACCGATCCGCCTGCCGGTCGAACCACTTGTTGAAGCGGTCGAGCGCGCGCGACACGAAGCCGCGCTGTTCGATCGGCATGTGTGGATCGGGCCAGTAGGCCGACAGCATCGGGTCGAGCGAGAACGACACGAACAGCGAGACCAGGACCGAGCAGGCGATGGTCAGGGCGAACGGCGCGAACCACTGCTGGGCGAGGCCGCCCATGAAGGCAATCGGCACGAACACGACGACGATCGACAAGGTCGTGGCGGCGACCGCCAGCCCGATCTCGGAGGTGCCCTCGCGGGCCGCGGTGTAATGGTCCTTGCCCATCTCGACGTGGCGCACGATGTTCTCCCGCACCACGATCGCATCGTCGATCAGGATGCCGATCGACAGCGACAGGCCGAGCAGCGACATGGTCTCGAGCTTGAAGCCGAACATCAGCACCGCGATGAACGAGGCCAGCACCGAGACCGGCAGCGCCAGGCCGGTGATGACCGTCGAGCGCCATGAGTTCAGGAACAGGAACACGGTCAGCACGGTCAGGAGCGCGCCTTCGATCAACGCCGACTGGACGCTCTCGACCGAGGCCTCGACGCGGGTGCCGGCATCGCGCACCAGCTCGAGCTCGACGCCGGGCGGCAGCGACTGCCGGATGTCGCGGACCTTCTCGATCACGGCCGCGCTGACGGTGGTGGTCGAGGCGTTGCTGGTTTTCTTGACCTCGATCCCGACCGCGCTGGCGGTGTTGAACGCGGCGCCGGTCCGTGGCTCCTCGGCGCCGTCATAGACCCGCGCGACATCGGCGAGCCGGACGATCCGGCCCTGCGACTGGCTGATGACGATCTGGCCGAACTCCTGCGGCGTCTGCAGGCGACCCCGCAGCCGGATGGTCCGCTCCTGGATGCCGCTCTGGAGACGGCCGACCGGCACCGCGAGGTTCTGCGACTGCAGCGCACCGACCACCTGGCCGACGCCGACGCCGGCGGTCTGCATCGCGGTCGGGTCGATCTCGACGGTGATCTCGCGCTCGATCGCGCCCACCACCAGCACCTCGGCGACGTCGCGGAGGCCGCGCAGCTGGTTGGTTACGCCGGGATCGGCCAGCTGGGTCAGCTGGGCGCCGGTCAGGCTGGCCGAGGTCAGCGCCAGCGTGACGATCGGGAAGTCGTTCGGGCTGAACCGCTTGAGGATCGGCTCCTCGATTTCGAGGGGCAGCTCGTTGCGGATCTCCGAGATCTTGTCGCGGATCTCCTGGACCGCTTCGGCCGGGGACTTGCCGAACTCGAATTCGGCGACGATCAGCCCGAAGCTGTCGAGCGACTGCGAGTCGAGCTTCTTGAGCCCGCTGATGCTCGAGATGCCCTCTTCGATCGGCTCGACCACGTCGCGCTCGACCTGGTCGGGCGAAGCGCCCGGGAACGGCAGTGCGACCGAGACCACCGGCGGGGCGATCTCGGGGAACTCGTCGACCTCGAGCTGCATCAGCGAGAACAGCCCGAAGACGACCAGCGCGAGCATCGACACGATGGTCACGACCGGCCGCTTGATCGCGAAGTCGGACATGAACACGTCAGTGACTCCTTCCCTGTCTGACGAGGCGCGGAACCGACCCGGCGCCGCTCACTGCCTGGACCCGGCCTCGGCGGTCGCCGGCGGACGGGCCGCGGCGGGCGGCGACGCGCCGGGCCGGGCCGCCGGCCCGCTCGCGTCGCGCACCTTGAGCGCGGTGCCCGGCGTCACGCCCTGGGCGACCCCGGTCAACAGCACGTCGTTCTCGGCCAGCCCGCCGGTGATCTCGACGCGTTCGTTCGGCACGTCGCGCAGGCCGATCGTCACCGGCACCTTCTCGACCTTGCCGTCGCGGATGCGGAGCACGTGCGGCTGTGAGTCCGGATCGGTGATCACGTTGATCGGCACGATCAAGCCGCGCCGGCGCTGCTGCGTGACGCGGCCATCGGCAAACAGGCCGGCCACCAGGCGCCCGCCGCGGTTGTCGACGGTCACCCAGATCGGCACCTGTCTGGTCACCGGGTCGGCGGTCGGGCTGATGCGCTCGACCTTGCCGGTGAAGCGCTGATCCGGATAGCCCCGCACCTCGAAGGCCACCTCGGCGCCGAGCGTGACCATCGACAGCGACTCGGACGGCACCGACGCCTCGAGCTCGATGCTGCGTGGGTCGACGATGGTGTAGAGGGCGGTGCCGGGGCTGACCACGTCGCCGGCGTTGGCCGGCCGTTCGGCGACGACCCCGGCGATGGGCGCCGAGACGGTGGCGTCATCGAGCGTCTCGCGGGTCGAGAACAGCCGCGACCGGGCGCTGGCCAGATCCGACTCCAGCCCGACCACCGAATTGCGGGCGGTCTCGACGGTGCGTTCGGCAACGGCTCCGGCCGCGACCAGCTTCTCGGCGCGGGCCAGTTCGCGGCGCGCCAGGTCGAGCGCCTGATCCTGCGAGCGCACCGCCGATTCGGCCGACGTCACCGCGTCGCCCTCGATGCGGGCCTCGATGCGGGCCAGCACCTGGCCCTTGCGCACCGACTGGCCCCGTTCGGCCAGCACGGTCAGCAGCGAGCCGCCGACCTCGGCGCGGACGGTGGCCCGGGTCTTCGGGCTGAGCGTGCCGGAGATGACCGGGCCGGTGCGGATCTCGTCGGTAGTGACCGTGACGGTGTTTTCTCGTCCGATCTCCAGCACCGGCGGCGAGGCTGACGCGCCGGCCTGTTCCTTGGCCGCGCCACTGCCGCACGCGGTGGTCGCCAGCCACGCGCCGAGCACCCCGACCCCGGCCCCGAGCCGGGCGTACTGCCTTGCTCCAGTCATCACGTTCTTCATCGCACCACTCCCGTCTGCGTCGCCGTTCCCACGGTCCCTGCGCCTGCACCCGCTCCGGTCACGGCCGCCGCCGGCGACGGCCCGGTCGGCTCCGCCTGCCCGATGCCGGCCGCAGTGCCCGCCCCGGCCGCGCCGAGCGGCAACTCCGGCAACAGCGCCAGCCGCGCCCGCGTCACCTGCAGGTCGCGGGCGGCCTGCGCGCGGTCGGCGTCGGCGCGCTCGAGCGCCAGCCGCGCGTCATTGAGTTCCAGCTGCGTCGACAGCCCTTCGCGATAGCGCACGTCGGCGATCTGATAGGCACGCTGGGCCTGTTCGACCGTGCCGGCCGAGGCGTCCCAGGCCGCGCGCGCCGCCTGATAGGTGGCGTAGGCGCTGCGCAGGTCGAGGTCGGCCAGTTCGCGCACCTGCTGCAGCTGCGCTTGGCTCTGCTCGAGCGTGGCCTGCGCAATCGACCGGTTCGCCTTGCGCCGGCCGCCGTCGAGCAGCGGCAGCGACACTGCGGCACCGACGGTCCAGTCGCGGCGGTCGAACACCGGCAGCCGGTCGTAGGCGTAGGCGATGAACGACGAGGCCAGGCTGACCTGCGGCCGGAACTGTGACCGCGTGACGTCGACCGCCGCCTCGTTGGCGCGGACCGCGGCGGCCGTCTGCTGCACGGCCACGCGCTCGAGTTCCTTGACGCCGGCCTCGGCGTCGGCGAGCGCCGTGCTCCAGCGAGACGCCAGCGCGCCATTCGGCTCACGCAGGTTGGCATCGAGCGCCAGCGGCTGGTCGGCGGGCACGTTGATCAACTGCTTGAGGCGAAGATAGGCGAGGTCGCGCTGAATCCGGGTGCGAATCACCGCCGCGCGCTGGTTGTCGCGCGCCACGCGGGCCCGCAGCACCTCGAACTCGGCAACCTCGCCGACCTGCTGCTGCAGCTCGATCTGCCGGAGCGTCTCGCCGGCCTGCGTCTGCGTCGCCTCGGTGATGGTGACCAGGCGATCGCTGAGTGCCGCGTCGTAGAACGTGGTCGCGACGTCCAGGCCGAGCTGGGCGCGAGTGGTGGTCACACCGAGCGTCGCCGCCTCGCGGCCGGCGCGGGCCTGCCGTTCCTGGGCCCGCAGCTGACCGCCGTCGTAGACGCGCTGCGACGCTTGCAGGTTGGCCGTCCAGGTATTGAGCTGGCCGAATGGCAGGTCGTTGCTGTCGCCGCCGCCGAACGGCGAGGACGCCGGGCACTGCAGAAAGCGTTCGAGCTCGCCGATGCGGTCGGCGATTGGCGCATCCGGGTTGACGGTGAGGTCGGCACAGGGCGGCCCTGACGGGGCATCGAAAATGCCCTCGAACTGGGTCTGCAGCGTTCGCTGATAGCCGAACGACGACAGCAGTTGCGGGTAGAGACCGCTCCGCGCCAGACCGATCTGCCCGTCGGCGCGACGGACGCCGGCTTGGGCAGCGGCGATCTGCTCACTGCCGCCTTCGGCCAGTTGCAGGGCCTCGTCCAGGGTCAGCGTGCGCATCGGCGCGGCCGGCGCGGCGTTCGGCGCGGCCGGTGCGGCTGGGGCCGGTGCAGGTGCCGGTGTGGCTGGCGCCGCTGGGGCGGGCGCCACCGGCGGCGGGGAGACTGGCGGGGGCGTCTGGCCCTGAGCCAGCGCGCTGTCGGGACCGGCGATCAGCACCCCGGCCAACACGCAGAGACTGGCGGCACGCAGCAGGGCAAGCGAGAACGGTTCAACCATGATGAGTCACGGGCTCGGTGGCGGCGGCGGCACTCACCCGGGGTGAGACGCCGAGCGCACGAAGGAAGAACGCGACGTACCGGGAGGGGGCTTCGTCGGTGCTGTAGGGATGGCACTGCGGGTGGA
>Ga0183260_10004752_pt1 | contig 10758 bp, 12 predicted proteins | sample AntDrymUQ4972206_2_FD_129768 | JGI IMG/M metagenome (GOLD analysis project Ga0183260, IMG submission 129768) | Polar desert sand microbial communities from Dry Valleys, Antarctica - metaG UQ497 (22.06) (version 2) (version 2) | ecosystem: Environmental > Terrestrial > Soil > Desert | place...
GATCTGCTGGTCGCGACCCGGAAGCGGGTGAGCGGCGTGGCCGCCAGGGCCTCGTCCAGCCCCTCCCGGTCGAGCCGCCAGAAGGGGTCGAACGCCGACGCGTCCACCTCCAGCACCCGTGCCCAGTCGCCGTCGCGGCCCCGCCGCAGCGGGACACCGGCCGGCGCGTCCGGGAGCCGCCGGAGGTCGTGCGACAGCAGCCGGAGGCGCTCGTGCTCGACGAAGCCGACGGCGAAGAACGCCTGGGTCTCGGCCGGCGCTAGCGCCGAGGTGAGGACCCCGCGGAAGCCCCGGGCGGCCAGGGTGTCGAGGCAGCGGCGGAGGAACTCGACCGACGGCACCGGCCCCTGGGGGAGCGGCGCCAGGTAGGCGATCCGGCCGTCGCCCCGCCAGGGGCCGGCCCGGGCCCTCTCCCGGCCCCACGTGAGGACGTCGGCGGCGGCGGTCATCGGTGCTTTCAGGCTACCGGCCGCCTGCCCCGCATACCGTGGCGGGGGTGCAGGTTCTGCTGGAGACGTCGGCCGTGTTCAGTGAGCACGACTCGGGGCCGAGCCATCCCGAGCGTCCCGAGCGCCTCGAGGCGGTGCTGCGGGGCATCCGGGCCAGCCCGGTGGCCGCCGACGTGGTGGAGGTCGAACCCCGTCCCGCCACCGCCGGCGAGCTGGCCGCCGCCCACGAGCCCGCCTACCTGGACGCCCTGGCCCGGTTCTGTGCCCGGGGCGGGGGGATACTCGATGCCGACACCGTGGCCGGGCCCCGGTCATGGGACGCCGCCGTGCTGGCCGCGGGGGCCGTGCTCGACGCCGTCGACCGGCTCGACCGGGCAGAGGCGGGTGCCGCCTTCTGCGCCGTGCGCCCGCCCGGCCACCACGCCCGGCACGCCCGGCCCATGGGGTTCTGCCTGGTCAACTCGGTGGCGGTGGCGGCTGCCGTCCTGGCTGGGCGGGGCGAGCGGGTGGCGATCGTCGACTGGGACGCCCACCACGGCAACGGCACTCAGGATCGCTTCTACGCCGACGGCCGGGTGCTCTACGTGTCCTGGCACCAATGGCCGTTCTATCCCGGCACCGGGCGGCGGGACGAGGAGGGGCAGGGCGACGGTGCCGGGCTCACCCTCAACCTCCCGCTGCCCGCAGGGGCGACCGGCGACTCCTACCTGGCCACCTTCGACCGCTTCGTCGAACCGGCCGCCGACCGCTTCCGCCCTACCTGGCTGCTGATCTCGGCCGGCTACGACGCCCACCGGGCCGATCCCCTCACCGACCTGGGCCTCTCCGCCGGCGACTACGCGGTGCTGGCCGCCCGGTCGGCCGCCCTGGTGCCCACCGGCCGGTGCGTGGCCGTCCTGGAGGGCGGCTACGACCTCGACGCCCTGGCCTCGTCCGCCGCCGCCACCGTCTCCGCCCTGGCCGGCGTCGACCACCGCCCCGAGCCGGCGACGTCGGGCGGCCCCCTGCCGGCGTTCTTGGCGCGCTGAGGGTCGGTATCCGACCCTCAGCGCGCCAAGAACCGTGGGGTTCGGCCGCCACGGCGTTCGGGCCACGCAGGCCGCCCGGTAGCCTCGACCCGTGGTCCCCGAGCGCCTCCGGCCCCTCCTGGAGGAGACCGCGCCCCTCGCCGAGCGCTTCGCCGCCGCCGGACGGCGCCTGTACCTGGTGGGCGGCAGCGTGCGTGACGCCATCCTCGGCCGCCCCCTCGATCATGCCGACCTGGACTTCACCACCGACGCCCGGCCTGACGAGATCGAGGCCGTCCTGTGCGGTTGGGCCGACGCCATCTGGGACCAGGGCCGTCGGTTCGGCACCATCGGCGCGGCCCGGGGTGACCGCCGCTACGAGATCACCACCCACCGGGCCGAGGCCTACTCGCCCGACTCCCGCAAGCCCGAGGTGGCCTTCGCCGACGTGGTCGAGGCCGACCTGTCCCGGCGCGACTTCACCGTCAACGCCATGGCCCTCTCCCTGCCCGACGCCGAGCTGATCGACCCGTTCGGCGGGGTGTCCGACCTGGCGTCCACCCGGCTACGCACGCCGCTGTCACCGGAGGAGTCGTTCACCGACGACCCCCTGCGCATGCTCCGGGCGGCCCGGTTCCTCGCCGGGTACGCCATGGTGCCCGAGCCCGACCTGGTCGACGCCGTCAAGGCCCTCCGCGGCCGCATGGAGATCGTGTCCGTGGAGCGCATCCGCGACGAGCTCGACAAGCTGATGGTGGTCGAGAAGCCGTCCGACGGGTTGTGGTTCCTGGTCCACACCCGCCTGGCCGAGGAGTTCCTGCCCGAGCTGCCCGGCCTGGCCCTGGAGATCGACCCCGTCCACCACCACAAGGACGTGCTGGCCCACACCATCGCGGTGGTCGACAAGACCAGCCCCGAGAGGATCCTGCGCCTGGCCGCCCTGCTGCACGACATCGGCAAGCCCAAGACCCGCTCGTTCGGCCCCGGCGGGGTCTCGTTCCACCACCACGAGATGGTCGGCGCCCGCATGGCCGAGGAGCGCATGCGGGCCCTCCACTACCCGTCCGACGAGATCGCCCAGGTCCGCCGCCTGGTCGAGCTGCACCTGCGCTTCCACGGCTTCGCCAGCGGATGGACCGACAGCGCCGTCCGCCGCTACGCCCGCGACGCCGGCCCCCTGTTGGGCCGGCTGAACGAGCTGACGCGCTGCGACTGCACCACCCGGAACCAGGCCAAGGCGCGCGACCTCGACCGGCGCATGGACCAGCTGGAGGCCCGCATCGCCGAGCTGGAGGTCCAGGAGGAGCTGCACCGGATCCGTCCCGACCTCGACGGCAACCTGATCATGGAGCACCTGGGCATCGGGCCCGGCCCCCTCGTGGGCCGGGCCTACGCCCACCTGCTGGAGGTCCGCCTCGACGAGGGGCCCCTCGGCGAGGAGGAGGCCCGCCGTCGCCTGGATGCCTGGTGGGAGAAGAACCGACCGTGACATACCCGACCGACCGACTGACCGATCGAACAAGGAGCACGACATGCCGATCCGCAACGCCGACGCCGAATGGACGGGGGGCCTCAAGGGCGGGAAGGGCACCATGGCCTTCGGCAGCGGTGCCTACGAGGGGCAGTATTCGTTCACGTCCCGGTTCGAGGAGGGCACCGGCACCAACCCGGAAGAGCTGATCGCCGCCGCCCACGCCGGGTGCTTCTCCATGCAGTTCTCTGCCCTCCTGGAGGCGGCCGGCCACGTCCCCGACCGGGTGGCCACCTCGGCCCAGGTCCACCTCGACCCCGACGGCGGCGGCTTCACCGTCACCCGCATCCACCTGCGGACCGAGGCCCGGGTCCCCGGCATCGACGAGGCCGAGTTTCAGAAGGTGGCCGACGACGCCAAGCGCACCTGCCCCGTGTCGCGCCTCGTCACCGGCGCCGAGATCACCGTCGAGGCCTCCCTGGCCTGAGGCGACGGGCCGCCCCCCCGGTTCTTGGCGCGCTCGTTGGTCCTGTACACCAACCGGCGCGCCGGGAACCTGTCGTGCGGGTGGCTCAGACTTCCCGGCGCACGATCTTGATGCCCCGGTCCTTCGCCTCCCGCTCGAGGGCCGCCGACAGCCCGTAGGAGAAGAAGGCCACGAACCGCAGCGCGCCCGACAGCTCGATGTCGAGGCCGCGGCGCTCGATGTCGGTCAGCACCAGCCCCAGCTCCGTCCGCAGGTCCTCGACGTCAGCGTCGGCGTACTTCCGGCGCTCGTACAGGGAGGCCACGCCGCCCACCACCCGCCGGAGCACCCACTTCAGGCCGGGGACCGGAGGGTAGTAGGTGGACGCGTCCTCGACCAGCTGGTTGACCAGGCCGCCCCGCAGCATCTGGTAGCGACTGACGAACGTCAGCTGGTCGATCCGCGCCCACGGCGTGTCGCGGGAGCGGACCACGCCGCGCACGCCGATGCCGTCCGGACCGACGCCGACGATCAGCCGGTCACTCAGCCGCGCCAGCACGGCGCGGACGCGCCGGTCCCGCAGCAGACCGATGTCGACGATCTCGGACAGCCCCCCGACGAGGGAGGTGAGCCCCGTCTCGTGGACCGCGGTCAGGGGCAGCGGCGGCACCGGGTCGAGGCGCCGGAACAGCTCTACCAGCCCCACGTCCTCCGGGATCTCGACCGGCGGGGCCTCCTCGTCGTCGAGCCCCGAGAGGTCGCCTTCCTCGCCGTCGTCGTCGGCCAGGGGCGGCAGGGGCTCGGCCACCGGGTCGTCGTCGACATGTGACACGACCGTGTCCCCGTCGCCACGGGACACGACGGGCTCGTCACCGGCGGGGGCCTCGGGGGCCCGACCCGGCAGGCGGTCGGTGACCGCGTCCTGCACCGACCGGAGGCGGTCGCGCCAGCCTGGCGGGCTCACGGCGACCGTTCCACGACGCGGGTGCCCGCCACCCGGTCGACCCGGCGGGGCCGGCCCCGGGCGAGGGTGAACCAGAGCAGGCCGGCGTAGGCCAGGCCCAACACCACGGTGAGGACCGGGTGGATGCCGGCGATGGCGGCGAGGCCCAGCAGCGGCGCGGTCGCCAGCGCCTCACGGGCCAGGCGGGTGGGAAACGCCGCCGCCCGTACCGTCGACCCGGACGAGCCGCAGCCCGAAGGCCCGCCGGCCGAGGTCGAGCAGGGCCACCACGGCAACGCTGGCGAAGTAGGCGGCGACGATGACGGGGACGGCGGCGGCCGCCCCGATGCTGAAGGTGGCGTCGCCGGTGTCCTCGCCCAGCAGCGCGATGCCGCCGCCGCCGATGCCAGCCCACACGAACGCAGCCACCGCCAGGTCGATGCAGCGCGATCCCAGCCGCCGCCCCGGGGGGCCGTCACCGACCAGGGCGACGATGCCCTGGGCCACGAAATGGGTCATCCCGCCGCTCCCTCGAGCGCGGCGCCGACCGCCGTGGGCCGGGAGCTGCGCATCGTGCGAGTGTAGGGGCCGGGCGAACCAGGTCGGGCGGCCGCCTTCCAGGGGGCGGCAGGTGATCGCCCGTCGACCGGCCCGGTCAGAGGTCGAAGAACATCGACGACGGCACGGACGCCACCGTGGCCAGCCAGGCCACTCCGGCCACGGCGACGGCGACGAAGATCGCCGCCCACACGGCGGAGGCCTTCGCCCCCGACCGCTGGAAAGTCCGGCCGCCCAGCACGGGGACGAGCGCCAGCGCGGCCAAAACGGCGCCGACGGTGAGGGTGGCCCGGAGGTGATCGGCCACGACCCGCTCGCACGCCGCCGAGAGGTCGCCGGTGCGATCCGGCCTGAGCACGGTGCCACAGCCGATGGAGCCGGCACCGAGGGCCAGGCGCGTCGGCACCACGGCGATGCTGGCGACGACGGCGACGGCGGCCACGACCAGTCCGGCGAGGGTGAGCCGGAAGCCGACGGACACCCGACAAGACTGCCCGCGAAGCAGCCGGCATGGTAGCCGCCACGCCGTCCCCGCCCGGATCAGCCGGTGGGGACGGCCACGCTCTCCAGCCAGGCCTTCCAGGCCGGACCCTCGCGCTCCACGAACCCCGCTGGGTCGTCGGGGAACAGCCGGGCCTCGACCGCGGCGGCCGTGACGCCCTTGTTGTTGGTCAGGTTGGGCGGCCAGCTCCTCGGTCGCCCCCTCCCGCGCCAGGTCGAACATCCGGGCCGCGAACGCCAGGGTGGCGGGGGTCGAGCTGCTCGGCCACGCTCCAGATCGTACGACCGTGCCCGCCCCGTCAGGTGGCCTGGTGTGCGGCCAGGCCGGGAGTCGGACAGACTTGGCCGATGCCAGTGGGGACCAGTCCTACCGGCGACCCGGTACACCATGCCCTCTGACCTGCTCAAGATCCCTGGCGTCGAGCCACCGAGGCGCCGCCACCAGCGGTCTCGCCGGCGCGACTCGTGGAACTTCGGCCCGCCGCCACCGCTGCCGGTCGGCACCCGCTTCAAGCCTCCTTCCCGGCGTCGGCGATGGGCGGGGATCCCCAACCGCCAGGTGCCCTGGGCCTCGATCGCCCTGGCCGCCGGCTACGTGGCCCTCGCCCTCTACGGTGCCAACGCCTTCTGGTCGGCGACGCGGGTCGACGTGGCCGTCGAGGGCGTCGTCGACCGGGAGCGGCTCACCTCGGCCGCCATGGCCGAGCGCGCCGTCCGCCTCACCGTCGGTCCTGGCGGCTCGGCCGACAAAGCCACCCTCCGCCTCGACGGGAAGGAGGTGCCGGCCAAGGGCCGCCAGGTGCAGGACGCCGCTGTCGTCTGGAAGCCAGGTCGCCTGCCGGAGGGCCAGCACGAGATCGCCCTGGCCGTGCGCCGCCCTTTGCTGGGCGACTCAGGCTTCCGGCGCCGGTTCGTGATCGACGACACCCCCCCGCCGATCGACGTGCCGCCCCTCCTGCCGGCCGCGGGGGTGTGCGAGCGCTTCGAGATCACCGGCCGCACCGAGCCCAGCGCCACCCTGACCCTCGACGGCCAGCCCGTCGCCACCGACGACGGCGCGTTCACCATCACCCGCGACCACCCGCCGGCGGCCCCGCTGCAGCTGGCGGCCACCGACGTGGCCGGAAACCGGACCCAGGTCGAGGTGATCGTCCCCGTGAGGTACCCCGGTGGCCAGGGCGTCCACATGACCGCCGTGTCCTGGAGCTACGAGCCGCTGCGCCGGGGGGTCCTGGCCCTGATCGACGCCGGACTGATCTCGACCGTGCAGCTCGACCTGAAGGACGAGGGCGGCATCGTCGGCTACGACTCCAAGGTCCCCCTCGCCAACCAGATCGGCGCCGTCCGCCCGGAGTACCGCATCAAGGAGACGGTCGCCGACCTCAAGGGCCGGGGCGTACGCGTCATCGGCCGGGTGGTGGCATTCCGCGACGCGCCCCTGGCCCGGTGGGCCTGGGAGAACGGCAGGCGCGACTGGGTGGTGCAGGACTCGGAGGGGGGCATGCTGGCCACCTACGGCGGTTTCACCAACCTGGCCCACCCCGACGTCCATCGCTACAACCTCGACATCGCCGTGGAGGCGGCCGACGCCGGCGTGGACGACATCCTGTGGGACTACGTCCGGCGGCCGGAGGGCGACCCGGCGACGATGCACATCCCCGGGCTGACCGGCTCCCCCTCCGACGCCATAGTCGGGTTCCTGACCACGTCGCACGACGCCCTCCGCCAGCGCTGTGTCTACCAGGGCGCCTCGGTGTTCGGCATCGCCGCCGACCGGCCCGACGCTGTGGGCCAGGACGTCCCCCGCATCGCCCGCCATGTCGACTACGTGTCGCCCATGCTCTACCCGTCGCACTGGGTGCCGGGCGAGTACGACGTGGCCAACCCCAACCGGCAGCCCTACGACATCATCCTGGCCACGCTGGCCGACTTCCAGGCCAAGACGGCCGGCACCGGCAAGACCCTCGTCCCGTGGATCCAGGACTTCAGCTACGGCTACCCGTACGGCCCGGCCGAGGTGCGGGCCCAGATCGACGCCGCCGCCAAGCTGGGCGTACCCGACTGGCTGCTCTGGAACGCCAGCGTCGTCTACACCTCCGCCGCCCTCGAGCCCGGCCTGGTTCGCACCCGCCCCTGACCCGGGGCCCGAGCGGACGCGCAGGCCACGCAGGCCTGTGCCGTGGGGCGGGCCAGCAGGCGCTCATAGGTGATGGGCCGTCCGCACCGCCCGCAGTCGCCGTAGGCGCCGGCCTCCAGCCGGGCGGCGGCCCCGTCGACCTCGGCCAGGTGGGCCCGGGCCGCCTCCAGCAGGGCGGCCACCTGGGCCCGCTCGAAGCCGATGGTGTGGCCCTCGGGGTCGTGCTCGTCGTCGGGGACCTCCAGCGCCGCCGCCTCCACTATGTCGTCCAGGCTGCGTGACAGGTCCGCCACCCGGCCCGAGGTGCTCTCCCGCTCGGCGGCCAGGACCGCCCGGAGGGCTTCCCGCTCCGCTTCCCGGTCAGTCCTCCGTGTCATCGACATCGCCTTCCGGAGTGAGAAGTCGAACGGTCGGGAAGTAGGTGCGGTACCGAGCCGTGTCGCGCGTGAGGAGCCCGAGCTCGGCAACGGCGGCGTGGGCACCGATGAAGAAGTCCGGGAGAGTCGACGACCTCGTCCCGCTGTTCCGGCGATAGTCGAGGAACACCTTGCCGGCCAGGAACGCCGACTCCCACGGCAATGCCAGCCGCCCGTAGTCCGACGGTGGGAGCGCATCCTCGAGGTCTTCGATGTGGCCGAAGCGGACCGACACCTCGGCGTAGATGACCGGGTTGATGAACAGCGGACCTGCATCCCCAGCGCGAGCCAAGGCGTTGGATGACCACTCGACCCATCGGCCGTCCTCCGTGAGGACATCGAGCAGCACGTTGCTGTCGACGAGGGTTCCGAGAGCCATCGTCACGGCTGCCGGGTCAGGGCCAGGATCTCCTCGGTCGTCAGCCTCACGTCGCCGCGACCCCGCAACCGGCCGACCAGCTGCCTGCCGCGACTCGATCGGCCGTCTACCTTGCGAACGACGATGGTGTCATCGGCCCGCTCGAACTGGACCTCCGTGCCGGCGCCGATCCCCAGGGCATCTCGGAGGTCCTTGGGGATGGTCACCTGGCCCTTCTCCGTGACTCGCATGTAGGAATCCTACCAGTCGTACTCTTACCAACGCCGTTCGGCAGGCAACAGGTGTAGAACGTCGTCCAGTCGACGGCGGAGGCGCGCCATGGGTGGACGGGTCCCGGTTCTGGTGGCGGCGGCGGTGGTGCTGGCGGCCACCCTGTCGGGCGCGGGGCCGGCCGGGGCCGCCAGCCCGGCCTGCGGCGACGTCCTGACTGCCGACACCACCCTCACCGCCGACCTGACCTGCGCCGGCGAAGCCCTCGCGGTGGCCGCCCCTGGCGTCACCCTCGACCTCGGCGGCCACACCATCACCGGCCCCGGCAGCAGACGCGGCCCGGCCACCGGTGTCGCCGTGGTCGCCGCGGGCGTGAGGGTCAGGAACGGCACGATCCGCGACTTCGGGTCTGGGGTGACCAGCTCCGCCGGGCAGACCCATGTCACCGGCCTGAGACTGGTGGGCAACGGGCTGGGCGCTCTATTCGTGTCCGACGGCAACCGTTTCCAGGGCAACCTGCTCGTCGGTAGCTCCACCGGCGTCCGAGTCAGAGGCGACCTGAACCTCGTCGACGGCAACGCCCTTCGCCGGACCGGCACCGGCGTCTTCACCAGTGGCTCTGAGAACAGCGTGGTGGGCAACAGCATCGTCGGTGACCGGGACCCCGACGTCGGGATCCTCGCCAGCGGGCGCACGAGGGTTTCCGGCAACAGCGTCTCAGGCCAGCCCGGTGCCGCCGGCATCTTCGCCGCCAGCGGGATCACGGACGTGACGGGGAACCGGGTGTTCGGCAATCTCGACGGGATCAGCATCTACTCGGGGACGGTGTCGGGAAACCTGGTCTTCGACAATCGTCGGAACGGAGTGAACCTCGAGCTCAGCGGCTCCGTCGTGGTGACGGCCAACACCGCCGTCGGCAACGCCCAGCTCGGGATCCGGGGCGGGCCCGGCGCGGTCGATGGCGGCGGGAACCGGGCGTCCGGCAACGGCGACCCCCGCCAGTGCACCGTCGTGGTCTGCTCGCCGTAGAGGCCCCGGTGTAGAACTCCGTCAGTCGAGGGCGGGAGGCGCGCCATGGGCAACGGGTTTCGGGTTCTGCTGGCCGCCGCCGCCGTGGTGGGCGCCACCCTGTCCGGAGCGGGACCGGCCGGAGCCGCCGGCCCGTTCTGCGGCGACGTCCTGACCGCCGACACCACCCTGACCGCCGACCTCTCCTGCGCCGGCGATGCCCTCGTCGTCGCCGGCCCCGGCGTCACCCTCGACCTCGGGGGTCACACCGTCACCGGCCCCGGCCGCCGCTTCGAGGTCTTCGACACCGCCGTCCGCGTGACCGCGGCCGACGTCACGGTCAGGAACGGGACCATCGACCAGTACGTCTACGGGGTGGCATCGGTCGCCCCGCGGACCCATGTCACGGGTCTGAGGCTGGTGCGCACCGAGGTCGCCGGCATCTTCCAGTCGGACGGCAACCGGTTCCGGGGAAACCTGGTGGTGGAGGCCGCCACCGGCGTCCGCATGGAAGGCGACACCAACGTCACGGAGGGCAACGCCTTTCGCCGGACCGGCCTCGGCGTCTTCACCCGCGGTGCGGGGAACCGCGTGGCGGGCAACAGCATCACGGGTGCCGGGCACGACGTCGGGATCTTCGTGTCGTCTTTCAGCCGGTCGACAAAGGTCTCGGGCAACACCGTCTCCGGCCACGCCGCCGCTGCCGGCATCTTCTCCACCGGTGATGACACGGAAGTGACGGGGAACCGGGCGTTCGCCAACCTCGACGGGATCATCGTGTCCCGGGGCACGGTGTCGGGGAACCTCGTCCTCTCCAACCGGAGGGACGGCCTCCTCACCGCCGCCGGCATCTTCGGCGGCACAGTCGTGGTGGCCGCCAACACTGCCGCCGGCAACGGGGAGCTCGGGATCAGAGGCGGCCCGGGCGCGGTCGACGGAGGCGGGAACCGGGCGTCGGGCAACGGTGACGCCCGCCAGTGCACCGTCGTCGTCTGCTCGCCCTGAGGCCGCCGGCGCCGCCTACGGCTGGAGCTGTTCGGTTTCACCGAAGAAAGTGCTTGCACCATCGGGCCCCGCTCGCTACCATACGAACATCAGTTCGAGGGATCGGCTCCCTCCTCGGTCAGGCCCTCCGTCGTCGGAGATGGCTGTGTGCGACAGGCTCGCTCAGATGCGCGATGCGGTGTCCCGCTACGCGGCGAGGTTCGACCCC
>Ga0183260_10004753_pt1 | contig 10757 bp, 8 predicted proteins | sample AntDrymUQ4972206_2_FD_129768 | JGI IMG/M metagenome (GOLD analysis project Ga0183260, IMG submission 129768) | Polar desert sand microbial communities from Dry Valleys, Antarctica - metaG UQ497 (22.06) (version 2) (version 2) | ecosystem: Environmental > Terrestrial > Soil > Desert | place...
CCGCCCCGGCGAGGAGCGGATGCAGGCCCATGCGATGACCCAGAAGCCCCCCGACCCCAGCGCGATGTACCGCTGGAAGGAGAGGATGTCGCCCGAGGACGTCGCCGCCTTCGATGCGGCCGCGGGGGCGCTGCTCGCCGAGCTCGGCTACGAGGTCGGGGCGGGCTCGCGGGACCCTGCATGAGCGAGGTGCACGGCAGCCGAGGTGCGCTCAGCGAGCAGGCGGGCGGCAAGTTCATCGCCATGAACGACGAGCTCTACGACTACGTCGTGCTCAACGGGGCCCGCGAGGACGAAGCCCTCGCCCGCGTCCGGGAGACGACCGCCGCCCTTGGCAGCGTCGCGGTCATGCAGATCTCGCCCGACGAGGGCGCTCTGCTGACGATGCTCACCCGCCTGGTGGGAGCGCGGCGGGCGATCGAGCTGGGCACCTTCACCGGCTACTCGGCGATCTGCATCGCCCGCGGTCTGGGTGCAGGCGGACGGCTGCTGGCCTGCGAGATCGACCCCGACCGCGCAGCGCTCGCGCGGGCGAACTTCGCCCAGGCCGGCGTGGCGGAGCGCATCGAGGTCCGGGTCGGGCCGGCGGCGGAGATGCTGGCGGACCTGGACGAGGAGGGCGGTGAGCCCTTCGACCTCGCCTTCCTCGACGCGGACAAGGTCTCCTATCCCGACTACTACGAGCGCTGCCTGGAGCTCCTTCGCCCCGGGGGCCTGATGGCGATCGACAACACCCTCCGCGCGGGCGGCGTGCTCGACCCGGCGAACGCCGAGGAGGGAACCGGAGCCGTGGCCGAGCTCAACGAGCGCATCCGCGACGACGAGCGCGTGGACATCGCGATGCTCACGGTGGCCGACGGCATCACGCTCGCGCTGAAGCGCTGAGGACGGCTTGCGCGTCGGCATCGTCTCCAAGTGGGTCGCCAGCGGCCAGGCGATCGTGGCGCGCCAGATCCGCTCGGCGCTGGAGGAGCTCGGCCACGAGACCTTCGTCCTCGCGCGTCCCGGCTCGGGGCCCCGGGCGAAGCTGGCCGCCGAGTCGAGGGGCGACCCCGTCTGGGATCAGCCCGGCGTGACCCAGGCATCGGCCCACGACCTGCCCCTCGAGGAGTACGAGCGCTGGGCGGAGGCGAACCGCCTCGAGGTGATCCTCTTCGACGAGAACTACGACTGGGAAGCCGTGCGCGCGTTGCGGGAGGGTGGGATCCGAACGATCGGCCGGTTCGTCTGGGAGTACTTCGCCGCCGAGCACGTCGAGCCCGCTCGCGAGGCCTACGAGACGATCTACTCGTTGACCCGCTGCGAGCGCGAGCGATATCGGGAGATGGGGATCGAGAGCCCCTACGTGCAGTGGGGGATCCACCCGGACCTGCTGACCGGTCGCGCAAGGAGCGGCGGCGCGAGCAGCAAGCAGCAAGCAGCAAGCAGCGGCGGCGGCGAGCAGCAAGCAGCAAGCAGCCATGGCCGCGAAGCTGAACAGCTCACTGGTGGAGAGGCTCAGGATCTCCCGTTCAGCAGCACCCCTTCGTCCGAGCAAAGCGGACGCGAAGCGGAGCATTTGCTCGGCAGTGATCTCGAGCCGCTCGCCGGGGGCCAGGTTCATGATCTCCCGTCCAGCAGCACCCAACGGTCCGAACAAAGCGGACGCGAAGCGGAGCATTTGCTCGGCGGTAATTCGGATCTCGTGACCTTTTACTTCCCCGGGTCGTTCCTCGGCAGGCGCAAGCCGATCAAGAAGGTGATCCGGGCGTTCGGGAAGGCCGGGGGAGAGCATCTGCGGCTGCTGATCAACGCGCAGGTGCCGCGCAACGACGACGTGCTGCGCCAGGCGGCCGAGGCGGACCCGCGTATCGAGCTGATGCTCGACGACGAGCCCGAGGACGCCCATCGGGAGCGCTTCGCCGCCTGCGACGTCTGCCTGGCGCCCTCCCGCTGGGAGGGCCTCGGCCTGCCGCTCTACGAGGCAACGGCCTTCGGCATGCCGATCATCACCAACGACAAGCCGCCGATGTCGGAGATGGTGATCGATGGCCGCAGCGGGATCCTCATCGCCTCCGAGCAGAACGGAGAAGCCCGCTCGGGCATCCCGGCCTGGGACCCGGACGTGGGCGCGCTGGCGGCGGCGATCGAGCGGCTCGGCAATCGCGCCGAGCTCGAGCGGATGCGCACCGGTGTCGCCGAGCTTCGCGAGAGCAGGAGCTGGAGCCGCACGGTCGCCGACCTCGCCGCGCTGCTGGAGCCCAGGTAAGCCCGGGCCGGAGTCGGTCCCGACTACGCTCCCGCAGCCGATGAGCCGCGACGAATCGCAACCGCAGGTCGAGGGGCTCGACCAAGAGCTGCTCGCCCAAGGGAAGGGCAGCAACTGGTCGCGCTACCGCCTGCCCGTCGAGCTCGAGGGCAAGAGCTTCCTCGACGTCGGCTGCTGGGAGGGGGTGCACTGCGCCGAGGCGGTCCGCAGGGGCGCCGCCGACGTTGTCGGCGTCGACCTCTGCACGAGCGGCGACCTCGTGGCCAACGTCGAGCGCTACCGCTTCGAGTTCCTGCAGATGGACGTCTTCGGCGATCACTGGCAGGGCCTCGGCAGCTTCGACGTCGTGCTCTGCTCGGGCCTGCTCAACTCGGTCCCCAACCCGGTGGGGCTGCTGGCACGGCTGCGCGCGGTGACGAGGGAGCTCCTCGTGCTCGAGAGCTCGGTCACCACGCTGGGCGGCGAGAAGCCGGTGATGCTGTTCCAGGGAGCGGGCGAGGACACCTCCGACCGCTCGAGGTGGTGGGCGCCGAACAGGGCCTGCCTCGAGGGGATGCTCGCCACGGCCGGGTTCTCGGGGGTCGCGGCCGTCTGGGAGGACACGCGTCGCGAGGGATTCGGGCGCGCCTGCCTGCACGCGGTGCCGTCCGGGGAGACCGACCGGCGACGCCTGCAACCGCGCAAGCCGCGGCACATGAGCATCCGCGGCGGCGATCGCCTCGACGATGAGGCGGCCGGCCGTGGCGGCGGGGCGGGGAGAGCTTCGCGCGCGGACAGTTGAACGTCGGGATCGTCAGCAAGTGGTTCAACCGCGGCCAGCCCGTCGTCGGCCGCCACCTGCGCTCCGCCGTCGACGAGCTCGGCCACCGCTCCTTCGTCCTGGCGAAGCCGCGGCGGGAGAAGGGGCCGATGGGGGGTGCGCTCGAGCGCACCGGGGTCTGGGACCAGCCCGACGTGACCGTCGCCTCGAGCTTCGAGACGCCGCTGGCCGAGTACGTCGCCTGGACCGAGGCGAACTCGATCGAGGCGATCCTCTGCGATCAGAACTACCAGTTCGCTGAGCTGGCGGAGCTGCGTCGCCGCGGCGTGCGGACGATCGGCCGCTTCGTCTGGGAGCACTTCGCCCGCGAGCACGTGGAGCCGGCCCGGAGGTCGTACGACGTGGTCTACTCGGTCACGGCTGCGGAGCGGGACCGCTACCGCGGCTGGGGGATGCAGACGCCACGGGTCCCATGGGGGATCCACCCCGAGCTCCTCGCGGTGGAGGCGCGGCGATCGGCCGACGGCCTCGTCCGCTTCGTCTTCCCCGGCGGCTTCCTCGGCCATCGCAAGCCGGCCGAGCCGGTGATCGAAGCGTTCTCGCGAACCCGCGATCCAAGCCTGCGCCTGCTCGTCAAGGCCCAGGTGGAGCGCTCCCGGCTCGAGCGGATCCTGCCGGCGATCGAGCGGGACGAGCGAATCGAGCTGCGCCTCGCCGACGAGCCCTGGGAGGAGCACCTGATGACGATCGCTGCAAACGACGTCACCATCTCGCCCTCGCGCTGGGAGGGCCTCGGCCTGCCGCTGTACGAGGCGGTTGCGTTCGGGATGCCGGCGATCACCAACGACGACCCGCCCATGAGCGAGGTGATCAGCGACGGGGAGAACGGCATGCTCATCCCCTCCCATCCGGACGGTACCGCCCGCTCTGGGATCCCGGCGAAGCGTCCCGACGTCGAGGCGATGGCCGCCGCGATCGAGCGGATCGCGGAGCCCGAGACGCTGACGCAGCTGCGCGAGGGGGCCGAGCGCTCGCGGGAGCGCTTTCGCTGGGAGCGCACGGTGGAGGCCATGGGGGGTCTGCTCGACCGGTAAACGGCTGTGCGGGCGGGAGCTCACCTCATGGGGCTCACCGGGCGGGCAACCCTGCAGCGGTGCCCCCGGGGGGTCGCTATCGTCGCTTCCGGATGAACGCCAATGGGAGGTACCGACGGACGGGCATTGCGGCCGCGGTGAGCGTCGTCGTGGCGCTCCTCTCCGCCATGCCCGCCTCCGCTGCCGGCGCGGGAGCCGGCGATCGCTACTCGCTCGCCGGCGGCTGCTACGGGCTGCGCTCGGCGGCAACCGGCAAGCTCGTGGCGAAGACCCCGTCCGGGTACGCGGCGACGGCGCCGGGCCTCGCAGGGGCTGAGCTCTTCCGCATGCAGGCCACCGACCTCGGCAGCTACCTGCTCTACGGGGAGGCCTCCGACTTCCTCGGGATCTCGCCCCTCGGCCCGGTCCGCCCGGCCGAGCTACCCAGCCCGAAGGCCGACTGGCAGGTGAACGGGTCCTCCAACTCCTTCAAGCTGACGTCGATCGGCACCCAACAGGGGCTCAGGACGGGCCCCGCCGGCGTGCTCGAGGTCGGCCCCGCGGGCTCGGCGGGAACCTTCTCGTTCGTCCGCGCCTCAGGCTGCCCGGAGTATCCCGAGGTCGCGATCAACGCGGTCGGCAAGCCCTCGACCGGATCCCCCGCCTACGGCGAGGTCTCCGGACTCATGGAGGGGCACATGCACGGGATGGCCTTCGAGTTCCTCGGCGGGCGCGCGCACTGCGGCAGGCCCTGGAGCCGCTACGGCGCGCCCTACGCGCTCGTCGACTGCCCCGACCACTACCCGAACGGCGCCGGCGCGGTGCTCGAGAACACGGTCTCCTACGGCAACCCGGTCGGCACCCACGACCCGGTCGGCTGGCCAACCTTCAAGGACTGGCCGCACCACGAGTCGCTGACCCACGAGCAGTCCTACTACCGCTGGATCGAGCGCGCCTGGCGGGGCGGGCTGCGGGTCTACGTGAACCTCCTGGTCGAGAACCGGGTGCTCTGCGAGGTCTATCCGCTGAAGAAGAACAGCTGCGACGAGATGGACAGCGTCTACCTGCAGGCCCGCGACATCTACAAGATGCAGGACTACATCGACGCTCAGGCCGGCGGGCCGGGCAAGGGGTTCTTCCGGATCGTCACCAACCCGTTCCAGGCCCGCAGGGTGGCCAACCAAGGCAAGCTCGCGGTCGTCCTGGGGATGGAGGTCTCCGAGCCGTTCGGCTGTGGCGAGCGCAACCACAACGCGAAGTGCAACGAGGCGGACATCGACCGCGAGCTCGACCACCTGCAGCGCATTGGGGTTCGCCAGCTCGAGATCACCAATAAGTTCGACAACGCCCTGACCGGAGTCGCCGGCGACAGCGGCAGCACCGGGACCCTTACCAACACCGGCAACTACTACGCGACCGGCCACTACTGGGACATGGAGCACTGCGCCGACGGCGAGAACAGCGACCGGGCACCGACCACCGTCCACAACGACGACGAGGTGATCTCGAACGGCCTCGACGCCCTCCTGGCTCCGGGAGCGACCCCGGTCTACCCCTCGGAGCCACTCTGCAACAAGCAGGGGCTGACCAACCTCGGGGCCTTCGCGATCCGCGAGATCATCAAGCGCGAGATGATCTTCGACCCCGACCACATGGGCGTCTACGGCCGCGACGCGGCGCTCAACCTGCTCGAGTCACAGGACTACTCGGGGGTGATCTCCTCGCACAGCTGGAGCACGAAGGGCACGCTCCCCCGCGTCTATGGCCTGGGCGGGGTGGTGACGCCCTACGCCGGTGACTCGACCAGCTTCGTCGGCGATTGGCAGCAGCTTCGGGACGCGTTCTCCGGCAAGCAGTACTTCGGGGTCGGCTACGGCGCCGACATGAACGGCTTCGGTGCCCAGGGGGGCCCGCGAGGTGCCGACGTGCCAAACCCGGTGAGCTACCCGTTCCGCTCCTTCGACGGCAAGGTCAAGCTGTTCCGCCAGCACTCCGGCAAGCGGGTCTTCGACATCAACACCGACGGGGTGGCCCACTACGGCCTCTACCCCGACTGGATCGAGGACCTGCGGATGCTCGCCGGCAAGCCGATCGTCCGCGACATGGGCAGGGGCGCGGAGGCCTACCTGCAGATGTGGGAGCGCGCCGAGGGGATCAGGCCCGTCGGCTGCCAGTTCCGCCGCGCGTACTTCTTCACCGGTCGCGGGCTCGGCCGCCAGATCCGCCTCGGCGACAAGCCGGGCCGCGCGCTGCGGCGCGCCGGCCAGCCGGTCACGCGGGAACGAACCTGGCAGTGGTGCATCGACCGCAACCGCCCGCGGAGGAGCCCTCGCAACGTCTCCGCGGTCTTCGACCGGGGCAAGATCCAGCTCGTGGTCAGCACGATGAGGCGCAACCGGGCGGGGGCGATCGCCCCGCAGATGCCGGCCCGCCGGCTGCGTGGTAGGGCGAAGCCGATCGGCGGCGGCCTCTGGGTCCGGTCCACCGACCTCCGCCAGGCGCAGTTCATCTACGGGGTGAAGGGCGGGCGCGTCAGCTTCGCCGGCGTCACCAAGCGCTCGATCGCGCGACGTCCGGGAACCCTGCGGCGCTACGTCAAGCGCTCCCACATCCGCTAAGCACCTCCGCCGGCCGCCGGTACAATCCGGCCCGCCCGCGGCTCCAAGGAGCGGACCTTCGCCCGGGCGACCCGCAGCACTCGGTTCCGTCCCCGGACGTACCGCAACCGAACATGGCGCTCCCGAGCCCACAACGAATCTGGCAAGAGTCCAGAGCCCACCGCGCCGCCCGCAGCGGGCCCGAGCGCCTGCCCGCCCCGTTCGTCGTCGGGGTCAACCGCTCGGGGACCACGCTGCTGCGGATGATGCTCGACGCCCACCCGGAGCTGACGATGCCGCCGGAGACGCACTTCGTCCCCGAGCTGATCGAGGCGGCCGAGGACGGTCCGCCCTCCCCCGAGGCGCTGCTCGAGACGATCACCCGCCAGCGCGAGTGGGGCGACTTCGGCCTCACCGAGGACGAGCTCCTCGAACGCTTCCGGGCGCTTGAGCCGCTCACCGCGGGCGACGCGCTCCGCACCTTCTTCGAGGCCTACGCCGAGCGGGTCGGCAAGCCGCGCTGGGGGGACAAGACGCCGATCTACGTGAAGAGCATGCGCAAGATCGAACGGGCACTGCCGGAGGCGCGATTCGTGCACGTGATCCGCGACGGGCGCGACGTGGCGCTCTCCATTCGAGACCGGGCGGTCAAGGACCACCCGATCGATCGGATCGCCGAGCGCTGGGTCCGGCGGATCACCCGGGCCCGCGAGCAGGCGAGGAGCCTGGCGCACTACAGGGAGGTCCGCTACGAGATCCTCGTGCTGGACACCGAGCCGACGCTGCGAGAGATCTGCGAGTTCTACGAGTTGCCGTGGAGCGACCGCGTCCTCGACTACCACCAGCGCTCCGCCGACCGCCTCGAGGAGATGAAGCGGGAGCTGCCCGACGACGGCAAGCGGACGACGCTGAGCGTGGAGCGGCGGATGCGCACCCACGCGCGCACGACGGAGAAGCCCGATCCGCGGCGCGTGAGCCGCTGGCGCGAGAGCATGGACCGCTCGGATCGCGAGACCTTCGAGGCGATCGGGGGGGCGCTGCTGAGCGAGCTCGGCTACGCCGTCGGCGACGGCGAGGAGACCGAGCCGCGCCCTGAGGTTGCCGCAGGGGCCTCGGGAGGTGGCGGCGGGTGAAGCTCCCCACGCCCTTCGCGCGCAGCCGCAAGCCGGCCGGGCCTCCGGCCCCTTTCATCGTCGGCGTCACCCGCTCGGGCACGACGCTCCTGCGGCTCATGCTCGACGCCCATCCCGACCTCGCGATCCCCCCGGAGACCCACTTCGTGCCCTCGCTGATCAAGACCACCCGCAAGGGAGGGACGACCTGCGAGGAGGCCCATGGGGTGGTCACCGGACATCGCCAGTGGGGCGACTTCAACCTCGACTCGGGCGAGCTGCTGCGGCGTTACTGCGAGCTCGAGCGGATCGATCCCGAGACGACGATCCGCACCTTCTTCGAGCTCTACGCCGAGCGCGAGGGCAAGCCGCGCTGGGGCGACAAGACCCCGAACTACGTCAGGCGGATGAAGCAGATCGACAACTGGATCCCCGAGGCGCGCTTCGTCCACATGATTCGCGACGGGCGCGACGCGGCGCTCTCGCGTTTCAAGCGGGCGCTGAAGGACCCGCCGCCGATGGAGACGGTCGCCGAGCGCTGGGTGAAGAAGATCGAGGACGCCCGCGCCGACGCTGCGAGCCTCAGCTACATCGAGGTTCAGTACGAGGAGCTCGTGCGGGACACCGAGACCCAGCTGCGGCGGGTCTGCGAGTTCATCGAGCTGCCCTGGGACGACGGGATGCTGCGCTACTACGAGCGCGCCGAGGAACGGCTCTCGGAGATGCATCGCGACCTCCCGGGCGAGGGCGACAAGCCGCTGCGACCGGCCGACCACCGCAAGGAGGCGCATGTCCTGACCTCGGAGCCCCCCGACCCGAGCCGCCTGGCCCGCTGGAAGGAGGAGATGGATCCGGGCGACATCGCCGCCTTCGAGCGCGCCGCCGAGCCGATGCTCCGGGAGCTCGGCTACGAGGTGGGGTTTGAACAAGCGGCAACCAGCTAGCAGCATGGTGCCTCGCGTTCGGCGAACCGGCCCCCCGCGGGCTCGAACGTCCCCCGTTGCCCCTCGCAGCAACCAGCGCGGGACGTTCGGCGGAAATGGCGCTCGCTGCGGGGCGTTCGCTGCTCGATCGGGAGCACCGGAGACGCGGCCGTGGCTCTAGCCCAACACCCGCCCGCCCCCTTCGTGGTCGGGCTCACCCGCTCGGGGACGACGCTGCTGCGGATGATGCTCGACGCCCACGGCGAGCTGACGATCCCGCCCGAGACCCACTTCGTCCCCGATCTGATCAAGGTGGCGCGCGACGGTGGGGACGCCGAGGCGATGCTCCGATCCCTGACCTCGAACCGCACCTGGGCCGACTTCGGGATCGCGGACGATGAGATGCTCGCCCGCCTGCGGGGCGTCGAGCGCGACGATCCCGCGGCGGCGGTCCGGGCGTTCTTCGACGCCTACGCCGAGCAGCAGGGCAAGCCGCGCTGGGGGGACAAGACGCCCGCCTACATGCTCTCGGTGCAGCGGATCGGACGAGTGCTGCCGGAGTCCCGCTTCGTCCACCTGATCCGCGACGGGCGCGACGTCTCCCTCTCGCAGCGGGCGCGGGCGCTGAACGACCAGCCGCCGGTGAGCGAGCAGGCGGCCCGTTGGGTCAAGCGAATCCGCAAGGCGCGTGAGCAGGCGCTCGCCCTGAAGGGACCACGCTACGTCGAGGCCCGCTACGAGGACCTCGTGCGCGAGCCGGAGACGACGCTGCGGCGGATTTGCGAGTTCGTCGAACTGCCCTGGGACGCCGGAATGCTCACCTACCACGAGCGCGCCGCCGAGCGCCTCGCGGAGATGGCGGGCGAGCTGCGAGCCGTCGGCACCCACGCGGAGCAGCAGGCCGGCTACCGGGTCGAGAACCACGAGCCGACGACGAAGCCGCCGGACCCTTCCAAGCTGGACAAGTGGAAGCGCGAGATGCCGGCGGAGGACGTGGCCGCGTACGAGGAGGTGGCCGGCGAGCTGCTGGCCGAGCTCGGGTATGAGGTGGGGAGATGAGCAAGCAGCAAGCAGCTAGCAGCAAGCAGCTAACCGGGCTCAACTCCTCCGGCCTACCGAGAGGGATCGCGCGCCGCCGGCCGATGCTGCTCGCTGCTCGCCGAACCTTGGGGCCCCACGGATGCGCGTAGGCATAGTCACCAAATGGTTCAACCGCGGGCAGGCGTTCGTCTCCCGCTACGTTCGCGATGCGCTTGAGGCACGGGGGCACGAGACGTTCATCCTCGCCCGCCCGACGAAGGACAAGGGGCCGATGGCCGCCCACGTCGACCGGACCGGCGTCTGGGACCAGCCGGGGGTCACCGAGGCGAGCGACTGGGAGGTGCCGCTGGCCGAGTACGAACGCTGGATCGCCGACAACCGGATCGAGGTCGTGCACTGGGACAACTGCTACCAGCACGAGGAGATCGCCGCCCTGCGCCGCAGCGGGGTGAAGACGGTCGGCAGGTTCGTCTGGGAGATGTTCTCCGCCACCGACGCGGCGCCGGCCAAGGAGGCCTACGACGTCCTCTACTCGATGACCCGCTGCGAGCAGGCCCGCTACGCGGAGATGGGGATCGACAGCCCGTACGTCCAGTGGGGCCTCCATCCCGAGCTGCTGGCGGCGGCCGAGCAAGCGGCCGAGCAAGGAGCAAGGAGCAAGGAGCAAGGAGCGGCGCAGCCCGCCGGTGGCAGAGTTCATGATTTCCCGTCCAGCAGCACCCCCTCGTCCGAGCAAAGCGGACGCGAAGCGGAGCATTTGCTCGGCAGTGATCTCGAGGGTCTCGCCGGTGGCAGAGTTCATGATCTCCCGTCCCGTAGCACCCCTTCGTCCGGGCAGACCGGACGCGAAGCGGAGGATCTGCTCGGCAGTAATCTCGTCCGCTTCTACTTCCCCGGGGCGCTATTGGGGCCTCGAAAGCCCCACAAGGAGGTCATCGAGGCGTTCACCGCAGCTCGTGGGGACAACCTCCGGCTGATCTTCAAGGCGCAGCTCGAGAGGCGC
>Ga0183260_10004754_pt1 | contig 10756 bp, 10 predicted proteins | sample AntDrymUQ4972206_2_FD_129768 | JGI IMG/M metagenome (GOLD analysis project Ga0183260, IMG submission 129768) | Polar desert sand microbial communities from Dry Valleys, Antarctica - metaG UQ497 (22.06) (version 2) (version 2) | ecosystem: Environmental > Terrestrial > Soil > Desert | place...
GACCAGATCGTCAGCACGCAGAGTGACCGGCTCCACGATCATCCCCGACTCCGAGCGCTTGACTTTGTCCACTTCGGCGACCTGGTCGGCGATCGAGAGGTTGCGGTGGACGATGCCCATCCCGCCGGCGCGCGCGAGCGCGATCGCGAGCCGCGCTTCGGTGACGGTATCCATGGCGGCGGAAATGAGCGGGATGTTCAGCGAGATCGACGGTGTGATCCGCGTGACCGTGGAGACGTCGTTCGGGAGCACCTCCGACTCTGCGGGAAGCAGCAGGACGTCGTCGAACGTGAGGCCTTCCTTGCCGAACTTCCGCTCGAAGGCGATCAGCCGCTCGAGCTCGTCCTGTCGGATCTCCGTTTCCATCGCCCGACGTTACCACTGCCTGCCGACGACCGAATCAGCCCGTCGGGATTCCCAGCTTGTCGAGACGCTCGCGCGCGCGAGCACCGCCCGTGAGGTCGCCCTTGGCCTCGTGGATCGCGAGCGCCCGCGCTGCGTTCTCGGCCGCCTCGGCGTTTCGTCCGGCAATCGCGAGTGACTCGGCGAGCCACATCCGCGACCAGGCGTGTAGCTCGAAGAAGTCGGTGGTCTCGGCGAGCTCCACCGCTCGCTTGGCGAGCTCACAACCCTCCTCGGGACGTCCGGAGTGGCCGAGCAGGACGCCCTCGACGCCATCCAGGAAGACGAAGTTGACGACGTCATCGGCGCTCGTGAGCTCGCGCGCTCGCACACACAGTGCCTCGACCTCGTCGAGCCGGCCCTGCGCCAGGAGGCAGTCGGCCAGATAGAGCGTGACCGTCGGGCAGAACCCGCGGTCTCGGAGCCGTTCGAGCGCGTCCACCCCGGCTCGCAGCACCAGCTCCATGGCGTCGAGTCGGCCCGCTCGCCACTCGACATGTGCTTCGGCCATGGCCATGGCCGCCCAGGTGAGTCGAGCCCCCGCGTCGCGATGCGCCTGCCGCCCGCGCCGAACGAGCTCCCGTGCACGCTCGACGTCGCCGTTGCTCCGCATGGCGAGCAGACGGCCCAGACAGGCCGAGCTCCACGCCTCGAGCAGCCCCGACGCATCCGCGTCTCTCCTGATCTGGTCCACCCGCTCGACGGCTTCGGAAACCGGGATCGGGGAGAAGATGTAGCAGGCGCAGATCTGGCTCTTGCTCTCCCGAACGCCCCTGACCATCCCCGCCCGCTCGGCATGGGCAACCGCGCGTTCGGAGGCCGTGGCGCACTCGGCTGCTCTGCACCCGAACCACGCCTCCCTGGCGATGCTCAGCCAGTAGTGGAAGAGGCCCTCGTCGTGTCCGACAGCCTCGAGGACGGCTCGTGCCTCGTCGAGCCTGAGCGTTCTGTCGGCGGACGCTCCGACTCTGATGAAATCGGCATCGATATCGACGATCTCGGCGATCGTCCGGACGAAGGGGTCGGCCGCCGTGAGCGCGGCTCGGATGAGAGCTTGGGCGTCTTCCTGGTCACCGACTTCCCAGAGAGCCCAGAACTGGTCGAGCGCGAGTCTGTGCCGACGCTCGTCATCCGGCGGCAGGACAGCCGCCGCGCGGCGGAGGAGCGACAGGCCGGCGTGAACATCGCCTCTATCGAGCGCTCCTCGCCCACCGTCGGCCAAGTGCCGCGCCGTTCGTGACGAGAGATCGGGCAGCCTTGGGTCGTCCGAGTTGAGCTCCTTGCGATACAGATGCGCTTGCTCGAGGTGGTAGCCGAGGATCTCGTCTTGCTCCACGAGCTCGTGGTCGGCGAGCCAGTCGGCGAAGCGTTCGTGCAACTCGGCGCGTGTCGACTTCGGAAGAGATTCGTAGGCGGCGTCGCGGATCAGCAGATGCCGGAACCGGAACGCGTCGTCGCCGACGAAGGTGGAGCTGTTCGGGCGGATCAGCTCCTTGCGCACGAGCGCGGAGAGATGTGCCTCCAGGTCAGGACGTGAGGAGTCGGGGGAGAGCTGCGCGACCGAGCCGCGGTGAAACACCTCACCCTCGACCGACCCGCGCTCGATGACGACACGCTCGTCGAGCCCGAGCTGGTCGAGTCGGGCCTGCAGCAACGCGTGGATGGTCGGCGGAACGACGACTTCTCCATTTCCTCCTCCCTCCCGCACCATGGCGAGCATCTCCTCGACGAAGAGCGGATTGCCCTCGGAGGCTCCCGTGATCCGATCCCGCGTCCGCTCGTCGAGCTCCGCGTCACCGAGCAAGTTCTCGATCAACGCCTCGCAGTCGTCACCGCTGAGCGGCTCGAGCAGGATGGAGGAGGCGTTCATCTTCCCGCCTCCCCAACCGGGACGCAGATCGAGTAGCTCGGTGCGAGCGACGCAGAGGAGAAAGATCGGCGCGTCCCGCGAGAAGTCGGCGACGTGCTCGACGAGGTCGAGGAACGTCGGCTCCGCCCACTGGATGTCGTCGAGAACGACGATCTGCGGACGCTCGCTCGCGCGGCTCTCGAGTAAGCGCCGAAACGCGAGTTGCGTCTCCTGCGGCGACGAGCCGAGGATCACCTCGGGTTCGACTCCGAGCCGCACGAGCACCTCGACGAGCGGCCAGTAGGTGATGCCTTCCCCGTAGTGAAGGCAGCGGCCGCGAAGGACGTCCGCTTCGGTGGCGGCATGGTCCAAGAAGTCCGCTACGAGACGCGATTTTCCGATGCCCGCCGGCCCGAGCAACGTGAAGAGGCGACAGGTTCCCTCGGCAACCGCGTCCTCGAAGTCGCGCCGAAGCCGCTCACGCTCTCGCGTACGGCCCACCAACGGGGCTTCGGGATTACGAGCGAGACCTTCGGCGTCGGCGAGCACCTCGAGCAGGCGGTAGGCGGCGACGGGCTCGGACTTCCCTTTGAGAGTGAGTGGCTCGACGGGCTCGACCAGGACGGCGTCGCGTACGAGCGCTTGCGTCTCGCCGCCGATCAGCACCTCTCCGGCCGCTGCGGCCTGCTCGAGCCGCGCCGCGACGTTGACTGCGTCGCCGGTGACGAGCGTCTCTCCCTCGCCGCCGACGACGACCTCGCCGGTGTTGACGCCGATTCGGGCCTCGAGGCCGTGCCCGACGACGGCTGCTCGCATCTCGGCTGCTGTTCGCACGGCGCGAAGGGCGTCGTCCTCGTGCGAGACCGGGATCCCGAAGACGGCCATGACCGCGTCGCCGACGAACTTCTCGACGGTGCCGCCGTGGCGCTCGATGATCGTGCGCAGGTCGTCGAAGTAGCGGCGCATGCGCGTCCGCAGCGCCTCCGGATCGGTCGACTCGCCGAGGGCGGTCGAGCCGACGAGATCGCAGAAGAGAATCGTGACGACCTTGCGCGACTCGCGCGCTGGTTCTTGAGTCACAATTGACGCGCCGCAGGCGCTGCAGAACCGCGCGTCGTCGGCGTTCTCGCGACCGCAGCTCGGACACTCCGCCATGCGCGGAATCTAGGAGCGGACGGGCTGGAGCTCGGCGAGCTCGATGTCCGGGGCCAAGGTTGTCGCGAGCTGGGGGTCGAAGCGTCCGGCGCCGACCGCCCGCACCGACGCCGCGCCCGCGGCGACAGCTTCCCGGATCGCATAGTCCGGTGATCGCTCCTCGACGAGCGAAGCGAGAAGCTGCGCGAGGAGGACGTCGCCGGACCCCACTCCGGAGAGCGGCTCGATGCGCGGCGCGAACGCGCGCATTCGCCGCGTCTTCCGCCCCACCCGCAGCAGCGCGAAGCAGCCGTTCTCCAGCGTGATTACGACGTTGCGAGCGCCCATCTCGACGATCGCGTCCAGCGCCATCAGGAAGTCGTCGTCGTCCTCGAGCTCCTGCCCGACGAGCTGCTCCGCCTCGCCCTGGTTCGGGGAGACGAGGAACGGCCCGGCTTGGACGCCCAGGTGCAACGCCTCGCCCTCGCTGTCCAAAACGACACGCACGTCGCGGCGCACGAGATCGCGAATCGCGTCTGCGTAGAACTCTGTCGGAACCTTGCGGGGAAGCGTGCCCGCGAGCACGACGAAGGCGGCGCCACGCGAGAGATAGCGAAGCTTCTCCATCAGCATGTCGAGCTCCGTCGACGTGACCTCCGGGCCCCATTCGTTGATCTCCGTGTACGTGCCCGAGGTCGGATCGACTACCGCCGTCGAGGTGCGCGACTCCCCGGCGATGCGGACAAAGTCGTTGAGGATGGCCTCCGAGGTCAGCTCCTCCACGATCCTCGTGCCGGTGCGCCTCCCGGCCAGCCCCGTCGCGACCACCGGGACGTCGAGCAACTTGAGCGCCCGCGCGACGTTGATGCCCTTGCCGCCCGCGAGCGTCAGGACGTCGCTCGAGCGATGGCGGTAGCCGATCTGGAACACGGGCACGGTCAGCGTCCGATCGAGAGCGGCGTTGGCGGTGACGGTGACGATCACGTGACGAGCTCCCACAGGTTCTCGGCAGTCTGGTCGGCGAACCAGGCGGCCTTGCTCAACGCACCCGGTTCCGAGACCGAAGCTGCGGCGATCAACTTCGACGACGCCACCAAACGATCACCCTCCCAGACCTCGACCCGCCCCAGCCGCTCGCCCTCTCGCACCGGCAGCCCGACCATCGAGGGCAAGTAGGTGCGCTCGAGCAGCGGCACTTCTTCTCTCACGGTACGCACAAGCGTGCTCGACGCAACAAGCTCGACACGCGTTTGTCCGTACTCGGTGTCGGCCTCTCCGTAAACGCGACCGGCGTCGATGACTTGAACGCGCTGGTAGCGGTCGAGCCCGAACTCGAGCAGGGTGCGCAGCGCTTCGTTTCGTCCCTCGCGTGTGTCGACGCCGAGGACGGTTCCATACACGGTCGCTCCACGCCTCGACGCGGCCGCCGCCTCCGACCAGCCTGCTCCCTGCGTATGGCCCGTTTTCCCACCGAGAAGCGGAGGCCACCTCGCGAGAAGATCGTCGGTCGTCGGGAACTCCTGCTCCCCGGAGAGCGTGAAGGACGACGCCTCGAGCGCGAACCGGATCGAGGGAACGCCGAGCGCGTGGCGGATGAGAACGGTCGCGTCGCGCGCGCTCGACACATGGCCAGGCTCATCGAGACCGTGCGGGTTCGTGAACGTCGTGTCGACCAGCCCAAGCTCACGTGCCTTTTCATTCATCAGGAAGACGAACCGGGCAGTCGAGCCGTCGCCGACATGCAGCGCGAGCGCCACGGCCGCGTCGTTGGCGCTGGGAATGAGCATGGCGCGAACGAGCTCGCCGACGGTCAGCACCTCGCCCCCGCGGAGGTAAACCGTCGAGCCGCCGACGCCGGCGGCGAGCGCGCTCACCTGCACGGGCTCCGCTGGCCGCGCCTCCTCCAGTGCGACGATTGCGGTCATCAGCTTGGTGATGCTGGCAATCGCGTGAGAGCGTTGTGAGCTCTGCTGGGCGAGAACAGCGCCGTCCTCGCCGACGAGGTACCACGCCGCGGCGGGAAGGCTCGGAGGCTCCGCAGTCTCGGTCGAGGCTTGAACCGGCGTCGCCAGGACGGCTAGGGCGACAACGCCGAGCAGGATGCTGCGCATCACCGGCGCGGAACTCTACTTATTCGCAAGATCGGAAATCGCTCGCGCGGATTCCGGTCGCGCAAATCCCTGAAGGCGTCCGCTTCGCGGCCGCTGCGGTGGTTAGACGTCACGCCTGCCGTCACCAGCCGGACGCCGCCCACACCTGCGTCGAGAGCCGTTCGGCCGCACCTGCTGCCGCGACGCGCCAATCCTCCTCCGTATCGCGAAACGCGAAGATCACCGACCGCGAAGCGGTCACGAGCGCGCTCGCGGGGCCGCTCGTGAACGCGCGTGCCACGTCGGCTGGAGTGGCGCCCTGCGCCCCGACACCGGGCAGAAGCAGCGGGGTCTGCGGCATCAGTCGCCTCGCCTCCGAGACCGCGCGCGGCACGGTCGCGCCGACCACGGCGCCGACGCTCGACATGCCGCCCTCGCCGACGAGCGGCTGTCCCCACTCGTGCACGAGCGTCGCGAGGTGCTGCCACAGCGGCCGGCCGTCGGAGAGCATCGCGTCCTGCACATCCGCAGCTCCCGCATTCGACGTGCGCACGAGGAAGAAGACCCCCGAGCCATGCCTCCTGCAGGCTGCGAGAAAGGGCTCGACCGCATCGAGGCCCAGATACGGGCTCGCGGTGATCGCGTCGGCCAGCGGAGTCCCTTCCTCGTTCGGCTCGAGATACGCGGCAACGTACGCACGCGAGGTCGAGCCCACATCTCCGCGCTTGGCGTCCAGGATCACGAGCAGGCCGATCGAGCGCGCGTACGCGCAGACCTCCTCGAGCGCGCGTATCCCGTCCGAGCCAAGCGCCTCGAAGAACGCCGATTGCGGTTTGACGGCGACGACATATGGGCCGACGGCATCGACGATCCCCTTGCAAAAACGCGCCACCGCGCTCGCCGCCGCCGCGCGGCCGAGCACCGCCTCGCCGCGAAGCTCCATCGGAAGCACGTCGAGTCGTGGGTCGAGTCCGACCACGAGCTGGCTGCGCTTGCGCTCGACCGCCTGCGCGAGGCGATCCGAGAAGGCTTGAATCTCCACGCCTCAAGGCTACGCTCGCCCACTGACGAACGTGCTTCACGCAGCGAGCATCTCGGTCGCATCGAGCGTGACGATGCGGAGCTCCGGCCCAGGGCGGCGAATGAAGCCCGCCACGAGCATGAGCACGTCGGCGTCTTCGGGCGCGAAGGAGGGCTCGGCAAGTGCAGTCTCCGCAATACCGGCCTCCACTTCGATCCTCCCCGCTCTCCCGGTCGGAACCGTCCGTACCGCCGCCAGCCCACCGGCGGCGACGAAGAACGCTCGGTTGAAGCCCGCTTCCCGCGCGGGCGCCAGAACACAGACGTTGACCTTCCGAAGCCGGTCGAGCTCTGCGAAACGCGCAACCGCGTCCTCGAGTGCTTTCAGGCGATCGCGCACGCGCGCGGCGTCCTCGAAGCGGAGATCGCGCGCGAGCCGCCGAAGCTTGGCGTGGAGCGCGGGCACGGCGTCAGCAGGATCGCCGCCCTCGAAGCCGTCGAGCGCGCGTGCGACGAGCCGAGCCCGATTTCGGCTCGTGATCGGCCCATGTGGACCCGGCTCCGAGCAAACGACCCAGCGGTCTCCGCGCTGCTTGACGTACGCATAGCGATCCGGCCGGCCGCCACGCGCGTTCGCAGGCGGACGGAGCTCCCTGATGAGGCGAAGCTCCTCGAGAGCGGCTTCGAGCTCCGAGCCGTGCTGTGTCCACTCCACCCGCTCGAGCGCGCCGAGCGCGCCCTCCACGGCCGGCCGCTGCCGCGAGCCGGAGAAGTAGGAGCGGAGCCGCGCCCGTAGATCGCGTGCCTTGCCGACGTAGAGAATCGTTTCGTTGCGGTCGCGGAAGAGATAGACGCCGGGGCCGGTGGGGGCTCCGGCGATCAGCGAGCGCTTCCCGTACAGCTTGCGAGCTCGCGGCGCCGCGAGCTCGAGTACGTCCGCCACTGTTCTCGCCCCGCGCTCCTGTGCGAGGCCGAGCAGCGAGACGAGGATCTCTGCTGTTGCGAGCGCATCGGGTAGCGCCCGGTGGCACGGACTGGTGGACGTTCCGAAGAAATGCGCAAGCGATGCGAGCGAGAAACGCTCGCTCCGGCGCTGCAGGAGCCGGCGCGCGAGCCAGACCGTGTCCACGACCGGCGCCGCGACGCGCCGGCCGGTGAGTCGCTCGACCTCGCGCTCGAGAAATGCCATGTCGAAGCGCGCGTTGTGCGCGGTGAGCGGAGCGTCTCGCGCGAAGCCGAGGAAGCGACGGACTGCGAGCTCTGCCCGCGGGGCCTTCCTCAGGTCTCCGTCGCGGATTCCCGTCAGCGCGGCGATGTACGACGGCAGCGCCGAGCCGGGGTTGACCAGCGTCTCGAAGGCGTCCTCGATGGCGAGCGCGCGAACCCGGACTGCTCCGATCTCACACATGCGGTTGCGAATCGCGGAAAGACCGGTCGTCTCGAGGTCGAACACGACGAACTCGGCGTCCTCGATGAGGAGGTCCGCGTGCGGCAGGTCGCTCAGCCCGACGCGCGCGCCGAGCCAGGCGAGCCGAGCGTCGCCTTGGACGACGTCGTCGAGCAGCGACCGGGCGAGCGCGGCGGGCGAGCGCTCGAGCGCAAAGAGAACGTGCGCCGCCTCCTCGGGCAACACAGGCCCGCGCCGAGCCTGCACGAGCTCCACGAGCCGATCCGCGGCATCGAACGTGAGCTGCACCGCTCGATGTTATCGAACATATGTTCGTATTTCAACCTTGTGTGACGAGCTTGACCCTCGCGGGTTCCGACCGTTTGCGGGATGCGCCGGCGCCGGCATGTCACAGAATGCGGAGGGGGCCGCCTCCCGGCGGCCCCCTCCGAAACCTGCGAGTGAAGCCCGCGCTTAGCCGCTCTTGACGGCGGACTTGAGGGAGCTTCCGGCCGAGAACTTCGGCACGGTCGTCGCTTGAATCTGCACGCGCTCACCGGTACGCGGATTGACACCCATGCGCGCGGCGCGCGCTGAGGTCGAGAACTTCCCGAAGCCCGTGAAGGTGACCGAGTCACCTCTCTTGAGCGTCGCGGTGATCGTGTCGAGGACGGCTTCTACCGCATCGCCCGCGTCACGCTTGGACATGCCCGCCCTATCGGCGACGGCATCCACGAAATCCTGCTTGGTCACTGTCCCTCCTCCTATGTCGGAATCTGAGTCTGTCGGGGACTGGGGGACCCTAACAGCCCTTATGATTTGGCTCAACCATCGCTCTTTGCGGCGGTTTTTCGCAGCTCCATGAGTTCCTGCGCACGAAAGAGAGCCCGCAGGCGCACGCCGAGGCGCGCGAGAGCATCCGAACCACCCTCCTCCCGGTCGACGACACACACCGCGTTTCGCACCTCGAGACCTTCGTCCCGTAGCGCTGACACGGCCTCCGCGAGGGCGCCTCCGGTCGTGACGACGTCCTCGAGGAGGCACACCAGCTCGCCGCGCTCGAAGGGGCCTTCGATCCGATTCGCCGTCCCGTATTCCTTGGCTTCACCGCGCACGATGATGAAGGGCAGACCGGACGCCATCGCCGCCGAAGCCGCCAACGCGACTGCGCCGAGCGCGGGTCCCGCGAGGCGCACGGCGTCCGGCTCGAACTCCCGCACCGCTTTGGCCAGACTCACACCGACCGCCCGCAGCGACTCCGGCTCGGTCTCGAAGCGGTACTTGTCGAGGTACCAGGACGAGCGCTTTCCGGAGCGAAGGACGAAATCGCCCTCGAGCAGCGCGCGCTCGACGAGTAGCCGGCCGAGCGCCTCGTCGGTCATCGAAGCGCAGAGCGCGCAATCGCCGCCAACCGCTCGAACTCCACCGAGCTAGGCTCGAGCACGATCGCCGACCCGTCGGAGAACGCCAGGCTCGCGCGCTCGTGCGGCCCGCGAGATCGAACCAGGTAGCGCCACGCCCAGACGGCGAGCCCCGCGAGCACGGCCAGACGAACGAGTCTCATCACTCGCCGTCTTCCTCGTTCGGCTTCGGCTTGCGTTTCGTGCGGGGCCGCTTTGGCTTCGGCTCGGTGATTCCCGCGAGACAGGTGCGCAGGTCGTAGACGACGAGCCCGGACGTCGGATCTGGCTTCGTTGTCGCCACGATGGTGCGTTCGCCTTCAACCAGCACGAAGAGCCCGCCTTCGGCGATCTCGACCTCCGCTCGCGTTGCCTTGCCCGTCGACGCGTGCAGCCCCCCGGCGGCAGCAAGCAGCTCGAGAGCCGACTGGGCCAATGCTTCGCCTCCATCGCCGGTCGCCGCGAGCACGGCGCCTTTGGCGTCGAGCACAGCCGCACGCTCGATCTGGGACGAGAGCTCGGCGAGCTCAGTCAGCGCCTGGTTCGCGTCCATCGTTCGACGCTACCACGGTCTCCGCGAGCGTGTCCGCCAGCTCACGCGCGGCGCGCGCTCGATGCGAGTGCTCGGCCTTCCAGCCGTCTCCGAGCTCGGCGACCGTCAGCGTCGCTCCCTGTGGGATGAAGATCGGGTCGTAGCCGAACCCCTCGCTGCCACGCGGCGCCGGCGCGATCTGACCCTCGAGCTTTCCTGTAGCGCGAAGCTCGGACCCGTCGGGCGCGAGCACCACCAGCTCGCAGACGTACCGAGCACGACGGTCGGTCACGCCGTGAAGCTCAGCGAGCAGGCGCGCTACACCGTCCTGCGCCCAGCGCGCCGACTGGACACCCGGACGACCACCGAGCGCGGCCACCTCGATCCCGGAGTCCTCACCGGCAACCCACGCATCCTGCGCCGCGTGCACCCGCCCGTGGCGAGCCTTGATCTGCGCGTTGTCGCGAAACGTCGCGCCGTCCTCGACCGGCTCCTCCCGCGCAGCCAAGAGTTCGATCTCCCACTCCGGAAGCGCGCGACGGAGCTCGCGAAGCTTGTGCTCGTTCCGCGAAGCAAGAACCAGCCTCACGTCCCTGGCCGCCTCCGGCTCCGGCCCGGCAGAGCCGGGCTCCGCCCGAGGCTGACGCCGCTCGCGGCAGGATGCTTCGCGTCAGGTGCTTGGCCGTACCACTTGTACTGTCCTGCGCACCTGCCGCTCGCCTCCTTTGCGAGCGCCGCCCCAGGAACGTGAGCAGACTTCACGCGCGCGGCAGGGCGGCGGCTTCCGTCTGGGCCGCCGTCAACCTCTCGATCCCGCCCGCGGCGAGGTCGAGCAGCTGATCGAGGAGCTCGCGCGAGAAGGGGTCCCGCTCGGCCGTCGCCTGCACCTCGACCAGATCCCCCTCGCCGGTCATGACGACGTTCATGTCCGTCTCGGCCGAC
>Ga0183260_10004755_pt1 | contig 10756 bp, 9 predicted proteins | sample AntDrymUQ4972206_2_FD_129768 | JGI IMG/M metagenome (GOLD analysis project Ga0183260, IMG submission 129768) | Polar desert sand microbial communities from Dry Valleys, Antarctica - metaG UQ497 (22.06) (version 2) (version 2) | ecosystem: Environmental > Terrestrial > Soil > Desert | place...
ACGAGGTCCAGCCGCCGCCCGGCGTCGACGTCGCGCTGATCGCGCCGAAGGGCCCGGGCCACCTCGTGCGCCGCCAGTACCTAGAGGGCTCTGGCGTGCCCGGACTCATCGCGGTCGAGCAGGACGCCAGCGGCGAGGCCAAGTCGCTCGCGCTCGCCTACGCCAAGGGGATCGGCTGCACGCGCGGCGGCGTCATCGAGACGTCCTTCAAGGACGAGACCGAGACCGACCTCTTCGGCGAGCAGGCCGTGCTGTGCGGCGGCGCGTCGGAGCTCGTCCAGGCGGGCTTCGACACGCTCGTCGAGGCGGGCTACGACCCGCAGATGGCGTACTTCGAGTGCCTGCACGAGCTCAAGCTCATCGTCGACCTCATGTACGAGAAGGGCCTGGCGGGGATGCGCTACTCGATCTCCAACACGGCCGAGTACGGCGACTACACGCGCGGCAAGCGCGTCATCACCGACGACACGCGGGCGAACATGAAGCAGATCCTCGCCGAGATCCAGTCCGGTGACTTCGCGCGCGAATGGATCGCCGAGAACCGCGCCGGTCAGGAGAACTTCCTGCGCATGCGCGCCGAGCAGGCGGCCGGCCAGGTCGAGACGACCGGCAAGGAGCTGCGCTCGATGATGGACTGGATCGACACGGAGTGGAATGACTAGCCCCGGCCCGGCGCCGACGAGCACGCAGTTGCAGATCCCCGCAGCGTTGAAGCCATCCGACGGCCGGTTCGGCTGCGGCCCGTCGAAGATCCGCCCCGAGCAGCTCGCGGCGCTCGCCGGCGAGCACGCGACCCTGCTGGGCACCTCGCATCGCCGGCAGCCGGTGCGCGCGCTCGTCGGGCGCGTGCGCAGCGGCCTCGCCGAGCTGCTCGGCGCGCCCGACGGCTACGAGGTCGCGCTCGGCAACGGTGGCACGACCGCCTTCTGGGACGCCGCCGCCCTGTCGCTCGTGCGCGAGCGCTCGCTGCACCTGAGCTTCGGCGAGTTCAGCCGCAAGTTCGCGCAGGTGACCAGCCACGCGCCCTTCCTCGGCGAGCCGATCGTGCTCGAGGCCGACCCCGGCGACGCGCCGCGTCCGGCCGGCGACCCGCGCGCCGATGCGATCGCCTGGGCGCACAACGAGACCTCGACCGGCGTGATGGTGCCGGTCGCGCGCCCGGCCGACGCCGGCGACGCGCTCGTCCTGATCGACGCGACGTCCGGCGCGGGCGGCCTGCCGCTCGACGCCGCGCAGGCCGACGCCTATTACTTCGCGCCGCAGAAGAGCTTCGCCTCCGACGGCGGCCTGTGGCTGGCGCTGCTCAGCCCGGCGGCGATCGAGCGCATCGAGCAGGTCGCCGCCACCGACCGCTGGATCCCCGAGTTCCTCAGCCTCAGAACGGCGCTCGCCAACTCGCGCCAGGACCAGACGCTCAACACGCCCGCGATCGCGACGCTCGTGCTGCTCGCCGAGCAGCTTGACTGGATGCTCGCCAACGGCGGGCTGCCGTGGTGCGTGCGGCGCACGACGGAGTCCTCCGACACCCTGTACGGCTGGGCCGAGGAGGCGCCGTACGCGACGCCGTTCGTCGCCGATCCCGCCAAGCGCTCGCTCGTCGTCGGGACGATCGACTTCGCCGAGAGCGTCGACGCGGCGCGCGTGGCGGCGACGCTGCGGGCCAACGGGATCGTCGACGTCGAGCCCTACCGCAAGCTCGGCCGCAACCAGCTGCGCGTCGCGATGTTCCCGGCGATCGAGCCGGCCGACGTGCAGGCGCTGACGGCCTGCGTCGACTGGGTCGTCGAGCGCATGGAGGGCTCGTGATGGCCGAGCGCGTGCTCGTCGCCGAATCGATCGGCGATTCCGGGGTGGACCTGCTGCAGGTCGCGGGACTGGACGTCGAGCTCGGGATCGGCTGGCCGCGCGAGCAGCTCGCCGAGCGGATCGGCGACTACGACGGGATCCTGATCCGCTCGGCGACGAAGCTCGACAGCGAGCTGATCGCGCGCGCCGGGAAGCTGCGCGTGATCGCCCGGGCCGGCGTCGGCATCGACAACATCGACGTGGCCGCCGCGACGAAGCGCGGCATCATCGTCGCCAACGCGCCGCGCTCGAACATCGTCACCGCCGCCGAGCACACGATGGCGCTGCTGCTCGCGCTCGCGCGCAACATCCCGCAGGCGCACGGCGCGCTGACCGCGGGCCGCTGGGACCGCAAGCACTTCACCGGCACCGAGCTGATGGACAAGACGTTCGGGGTGCTCGGCTTCGGGCGCATCGGCCAGCTCGTGGCCGTGCGCGCGAAGGCCTTCGGGATGCGCGTCATCGCCTACGACCCGTACGTCGCGACCGAGCGCTGCTCGAACCTCGGCGTCGAGAAGTGCGACACCTCCGACGAGCTCTACGCGCAGGCGGACTTCATCACCGTCCACCTGCCCAACACGCCCGAGACCGACGGCTGGCTGAACGCCGAGGCGTTCGCGAAGATGCGCGACGGCGTGCGGATCCTCAACGTCGCGCGCGGCTCGCTGATCGTCGACGAGGACCTCAAGGACGCGCTCGACAGCGGCCGGGTGGCAGGCGCGGCGCTCGACGTCTTCCGGTCCGAGCCGATCACCGACCACCCGCTGTTCGGCTACCCCAACGTCATCGTCACGCCGCACCTGGGGGCGTCGACCACCGAGGCGACCGACCGCGCCGGCTATCAGGCCGCCGAGCAGATCGTCGCGGCGCTGCAGGGCGGCAGCGTCACGACGGCCGTCAACGCGCCGACGATCAAGCCCGAGGACATGGAGGTGCTCGGCCCGTTCCTGCCGCTGTGCTACCAGCTCGGCCGGCTCGGCACGGCGCTCGCCCTGTGCGGCTCGATCGACCGCATCGAGATCGAGTGCAACGGGCGCATCGCCGAGCGCGACACCCGCCCGCTCGGCATCGCCGTGCTCCTCGGCGCGCTGCAGGGTCACACCGAGGAGCCGATCAACGAGGTCAACGCGCCGTCGATCGCCGATGAGCGCGGGATCGAGGTCATCGAGTCCAAGAGCACCGTCGCGCGCGACTTCACCGACCTCATCCGGGTCAACGTCATCTGCGGCGGCGGCACGACCACGGTCGCGGGTACGACGATCGGGCGCCGCAACCGCCCGCATCTGCTGCAGGCGTGGGGGCAGCGCTTCAACCTCCAGCTCGAGCCGCACCTGACGCTGTTTCGCTACCTCAACGTGCCCGGCGTGATCGGCCGCGTCGGCACGATCTTCGGCGCGCGCGGCGTGAACATCGGCTCGGCCGCCGTCGGCCACTCTCCGAACAACGGCGACCAGCAGCACGCGGTGATGATCCTCACCACCGACGCCGCGGTCCCGCAGGAGCTCGTCGACGAGATCATCGCCTCGTCGGAGGAGTTCGTCGACGGCAGGACCGTCGCGCTCGGCTGAGCCGCCGCAGTGAGTCGTGAACGGCGCGGCGCGGCGCCGTTCACGACCTAGAGCCGGCGATCGCGGTAGGCCGGGTCCTCGACGACACGAGGACGAGCCACCGTGCGGGCCTGGATGAGCTCGACGACGAGCCAGACCGCGCCGACGGCGACGAGGATCATCCCGACGGTCTGGATCGAGATGCCGGCGACGGTTGCGGTGACCGCGAACCAGAGAACGAGCCCGAGGGCCATGAGGACGAGCGGGGGTCCGGCGTCAGCAGCCATGAAACAGCCTCCTTGCGTTGAACGACGTCAACCCCTTATGCCCGGCACGCCACCCGCGGTCACCCGGTCTCAGACGAATCTCATACTCGGTAGCCCGCGGCGCCGCGGCTGCGCGGGCCGGGGACCGGTCGGGACCGGGCGTGCGGCGACCAGCCGGCGTACGCGCTCACCGGGCAGGATCAGGGCGCGCTGCATGAGCTCGGCGAGCAACAGGCCGGCGGCGAGCTCGACCGCCAGCAGCGCCAGCAGGACGACGAGCTGGGTCGCCGCCGCCTGCTCCGGCGAGGCGCCTCCGAGGATCAGTCCGACGAACGTCCCCGGCAGGGTGACGAGGCCGACGCTGCGCGTCTGGTCGACGACGGGGATCAGCCCGGTGTGGATCGCGCCCCGCACGGCCGGGACGAGCGCGGTCCGCGCGCTCTTGCCGAGCGCCAGGCGCGCCTCGATCAGCGGCGCCTCGTCGCGCAGGGACTCCAGCAGGCGGCGCCCGGTCAGCGTCGTCGCGGCCATGGCGCCGCCGATGAGGATCCCGGCGATCGGCACAGTCGAGCGCGGCGTGAAGGCAAACGCGCCGACCGCCAGCAGGATCCCGGTCGCGGCGAGCGCCGGGACCGCGATGGCGACGAGCGCCCGCCGCCGCGCCGCCGGCAGCCCGTGCAGTCGCCCGCCCGCCGTCAGGCCCGCGGTCGCGACCATCACCGCGACGAAGGCGATCGCCAGGCCGGGGAACTCGAACACGAGCGCGATCGCCGCGCCGACCGCGGCGAGCTGGGCGAGCGCGCGCACCGCGGCGATCGCGATCTCGCGCGCATGGCCGAGCCGGTAGCGCAGCGACAGCCCGACGGCGATCGTGGCGAAGCCGGCACCGGCGAGCACCTTCAGCCAGAGGTCGCTCATCGCCGCGGTGGGGCGGGCGTGGCGGCGTCGCGGCATCGCGCATCGTCAGGGGCTCCCGGTCGGGCAGATGACGGTGCCAACGTACCGGCGCGGCGCCGGCAGCGAGCGCATGCGCGAGCATGCGGCGCAATGAGCGAGGCCCGCCAGCCGCCCTGGTGGCAGGACGCCGTCGTCTACCAGATCTACCCGCGCTCCTTCCAGGACTCCGACGGCGACGGCGAGGGCGACCTGCGCGGGATCGCGGCACGCCTGGACCATGTGCGCGCGCTCGGCGCGGATGCCGTGTGGCTGTCGCCGGTCTACCCCTCGCCGATGGCCGACGGCGGCTACGACGTGGCTGACTACGAGGACATCGACCTGCGCTTCGGCACGCTCGACGACGCCGACGCGCTGATCGCCGACGCCCACGAGCTCGGCCTGAAGCTGCTGATGGACGTCGTGCCGTGCCACACGTCGATCGCGCACCCGTGGTTTCGCGCGCATCCCGAGCGCTACGTCTGGGCCGACGGCGAGGCGCCGCCGAACAACTGGCTGGCGTCCTTCGGCGGCCGCGCCTGGTCGCGCGATCCGCAGACCGGCCGCTGGTACCTGCACTCGTTCTATCCCGAGCAGCCCGACCTGGACTGGCGCCGTGCGGACGTCCGCGCGGCGGTGGGCGCCACGCTGCGCTTCTGGCTGCGGCGCGGCGCCGACGGCTTTCGTCTCGATGCGATCGACCGGCTGCTGAAGGACCCCGAGCTGCGCGACGACCCGCCGGCGAGCGCCCCGCCCGCGCTGCCCGAGCACGGCGAGGCCGGCACGCTGGCGCACGTGCACAGCCGCAACGCCCCCGACATCGGGCTCGCGCTGGCGGCGCTGCGCGACGCCGCCGGCGACGAGACGCTGCTCGTCGGCGAGGTCTACCTGCCGGTGGCCCGGCTGGCGCCCTACCTCGAGCACGTCGACTGCGCGTTTGCCTTCGAGCTGCTGCACGCGCCGTGGGACGCCGTCGCGTACCGGGCCGCGATCGGGGCGGCGCTGGATCCCGGCGGCGCGGCGGGCCGCGTCGCCTGGGTGCTCTCCAACCACGACTTCCCGCGCCTGCCCGACCGCGTCGGTGCGCACAACACGCGCGCGGCCGCGCTGCTCGCGCTCACGCTGCCGGGCCCGGTCTTCGTCTACCAGGGCGACGAGATCGGGATGGCCGACGGCCCCGGCGGCGCGCCGCCGCACGACCGCGCCGGTCGTGACCGCCACCGCCACCCGATGCGCTGGGACGACGACGCGCCCCACGGCGGCTTCACCGCGGCGGCCGCGACGCCCTGGCTGCCGGCGATCGCGGTCGACGGCGGCGGCGTGGCGCAGCAGGCCCGCGCCGCCGACTCGACGCTCGGTCTGTACCGCGACCTGATCGCCGCGCGTCGCGCGCTCGGCACGGGCCTGCGCTTCGTCGACGGGACCGACGAGGGCGTGCTCGCCTACCGCCGCGGCGGCCGCCACGTCGTCGCGATCAACATGAGCGACGAGCCGCGGACAGCGCCGCCCGCCGGCGCGGTCGTGCGCGCGACGCACGCGGCGCGCCTGCCCACGGGCGCGCCGGCGCCCGCCGAGCTACAGCCGGGGGAGGGCTTCCTCGCCGAGTACTGACCTCGTGAGATTCGTAACGAGCATGCTGGGGTACCTGATCGCTCGTGGCAGGACGGATCCTCATCACCATCGCGACGATCGCACTTGCCATCGGAGTCTCGGCGTGTGGCGGGGAGGACACCTCGACGAGCGGGCCCGTCACGCTGACCTGGTTCATCTTCAACGAGCCCAGCGGCGGTCCGCAGAAGGCCGCCGAACGCTGCTCCCAGCGGTCCGGCGGCACGTACAAGATCAAGTTCGAGTACCTGCCCGCGCAGGCCGACCAGCAGCGCGAGCAGCTCGTGCGCCGGCTCGGGGCCGAGGACCCGTCGCTGGACCTGCTCGGGCTCGACGTCGTGTGGACCGGCGAGTTCGCGAACGCCGGCTGGCTCGCGCCCGTGCCCGCGAGCACCGAGCGGACCGTCACGGCGAACGTGTTCGACTCCGTCCTGCAGACGGCAAGCTTCGAGGACCAGCTCTACACGGTCCCGATCTGGTCCAACACGCAGCTGCTGTGGTACCGCAAAGACCGCGTTCCCAGGGCGCCTCGGACGTGGGACGAGATGATCGACATGGGGGAGAAAATCGGCCGCGCCAAGGGGCGCATCCAGGTCCAGGCCAACCGCTACGAGGGGCTCGTCGTCCTCGTCAACCAGCTCATCGAGTCGGCCGGCACCTCGATCCTCGCCGGGCCCAAGGAGGTCCGTCTCGACGAGGCCCCGGCGAAGAAGGCGCTCGAGATCATCGGCCGGTTGTCGAACTCCCCGGTGGCGGCGCCGAACATCACCACGTCGACCGAGGACAGCGCGCGGCTGGGCTTCGAGGCGGGCGACTCGACGTTCCAGATCAACTACCCGTTCGTCTACCCGTCGGCCAAGGAGAACAACCCGAGCGTCTTCAGGCAGATGGGCGTCGCACAGTTCCCGGCGGTCGAGGCCGGCAAGCCGAGCAAGCCGCCGATCGGTGGCATCAACATCGGTATATCGGCGTACTCCAAGCACAAGGCGCAGGCCTTCGCGGCCACGGAGTGCCTCGTCAAGCCCGAGAACCAGCTCGAGGTTGCCACACTGGGCGGGCTGCCGCCAGTACGTGAGGATCTCTACGATCAGCCCGAGATCGACAAGGTCTATCCGGGGTTCGCCGACCAAATCCGCGAGGCAATCAAGAACGCCGCGCCGCGGCCCTCGGAATCGCCGGCCTACCAGGACCTCTCGCTGGCGATCCAGCGCGCCGTGCACCCGACGACGAAGATCGACCCGAAGAACCCCGGGCCCGTCTACGACACGCTGCGCGACAACATCGAGAAGGCGATCAAGCGCGAGGGCCTCCTGTGAGCACGGCGGTGCCCACGGAGGTCGGACAGACGGCGGGGCGCAAGGCGCAGCGCAAGCGCGGCGGCCCGACGCAGACGACCGACCGCACGAAGGCCGAGCGCAAGCTCGCGCTCATGCTCTGCGCGCCGGCCGTCATCGCGATGCTGCTGGTGACGGTCTATCCGATCCTCTACGCGGTCGTCCTGTCGGTGCAGAAGGTCGACCTGCGCTTCCCGGAGGAGAGCGGCTTCGTCGGTCTGAGCAACTACGGCGCGGTGCTGAGCTCGCCGCTGTGGTGGCAGGACCTCTTCAACACCACGCTCGTGACCGTGACCTCCGTTGCGATCGAGCTCGTGCTCGGCATGGCTCTCGCGCTGGTCATGCACCGGGCGCTGTTCGCCCGCGGGATGATCCGAACCGCGGTCCTGATCCCGTACGGGATCGTCACCGTCGTGGCGGCCTTCGCCTGGTTCTTCGCCTTCGACCCCAGCAGCGGCTTCGTCAACAACCTGCCGTTGATCCCCGACGACAAGGCCTGGTTTGGCAACCGCCAGGACGCCTTCACGGTCATCATCCTCACCGAGGTCTGGAAGACGACGCCGTTCATGGCCCTGCTGCTGCTGGCCGGCCTGGCGACCATCGACGAGGGTCTCTACGAGACGGCCCGTGTCGACGGCGCCAGCGCCTGGCAGCGCTTCTGGCGCATCACGGTGCCGCTGCTCAAGCCGGCGCTGCTTGTCGCGCTGCTGTTTCGCACGCTGGACGCCTTCCGCGTGTTCGACTCGATCTTCATCATGACGCGCGGATCGCAGGACACCGAGTCGGTCTCGATCCTCGGCTACAACCAGCTCATCTCGCGCCTGAACCTCGGCCTCGGCTCGGCGGTGTCGGTGCTGATCTTCATCCTCGTGCTGATGATCGCGTTCGTCTTCGTGCGCTTCCTCGGCACGGCGGTCCCGTCGCAGGGAGACAAGAAGTAGCCATGCAGAGCCGCAGCCCCGGCGCATACCTCGGTTGGACGCTGGCCCTCGGGGTGGTGCTGTTCTACGCGCTGATCCCGGTGTTGTGGCTGGTCTCGCTGTCGTTCAAGTCGCCGGCGACCGTGAGCGACAAGAAGTTCATCCCGGCCGACACCACGTTTGACAACTACACGACGCTGTTTCAGGGCGGGCTGGACTCGCCGCTGTTGCGCCCGCTGATCAACTCCCTGTCGATCGCGCTGATCGCGACCGTGATCGCGGTGACGCTCGCGTCGTTCACCGCCTACGCGATCGCTCGGCTGGACTTCCCGGGCAAGACGCTCATCCTCGCCGGCGCGCTGGCGATCGCGATGTTCCCGCTGATCTCGGTCGTCGGGCCGCTGTTTGACATGTGGCGGGCCCTGGGCCTGTACGACACGTGGGTGGGCCTGATCATCCCGTACCTGACCTTCGCGCTGCCGCTGGCGATCTACACGCTCGTCGCGTTCTTCCGGGAGATCCCCTGGGAGCTCGAACAGGCCGCCCAGGTCGACGGCGCGACGCCCTGGCAGGCATTTCGCAAGGTCATCCTGCCGCTCGCCACCCCCGGCGTCTTCACGGCGGCGATCCTCGTCTTCATCTTCGCCTGGAACGACTTCCTCTTCGCGATCACGCTCACGTCCTCCGACAGGGCGCGGACCGTGCCGGCGGCGCTCGCGTTCTTCACCGGCGAGTCGCAGTTCACCGCGCCGACCGGCAACATCGCCGCGGCCGCGGTGCTCGTGACGATCCCGATCATCATCTTCGTGCTCATCTTCCAGCGCCGCATCGTCGCCGGGCTCACGGCGGGCGCCGTCAAGGGATAAGGAGGACCTCCCCACATGGCTGACATCAAGCTGCACGACATCACCAAGCGCTACGCCGACGGCACCGAGGCCGTCAAGCACATGAATCTCGAGATCGACGACGGCGAGTTCATGATCCTCGTCGGCCCGTCGGGCTGCGGGAAGTCGACGGCGCTGCGGATGATCGCCGGCCTGGAGGACATCTCCGATGGCGAGCTGCTGATCGGCGACAAGGTCGTCAACAACCTCGCGCCGCGCGACCGCGACATCGCGATGGTCTTTCAGAACTACGCGCTGTACCCGCACATGACCGTGCGCGAGAACATGGGCTTCGCGCTCAAGCTCGCCAAGGTCGACCAGGCCGAGATCGACGCCAAGGTCGAGTCGGCGGCGAAGACGCTCGATCTCACCGATCACCTCGACCGCAAGCCCTCCAACCTCTCCGGCGGCCAGCGCCAGCGCGTCGCGATGGGCCGCGCGATCGTGCGCGATCCGCAGGTCTTCCTGATGGACGAGCCGCTGTCGAACCTCGACGCCAAGCTGCGCGTGCAGATGCGCACCGAGGTCTCGCGGCTGCAGCGCGACCTGTCGACGACGATGGTCTACGTCACCCATGACCAGACCGAGGCGATGACGCTCGGCGACCGCGTCGCGGTGATGCGCTCGGGTGTGCTGCAGCAGGTCGACACCCCGCGCGTGCTCTACAACGACCCGGTCAACATCTTCGTCGCGGGCTTCATCGGCTCGCCGGCGATGAACTTCTTCTCGGGCACGATCGCCGGTGGCAAGCTCAAGCTGCCGTTCGGTGAGATCGCCGTGCCCGACGGCGTCTCGCACACCGGCGAGGTCATCGTGGGCATCCGCCCGGAGGACTTCGAGGACGCGCGCTTCGCGCCCGCCAACCATCCCGCGGGCGTCGAGTTCGAGGCGCCGATCGAGGTGCTGGAGTCGATGGGCTCGGAGATCTACGTGTACTTCACCTTCCAGGGGGGCGAGGTCAGCTCCGACGAGCTGGCCGAGCTGGCGCGCGACTCGGGGATCGCCGAGACGCCGAGCGGCGGATCGGGCCTGGCGGTTGCCCGGCTGAACCCGGAGTCCGAGATCACGCAGGGCCAGCGCGCGACGCTCTGGTTCGACGGGGCGAAGCTGCACCTCTTCGACCCCAGCGACGGGTCGAGCCTGAAGCGCGGCCGGCAGGAGCAGCAGGCGGCGGCAGAGGCGACGGCGGAGGCCGTCGACGCCGAGCAGGAGAAGCCGCCGCCGGAGCGCGCCGCCGCCGCGCAGGACGACAGCACGGCGGCGGAGTAGCGCGTCCGTGCGGATCGGCGTCCTCGGCACGGGCACGGTCGGCCGGACCATCGGCAGCGCGCTGCTGCGCTGCGGCCATGAGGTGCGGCTCGGCTCGCGCAGCGCGGGCAACGAGGCGGCGGTCGCGTGGTCCGCGGACGTCGGTGGCCC
>Ga0183260_10004756_pt1 | contig 10754 bp, 13 predicted proteins | sample AntDrymUQ4972206_2_FD_129768 | JGI IMG/M metagenome (GOLD analysis project Ga0183260, IMG submission 129768) | Polar desert sand microbial communities from Dry Valleys, Antarctica - metaG UQ497 (22.06) (version 2) (version 2) | ecosystem: Environmental > Terrestrial > Soil > Desert | place...
CCGCCGTACGTGGCGACGGCGGCGGCGACGTGACCCGAGGGGTAGCTATGGGTGGGGTCGAGTCCCTGGTCGAGTTGAACAACGGGTGGGCGGTGGCGGCTCACGATATTGACCGTCAGCAGGTACGCGGCGAGTTCACCGACACAAGCCACCGCAATAAAGACGACCGGCCGGATGTTGCGTTGCCACAGCCAAATGACCAGCAGGAGCACAGGAGCGAGGATGAGTTCGGTCAACGTCTCGCCGAGCAGACTCGCGGCATATGCGGCATCGGTCAACGCCGCCGAACGGTGCGCGGCGAGCCATCGCTCCGCGTCGTTGTCCGCTACACCGACGGACCCTTCTAGTGGCCCGGTCAGCGCCATCCCGACCGCGATCATCACAGCGAGGATGAGCCCCCACGCGAGGAGGAGTCGAACGGCGTCTCGACGCAGATGCGTTGGGGAAGGCTCAGCAATCCGTGGAGTGGACATAGAAACCAAATCTCTTCGGCGGCAGCCCGCACGCGGCGGGAAGGCTTCCGTCCTCCTGCCTGGAACACCTTTGCACTGAGTAAAGCACCCTCATGCCACTGGCATGTGGAAGCGGATGCCGATGTGGCCTCCGCGGACTTTTCCCGCTGATCGCCGCACCGCCGCCGACCAGTCGAGAGGGGCGCTCTACGTAAACTCATCGCGTGCCACGCCTCATTCACCTGAATGGTCCCCCAGGCATTGGCAAGTCCACGCTCGCCCAGCTGTACGTCGACAATCATCCGGGCGTGCTCAACCTCGACATCGACCGAGTGCGCTGCCTGATCGGCGGCTGGCGCGAGTGCTTCGGCGAGTCTGGTGAGCTTGTTCGACCGATCGCTCTCAGCATGGCAGGCACTCATCTGCGTGCCGGCCATGACGTGGTCATGCCGCAGTATCTGGGGGCGCTAGGCGAAGTTGAACGATTCGAGACTGTTGCCCACGCCAGTGGCGCGAGCTTCTGTGAAATCGTCATCATCGACACCTTGGAGCGGTCGATCGAACGGTTCTCCCAACGCGGTCGTGGCGAGGATCTCCCCTGGCACGACCAGGTACGAGAATACGTGGAACTCAACGGGGGAACGGTGCTGCTCGCGGACATGCACAACCGGCTCTGCGAAGTGATCGCCAGCCGCCCGTATGCGGTCGTTCGAAGTGATCTCGGAGCTATCCGCGAAACGTACGAAGCGCTCGTGCTCGCGCTCGGCTGAGGTGATCGAGGTTTCGCGCGAGAAGACGCAGACGTGGCCTCGGTGACGCGAAAGGTGACAAAGCGATGAGTTGGCGGGCTGCCTTCGCGCCTCTGGCCGAGCCGAACTTCGCGTGGTACTTCGTTTCTCGATTCAGCAACACCCTCGGCTCGATGATGGCAGGCGTCGCTCTCACGTTTGCGGTCCTTGACATCACCGACTCCGCTAGCGCTCTGGGGCAGGTGCTCGCGGCCAGAACTATTCCGCTGGTGCTGTTCTTGTTGTTCGGCGGTGTGATCGCCGACCGGTTCCCGCGGACGATCGTCTTGCAACTGTCGAACCTTCTGTCGGCGCTGACGCAGGGGGTAGTCGCCTGGCTGGTCATCAGTGGCTCGGCTGAGCTCTGGATGATCATTGTGCTGGAGGTGCTCAACGGCACCGTGTCCGCGGTCAGCTTTCCCGCGATGGCGAGCATGGTTCCGCAACTGGTCCCACGCGAGCAGCTCCAACCCGCGAATGCGCTGCTGTCCTTGTCAAGAGGAGGGCTGACAATCGTCGGCCCCACCATCGCCGCCCTCCTTGTCGTCACGGTGGGGGCTGGTTGGGCGCTCGCCGTGGATGCCCTGACTTGGCTGGTTGCCGCGGTATTACTCACCCGAGTAAGGGTGCCGTCGCGCCTGGCCGTCGAGGGAAACCCTGGCACACTGCACGAGTTGCGCGACGGCTGGACCTTCTTTGTCGGAACCACCTGGCTGTGGGTGGTGGTCCTGGCTTTCGGCGTCCTGAACGCGATCCATACCGGCGCGTGGTTCACGCTCGGCCCGGTGGTTGCCAAGGACACGATCGGCGTGCAGGGCTGGGGCTTCGTCCTGTCGGCGGAGTCGGTCGGCTTGCTGCTCATGACGGTGGTTCTGCTGCGCCTCGAACTTCGGCGTCCACTCCTGGCTGGAATGCTGGGGTGCTCGCTGATGGGCGTACCGATGATTATTCTCGGCCTCGATCCCCAACTTGTCGGACTGCTGCTGACGACGTTCGTCGCTGGTGCTGGTATCGAGCTCTTCAACATGGGATGGAACCTTGCCATGCAGGAGAACATCGATGATCGCATGCTGTCACGGGCCTACTCCTACGACGCGCTTGGGTCGTTCGTCGCGATGCCTGTCGGACAGCTCATCTACGGCCCGCTGGGGGAGGCATTCGGTTACCGTGACGTGCTCGTCGTCAGCGGAGCCATCTATCTGTTCGTGTCCTTACTCGTCTTGTCGTCGCGGTCGGTGCGGAATCTCCCTCGAGCCGAGCGGGTGCAAGGGGAGGTCAGGACATAGCTCGGAGCACGAATGACTGCGGGCCCCGCCCCTCCGAGGGCGCCAACTGAGTGCGCCCGAGGGAGAGCGTGACCTGGTAGGTAGCATTCCGCGGATGGACTATCGACTCCTCGGCCGTAGCGGCTTCAAGGTCAGTGAGCTGACATATGGCAACTGGGTGACGCACGGCAGCCAGATCGGCGAGGAGGCGGCCAGCGCGTGCGTTCGAGCGGCGTTGGACTGCGGGATCACGTCCTTCGACACCGCGGATGTCTATGCCCGCGGGCTGGCTGAGGAGATTCTGGGCCGTGCTCTGAAGGGCGAGCGGCGCGCGGGTTTGGAGGTTTTCACTAAGGTCTACGGGCCGATGGGCGACGGGCCCAACGACGCCGGGTTGTCCCGCAAACACATCCGAGAGGGTATCGAGGCGTCGCTGCGCCGGCTGCAGATGGACTATGTGGACCTGTACCAGGCGCACCGCTACGACTACGAGACGCCGCTCGAGGAGACGATGCAGGCATTCGCCGACGTAGTCCGGTCCGGCAAAGCCCTCTACATCGGAGTGTCGGAGTGGCGGGCAGAGCAGATCCGCGAGGCGAAGTCCCTGGCAGACGAGCTCCACGTACCGCTGGTGTCGAACCAGCCTCAGTACTCGGCCATCTATCGGGTCATCGAGGCGGAGGTGCTGCCCACCTGCAGGGAGCTCGGGCTCAGCCAGGTGGTGTGGTCGCCGCTGGGCCAAGGCGTCCTCACGGGCAAGTACCAGCCCGGCCAGGAGCTGCCGGAAGGCTCCCGCGCCACCGACGAGGAGGGTGGGGGCGCGAAGTTCATCCAGGGACTGCTGCGTGACGAGGTCCTCGAGCGCGTACAGCAGCTTCGCCCGCTTGCCGAAGAAGCCGGACTGTCGATGGCTGGCCTCGCGCTGGCATGGGTCCTGCAGGAGGAGAACGTCGCCTCGGCCATCATCGGGGCATCCCGGCCCGAACAGGTCCAAGACAATGTCGCGGCCGTCGGAGTCCGGCTCGACCCAGAACTGAAGAAGCGCATGGACGAGATCCTCGCTCCGGTCACCGAGGCCGACCCGGAGCTGACGCAAAGCCCGAACCCCCGCGGCTAGAGGCGCGTCAGGCGGGTACGGGTCGCCGCTGCCTTGCCGGACACCGGTCGGCTATGCGCCTGCCTGTCCCTGGGGCACACTGGATTCGTGGCCCCACTCGCCGAGGTGCAGGTACAGCCGCATCACTCGACGCGGCGACTCGTGGCACTTTTCTTGGCCATAGGACTCTTCGGGCATTTGGCGGGGGCCGCCGTGTGCTGGGCGATTGTGAACGACGAGTCGCACAACGGCGTCTGGGCGAACGATGACTTCCGACAGTGGGCGGGAGTCAGCGTTGTTTGGGCGGTCCTCCTGGTGGCACTCATCGGAGCCACCACTCGGCGTTGGCACGCCACCATCGCATCGGCCATGGGCTGTCTCTTGGCCATGATGCTTGAGGTCACCGTCTTCCTTGGCTATGCAATCAGCACGTCGGCCTAGAGGCTCACAGGTTGGCCCGGTTTTAACACCGGACCAGCTGCATGAGCAGAAGGCCGTCGCTGAAGTAGGGCTAGGCACGGCGCGTCACCGGATGTGGATGGCAACGGGTTCGGCGTGTTCCGGAAGCAGTTTGGCCGGGCCTGGCTTTGCACCGGCGGGAGTTTCGAATGTCCACGTCACCCACCCCAGGTGGTTGTTCTCGGCCGTCTCCGCGTCCGCGACGCCGAGATTCCAAGCTGGGTCGGGTGCGGCCATTCCGGCGATCAGCTCTCAGGTGGCCTGCCGGACGCTGTCAGCACCGCTGAAGAGTGACCTGCGGCCGACCACGAGCCCGACACCGCGATCGCCGCGAGAGCTGAGGTAGGCATCGGGACCCGCTCACCCGTCAGCCGTGAGACGAGGGCCTCGAGCCCCGGGTTGTGGCCGACCAAGATGACGGTGCGAACATCCTCAGGCAGTTCTCTCACAACTTCGAGGAGTTCCTGCTCGGATGCGGCGTAGAGGCGCTCATCGATCCGCGCGTGAGGAGGTACGTCGAGCTCTGCCGCAACGAGTTCCCAGGTGCTACGAGCGCGAAGGGCGGGTGATACGACAGCAAGGTCGATGCTTGGGACGCCTGTATTCAACCATCGCCCGGCGTCCGGTGCCTGACGCCGGCCGCGCTCGGCCAATGGCCGGACGAGGTCGACCTCGTCGTTGGACCAGTCCGACTTGGCATGCCGCAGCAGGATCAGTGTGCGCTCAGGCATGCGGTGGCTCCCGGGTGGCGTGACAGGCGCATGTCGCCGGCCAGGCGCGTCTCCTGATTGGTCTGGCAGTCATGAGGTCAGCGTGCTGGGGCACCGGCTCGGCGCTCGGCCTCCGCTCGGATCTGGGCGAAGGATGAGCGTACGGCCGCCTCCCACGGCTCGGCGACGCGGTCGCCCCATCGGGTCCCCAAGGAGCCGAGGTCGGTCCCGAGCTCGCCGCTGTAGGCCAGCGTCGTGGAGCCGTCGGCTTCGGTGAGGTCGAACACCTCGGTCACGTACGGCACCGGGCCGCGCACGAGTCGGAAACCGACGCGATGTGGCCGTTCGAACGTCACCGTTTCCAATGTGGTGGCCGTGATCCTGCCACCGTGCACCGGGGTGTAGTGCTCGGCGAGCACCATGTCGCTGCCGCGATCGAGAACGCGCAACTTGTCAGCCATCGCCCGCGGCGTGCGGTCAAGATAAGGCGCGGCGATCACGTCGAAGACCACCTCGGCGGGGGCGGCAACCTGGATATCGAACGGTCCGAGCGGACGGACCCGGCGCCCCAGTCCGGTGTCGAGCACCAGTTGTCCGGTCACGGTGAGGTAGTACGCGAGGCCGATCGCGGATCCGGTTGCAACGCCGTACGTCAGGCGGTGGGTGATCATCGCCTCACTCTAGAGTCGCCATCACCTTCTCGGACCCGGGAGCCCCGCTAGCCCGCTTCTCCCAGACGGAGATGTGCGTGCGGCTGTCCGCCCTGAACGGCGACCGCATCCAGTCGCTCCACCGCTCGCGTAGCCGCATGCCGGCCAGCATGGCCATGAGGTCGAGCTCCGACGGCCAGACGTACCGGTGCGGTGAGTGGAATCGCTCGACCCTGTCGCCTCGTATCCAGAAGTGATGCGAGACCAGTTGTTGGTTAACCAGGTCGAAGGTGTCGAAACCCAGGTGATTGTCACCGACGTGGAAGGGGCGGGCGGTTTCACCGGGAGGCAGGCGCTGTAGCTCCGGCACGAACACTTCGACGACGAAGCGACCGCCGGGCTCAAGGTGCGACGCCGCATTGCGGAAGCACTCGACCTGTTCATCCTGCGTGAGGAGGTTGGTGATCGTGTTGTAGACGAGGTACACGAGCGTGAACGTGCCAGGTACTCGGGTCCTGGCCATGTCGCCGATCGTCACCTCGAGCTCCTCTGAGCCTGGTTTGCTTCGAAGTTGCCGAGCCATGGACTCGGAAAGCTCGATGCCGTGGACGGGGATGCCCCGCTGGCTGAGCGCGAGCCCGACACGTCCCGTGCCGATCGCCAGCTCCAGCGCTTGACCGTCGCTGGCGTGGGCGGCGAGAAAGTCAACAGTCGGCCCCAGAATTGCCGGGTCGAACATCGACGCCGAACGCTCGTCATAGCACGGTGCGATGTCCTCGTCGAAGTAGTTCTCCTTCACGGCTGCCAACCTTTCACATATCTTTGTCGCGCCGCGATTGCTTTTCGAAATGGAGGTATTGGTCCGTGTTGACCTTCGACGGCCGTGTCGAGGCAGTAGACAGGTTCTTCGAGTCTTATCGCCAAGCCTTCGAAGGCTCCGATGCAACGGCGGGTGCTGACCACTTCGTTTATCCGGCGCACATCGCGAGCGACAACGACAAGATCGCTCTCTTACCGGTTGCTGCGCGAGATCAGTGGGAACAGCAGATCGAACAGCTTCTCGGCGTCTACGCCCGGATTGGCGTCAAGTCAGCACACGTTCTGGAACGAGTGGTTGCCGAGCTATCACCGCGGCTGTAACAGGCGACGCTCCGCTGGGCGCTGCACGATGCTGCCGAGAACCTGCTCTACGACTTCGATGCCTCCTACACGCTGGTGAACGTCGACGGCGCTCTGGCGAGCACGGCTCTGGCGCACAACGAGTTGCCACGACTGCGTGCATGCCTTGCCCTGCTGCAGTCCCATGAAGCTGGGGGAGAAGGAAGGTAGGCCCCCGTGCTCCCACCAAGCATCTGAGATCACCGATTACTTTCGGCCAGAGCCAGAGTCCTTACCGTTAGGTCGGACGGAGAGTAACGTCACGGCCAAATCGATCGCAGGGAGGAAACAGCATGGGTGGCACACGTGTCCTGGTCGGCACCCGCAAGGGCGCCTTCGTCCTCACTTCAGACGAGAGGCGAACGGACTGGACGGTCGACGGCCCGCACTTCCCGGGGTGGGAGATCTACCACCTCAAAGGCTCGGCAGTAAATCCCGACCGGGTCTATGCCTCGCAGACCAGCGGATGGTTCGGCCAGGTGATCCAGCGATCCGACGACGGTGGCGCGTCATGGGAAACGGTCGGCAACGACTTCAGCTACGACGGGATCCCTGGTGAGCACCAGTGGTACGACGGATCGCTGCGCCCCTGGGCCTTCACCCGGGTCTGGCACCTTGAGCCCTCGTTGCACGACGCCGAGACGGTCTACGCCGGGATCGAGGACGCGGCACTGTTCAAGTCCACCGACGGCGGGGTCCAGTGGACGGAGCTGTCGGGACTGCGTCAGCACGACACCGGCCCGCAATGGCAGCCGGGCGCTGGCGGCCTGTGCCTGCACACGATCCTCCAGCACCCGACCGACGCAGACCGGCTATACGTCGCGGTCTCCGCCGCCGGCGCCTTCCGCACTTCTGACGGGGGACAGACGTGGCAGCCGATCAACAAAGGTCTGCGCTCCAGCGAGATCCCTGACGAGGACTCCGAGGTAGGTCACTGCGTCCACCGCATCGACATGCATCCGAGCAACCCTGACGTGCTTTACATGCAGAAGCACTGGGATGTCATGCGCAGCAAGGACGGCGGCGACAGCTGGCATGAGGTGAGCGGCAATCTTCCGACGGACTTCGGATTCCCGATCGCGGTCCACGCTCACGAGCCCGAGACGGTGTACGTCGTACCGATCACCAGCGACTCGCATCACTTCCCGCCCGACGGCAAGCTGCGGGTCTACCGGAGCCGTACCGGTGGTGACGAGTGGGAGCCGTTGACGACCGGCCTGCCGCAGCAAGACTGCTACGTCAATGTGCTGCGTGACGCTCTGGCTGTCGACCGGCACGACGCCTGCGGCGTCTACTTTGGCACAACGGGTGGGCAGGTCTACGCGTCCAACGACTCCGGCGACTCCTGGACGCCGATCGTCCGTGATCTGCCGGCGGTCCTCTCCGTCGAAGTGCAGACGCTGTCGTGAGGACACCATGAGCGAGTCGGTACGTGTGGTCCTGCCGGCGCATCTGCGGGCCATGGCCAAGGTCCATGGCGAGGTCCGTGTCGAGGTGGGAGGGGAGGTCACGCAGAGGTCGGTGCTCGACGCGCTCGAGGCGGAGTTCCCGATGCTGCGCGGCACGATCCGCGACCGTGCGACGGCGAAGCGGCGTGCGTTCGTTCGCTTTTACGCGTGTTCGGAGGACCTGTCCCACGAGGAGCCGGACGCACCATTGCCGGACCGGGTCGTGCAGGGCGAAGAGCCGTTCTTGGTGGTCGGCGCGATCGCCGGCGGCTGACCCGCGCCGCGTTCTCTGGGGCATGACGCGGCGTCTATCATTCTCGGGCGTCGGGGCAGACTGTGGCTGATGAAGGCATTCGTGCTGGTCGGGGGCTGGCCTGCTGCGGGAAAGACGACACTGGCTCGCAGCCTGGCTGCAGAGTTGGGCATTGCCTTCCTGTCCAAGGACGAGGTCAAGGAAGCGCTCATGGACCGACTCGGGGCTCCAGCGACCGTGGAGCAGTCCCGTGAGCTGGGGGGCGCCGCGGTGGCCGCGGTGCTCCGAGCGGCCCGAGGCTGTTCGGGGGCCGTCATCGACAGCACCTGGTACCCGTACTCGGTACCGCTCGTCCGAGCCCTTCCAGGACCGCTCGTGGAGATCCGCTGCCGGATCGACAGAGAGGTGGCCCGTGAGCGCCACCGCACCCGCGTTCGGGATGAGCGGCATCTGGACGAACTCCGCACTGAGGCCGAACTTTGGGGTGCCGAGGTCGCTCCGCTAGGCGTAGGACCTTTGATCGAGGTGGAAACGGCGAAACCAGTGGATGTTGCCGCCTTGTCCGCCCGGGTCAGGTCAGCGGTTGAACGAGCAAACCCGCGCTGACCTGCCCACGTGCGACAGTCCCTGGCCACCGCCTTGAGCGAAGGGGTGCGCCAGGTCCCGAGGGATCAGCAAGCCGCTCCAGGAGAGCGTTTGTCGCGAGACCAGGAGGAACGCAGAGTGGTCGATATGGCGTTGACGTGCTCACGGCCTCGGTGTGAGACTCCCTTTCGTGATGTGAGACAAGTTCTTCGCGGTGCCGAACGGGTCATCTGCCTGGTCGGTGCGCCCCCCAAAAGACAGCCATGGCGAGAGCCGCACGCCCGGCTCCTCCGCGCAGTTACTGCTCCCGACGTACACACTCGTCACCTCACGAATCGAGACCACCGATGGTGTCCACGCCTCAGACGACTTCGCACGTGGCCGATCAACCGGGTCGGCCTATGTATCCGCGCCCCTCGATCTACCAGCACCCCTTGGCCTACCTCATCGGCCTGGAAGGTGTCGCGTTGATGAGGGCCTTCGCCGGTGAGTTCGACCGACAGTTCACGGACGCGAGGCTTGCCGAAGTACGCAGGCTGCTCGATGCTGCCGCGGTCCTCGGAGAAGGCACCGAGATTGCCCCGATGTCGCCCGTCGCCGGCTACGACGGTTGGGCAGCCCTGTACGACGATCCCGAGAACGGCCTCTTCGCGATCGAGGAGCCCGTCGTACATCCGATCCTGGATCGACTGCCGACGGGCATTGCCGTGGATGCGGCCTGTGGAACCGGACGGCACGCGGCGTATCTCGAGCAGCGCGGTCATCAGGTGCACGGCTTCGACGCATCGCCACGAATGTTGGAGATCGCTCGTACGAAGGTGCCCGGGGGACGGTTCGCCGAGTCGGACCTGCGGTCCATACCGCTGCCGTCAAGCAGCGTCGACGTCGTGGTCTGCGCCCTCGCGCTGGCTCACATCGAGCATCTCGAGCCGGTCTTCTGCGAGGTGGCCCGCGTGTTGAGGCCGGGCGGGCACTTCGTCATCTCCGACACACGTGGCCACTTCATCGGGTCGCCTCTGTATCCGCTGGTGAAATCAGATCTCGACGGGCACTTGGGCTACATCCCCACCTGGCGGCACTCAACCAGCGCGTACCTGGGTGCGGCCCTGCCGCACGGCTTCCTCGTCCGCGCCTGCCAGGAACCGTTGCGGCCCGAGGTTCCGGTTAACCTGTCCGACCCGCCCACACCGGCCCCGCCGGAGGACCCGAGCGAACCCCCGAACGTCTGGGATTTGCACGCCTGGGCGCCAGAAGCGGCCAACGCGATCTATCAGAGTGAGCCCTGCCTCATCGTGTGGGACTTCGCGCTCGCGGAAGATTCGCCGTGACGCGATGAGTGGTTGCGGCGTTAAATGAGTCTCTGGGCAGCCCCGGCAGTCGACGGGACCAGGTGTCGAAGAGGCAGATCGGGTGGCCTGAGGGATCCGCGGGGAGGTAGAGCGGCTCATGCGAGTGATCGGTTTCGGTCTTGCACGCGGGAACGGACCGAGCAGGTCGCTATGGCCGACTGACACTCGGTAGGGCCTGCTGCCGCTCGAGCAGATGCGCCCACTCGCTGTCGTTGCGGAACGCCGCGATCGCCTCATCGTAGGCGGCTCCGGCCGCAGCCGCGTTGCCGTGGCTGGCCAGCGGCTGGCCCGTACGGCGGCGACCCGGTGGCTGCCGGGGGATCTCGATCCCGTCGAGTTCGGCCAGTCCTGACTCTGGGCCTGACGCCTCGGCGACCGCGACCGCCCGGGCCAGCCGGGCGCTCGGAGAGGGGACGAGCCGAAGCAGCAGGTCGTAATGGCCGACGATCCTGTTCCAGCGGGTCTCTTCCGGCGAGGCAGCGTTGGCGTGCTCGGCGGCGATGCGTGCCTGGACGATGTACGACGCGGCGAGCTGGCTCAC
>Ga0183260_10004757_pt1 | contig 10754 bp, 7 predicted proteins | sample AntDrymUQ4972206_2_FD_129768 | JGI IMG/M metagenome (GOLD analysis project Ga0183260, IMG submission 129768) | Polar desert sand microbial communities from Dry Valleys, Antarctica - metaG UQ497 (22.06) (version 2) (version 2) | ecosystem: Environmental > Terrestrial > Soil > Desert | place...
GAGGTCAACGCCGACCTCCACCAGGGCTTCGACGGCCGCGGGGTTGATCGACTCGGCCGGGTCGGAGCCGGCGCTGCGCACGCGGACCCGCCCCCGGCCGAGCTTCTCGGTCAGGCCTGCCGCCATCTGCGAGCGGCCGGCGTTGTGCACGCAGACGAAGAGGACCTCGGGCGAATCGTCGCGGGGGCTGGCCGTCATCGCGCGGAGCATAAAGATTGACGAACGTCGCTTCAATCGGTATATGTAAATCGATGGATCTCGATCACCCTTCCGGGCTCCGGCCGTGAAGTCTCTCGAGCTCGCCCCGAAGCAGAAGCGGCCGAAGGGGGAGCCCTGCTGCGAGCCGGTCGTCTACCCCGACATCGAGCGCGACGAGGCCGAGCGCATGGCCGCGGTCGCGAAGGCGCTCGGCGACCCGATCCGCATGCAGCTCGTCGACGTCCTGCGCAAGCATGCTGGCAAGGTCTGCGTCTGCGAGCTCGTGCCCCTCTTCGACGTCTCCCAGCCGACCCTCTCCCACCATTTGAAGAAGCTGCGGGACGCCGGCATCGTCGACTCCGAGCGCAAGGGACTCTGGGCCTTCTACTACGTGCGGCCCGAGGCTCTCAAGGAGCTGACCGCCTGGCTCGGGTGAGGTAGCGGAGGGGGAGGGATTCGAACCCTCGTCACGCCCTTAAGACGTGAAACGGTTTTCGAGACCGCCGCATTCAACCGCTCTGCCACCCCTCCAGGCGGCGCCGCAGCGCAGCGCGCAAGGGTAGCGCGGCAAGCCACGGCTGATGCGCCGGAGCGATGCGGGAGCGGTGGCTCCGGCATACTTGGGGGGCACGCTCAAGATCCGATGCGCGCCATCGCCCCGGGATGAAGCCCGGGTGTGGACAGGCTCCGGTTGCGTGCTGCCGGGTGCTTCGCAGGATCTGCCTTTTCAATCAGGGGCCACCGGCTCCACCCACCGATAGGAGATGCAGATGGGCACCACGGAAACCGCCTCGACCACGCTCGACTTCAAGGTCGCCGACCTCGCGCTCGCTGAGCTCGGGCGCAAGGAGATCCAGCTGGCCGAGCACGAGATGCCCGGCCTGATGAGCACCCGCGAGGAGTTCGCCGCGTCCCAGCCGTTGGCGGGAGCGCGGATTACTGGGTCGCTCCACATGACAGTGCAGACGGCGGTCCTGATCGAGACGCTCGTCGCGCTCGGCGCCGAGGTGCGCTGGGCGAGCTGCAACATCTTCTCGACGCAGGACCCCGCCGCCGCGGCCGTCGTGGTCGGGCCCGAGGGCACGGTCGAGGATCCGCAGGGGATCCCGGTCTTCGCCTGGAAGGGTGAGACGCTCGAGGAGTACTGGTGGTGCACCGAGCAGGCGCTGACCTGGACCGACGGCGAGGCGAACATGATCCTCGACGACGGCGGCGACGCGACGCTTCTCGTCCACAAGGGCGCCGAGTACGAGCGGGCGGGCGAGGTCCCATCGGTCGACACCGCCGAGAGCGACGAGCACCGGGTGATCCTCGAGACCCTCCACCGCTCGCTCGCCGAGAACCCCGAGCGCTTCACGCGGATCGGCGAGAGCGTGATGGGCGTGACCGAGGAGACGACGACCGGCGTCGCGCGGCTCTACGGGATGCAGCGCGAGGGCACGCTCCTGTTCCCGGCGATCAACGTCAACGACTCGGTGACGAAGTCGAAGTTCGACAACATCTACGGCTGCCGCCACTCGCTGATCGACGGCATCAACCGGGCCACCGACGTGATGATCGGCGGCAAGGTCGCCGTCGTCCTCGGGTTCGGCGACGTGGGCAAGGGCTGCGCGGAGTCCCTGCGCGGTCAGGGCGCTCGCGTCCAGATCACCGAGATCGACCCGATCTGCGCGCTCCAGGCGGCGATGCAGGGCTACGAGGTCGTGCGCCTCGATGACGTCGTCGAGAGCGGCGACATCTTCATCACCGCGACCGGCAACAAGGACGTGATCACCGCCGCCGACATGGGCCGGATGAAGCATCAGGCGATCGTCGGCAACATCGGCCACTTCGACAACGAGATCGACATCGCCGGCCTCGAGGGCGACGGCAGCATCGAGCGGATCCGGATCAAGCCGCAGGTCGACGAGTGGCGCTTCCCCGATGGCCACTCGGTGATCGTCCTCTCGGAGGGCCGGCTGCTCAACCTCGGCAACGCGACCGGGCATCCGAGCTTCGTGATGTCGAACTCGTTCACGAATCAAGTGATCGCCCAGATCGAGCTGTTCACCAAGAACGACGACTACGACAAGCAGGTCTACGTGCTGCCCAAGCACCTCGACGAGAAGGTCGCCCGGCTGCACCTCGAGGCCCTCGGGATCCGGTTGACCGAGCTCAGTCCGGACCAGGCCGCCTATCTCGGCGTCCCCGTCGAGGGCCCCTACAAGTCAGACCACTACCGCTACTAGCCTGACGGTCGGGGAGAGCGCTGGGCCATCGGGGACCGCCGGCATCGCTGGTGCGAGCGAGCTCAATCGCACAACCGATCGCTGTGCCCAAGCGCGCCGTCGCTCGTTTCCACGATTCGGCTCGGTATGCGATCCAAACCGTTGAACCGATCCGGGCGGCGAAGGCAGCCCGGATAATCCGGGGTGGACCGCTCGCTCGCCCTCCGCTCCGCAGCGCTTCAGGCCGCCGCCGTGGCGGTGATCTCGATCGCGCTGGCGCTCGCTCTCCCCCACTCGTTCTTCGAGGATTGGGGATGGCTCGCGGGACCGGGCGCCTGGATGGCCTGCGCCCTGCTCACCGCGCGAATGCTGCGCCTCCCGATCGCGCGGACGCTCCTCGGCGCCGCCCTCGCCGGCCTGCCCAGCCTGCTTGCCGTAGTCGTGGGCGCGCACTGGCTGGGAGCGGTGATCGCCGTCGCCCTGTTCGGGCTCTGGTGCGGCGCCGTGGTCGGTGCCGGCGGCCGCCTCGCGCGGGCCTGAGGCGCCCCGCCGCCGCTATCGTCCGGAGCTCACCTGGAGGGGTGACCGAGTGGCTTAAGGTGCACGATTGGAAATCGTGTGGGCGGCGAAAACTGCCTCGTGGGTTCGAATCCCACCCTCTCCGCTCAATAGGTGCTTGCGCTGCGCGACGGAGCCCCAGCATGCCGTCGCTTATTCAGGTGGCTATGGCAAGACGTAGATCGCCGAGCGATCCCGCTTGCAGCCATCAGTCCGGCGAACTTTCGCGTAGTAGTTGCCGGGGGGCGCGATGCCCTCCTCCCCGTAAACCCAGAAGTAGCCCGGCTGGGCGCTGCCCTTGTACGAAAGCGTCGATCCGCGCTTCTCGTCCGCCCCGTCACGGACGCGATACACGATCACCCGACGCTTGTTCTTGCACGCCTTCTTGGAGGAGAAGATGTCGCCCGTCCAGATCGTGCCGCCGGGGGTGACCTGGATGTTGTCCAGCGTCACCCGCGTGCCCGCGTCACCAGCCGCCGACGCCGAGGGGACGCACATGATGGTAGTTGCGACGACGAACAGAACCACTCGCTTCATCTAGCTCTCCTTGCCTTTTCGCTGAGCGACTGCGCCTGGGGCGCCGTCTGGTTCGCGGAGATTATCCGAACGCCCAGGTTCCGGGCTGAGGATCTTGGCGAGGCAAGAGCGGGACCCGGCGGCCCCTGACTGCCGAGGAAGGCACAGGCGAGCGAGACCGCCGCGTGCTCCAGCAGGTCCAACGGCGACGGTCATCTCCATCTCCTAGCCGTCCACCACCGCTTGATCAGATTCGGCGTGGTCCACGCCTCATAGACCAGGTGCCTGGTTGCGTCGAACTCCCGCGTGATCAGGATCTGCTCATCCGTCGGGAGCGTCACCACTGCCGTACCGCTACTCGCCATTGCCAGGTGGGTCGGTTGGCGCGCTACAGACCCAGAATCAGCGAGAGCGCTTCGTCGACCGCTCGCAGCTCATTGGGCTCGAGTCGCCCGGCGGAGCGACCGAGGCGCTCCGGGTCGACGACGGTCGTCTGCTCGACGAGCACTCGCGTTTCGCTTCCACCCACCTCGATCGTCGGTCTGAAGCTCGCGGCGAGGGCACGGGTGGAAGTGGGGGCCACGATGATCGTGCTCAGGTCCAGGAACTCGTCGGCCTGCACGACGACGGCGTAGCGGGCGCCACGTTGCTCCCGCCCGCGGGCCTGGCGCGGGGCGGGGAGTCTCAGGATCTCACCTCGAACCAATGCGTCTAAGCGTCGATGGGTGGGGCAAGCTCCGCGAGCTGCTCGCGGACGGCCCGCATTTCCTCCCGGTCTTCGGTGCTGCCCGCGAGGTTACGGACCTCCTCCGCAATCGCCGCTCGACTGCGGCGACGCCCGGCGGCTTCCGTCAAAGCGGTCCGGACGGCCTCGGAGTCGTTGATGCCGTCACCCCGCATCACGGCCAAGGCCGCTTCCGCAGCGTCGTCGAGGCGCACGTGGATCGACCGCGACACGCGCGCAACGTAGCACACTTTGTGCTACATGGGAAGGGCCTGAGCGGGGGCCCCTCCGTCGCCGGCAAGAGAGGCGGCCACCGCTGATCAGCGTCCCCGCCGCTCCCGGAAGAACTCGCGCAGCAGCTCGCCGGCTTCCTCGCCGAGCACCCCGCCGATCACTTCGGGGCGGTGATTGAGCGCCGGCTCGGCCAGGACGTCGAGGACCGACCCAGCCGCCCCCGCCTTTGGATCGGCGGCGGCGTAGACGACCCGGGGGACCCGGGCGAGGACGATCGCCCCGGCGCACATCGCGCAGGGCTCGAGCGTCACGTAGATCGTCGTCCCCGCCAGCCGCCAGCTGCCCGTCCGCTCGGCCGCCTCCCGCAGGGCCAGGACCTCGGCATGGGCGGTCGGATCGGCGCGCAGCTCGCGCTCGTTGGCGGCCTCCGCGAGGAGCTCGCCGTCGCGCACGACTACCGCCCCGATCGGGACGTCCTCGTGCGCGGGAGCGCTTGCGGCGTGGGCGAGCGCCAAGCGCATGAAGCGCTCGTCATCGCTCTCGCCGCCGCCGGGCTTGGCGCCCGCGGCCGCCTCGGCCATCTAGAGCTTGATCGCGGCGATCACGATCGACGCCAGCAGGCAGGCGGCGAGAATCGCCATCGCCAGGGTCCAGGAAGCGGGCACGGCGGGATCGTAGAGGGGTTAGCGCTTCCCGTCGGAGGTACGGTCGTGGCTTGGCGAGGCTCCGGGCGTGGCTGGCGGCGCGCGGTGCCCGTCCGCGTGCCCAAATGCACGTGGACGGGCGGCGGGTGCCGTCAGGCGCGGCCGGAGTCCGCCAAACGCGGCTGTACCTGCGGCGGGGAGCGCTAGGGTCTGCCGCGGTGCCGCTCAACCCGCTCAAGCCGATCACCGAGCAGATCGCCGACGGCGTCTGGCGCCACGCCGGCGACATCAGGCACGGCATGAACGTCTACCTGCTCGCCGACGAGGGCGGGGTGACGATCTTCGACGGCGGCACCCAGGCGATGACCGACGGCGTGCGCAAGGCGGCGCAGGAGATCGGGGCGATCAAGCGCATCGTCCTCGGCCACGGCCACGCCGACCACCGGGGCATCGCGGCGGGCCTCGGCGCGCCCGTGCTCTGCCATCCCGACGAGCGGGCGGACGTCGAGGGCGACGGCGGCATGCACTACTTCCAGCTCGACCGCATTCCCTATCGGTTCCCGCGCGCGGTCTACCCGACGCTGCTGAGGCGCTGGGACGGCGGGCCCGCCAAGGTGGCCGACACCGTCGCCGAGGGAGACGAGATCGCCGGCTTCGAGGTCAAGCACTTCCCCGGTCACGCGCCCGGGCTGATCGGCCTCTGGCGTGAGCGGGATCGCCTGGCGCTCGTCAGCGACACGGCCTACTTCGTGGACTCGATGAAGTTCAAGCCCGTCGATTGGCCCAACGTCCCGAACCGCGTCTTCAACCAGGACCACGAGGCCGCGGCCGAGAGCGTCCGCAAGCTCGCCGCGCTCGAGCCGCGTACGGTCGCCGCCGGCCACAGCGAGCCGATGGTGGGCGAGCCGTCCCACAACCGGATGCTGCTCGAGCAGGCCGCCAACCGCGGCTAGCCTCGGAGGCGGCAGCCAGGGGCAAAACCCGGCGCGACAGCCGGCCCCGCGCAGGGAGTCAGCCGCGCGTCACCCGCTCGCAGCCGCGGCGGCTGACCCGGTCACGCCGATTGGCCATCACGCGGTCCTCCCCCGCCCCGCACGTCACCCGGTCGCGGCCTCCGCCACGGACGTCGAAGCTGTCGTCGCCGCTGCCCCCGTTGAGCTGGTCGCGCCCGCCGCGGCCGCGCAGGAGGTCATCGCCGCGGCCTCCCACGACCCGATCGGCGCCCTTGCCGCCGTCGATGCGGTCAGCGCCTCCCGAGCCCTTGAGGATGTCTCGCCCGGCGCCGCCCTTGATCCGGTCGGAGCCGCCGTCGCCCCCCACCCGGTCGCCGCCCCGCCCCGCCCCGATGCAGTCGTCCCCGCCGCGCCCGTGGATCCGATCCTTCCCGCCGCCGCCGCGGATGCGCTCGCTGAGCTTGGTCCCCCGCAGACGGTCGTTCGCGGGCGTCCCCCCCACGACTTCGACGCAGAACTCCGCCGGGGCCGGGGGGCGAGGGGCTCGCACCTCGATCGAGGCCGTGCGGCCGACGTTCCCCTGCTCGTCCACGGCACGGATCGCAAGGAAGCGCTGCGCGCCGGCGGGGACCTCGTAGAGCTGGGCGGCGCCGGGCTCGGCGGGCGCGGGCGCGCCACTGAGGCGCGTCGCCTGGCGGAAGCTCGCGTCGTCGATCGGGGAGCTCGAGGTGGCCACCTGATAGCGAGCGGCCTTTCCGCAGAGCAGATCGTCGCCCGGCGCCCGGAAGCGGACGCGGTCGTGCCCCCGGTTCGTCGACAGGTTCGTCGGCTTGCCGGGCAGGGCGGCGTCGCGCGAGAAATCACCCGAGTTGGCGTTGTCGTGGTGGAAGCGGGGCCAGGAGGAGGGCGAGCAGGCCGGAGCGGTGGTCCGGTAGGCGTGGATCAAGCCCGAGCGGGTCATGGCGACCACGACCTTGCGCGCGCCGTCGTCCGTGTCGAGGGTGCCGAAGGATCCGATGAGCGGGTTCGTGACCGTCCAGTCGGTCGTCAGCTTCGGCCAGCGCGGGCTGACCGGCGTGCCCGCGGCGTTGAAGGCGGCGAGATCCTGGCTGGCCGTCCCCTCGAGCGTCTCCTCGCCGGGGAGGCCGTCGATGTCGGCGATCGAGGGACCGGTGAGGAACTGGAGGTCGTTGACCGCGGTCGGGTAGCCGGGACGGAACTGCCCCGTGGTCGTGTCCCACGAGCCGAGGAAGTCCTGGCCGCTCGGCTGGTAGTCCGGCAGCGCCAGATCGAGCGCGCGGGTGAGCCCGGCCGCCGGCGCGAGGAAGGACGGCTGCGGGCCCGCCTGAGCGCCGAAGGCCGGGTGGCCCACCGCCGGCAGCACCGGCCGATCGACCTGACCGGTCCCGCCGGAGGCATCGGATTCGAGCGCGTTGGGCTTGCCGCCGTCGCTTCCGTAGCAGGAGGTCGCATCGGCGTTGAGCACGTAGGCGGGGCCGTTGTTGGCGAGGACGCCCACCTTCGGCCCGCCGCCCCCGCTCGGGCAATTCAGCTCCGCGACCACGGGGTAGCCCGTGATCCCCTCCCCGACCACCGGCAGCAGTCCGGTGATCGCGATCCCCACCTTGAAGGGCCAACCCGGGACTAGCGCATCGCCGGGCAGCGGATTCGCGTCGCGCCCGCCCTCGGGCCTGAGCGCGTAGAGGCGCGAGTTGCCCGGCTTGACCACCTCCAGCTCCTCGTTGATGTCGCCGAGCCGCCCGAGGCCGGCGAAGGACGCGGTCGTGAAGTTGCCGGCGTTGAGCGGCTCGACGTACTCCTCGTTCGTGCCGACGATGATCTCCGGGCGCTCGTCACCGGCGAGGTCGGCGAGCGCCGGGGTGTCGATGATCGCGCCCTGCTGCTCGGAGTTGGCATCCGCCCTGAAGGTGATCGCATCCGTCACGGGCGCCACCGAGGCCACCTTCGCGGGATCGACGACCAGGAGCGGGAAGCCCGGCACCTCAGCGGCCCCGCCGGGCACCGCCGGCTTGGGGTCGGCGACCTCCCAGGCGTAGACGTGGCGATCCATCGCCGCCGCGATCAGCTCGTCTCGGCCGTCGCCGTCGAGGTCGGCGAGCACCGGCGAGGCGAAGAAGCCGTGCTGGGTCCGGTTGGTCTCGCCGTCGCGGACGTTGGCGAACGGTGAGAGCGGCTTGCCGGAGAACCTGATCTCGGACTCCTCCGTGAAGACCCGCTCGCCATCGGGGCTCCAGCCGTAGAGCTTGCCCTCGAAGTCGGCCGCGTAGACCGTGGGGACGCCGTCGCGGTCGGGATCGCCCACCGCGACCGAGGCGATGATCGCCCCGCCGAGGTTCTGCGAGACGTCTCCGGAGGCGTAGGCCGGGCTGGCGGCGTGGTTCGTGACGAAGCCGGGCCGGTCGCCGCGCACGGGGAAGCCCGGGAGCTCCGCTCCGTTGGGCCGCAGGGCGTGGACGAAGCCGTCGGAGGTGCCGAAGACCATCTCGTTGCGGTTGTCGCCGTCGAGGTCGGCGAAGGCCGGCGAGGACTCGCCGTCGCCGGTCGGCGCACCCCGGCCGACCTGCCCCCCACCCTTGATCGCCCGCGGAAAGCCCGGCAGCAGGTCAGCGTCGCGATGCAGGTAGGCGGAGCGCTGGTCCTCCCCCCTCATCGGCGTGCCCTGCGTGGTCGAGACCACCACCTTGAAGGTGAACGCGTGCGGGGCGAAAAACGGGCGTCCGTTCCCGGTCGCCGTCGTAGCCGGAGGGATCGGGCCGGCGAAGTCGGTGCCGGGTGGGAACTGGGACTTGAGCGCGGCGACGCTGATCGACGCCAGGCTCCCCCGGTGGAGGCTCTCCGCCGCCGCGCCGGCGTGGACGGTCGAGCCGTCGCAGTAGCCGGAGCCGACCGGCCTGAAGTCGCCCGCCGGCGCCTCCTGCTGGTTGGGGTACTGCCCCGGCGCCACCAGGACCTCGCAGCGGTAGGGGGCACCGCGAGCGTAGACCTCCCCCTCCACATCGATCGCCGCGGCGGCCGGATCCATCGGCTGGAACCACTCCGGCGAGAAGATCTCGGCCTCGGGCGGGACCCTGGCCGGCGCGGGGTCGCCGGGGTCGTACAGCGACGAGGTCCCCTTGTCGAGGTTCGCCCGCCCGTAGCCGTAGAACTGGTCGTGGCCGAAGCGGGCGGGGTAGCTCTCGGCCGGGCCCGGCGCGAAGCCGGGACGGTTGGCGTTGACCTGCGCTCGCAGCGTCCCGCCGGGCCCGTATGGGCTCGTGCAACCCGGGGCCGGCAGCGGCGAGCACGAGGGCTCCGGCTCCCCCGCCGTGAGCGGCGGGCCGGCGAAGTCGACGTCGTCGGATTGCAGCGTCCCGTCGATGCTCCCGGAGGCCAGCAGCTGGCGCACCTCGTTCGGCGTGATCACGCATTGCTCGCCCTCTACCGTTTCGCAGGCGGACGTATCGGGGTAGGGGTCGAGCTGCCCCTCGTCGCGGGCGTTGTAGGCCGCGCTGTAGATCAGGCCCGCGTAGCCCGACGCGAGGCCGACCGCGTCTGAGGAGCAGCTCGTGCTCGGGATCGAGAGCGTGATCTTCGCGTTGAAGTTCGTGCAGCCATTGACCGCGAGGTAGGACTTGTTCGGCGGCGGCACCGGGGTGTCGCGGACGGAGTTGACGACGATCGTGTGCGGCAGGTTCGACGGCCAGTTGTTGTGCTGCGCCGCCTCGTCCGCTGCCGAGGCCATGACCGTGACGCCGTGCCGGTAGGCGTAGTTGACGGCCTCGCGCGCGAGGCTCGAGTTGTTCAGCGTGCCGAGCGCCTCCTGGATCACCTGCACGTCGTTGTCGGTCGCGTAGGTGACCGCCGCCCCGAAGCGGTCGACGTCGGCGATGAAGCTGTCGCCGACGCGCAGGTGCACCCCCATGCAGTTGGGGCAGGAGGAGAGCTCGCCGCCGTTGTCGGCCTCCGAGATCGAGCCCCGCGCCTCGCCGGTGCCGTGCCCGTACTGGACGTCGTCGTAGGGGTCGTTGTCGTCGTCGACGAAGTCCCAGCCGACCATGTCGTCCACGTAGCCGTTGCCGTCGTCGTCGGCGCCGCCCGCGATCCCGCCGGAGTCGAACGTGCGGCTCGAGAAGGCGATCAGCACGTCCTGCGGGTCGAGCATCGGCTGACCCTGATTCGGGCCGTCGGGAAAGTCGGGGCCGACTCCGAGGGCCGGATCGGGGTCGACGCGCGAGTCGCAGGCGTAGTCGCGCAGGTTGAAGACGCCGTCGTCGTTGACGTCGTAGCCGTCGTCGTCAGCGTCGCCGTAGGTCGAGCAGTCCTCGCCGGGCTCGTTCGCGTCCGCGGAGGCGAGGTCGGCCTGGGGCGGCGGCACCTCGCCGCGGTTCAGGCGCGTCTTGAAGCGCAGGTCGTTCATCGCGTCGGCGTCGTTCCACTTGATCCCCGAGTCGAGGACCGCGATCGTCACGTCCGGGCGGCCGGTGGTCTGGGTGAACGCGGTGGAGACGGCCGAATCGTCGTCGACCACGTGAGCGCCTCGGACTCCGAAGAGCTCGATCGGGTTCTCGTTGATCTGCGGGCCGTTTTCGGGATCGGGCGTGGCCGCGAACTTGAACTCGTTGCTCCCGAGATCGTCCGTGACCTGACCGGGGTCGAGGTAGAGGTCGGTCGGGTCGGTCGGGTCAGCGCCGTCGCGGGTGAACGGGAACTCGGCCGAGGC
>Ga0183260_10004758_pt1 | contig 10752 bp, 10 predicted proteins | sample AntDrymUQ4972206_2_FD_129768 | JGI IMG/M metagenome (GOLD analysis project Ga0183260, IMG submission 129768) | Polar desert sand microbial communities from Dry Valleys, Antarctica - metaG UQ497 (22.06) (version 2) (version 2) | ecosystem: Environmental > Terrestrial > Soil > Desert | place...
CGCCGTTGACGTCCGCCATGCGAACGCTCCGGTCACGTTGTGCCCACCGAATCATGCCTGAGGCCATCCTGCTCCTGATGCTGGCGGCGAATACGGCCGGACAGGACATGCCGGGAGTTGCCGTCGATACACTGCGGCCTGTCGCGGCACTGCCCGCGCACATTGCGGGAGGGTTCCAGGATCTCACTGCCTGCCAGCAGACCCCGGCTGGCGAGTATTTCGTGTTCGATCGCCGGGCGCACTCCGTGTATACCGTCGGGCCGAAACGGGAATCCGCCCGGAAGCTCATCGAGATTGGAACGGAACCGGGACGTGTGCTCGACCCGACCGCATTCCGCCTGGCCCCTGACGGCACCTTTGCGGTGGCAGATGCTCCAAGGGGCACCCCGCGAATACAGATCTTCACGACGTCCGGCTCGAGCCTGGGAGGGTTCTTCCTGCAGACCCGTGCCGTGCCCCGGATCACACTCAAGAACCTGGTGCTGAACGGCATTGCCGCTATCGAGTACACGGGCCAATCGATCTTCCTGAGCCAGCCCGAGACTGGAGCAGTGATTACGGAGTATGGCGTGGACGGCCGCTCTGTGCGGACCTTTGGAGAGCTGCGGCGGACCGGCCACGAAGCCGATCCTGACGTGCACCTCGCGCTGAACTCCGGCGTGGTGGTCCTGAATCCCTCAGGGGGCTTCTACTTCGTCTTCCTTGCCGGCGTGCCGCAGTTCCGCAAGTACGATGCGGCAGGCACCCTGCTGTTCGAGCGCCACATCGAGGGGCCGGAGCTCGATCGGTTCGTCCAGAATCTGCCGACGACCTGGTCGCGGCACCAGACCGATGCCGGGCTCATTCCGCTCGTGCTGCCGTCGGTGTATGCCGCTGCCGCGGATCTGCAGGGAAACCTGTGGGTGTCGCTGGCTGTAGGCGTGACCTACGTCTTCGATGCGAGCGGACACAGGCGGCGGACGGTGGCGTTCCAGGCCGCGGGCTCCCTCACACCAACCGGCCTCTGGTTCACACGCGATGCGCGCGTGCTTGTCACGCCGGGGTGCTATGCCTTCCCGGCCGGGATGCCTCCCGACGCGAAGGGCGCATCCCCGGCGAAGAAGCGGGCGGCCTTCGGGAGCACACGGTAGGAGCAGCGGGTCCCCTCGAACACCTCGCCGTCGGTGTTCACCTTCACCTCACGCTCGAAATCCAGTGTGACGCTCGCGGCCTGCATGTACAGGACGCGCGGATCGTTCACGTGGTCTCCGTCGGCCACCTTCCGTGCGAGCGCCACGAACTCGAGGGCGCTCATTCCCTCGATGAGGCAGACGTCGAGCAGCCCGTCGTCAATCACGGCGTCAGGAGCGATGAGGCGCCCCCCGCCGATCAGGCGCGAGTTGCAGACCGCAAAGGCATACAGCGTATGTGACAGGCGATGATTCCCAGGCTCCAGACTGATGGAGGCCTGCGCGGGTTCGAACTCGAAGAGGGCCTGTGCGCCGCCGATTAGATACGCCAGCCGCCCGGCGACCGTCTTCAGCTGCGGCGTCACCGCAGTCGACGCCTCCGCGATGTACCCTCCTCCCGACGTGTTCACGAACACGCGGCCGTTCACCTCACCGAGATCGGCCCGCAGCTCCCGCCCCTGCAGCAGAACGTCGAGAGCCTCCTCCACCTCCACGGGCACGCCGAGCGCCGCGGCAAAGTCGTTTCCTGTGCCGAACGGGATGATGCCGACCGGAAGCTTGTCGAGTCCGCAGGCAGCGGCCAGCCCGTTCATCACCTCGTTCAGCGTGCCGTCCCCCCCCGCCACGAAGAGCGCGTCACACCCATCGTCGAGCGCCACCTGCGCCGCACGTTCCGCATCTCCTTCGCCCGCCGTGAGGGAAATCTCGAGGGAGTCGTACCGTTCACGAAGGCGGCCGCTGAGGAGCTCCACGGCTTCAGGGCCGCGCTCACGCCCGGAGGAAGGGTTCAGAATCAGACGTGCGCGGCTCACCTGAACCTCGTGGTCGTCACGCGGGATTCTTCGCGTCGCGCGCCGACAGCATCCGTTGAATCTCGGCCACGAGCGCGTCGGGCAGGCAGGGTTTCGTCACGAAGGCATCGCAGCCGGCCTGTCGGGCACGTTCCGCATGCCCCGCAAGGGCATGTCCGGTCAGCGCCACGATTGGAATGTGCCGGGTCCGCTCGTCGTCTTTGAGCCGGCGGGTTGCTTCCCAGCCATGCATGCGCGGAAGGGCCAGATCCATGAGGATGATGTCCGGCAGCAGCTCGAGGGTCTTCTCGATCGCTTCGATCCCGTTCGTCGCTTCGGCAACCCGGTACCCGGAAAACGCCAGGTATGCGGCGTACATCTCGCGGGCATCCTGATAGTCCTCGACTACCAGCACCAGTGGTTGCACGTTTGCTGTATCCATCCTCTTTCCTGCTATCGGCCGAAACCGCAAGCAAATCGCATGCTGACCATGATAGCCGCCAAACGTCAGGACCGAACGGGAAGCTGGTCAGGAGGCCATCTGCTGCAGAGCACGCTCGAAGGGGATATCCCGCGACCTGACACGGAGCTCTTCTGAGAGGAGGGAGGGCAGCGCCTGTGAGCCGAGCGAGAGGACCCGGGAGGTCAGCACATCCCCATTCACACGCGCTTCGGTCGTCAGGCAGGCGCCGTTACGGTGAAGTGCGAGCTGCAGGGATGCCGATGGTCCGTCCAGCTCGACCTTGGACAAGGAAGCCGAGGCTCCAGCCTTTTCCAGCTCGACGGCAACGCGCCCTTGCCAGTCCAGTGATGAGGCCAGCCAGCCCGCGAAGAGCGCACACTGCGCGGGATCGTTCCCCGTAATCCGCAGCCGCTGGAAATCGGGGGCCGCTTCGCGCACCTGCGGCAGGTCGAACAGGAGCGCCATCACCCCGCGCCAGCGGGTCAGCCGCGCCCAGCGGAAGTCGGTCAACGCCGTCCGTCCGAAGAGCGCCGGCGCCTGCCGCCAGAGCGGCAGGCTGTCTTCGGCATCGAGGAGCACCCGGTCTGCAAGCGTTGCCACCGCCGGCAGACGATCCGGGGGACCTCCCCGCCACCAGACGACCGTCGGAAGACTCGAGAGCCGCAGAGCCGCAACCGCGTTGTTGAGGAATTGCGGACGCACGTTCTCGACCGTCACGTCCTGCAGGCCCTCGACGTCGGGGACGTCCTCCCCGGTCGTGGAGATCAACACGTGCCGTAGGCTGCCCGCCTCGTCGGCTTCGGCGAGCACACCGGCGGCCTCTGCCAGCCGCGCCGGCGGACCAACGGTGACCAGGGTCGCGGCACGCGCTCGTGTGGGGGTGCCCGTCTTCACAATGTTCTCCATCGGCGGCCGTCACGTGCGATGAGTGAATCAGCTTCCTGAGGACCCCATTCCCCCGCTTCATACCCGGGGATCGAGGTATCGCCGTGCTCCTCCCACGCCTCGTGAACGGGCGTGACCAGGGCCCAGGAAGTCTCGACGAAATCATGACGCGCAAAGAGCGTCGCGTCACCGAGCATCGCATCCAGCAGCAGCGTTTCGTAGGCTTCCGGCACCTCTCCGGGGAAGGTCGTGCCGTACCGGAAGTTCATCATCACCGGCGCCACCTGCATGCGCGTGCCGGGAATCTTCGCGTCGAAGCGCATGGAGATCCCCTCGTCCGGCTGCACGTTGATGACCAGCAGGTTCGACATCAACGGCGTAGGGCTCACCCGGCGGAAGATCTCGAGCGGCGGACGATGAAACTGGATGGCGATCTCGGTGGTGCGCTTCGGCAGTCGCTTCCCCGTCCGGAGGTAGAAGGGCACGCCGGCCCAGCGCCAGTTGTCGAGGCGCAGCCGGAGGGCCACGTAAGTCTCCGTTGTGGACTCTGCCCCGACGCCGGGTTCGCTCCGGTACCCCGGCACCTCGCGGCGCTCCACCCATCCGGCCCGGTACTGGGCTCGCACGGCGTCCGCATTCTCCCCTTCGAGCGACACCGGCTGCACGGCCTTCAGCGCATCCATCTTTCGATCGCGCACCGTTCCTGCACTGAACTCCACGGGCGGCTCCATGGCCACCAGCGCGAGCAGCTGCATCAGGTGATTCTGGACCATGTCGCGCAACGCGCCGGCCCCCTCGTAATAGGCTGCGCGCCCCTCGACGCCCACCGTTTCGGCAGCCGTGATCTGCACGTGGTCGATGTACCGGCGGTTCCAGATCGGCTCGAACATCCCGTTTGCGAACCGGAGCACCAGCAGGTTCTGCACGGTCTCCTTCCCGAGATAGTGGTCGATCCGGAATATCTGATCCTCCTCGAAATGGCAGTGCAGCAGCTCGTTGAGGGCCCGGGCACTCGCGAGATCCGTCCCGAAGGGCTTCTCCACGATCACTCGGCGCCACCCGCGCCCGGGCGTACCCGCAAGCCCGGCGGCGCCAAGCCGTTCGACGACGGTGCTGTAGACGCCCGGAGGGATGGCCAGGTAGTACAGCACGCCATCGGCGCCGCCGATTTCCTTCAACCGTTCGGCAAGCTGTTCGTACAGCGCGGGATCAGCGGTGTCGCCGCAGATGTACGACAGTCGCCCCTCGAGCGATCGCACCACGTCGTCGTCCCCGGTGATCTCAGCGTGTTCACGGAGGCTCTCACGGAACTGCTGGCGGAAATCATCGTCAGACAGCTCGGTCCGGCCGATGCCGACCACGGCAAATCGTGCGGGGAGGCGCTGGCCACGTGACAGGGTGTGGAGGGCGGGCAGCAGCTTGCGGCGGGTGAGATCGCCAGAGGCGCCAAAGATGACGAGCGTCGTGGCGCCTGGCGTGGGTTCGATGCGGAGGTTGTCGAGCAGCGGGTTACCGGCCGGTAGCATCAGGGGGATGATACCTTCTCCAGGTACGCCCGTGCGCGCGGCGTGTCCATGAGCCGCAGCCGTGAAAGCGCTTCGGCACGCAGCTTCGGGTCCTTCTCGCGATCCGCAATCCGGATCAACCCCTCCTCGTCTTTTGCGTTGAACAGGCCGGCGATCACGGCCCGGCGCCCTTCCCGGGTGCGTCCGTACAGCTCGCGCAGCCCCTCGCGTCCGCCCGCCCGCCCCAGGGTGACGATTGCGATATCGCGCAGGTGGCTGTCCACTTCCGACTCGGCGATCTTCAGGAGGGAAGCGGCGTCCAGACGCTCACCGAGCGAGACGACGACTTGGCGTCTGACTGGCAGATTGGACGTCCGGTAGACCTGCAGCAGGTCGCCGGAGATGTCAGACCCCCCGAACCGCCCCAGTTCGCGGACGGCGGCAATCCGCAGTCCATCGGATCCATGCCGGGCCACCTCGAGAACGGTCGTCCGCGCCTCCGGATTGCGCGACTGCGCGAGGACGAAGAGAGCGCGGCGGGCGACACCGGGATCCGCCTCGAGGGCTATGCTCCGCAGCATGGGAATCGCCTTCTGGGCGTCGGTGTGAATCAGGCTGCCAAGCGCCTGCACGCGCAGGTCGGCGTCGGGCGGCATGGCCTCGGAAATCCATGACGGGAGCACCGGGGCCACCGGCGGGGTGGGCGGAGCAGGAGGGGCCGGCGGAACGGCGGCTGGAGCCGGCGCAGGGGTGGGGGCCGACGCCGGGGGCGCGGCCGGAGCCGGCGGTGCAGGTGGAGCCGGCACCGGGCGAGCGGGCGGTGCGGGGCGTGCCCCCGGAGCCGGGCGCGGGGCCGGAGCGGGACGTGCCGCTGGTGCGGGGGGGGCCGCGGGTGCGGGAGGCGCCGCCGTCCACCACAGCACGTCATTCCGCCCGAGCTTCTGCGCGAGCTCGATGAGCAGCGAATAGGCGGGGCGCGCCCACCGGCTCGAGGGATAGTCAGCCTGGAGGGTCCGGATGCTCCTGACCGCCTCTGCGAGGTCCCCGGCCTGATTCTGGCTGTGTGCCAGCCAGAACAGCGCCTCGTCGCGGACCGGCTCCTTCGGATCCGCGACCGCGGCCCGCAGCAGCGTCATGGCCGCAACCCACTGCTCTTCAGACATCAGATCCTTCGCCCGCGCGAGCCGTTCCGAGTCCGCGGGCTGTCCGCCGCCCGTCCCGCGGGTCCGTGATTCACCAGGCGTCGCACTCTCGAGAACGAGCGTCACTGCTCCGGCAGCGGCCGGCACAGGGCCGCCTGCCAGCATGACGGCGGCGAGCGCCACCGGTGTGATTCGAAAAAGCCAGCCCATGTCATACATCTCCACGCCCCCAGTCCCCCTCAGAAGCCGCCCGCGTGTACCACCGACATCCTGGTGAGCAGATCGCGGCGGCGGATCAGCCGCTGGATCCCCTCGAGCGATTCGCGATCCGGCCCTTCCGACATCGAGGTCTGCAGCAGAACCATCTCCAGATCGCGCAACACGTCGGCCAGGCCGGTCATTCCGTGCTCCTCCACCGCTCGCCTGTAGAGCCGCGTATCCTGCAGCAGGGTCGCGGCGAGGTCACGCTCGTATTCCCAGTCCTCGGCTGCCGGTGCCGCGGTGTCTCTCGTGGTCAGCCCGAGGAGCACGAGCTTCGAGCGCTGAAAATGCTGATCACTCAGGGAGACGAGCGCAGGATCCGGCAATGACGGCGGGCGGGCTTCGAAACTCACGTCCATGGCCACATCAGCCCGGAACCCGTCTGCAGGGGGCGTGGCACTGCGACCCCGGACGAGCGTGAAGACGCTCATCGTGACGAGCGCCAGCAGAGCGGCGGACGCGAGATACGGCACCAGGCGGTGACGCCCGGCTCGCGTGACACTCTCAGCCGGCGGCGTTCGTTTCGGCCGGGGTTCGGCTGCCACTGCCGCCGACAGCTCCGCCATGAACCGGGACCAGTCTCCTCCGGGCGGGGAAGCTACCTCCGGACGCTCTGCCAGGGCGGCCGCGATGATCTCGATGTCGTGCAGCGCCTGCCGGCACTCCAGGCAACGGTCGAGGTGTCTCCGCGCCTCGTCGCGCTCCCCTTGCGACAGCTCACCGTACCAATACAGCTCGATGGTGCCCCTCTCGAGCAAGCCGCAGGTCATGCCCCCCCTCCCGCCGCGCCGTTCGCGCTCGCAAGCACGTTTGCGCGTGTCAGTGCATGGCGCAGGCGGTGCACGGCGGCGTGCAGCTGCCGCTTGACGGTGCCTTCCGCCAGCCCGAGCGCTTCGGCGATCTCGGTCAGCTTGAGTCCCTGGTGGTGCCGCATGATGAAGATCACACGCTGGCCCGCCGGCAGACGGCCGATCTCAGCCTCGAGCGCCTGACCTATCTCGCCGCCGTAGGCGCGCGCCTCCGGGCCGGGGGATTCTTCGGGCATGTTCAGGAGCGTCCCCTCGGCCTCTTCCCCAGGTACCCATCCTCCCGATTTCTGCCGCCGGCGGTGATCGATGCACGCGTTCATCACAATGCGGTAAAGCCACGACGTCAGCTGAGCGTCGTAACGAAATCTGTCCAGCGACCGAAACACCTTGAGGAAGACGTCTTGCGCAATGTCCTCGGCGTCGTGGTGATTCCCCGCGAACTGGTAGGCGACACGATAGACCATCGGTCGGTGACGCTCGACGAGCGCCTGAAAGGCGGCCGGGTCACCGCCCGCCGCGCGGGGAATCAGGTCCGAATCCGACATTCAGGGCCGTGTCAGCCATATGACGGGGAATGCGCGGGCATGGTTGATCGGTCGTCAGGTCAACCGCGGCAGTCCTCTTGCAACACTTGACGTCTAAACCACGTAAACTGTGATCGTCCATATTCCGACGGAGGCCTTCTGTTGAAGCGAGATCTGATCCGTTCGTTCGTTTCCGCCATGTTCTTCACCGCGCCGGCGCTGCTGCTGACCGTAGCCCCTGCCGCGGCGCAGTCGCTCGTGCAGCCTCGCACGTGGACGGTCACCCCATTTATTCACACCTCCATCGGCATCGGCGATCCGGCGCCCGACGATTCAATCGGCCTCGGCGCCGCAGTGGCCTGGGACTGGACCCCCAACCTCGGCTTCGAGGGGGAGTTCAGCCATCTGTTCGACGTCGCCGGCAGCACGGCGAACGAGGACTGGTCCATCACCAACTTCAGCGCGAACGTCGTCTACCACTTCGACGTGCGGCACGTGACGCCGTACGCCACGTTCGGCATGGGCGTCGAACGGAGCAACTACTCGCTCAAGAACCTGGACCCGCTGGCGCTCTCGCTGATTTTCGATCCCTCATCCACAGAGGTGGCGATCAACTTCGGAGGGGGCGTGAAGTATCCGCTCCGGGACCGGTTCATCGCCCGGGCGGATCTGCGCCGCTTCCAGGCCAACGACCTGGCGCCCGACTTCTGGCGGCTCTACGGGGGCGTCACGTTCATCCTGACCCGGTAACAGACCGAGGGGACGCCGGCGGCCTCCCGGGTCCCGGCTCCCTCTCCCGCCCCGCCAGCACGGCCGCGGGCGGTATACTGTCTGGATGCCCGTTGACGTAAGAACCGCCCCTCCAGTCGCCAACGCCCTCCGGCGCAACGTCGCCATCATCGCGCACGTCGACCACGGCAAGACCACGCTCGTCGATGCACTCCTGCACCAGAGCGGCATCTTCCGCGTCAACGAGCGCGTGGCCGAGCGCGCGATGGACAACACGGATCTGGAACGGGAACGGGGCATCACGATCCTCGCGAAGAATACCGCCGTCCACTACCGCGACACCCTCATCAACATCGTCGATACGCCGGGGCACGCGGACTTCGGAGGAGAGGTCGAGCGAACGCTCTCGATGGTGGATGGCGTCCTGCTGCTGGTGGACGCGTCGGAGGGTCCCCTCCCCCAGACGAGGTTCGTCCTGCGGAAGGCCCTGGAGCGCCGCCTCACGCCGATTGTCGTCATCAACAAGATCGACAGGCCTGACGCGCGGATCCAGGAAGTGCTCAACGAGATCTACGACCTTTTCATCGACCTCGACGCCGCAGAAGACCAGCTGGACTTCCCGGTCCTCTACACGAGCGCCAAGGCAGGCACCTCCAGCACGGACGCCGCCATCCCGGGCGAGGATCTCCAGCCGCTGTTCGATGCCATCGTCGATCACGTGCCGCCGCCGACCGGGGAAGCCGACGCGGACCTGCAGATGCTCGTGGCCAACCTGGATTCCAGCGACTACCTCGGCCGGATCGCCATTGGCCGCATCTTCAACGGCCGCGTCCGGATCGGCGATCAGGTGGCCGTCTGCAAGCACGATGGCAGGGTTCAGCAGACGAAGGTCACGAAGCTGTTCGCCTTCGAAGGGCTGAGGCGGGTCGACATCACCGAGGCGGCCGCGGGCGACATCGTCTGTCTTGCGGGGATCGAGGACATCACCATCGGCGACACGATCGCGCGTCTCGAGAATCCGGTGGCCATGCCGGTCATCGCCGTGGACGAGCCCACCGTGTCGATGATCTTCGGCGTCAACACTTCCCCCATGTCGGGGCGCGACGGGCAGTTCGTCACGTCCAGGCAGATCAAGGACCGGCTCGAGCGCGAGCTCCTCGGCAACGTTTCCATCCGCGTCGAAGCGACCGACACGCCCGAACAGATGAAGGTGCTCGGCCGCGGGGAGCTGCAGCTGGCGATCCTGATCGAGATGATGCGGCGCGAGGGGTTCGAGCTACAGGTGTCGAGGCCCGACATCGTGACCAAGGTCGTCGAGGGCGCCGTCATGGAGCCCATCGAGGATCTCGTCATCGACGTGGCCGAGGAGTTTCAGGGGGTCGTCATCGCCCAGGTCGGCACCCGGCGAGGCACGATGACCCGGATGGTCAACAACGGCAGCGGTCGCATCAGGATGGAATTCAGGATCCCCGCCCGTGGCCTCATCGGGTTCCGGTCCCAGTTCCTGACCGAGACCAAGGGCACCGGCATCATGAATCATCTGTTTGCCGGATGGGAGCCATGGCACGGCGCAATTCCTACGCGCATCACCGGTGCGCTGGTTGCCGATCGGACTGGTGTCGCCACCGCTTATGCGCTCTGGAACCTCCAGGAGCGTGGCGAGATCTTCATCGAGCCGGGGGCTCCCGTTTACGAGGGAATGCTCATCGGCGAGAACGCCCGCGCAAACGACCTCGACGTCAACGTCACCAAGGAAAAGAAGCAGACCAACATGCGGGCCTCTTCCGCAGATGAGGCGGTCCGGCTGATTCCACCGCGGAAGCTCGGACTCGAACAGGCCATCGAGTTCATCAATGACGACGAGCTGGTCGAGGTGACGCCGAACAACATCCGGCTCCGGAAGAAGGTGCTTGCGATGAACATGCGGCCAAAGCGGAGCGCGGATTCGTAGGACGCACCGGCCGAAGGCCTGGCGGCAGACCTGCTATAGACGCATCCAGCGGACGCGGTTGCCCTGCTGATCGAGGAACCGGGAGAAGTCTCCAGCTGCAATGGTCAGGCTCGCTGTGTTGTCGTTCGGGTGAACGATCAACCGCTCGACTGACCGAAGGTCGCTGTCCACCACGACCGTAACTGCGCGATCGGTGTCGTTGATCAGCCCGAACGGGGAGACGCTGCCGGGTGTCACGCCAAGCAGCCGCATCAGGCGGTCAGGCGAACCAAAGCTCAGCCTGTCGTCGCCTATCAGTCCCACCAGGTGCCGAAGGTCAGCCTGTTTCTCGATACCAAGGATTACCAGGTAGTGCCGGTCCCCCTTCTTGTTTCTAAGGAAGAGGTTCTTGACCGGCGCACCAGCGATCCCGCTCCAGTGGGCGGCAGCTTCCTCTGCCGTGAACACGGCCGGATGCTCGTACAGCTGGTACGTGATGTTCAGCTCGTCAAGCCTCTCGAGCACTCGTGAACGGGCGTCAGCC